>Ga0066903_100000069_pt1 | contig 43522 bp, 35 predicted proteins | sample PanSoiMetaGPlot1_FD_67491 | JGI IMG/M metagenome (GOLD analysis project Ga0066903, IMG submission 67491) | Tropical forest soil microbial communities from Panama analyzed to predict greenhouse gas emissions - Panama Soil - Plot 1 (version 2) | ecosystem: Environmental > Terrestrial > Soil >... | reverse complement strand
AAGATCACAAAGATCACAAAGAAAAACCTATTGGGTTTTCGTGATCTTCGTGACCTTCGTGATCTTTGTGGCCCGCGACCGTCGGTCCGTCTCAGGCACTCACTGTATGCTCGAAGTCAGTGGTGAGGATTGCAGATGGGCTGGTGCTGTTCGAGCGGCGACTGCCACAGGCGGAGCAGCGCGAGCTCTGGCAGATGTGCCGCGCGCTGGCGGACGGGCCGGTCCCGATGTACACGCCGACCGTGCGCGGTGGAAAGAAGATGAGCGTCGGCATGCTGTGCCTGGGCAGGCACTGGAACGGGCTGACGTACGCGTACGAGGAGTGCCGCTCCGATCACGACGGCCTGGCGGCGCCGCCCCTGCCGGCGCGCTTCGAGGCGATCGCGCGCGCCACGGCGGGCGACGCGGGGTTCGAGATGCAGCCGGACCTCTGCATCATGAACTACTACACGGACGTCGCGAGGATGGGCGTGCACCAGGACAAGGACGAACGCCCCGAGACGATCGCCGCGGGCGTGCCGATCGTGTCGATCTCGCTCGGCGATGCGGCCCGTTTCGTCATCGGCGGACTGTCGCGGCGTGATCCGACGAACCCGCTGATCCTGCGATCGGGCGACGTGCTCGTGATGGGCGGCCCGTCACGCCTGCGCTACCACGGCGTCACGCGCATCCTGTCCGGCACCGCGCCCGAAGGCACCGGGCCGGGCCGTTTCAACCTGACGTTCCGACAGTACTGATCGCGACGCGTCAGCGGAGCAGACCCGTCGCGCGATCGACCTGCGCGGCGAGCTTCTCGATCGCGGCGGCGACGATGGGGATGTATCGCTTCGGCTCGTCCCACGCCTTCTGTTCGATCCCTTCGCGGATGCCCGGCAGCGTCTTGACGCCGTAGCCGGTGTAGAACCCCGGCGCGTAGGCGAGGTGCTTGAACCACTCGCGCTTCGGCAGGCCGCCGTCGTACTTGAACGCGCGTTCGGTCGTGTAGAGCAGATGATTCAGCTCGGCGGCCTGCTCGCGGTCGCGCGGCGCCTTGCCCTTGTCGATCGCGGCGCCGTACGCGTCGGCGGCCTTCTGCAGCTTCGCGATCGCCGAGCGCAGCGGCGCGAGATCGAGAGCGGGCGCATCCTTCGTCGCCGCGCGCAGAGTATCGATCTCGTCGACGTACCCTTTGAGCGTGTGAGCCGTCGCGGTGAACTCGAACGGCAGGATGTCGGCGTTCGCCAGCCGCAGGACGGCGGTTCCGATCGTGCGCGACAGCGCCGCGTTGTAGGCGAAGTCGGTGTCGGAGAAGTGCGTGTACCAGTAGAACGAGTCGTACTTCGAGTGATACACGCCGTTGTCGGATCCCTCGCCGCCGAATCCCATGTTCAGCGAGGCCACGGTGAGGTAGTCGAGAAACGCCGTGTAGTCGGATCCGGATCCCAGCGCCGCGATCGGAAAGTCGTGCCGCGCTGACACCCTCGCCTTGTCGGCGTCGGTCTTCGCCTGCGAGATCTCGCGATCGAGCTTGGCCTGGAACAGCGACGTGCCCGCGCGCTTGGGATCCGGAACGTCGCGCATCAGATCGTTGGCGAACGCCTCGAGCGAGTGCGATCCCTCCACCGTCAGCCAGCTCTTCGACGTGCTGTCGCTGTTGATGTAGACGACCGCCTTCCCCGAGAGCTCCGCGGCGTGCTTCTCGGCCCACTCGGTCGACCCGAGCAGACCCCATTCTTCGCCGTCCCAGGCGGCGAGCACGATCGTCCGTTTCGGCCGCCAGCCGGTCTTCAGCAGCTCCGCGAGCCCGCGCGCGGTCTCCATCAGCGCGACCTGCCCGCTCGTCGGATCCGACGCGCCGTTGACCCACGCGTCGTGGTGATTGCCGTGGACGATCCATTCGTCAGGGAACTCCGAGCCGGCGATGCGGACGATGACGTCGTAGAGCGGCCGGTTCTGCCAGTCGAAGGCGAGCTTCATGTGCACCTTCGCGGGACCGGCGCCGACGTGATACGTGATCGGCAGCGCCCCGCGCCAGGCCTCGGGGGCGACCGCTCCCTTCAGGTTGCGCAGCAGCGGCAACGCGTCGGAATACGAAATCGGCAGGACCGGGATCTTGAGGATCACGGGCGACGCCGAACGCTCCATGCGTGCGACGCCGGGCTCGGCCGCCACGCCCGGCGTCAGGGGATCGCCTGGGTGGATCGGCATGTCCATGACGCTGCCGCGCTGCGCGCCGAGCTCGGGACGATACGGGCCGGCGGGATAGACGTCGCCGGGGAAGTAGCCGTCCTCGTGCGGATCCGAATAGATGATGCAGCCGACCGCGCCGTGCTCGTAGGCGACCTTCGGCTTGATGCCGCGCCAGCTCCGTCCGTACCGCGCGATGACGATCTTGCCCTTGACGTCGACGCCGATCTTCGCGAGCTCCGCGTAGTCTTCCGGCGTGCCGAAGTTCGCGTAGACGAGCTCCGCGGTGACGTCGCCGTCGGCCGAGTAGGCGTTGAACGTGGGCAGGCCCGACGAATCGTCCGACGTCAGGTCTTCCTTGAGCGCCGGCTCCGACAGTGTGAGCTTGAACGGCTCCGGCGCCACCATCTCCACCGCGCGCCCGGCCGGGTAGGGCATCATCGCCTCGAACGTCTCGATCGACGCGTCGAGGCCCCACGCCTTGAACTGCCCGAGGATGTACTCGGCGACCGCGCGGCTCGCCGGGCTGCCCGCGTGATGCGGGTGCGCCGAGATCGTGCGCATGTACTCGCGCGCGTTCTCCGGCTTCGGCACGGCGCGGAACGTCTCTTCGACGGCCCGTTCCGCCGCGCTCGACTTCGCCGTGAAGCCGCGGATCGGCGCCGGCGGCTGCGTTGCGGCCGCCGCACCGACGACCACGATGCCCGTAACCGTCAGAAACGCGCGAAACATCCAGCTACTATACAGCGCTCCAGCGGCGCATCGAGCGTATCGATGCGCTCGTCACGCACGTACTCGCGCGGAGGGCGCCGAGTCACCATTCATGATTCGCGCAGAACCGCATGCGGATCGCTCGACAGCGCGCGTCGGGCCGGCAGCCATGCCGCGACGGCAACGGCCACGACGACGATCGTCAGCACGGACGCGTACGTCGCGATGTCGCCGGGCGCGACGCCGAAGAGGAGGCTGCGCAGCGCGCGGCTCGCCGCGATCGCGGAGGCGAACCCGATGGCGAGTCCGGCGGCCGCCCGCCACCAGGCGCGCACGAACACGCTTTTCACGATGGCACCTGGCGGCGAGCCCAGCGCGAGGCGAATCGCGAACTCGCGCCGGCGATACGCCACTTCGAGCGCGACAAGGCTGAAGAGACCGAGCGCCGACAAGCCGAACGCGAATCCCGCGAAGAGCGTGAACATCCACGTCGCCAGCCGCCACGGCGCTTCCGCGCGTCCCACGACGTCGTCCATCGTCGTCACTTCGTCGACGATGGCGATGGCACCGAGGGAGCGGGCGACGGTGCGAACCATCTCCGCCGTGCTGCGGGCGTCCGCGCGCGTGCGGATCACGACGTTGCTGGTCGGACGTTCGACCTGCATGTACGGATCGTAGATGTCGTACTGGACCTCGCCGAGCGCGTGATACCGCACGTCGGCGACGACACCGACCACCGTGCGCTCCACCATGCGTGGTCCCGTGGAGTTGAAGCTGAACATCGTGAGGCGTTTGCCCACGACGTTCTGGCCGGGCCACAGTCGTCTCGCGGTCGATTCGCCGACGATGACGACGCGCGGGCGATCGGCAGTGTCCTGTTCGGTGAACAGCCGGCCGGCGCGAAGCGGAATCTTCAACGTCTCGAAGTAGCCCGGCGTGGCGATCTGATGATTGAGCGTCGGGTTCGCGTCGGCGGACGCTCGCGTCTGCGGTTGCCCCTCGAGCACGACCGGCACGCCGTCGCCGATCGGGCCGAGCAGCAGCGGACGCAGGTAGACCGCGCCGGCCGCCTCGACGCCGGGCTGCGCCCGCACCCGTGCGAGCGCTTCGCGCAGCCAGGCCTTCGGCGGCAGCGTCGTCGCGCCCTGCGTCACGAGCGTCAGCGAAACCACGCGGGCCGAGGTGAACCCGAGATCCGTCTGGCGCAGGACGGCGAAGCTGCGCAGCACGAGCCCGGCGGCGACGAGCAGTACGACCGACAGCGCGATCTGCGCCACGAGCAGCGCCGACCGCGTCCGCACGGTCTGCCGTCCGCTCGTCGTGCGCTCGCCTTCGAACGCCTCGATCAGGTTCACCGAGCCCGCCTGCCGGAGCGGCATCAGGCCGGTGAGGACCGCCGTCGCCACGACGATCGCGAACGTGAAGAGCGCGACGAAACCGTCGACGCTCACGTCGCCGATCCTCGGCATGTCGTCCGGCGCCAGCGACACAATCGCGCGCACGAGTCCGGTCGCCGCGAGCAGTCCCAGCGACCCGCCCGCGAGCGAGACGATCCCGATCTCGGTGAGCCACAGGCGCGCGATGGCCGCGCGATTGGCGCCGAGCGCGAGACGGATCGCATCCTCGTGACGGCGACGCGCGACGTGCGACAGCATCAGACCGGAGACGTTCGCGCACGCGATCAGCAGCAGCACGACGACGGCGATCCACAACAGCCGAAGCGCGCCGCGCATGGGTCCAAACACGTAGTCGGGCATCGCGGTGACGGCCGTTCCCTCGCCCCACTTCAGGCGGCCCGCGTTGTCGCGATTCAGCCGCGCCTCGATGCCGTTGATCTCGGCGCGCACCGCGCCCATCGCGAGTCCCGGCCGCAGCCGCCCGACGACGTAGAAGACGCCGAAGACGTCCAGATTCGCCGCCGTGGGCGGATTCGACGAGCCGGCGACAATCGGTGCGGCCGGCACCCAGAACTCCGCGCCGCGCGGCACGTCGAAGCCCGCGGGCATCACGCCGACGATCTCCGTCGGGCTGCCGTCGAGGATCATCGTCGAGCCGACGACGTGCGGATCGGATCCGAACCGCCGCACCCACGTGCCGTAGTTCAGCACGGCGACCGATCGCGCGTTCATCACGTCGTCTTCGTGACGGAATCCGCGCCCGAGTACCGGACGCACGCCCATCGTGTCGAAGAAGTCGGCGGAGACGGCGTTGAACCAGATGCGGAAGGGATCCCCGTGGCCCGTCAGCACGGCGTTCCAGTTGTGCGACGCCATGAGACCGGCGTTCGTGAACGTACGGCCCGCCTCCCGCCACTCCCGCAGGTGGCGATAGGTGAGCTCGACGACGCCCTGGCCGCGCGCGTCGGTCTGCCAGATGACGGCGATGCGCGAGGGGTCGCTCATCGGCAGCGGCCGGAGCAGCACGGCGCGCACCGCGCTGAAGATCGCGCCGTTGGCGCCGATCGCCAGCGCGAACGTCACGACGGCCGCTACGAAGTACCCGGGCGAACGGCGCAGATGACGCAGCGCCAGGCGGAGCGTCATGGACATGCGCAGACTATAGCGCCGCGCCGATAGGATCGGTGTCCAAACCGCAGGAGCGCCTCAGATGTGGCCGATGCTCGTCACGTTGCTGGTCACCGGGATTGCCGGGCCGCCGCCACAGGCCGGCGGTCAGTGGCCGACGCTTGCGGCAGAACTGCGCGATCACAACGTGCCTGTCCCCAACGGCGTCAACGCGGACGGCCACATTACCAGTTTCTCCACCTTCGACGACGAGCGCTGGTTCGCCATCGGCTACTACGATGTCGCGGCCGACGGCTTGCTGCACGACCTGCGGGTCCGCGTCTTCGACAAGAACTCGAGGGCGTGGCGTTCGGCGACGTTCGCGGGGATCGGCTCCGTCCTGTCGATCAGACGTCATGGCGGAGTCTTCTTCGTCGAAGGTCACTCGTCGCCGTCGAGCGGGCCGCTGCTCGTCCTTTCGGATGACCTGCGGCTGAAACGGGATCTCGAAGGCTGGATCGTATTCACGCTGGCAGATGGCCGCGTCATCTTCAGCCGAGGCATGCGGCACTTCATGCCGACGCAGGCGCAGGTGCTTGCGGTCTACGTTCCCGCGACGAACCGGGATGCCGACATCTACCCGGCGCGATCGGACAACGATCGCGGTGGCGAGCACGTGGCGGGAACCGATGTGTGGATGGACCGGACGATCGGCGACGTGAAGGCCGGAAAGGACGGCCGTACGATCGAGTTCACCGTGACCGAGCAACACATGCGCATCGACGCGAATCAGCGGCCGATACCCGCTGCCGCGCAAGTGACCAGGCATGTGATCTGCGACATCTCCCGCGGTCTGCCGGCGTGCACGCCGGCGCGTGATTAGCGGGCGGGATTCGAGGCGGCCTTCGCCAGTGCCTGCACGGCGTTCACCATCGCCATGAGGCCCATGCCTTTGCCCATCGAGATGTTCTGCCGGAAGATCTGCTCGACGATCCCGCAGTCGACGGTGGCGATGTCGGGCGCCGGCAGACCGGAGAGGGTGCGGTCGAGAATCGCGGCCAGCGCCTTCGCCGAGACGCCAGACGGATTCTCGACCGCGAAATAGAGCTGCAGCGTGCCGTCGGGCTGCTTGCGCGCCCAGACGTACGCGTCGGATTCACACTGCGGCACCTGGTGGGACGTGGGGAAGGGCCGCGTCGCGATCGACGGCGGCACTTCCTTGAACTGATCCGCGTACGACAGCAGCATGCTCGTCCGGTCGGCCGGATCGAACATCTGGAACATGTCGATCAGTTGCTGCAGCTTTTCAGGCATAGAGAGTCTTCGTCACGGAATACACGGAGCACACGGAATACGGAAGCCACGGGCGCCGGCTGGCCTTTGTCTTATTCCGTGGATTCCGTGGCCCTACTTCTCGATCGGCACGTTGACCAGGTTGCCCCACTCGGTCCAGCTGCCGTCGTAGTTGCGGACGTTCGTGAAGCCGAGCAGGTATTTGAGCGCGAACCACGTGTGGCTGCTGCGCTCGCCGATACGGCAGTACGCGATCGTGTCGCCAGCGGGCGAGAGCTTGTTGTCTTCGCAGTACAGCTTCTTCAGCTCGTCGGCCGACTTGAACGTGCCGTCGTCCGGGTTGATCGCCTTCGCCCACGGGACGCTCTTCGCGCCGGGAATGTGCCCGCCGCGCAGCGCGCCTTCGTTCGGATAGTCGGGCATGTGCATGCGCGTGCCCGCGTACTCCTCGGGGCTGCGCACGTCCACGAGCTGCCCCTGCTTCTTCAGGTGCGTGAGCACGTCTTCGCGGAACGCGCGGATCGGCGGATCGTTGCGCTCGGCCGACGAGTACTGCGTCTTCGAGTGCGACGGCACGTCACGCGAGGTCGCGCGCCCCTCCTTGAGCCACTTCACGCGACCGCCGTCCATGACCTTCGCTTTGGTGTGGCCGAAGAGCTGGAACACCCAGAACGCGTAGCACGCCCACCAGTTGTTCTTGTCGCCGTAGAACACGATCGTCGTGTCCTTCGTCGCGCCGATCTTCGACATCAGCGCTTCGAAGCCCGCGCGCGTGATGTAGTCGCGGCGGAGCTGATCGTTGAGGTCAGACGTCCAGTCGACGTGCACCGCGCCGGGTACGTGGCCCGAGGCGTAGAGCAGCGTGTCCTCGTTGGACTCGATGAGCCGGACGCCCGGATCGTCGAGGTGCTGCTCGACCCAGTCCGTGGAGACGAGCGCGTCGGGGTGTGCGTACCCGCGTTGTTCGATCGGCGTTGCCATTGTCATGCTCTCCTCTTCCGCCCGCGCCACCCGCGGGGTCTGGGGAGGGGATGACGCAGGGAAAACGCTAGTTGAACGAAGGGTTGTGCGAACAGGCGCACTGGCCGCCCTGGGCCTTGCACGCCGAAATGGCTTCGTGTTCGCGGCGGCCGCCCGTGCCCACCATGCCGGGCGACGACAGCAGCTTCTGCAGGTCCACGCTTTCGCACGCGGGGCAGCTCGCCGTCCGATCGGCCGTCACGAAGGCTTCGAAGTGCCGGCCGCAGCCGCGGCACGCGTACTCAAACAGGGGCATACAGAAAGTCTACTGTACATCGCCTCCGCCTCTGGCGCCACTGGCGCTCTGCCTTATCGCGGCATGGCCTTGGCCAAGTAAACCAACCGGGTAGGCGCTCCGTCTGTGATATGTATGAATCATACATATGGGACGGACAAGACAGACCGACGCCGCGCTCAAGAAGGGCAGCGCTGAGATGCTCGTGCTGTCGCTCCTCGAGGAGCGGGCCCGGCACGGGTACGAGATCGCCAAGCTGATCGAGGAGCGTTCGGGCGGCATCCTCACGTTCCACGCCGCGTCGCTCTATCCGCTGCTCTATCGGATGGAGGGGCGGCGCCTCATCAAGGGCCGCTGGGTCGAGCGCGCGGGCCAGCGCCGCAAGCGCCACTACAGCATCACGCCCGCGGGCCGTCAGGTGCTCGCCGACAAACGCTCCGGGTGGAGCGCCTTCATCGGGGCGCTCGTGCGCGTCGCGGGACTCCGCCATGCGTAACTGGGCGGCGTTCGTCCGCGCACACTACAGCGGCCGGCAGGAGCCGACCGCGCAGGCCATCGAAGAGCTCGCCCAGCACGTCGAGGACACGTGGCGCGCGGCGATCGCGGCCGGGCGATCCGACGAGGACGCGCTCGCGCTGGCGCGGGCGCAGCTGCAGAACGCGCCCGCCAGGCTGCCCGCCAACATGGTCGCCTCGCCGGGCCGCGGGCTGGCCGGCGTGTTGGCCGCGAGCTGGCGCGACGTCCGCTACGCGTGGCGCACGCTCCGCGCGCGGCCGGGGTTCGCCGCCGTCGCCATCATCACGCTGGCGCTCGGGATCGGCGCCAACACCGCGATCTTCAGCGTCGTCCGCTCGCTCCTGCTCGAGCCGCTGCCGTTTCCGGAGTCCGAGCGCCTGGTCATGCTGTGGGAAGCCGACGCGCAGAACCCGTCGCGCACGACCATCGTCAGCATGCCGGACTACGTCGACTTCCAGCGGAGCGTCTCGTCGTTCGAGCAGACCGGCATCTGGGAGTACCTGAACTTCAACTTCTCCGGCGAGGGCGAGGCCGAACGCGTGGTCGGCTTCAGGATGTCGGCATCCACGTTTGCCATGCTGGGCGTCGCGCCGGAGCTCGGACGCACGTTCACGCCCGACGAGGATGCGCCCGGCCACCATGTCGCCGTGATCAGCCACGCGGTGTGGCAGGGTCGCTTCGGGGGCCGCGCCGACATCGTCGGCTACATGGCCAGGATCAATGGCCTGCCCTACGAGATCATCGGCGTCATGCCACCCGCGTTCCGGTTCACGAACCGCGACGTCGGCGTGTGGACGCCGATCGCCTTCAACGACGAAGACCGCGGCCGGAACTCACACTCGTTCTTTGGCGCGGCGCGGCTGAAGCCCGGCGTCACGCACGCGGCCGCGAACGCCGAACTGGCCTCCGTCGCTCGCGAGCTGGCGAAGCAGTACCCGGACTCGAACGGCGGCAACACCGCCATCACGATGCCGATGAGCGACTTCGGCGTCGCGCAGCTCAAGCCGACGCTTGCGGCGCTGACGGGCGCCGTGACGTTCGTGCTGCTGATTGCGTGCGTCAACGTCGCGAACCTGCTGCTCGCGCAGGCGTCGTCCCGGCGGCAGGAGTTCGCGATCCGCGCGTCGCTCGGCGCGTCGCGGTTCAGGCTTGCGGGGCAGGTGCTGTGCGAGGCGCTGCTCATCGCGGCCATCGGCGGCGCGGCCGGCCTGCTGGTCGCGTGGGGCAGCATCGAGATGCTCGCCGGCGTGCTGCCGTCGAGCATCGTGACGGCGCCGTTCAGGAACGCGGGTCAGCTGCGGCTCGACACCACCGTGCTCGCCTTCACGTGCGGCATCTCGCTCGTGACCGGGCTGCTCTTCGGCCTCGCCCCGATCGCCGCGCTTCGCAGCACGGACCTCAAGTCGTCGAACACGCGCACCGCGACGGGACGCATGTCCACCGTCAGGACGATCCTCGTCGCAACGGAAGTCGCGCTGGCGCTCGTCGTGCTCGTCGCGGCGGGTCTCATGATCAAGAGCCTGGCGAGGCTCGTGGCGAACGATCCCGGTTTCAACACGTCAAACGTGATGCTCCTCACGATGGCGCTCCCGCAGCCTGACTTCTACGGACCGCCCGTGCGCACGACCTTCTGCAGCGACGTCGCGGAGCGCGCCGGCACGCTGCCCGGGATCGTCGCGATCGGCGCCGTCAGCCACCTGCCGTTCACCGGCGCCAACGCCGGACGTTCGTTCACCGTCGACGGCAAGACGATGCCGCCGGGACAGACCGCATCGGCGTCGTACAGGTTGACATGTCCGGGCTACTTCAAGGCGATGGGGATTCGGATTCTCAAGGGGCGCGACTTCGACGCCCGCGACGCCACGGGTGCACCGGGCGCGGTGATCATCAACGAGGAGACCGCGAAGCGCTACTGGCCCGACGACGATCCGATCGGGAAGCGCATCAGGCTCGGGCGCCACGAGTCCGGGAACATGACGGTCGTCGGCGTCGTCGCCAACGTCAGGCACTTCGGGTTCGACGACGCGCCGCGCCGCGAGATCTTCCGCCCGTACAGCCAGTCCGCGTGGCCGGTCATGACTGTCGTCGTCAAAACGGCGGCCGAGCCCGCGGGGTTCGCGTCCGCCGTGCGCGCTTCACTGCAGAAAATTGATCCGGATCTGCCGGTCGGCCGCATGACGACGATGGAGACCGTGCAGAGGCTGTCGACGGGCTCCCGGCGGTTTCCGATGCTGCTGCTCGCCGCGTTCGGCGCCGTCGCGCTCGCCCTCGCCCTCGTCGGCGTGTACGGCGTCGTCAGTTACGTCGTGAGCCAGCGTACGAGGGAGATCGGCATCCGCGTGGCGCTCGGCGCGCGGCGCGCGCAAGTGATCAGGCTGGTCGTTGCCGGCGCGATGCGGCCCGTGCTCGGGGGCGTCGTGGCGGGAGGCATCGGCGCGGTGTTCGCCGCGCGCCTGCTCGGCACGCTGCTGTACCACGTGACGCCAGGCGATCCCGCGGTGCTCGCGACGATCGCCGGGCTCCTGGCCGCCGCCGGCGTCGCCGCGTCGCTCATGCCCGGTGCGCGCGCGACGCGCGTCGATCCGATGACCGTGCTGCGCTCGGAGTAACGGGACTCAAATCAATCCCAGATCGCGGGGCACCGCGTTGGGGAAGACCTGATCGAGCCGGGTGGTGTCGAGGCCGTAGATCCGCCGGAACAGTCCGCCGAGCATCGCCCGGTATTCCGTCGTCACGGGCCAGTCGCGGTTCTGGTTCAGGGAGTCCGCTCTGACGACGACCTCCTCGCCCGCAAAGCGGCCGCCCTGCAACGCACCGCCGAGCACCCAATAGGCGCTGCCGTGGCCGTGATCGGTGCCGCGCGTGCCGTTCTCGCGGAACGTCCGGCCGAATTCCGAGATCACGACGACCAGCGTGTGCGGCCAGGCGTCGCCCATCTGCTCGGCGAAGCCCGCGAGGCCCTGACCGAGACTGAGCAGGAGCGTCGCCAGCTGTCCCTGCGCGTTGCCTTGATTGACGTGCGTGTCCCAGCCGCCGACGTCGATGAACGCGATGTTGAACTTGTCTTTCATCAGTCCGGCCATCCGCCGGGCTTCCAGCTCGAATCCGCGGGCCGTGATCGCGTTGCGATTGGCGGCCTGCATCTCGGCCGCCATGCTGCCGCTCGCCATCATCTCGGACTGTTCGGCCACGGTCTTGCGCAGATCGAACCCTTCGGCGATGAGCGGCGCGAAGCGCGTGCCTTCGTACATCCCGGCGAGGATCGCCATCTGGCGCGCGTCGAACGGCGCGCGCCCCGTGCCCTTGAGCGAGACGTTCGGCACCGCGGCCTTGCCGGTCATGACGGTCGGCAGACCGTCGGTGAAGGAAACCGGCGCGGCGCCGTCGAGCGCGGAGGCCAGACGATTGAGAAAGCCCGAACCGTAGTTGTGCGGCGCCGCGCCCGGGGCGGCCACCGGCATGCCCGTCTCGACGCTGTCCTGCGTCTCGAAATGGCTGCGCGTCAGGTCGTCGGTCCCGGCGAACGGCACGAACGCGAGCTGCCCCTTCGTCCACAACGGCAGCATCGTGTCCTTCAACGCCGGATGCATCGCCCAGTTCGAGGATCCGTCGCGCTGAGGCAGCGCGATCGCGGCGAGCGGATTCGCCGGATCCGGTCTCGGGATCGCGATGGTCGGCCGGGCCTCGTAGTAGAACGGGCTGCCGACGGGGATCACGACGTTGGCGGCGTCGTAGCCGCCGCGCAGGAAGACGAGCAGGAACTTCGCGCTGCCCGCGCCCGGCGCGGCGAAGGCCTGCGACACGATGCCGCGGACCGGCAGCAGGGGATGGGCGGCGCCCGCGAGTGCGAGCGTCAGCAGGCGTCGGCGTGACAGGTTCATGGGTACCTCACCGCTGCATCCAGTCGGGCGACGCCAGCAGGACGGTGTTCCATTCCTGCTGCGAATTGGTCTGACCGAGCGCGGTCCGCGTGCGCGCGCTGAGCGCCGGCTCGATCGAGTCGTAGTAGAACCGCGAGGTGAGCATCGGGAACCCGGTCGAGGGCCCCGGCGAGTTGTCGTCGTTGTTGAACAGCCCGGCGTTGCCGCTGCCGATCGCGCGCGCGATCTCGAAGCGCCGCACGATCTGGCCCGAGCTGGTCCAGGCCGATTCGGTCAGCGCGTAGCCGTCCGGCGTGACGCGTCCGTACAGCGGCTCGCCGAGCTGCGCGAGCCAGCCGACGAGCGGACGGAAGTTGGTGAGCGTCTTGTCCTCGTACGCCAGGCGCACCGACGACACGACGAACACCATCGGATCCTTCAATTTCGAGGGGCTTCGCCCCTCGAACTCCCCTACACCGTCGCTCGCTCGCCGCTTCGCCGCTCGCGCCGCTCCGGTGGCTCGCTCGCTGGGCTCGCTCGCGGCGTCGACGTACCCGAGGGAAGCAATGAACTCCTTGTCGAGGAACATCGTCTTCAGGACCGCCGCGATGTCGCCGTCGGTCTTCTCGAACGTGCGCGCCATCCTGTCGACGAGCCCGCGCGGCGGCTCGTCGGCGACGAAGTAGGTCGCGAGTTTCGTGCTGATGAACCGCGCCGTCGCCGGCTGGCGGCAGAGCAGCGTGACGGCCGCGTCGACTTCGTCGAGTCCCTTGCCGGCGATGGCCGCGCCGAGCACCGTCTTCGGCCGGCCGTCGTGGCGCGCGGGATTGAACTCGAACAACCCTCGCCGTACGTACAGCGGCGCCTGCTGCGGCCCCAACCGCGGCGGCTGCGGCGCGAGCGCGAGGCCGAGGCCCGTCAGCACGCGCGCCAGCTCCTGGACGTCCTGCTGCGTGTAGCGCGATCCGCTGGGCCCGCCGCTCACGCCGAGCGTGTGCAGTTCCATGAGCTCGCGCGCGTAGTTCTCGTTGATCCGGTTGGCCGAACTCTGCGCGTTGTCGAGATACTCGAGCATCGCGGGGGCGGTGACGGTGGCCATCACGAGCTCGCGGAACCTGCCGAGCGCGTGCGGCCGGATCGCATCCTCCTCGTACTCCGGCAGCGTGAAGCGCACGTTGCCCTTGCCGGAGAACACGCTGAAGTGGTTCATCCAGAACCACGTCATCTGTTCGCGCAGCTGCCACGGCGACGCGATGGCCCGCATCAGATGACGGCGTGACGTCTCGTACTGGACCTGGCCGCTCGCCTGACCCAGCGCCATCCGCGCCTTCTGCTTCTCGTCTTCCGACGGCAGCGAGTTGATCCGTTGCTGTTCCTGGCGGAATTCGAAGACACGCGCCTCGCCTGTCTTCTGGGAGATGCCCAGCGACGCGATGGCCGCGCGCAGCTCAGGCGGATCTTCGCGAGGCGGATGAAGCTGGGCGTCGAGGAACTTTTCGCGCCCGAGCCGCCGGTAGGTCGCGACGGCCGAGCTGTCGACGCCGAACGTCACACGGTTGAGCCAGCGGAGATCGACGCGGGTCAGGGCGGACGTTCCCCGGCCGGCCGCCTGCCCGGCCGGAGCGAGCATGGCGGCGGTGATCGCGGCGGCGAGAAGGCGGCGCCACATCGGGATCGAGTATCGCTGATCTCTTGAGACCGCTCCAGCCGGCCAAAAGATACACCGGCCGCCGGGTTGCGACCGAGAACTACGTGACGGCTTTTGCAACGGCGACCAGTGCCGGCCGCAGCACCTCGTCGCCGATGCGATACCCGTGCGCGACGACGCCGAGGATGCGTCCGTCGGACGCGGCATCGGGCGAGGGGACGGTCGTCACGGCTTCGTGCAACGTGGGATCGAACGGCTGTCCCTCGCTGGCGATGCGCTTCACGCCGAAGCTTTCGAGCTTGGCGAGGAACTGATCCCGCACCATCCTGACGCCCTGCAGGAGCGGACCGTCTTCCTTCGCGGCGTCGATGGCCCGATCGAGATTATCGACGACCTCGAGCAGGTTCACGAAGACCTCGCGACGGCTGCGTTCGGCGTCCTTCGCGACTTCCTTGCGCATGCGCGCGCGGGCGTCCTCGAACTCCTGCGACGCCTGGCGGTACTTCGTGAGCACCTCCTGCGCCTGCTTCTCGACCTGCGCGACGCGCTGCTCGAGCTCCTCGACGTAGGTCGGCTTGAGGGACGGCTGCGGCACGGCGGCCGGGTTGGCGTCGCCGTTCTCGCGCCAGCGCCGCCGATCGACCACCTTGACCGGGATGTCGATCTCGTCGGACATGGTTTCAGAGGGTTTCAGGGGGTTTCAGGGGGTCAGTTCGCCGAGGCCGCGAACTCGAACGCCAATGTGTCGCCGGCGAGCCCGATCGTGACGGTGCCGCCGTTTTCGAGCGCGCCGAACAGGATCTCGTCGGTGAGCCGGTCGCGCACCTCGGTCTGGATGACGCGTGCGAGCGGGCGCGCGCCGAACGTCGGGTCGTAGCCCTTCTTCGCCAGGTACTGCCGCGCGTCGGGCTGCAGCGTGATCGCGATGCGGCGCTCGGCGAGCTGCTCCTCGAGCTGGATGATGAACTTGTCGACGATCGTCTCCATCACGTCCGGCGTGAGCGACTTGAAGTTGACGATGGCGTCGAGGCGGTTGCGGAACTCCGGGCTGAAGACTCGTTCGATCGCCTGCTTCGACCGCGACTCCGCGGCGCGATGCCGCGTGTCGCCGCCGGACGGCGTCTGGTGCGCGAACCCCAGCGTGCCGGCGCTCATCTCGCGCGACCCCGCGTTCGACGTCATGATCAGCACGACCTGCCGGAAGTCGGCCTTCCGCCCGTTGTTGTCGGTCAGCGTCGCGTGGTCCATCACCTGCAGCAGGATGTTGTAGATGTCGGGATGCGCCTTCTCGATTTCGTCGAGCAGCACGACGCTGTACGGATGGGTGCGGACGGCGTCGACCAGCAGGCCGCCCTGCTCGAAGCCGACATAGCCCGGAGGCGCGCCGATCAGGCGGGCCACCGCGTGCTTCTCCATGTACTCGCTCATGTCATAGCGCTGGAACTCGTTGCCGAGGTGCAGCGCGAGCTGCTTGGCGAGCTCGGTCTTGCCGACGCCGGTCGGGCCGGTGAACAGGAAGCAGCCGGCCGGCCGATCGGGCTGGCCGAGGCCCGCGCGCGACCGTTTGATCGCGCGCGTGACGATCTGCACCGCTTCCTCCTGGCCGAAGACGACGCGCCCGAGCGATTCCTCGAGCGTCCTCAGGCGATCGCGATCGGAAGAGGACGCCTGCTTGGCGGGGATGCGCGCCATTCGCGCGACGACTTCCTCGATCTGCACGACGCCGACGTCGATGATCGCCGGCGTCTCTCCCTTCGCCGTCGGCGGCGCGCCGAGACGCGCGCGGGCGCCCGCTTCGTCGAGGACGTCGATCGCGCTGTCGGGCAGCCGGTAGTCGCGCAGGTGCCGCGACGCCAGCTTCGACGCCGCCTCAAGCGCATCGTCCGCGTACTTCACGCGATGGTGTCCCTCGTACCGCGACCGCAGTCCCTGGAGTATGCGGACGGTTTCCTGAATGGTCGGCTCGTCGATCGCGACCTTCTGCAGCCGCCGCGCGAGCGCGCGGTCCTTCTCGATGTGCTTGAACTCCTCGTGCGTCGTCGATCCGACGACGCGGAGCTGGCCCATCGTGAGGATCGGCTTGATCAGCGTCGCGAGATCCATCGTCCCGCCCGTCGTGGCCCCCGCGCCGACGGTCGAGTGGATCTCGTCGATGAACAGGATCGGCATCGGCCGCTTGCCGAGCGCCGTGATGACGGCCTTGAAGCGCTCTTCGAAGTCGCCGCGGAAACGCGTGCCCGCCAGGAGCGCGGCCGTGTCGAGCGAGAAGACCTCCGCGCCGTGCAGGACCTCGGGCACGTCCTCCTGGAGGAGCCGGGTGGCCAGGCCTTCGGCGAGCGCGGTCTTGCCCACGCCGGCGTCGCCGACGAAGACCGGGTTGTTCTTGCGCCGGCGGCAGAGGATCTCGAGCGTGCGCTGCAGTTCGGCGGTGCGGCCGATCAGCGGATCGAGCGCCCCTTCGCGGGCGCGCTCGGTGAGGTTCATCGCGTACGCGCCGAGCGGATCGCGCGACGTGCCGCCGCCGCGCTCGCCGACGCCGGCGTCGGCGTCCCCCTGCGAGCCGTCGGCGTCGCCGCCGTGCGGGGGAGGGGGCACCTTGCTGATCCCGTGCGTGATGTACTCCAGGACGTCGAGGCGCGTGACGCCCTGCGCCGCGAGCAGCTGCGCGGCGTACGACTTCGACTGCTGGAGCGTGGCCGCCAGGACGTCGCCCGACTGCACTTCCTGCCGCCCCGCGCTCTGCACGTGCAGCACCGCCGTCTGCAGCACGCGGCGGAACGCCATCGTCTGCTCGGGGTCCTTCTGCTGGTTGCGCGAGAACTGCTCGATGTGCTCGTCGAGATACTTGTCGAGATCCTTGCGGAGCTGCGGCAGATCGGCCCCGCACGCGGCGAGGATGCGCTCGCCGTCGGGATCGTGCGCCAGCGCGTAGAGCAGGTGCTCCAGCGTCAGGTGCGTGTGACGCCGCGCCGCCGCCTCGCGGTACGCCACGGTGAGAATGACTTCCAACGCGGGGCTGAACACGTTCTATTCGGGCTCCATTGTGGCGCGCAGCGGGAAACCCTGTCCGCGCGCCAGGTCGACGACCGTCGCGATCTTCGTTTCGGCGACCTCGAAGGGATACACGCCGCAGAGCCCCTGGCCCTGCGTGTGGACCGCCATCATGATCCGGTACGCCTCGGCCGGCGCCTTGTTGAACACCGACTCGAGGACCTCGACGACGAAGTCCATCGTGGTGTAGTCGTCGTTCAGCAGCAGCACCTTGAAGAGCTCGGGCTTCTTCGTCTCGTGCCGGGTGCGCTCGAGGACCTCGCCACCGGTCTGCCGCTCCGTGCCGGACACGGCTTCTATTTTAGTAGACGCTACACGGGCTCGGCCAGCGCCGCCAGCACTTCCCGGTAGAGATATTTTGCGCCCTCGATGCCGTTGAGCGGCCCCGCCTCATATTCCAGCGCGAACGTCCCGGTGAAGCCGGCGGCCATCATGATGCGCGTGGAGCGGCGGACGTCGTTCTGGTCGCCCCACCGATCCCAGTACTTGGCGTGGACGTTCGTGTGGGCGTAGGGGGCCAGCGCCTTGAGCCCGCTGAAGAGCATGTAGTCGTATTCCCAATTGCAGAAGTCGGGCGACGCCTCGCAATACGGGTTGTCGACGCGGTCGATGATGATCCGGATGTTCATCGGGTCCGCCGCGAGCCCCCAGTGGTTCTCGAGCGTGACGCGGATGCCGAGCCTGCCGCCGTAGTCGGCCATGTCCTTGTACGACTCGATCGCCTTCGCCATCAGCGGCATGATGTCGACGTTGCGCGGATAGCCGTCGCCCGAGCGCGGGATCGCCTGGGGGCGCACGCTCGGCCCGAGCGCCTGCGGCGAGTTCATCCGTACCGACTTCGCGCCGAGGATCGCGGCGCCGTCGAGCCACTTCTTGCCGACCTCGACCCCGGCCCGCCGCAGCGCGTCGTCATCGGACGCCAGGTTCGTCGGCGCGTTGTTCGAGATGTGCTGGCACTGGACGCCGGTCGAGACCATCTTCGCAACCAGCGTGTCGAGCCACTTCCTGCCGGACTCGCTCGACGGATCGAACGTGCCGGGCCCGCCGCCGGGGCGCTGCGCGAACATGGTGTCGTCGGTCACGTCGCCGAACAGCGACGAGAAGAGATCCATGTGCGTGACGCCGGGGAACGTGTCCTTCGTGAACTGCGGGAAGTCCAGCATGGTGATCTCGCCGTACTTCTTCTTCAGTTCCTGCGAGGCCGGGCTGCCCTGGCCGCGCGTCTTGAAGATGGAGCGTATCGGATACGAGCACGACGCGATGCGGCGGAGCCGGTTCTTCTCGGCCTCCGCGTCGACGCGGGCCTTCTCCTGCGGCGTGAGCGCGTGAGCGGTCGTCAGGGTCGCCGACGCCGCGAGCGCCGCGGAGGCGGACGTCTTCAGGAAGTCGCGTCTGTCGAGTGCCATGGTCAGGACTTGTTGGGAATGTGGGTCGGGGCCCGGAGCGTGACGCCCTTCCGCTTGACGCTGACGTTGAGCCGATCGGACGGCTTCGCGCCGTCCAGCGAGTATTCGATCACGTACTGGCGCTTCAGCTGCTCGGCGAGCTTCTCCAGACCGGTCGACACGCCCGCCATCGCCGAGATCTCTTCGCGATGGCCGCCCGATCGCTTGGGCCCGTCGCCGAGGATCTCGTGCAGGCCGAGGTTCTCGTTGAGCAGATCGGACGGGCGCGTCGGCGCGGCCGTCTGCCGCATCGCGGAGTTGAGCACCGCGACGACATGCAGCGCCGCGCCGCTGTCGCGCAGCTGGTCGAGCGCCAGGTGCGGCGGCATCGGCGTCACGTCCTCGCCGCCGACGGTGAGCGCGATGATGATCGGCCGGCCGGCCTTGCGGCGCGCCATGTCGACCGACGTCTGCGTGATGCCGTCGAGGAGCTGCCCGCCGTCGTTGCTCGACGGCCGCGCGCCGAGCTTCATCACGGCTTCCGACAGCTCCTGGTTGCTCGTGGTGTAGTCCACCAGCTTGAGCGTCTGGCCCATCACGGTGCTGATGGAGAACTCCGCGCGCCCGAGGAGCGCCTCGATGAACCGCGCGACGGCGACGCGGAACAGCCCGGTGCCGTTGTCGTCGACGATGATCGCGATCTGCATCTTGGCGATCGCGGGCTCGACGCGCGTGATCGTGCGTTCCTTGCCGCCTTCCTTCACGGTGAAGTCGGCCGCGGTCAGGTCGTCGATCGAGTTGCCGTCGTTGTCGAGGACGCTGACGTAGACGCGGCGCGTCGACTCCTGCACGTGGATCGTGCCGAGCGCGCAAACGGACAGGAGCAGAACCCTGAGGGTCGTCAGCATCGGGTCTCCTTTCTCACCGGCCCCGTCGGACGGGCTACTTGCCGTCCTTCAACTCGCGAACGAAGATGTTCCGGAAGCGCATCTCCGAGTTGTGCGTCTGCAGTTCGAGCGGCCCCTTCGCCGCGACGCCCCGCTGGTAGCCGTTCCGCTGGTCGAAGTAGTTGTCCATGACCTGGCCGTCGACGGTGAGCTTGTCGTTGAACCAGACCCAGACCTTCGGGCCGATCATCTTGATGTGAAACGTATTCCACTCGCCGACGGGGTTGTCGGCCTTGACGAGCGGCCATTTGCCGGGGTTGTCGGCCTTGTCGTTCCAGAGCGCGCCGGATCCTTTCGGGGCGCCGTTCCCCACTTCCCGCGGGTTGTCGGGATCCCAGATCTGCACCTGCGGCGTGCCGCGCAGGTAGATGCCGGAGTCCCCGTTGTGGCTGACCATCAGCCAGTCGACGTAGAGCTCGAAGTCGCCGTAGTCCTTGATGGTCGCGAGGTGCGGGCTCTGCCCGTCGGAGACGATCTCCTGCTTGTCGCTGTCGACGCGCCAGTGCGCGTCGCGCGCCTTGTTCCAATCCGCCTGCCGGGCCGCGAGCTCGTCCTTCGGCAGCGCGGCTTCGGCCTCAGGGTCGTAGTTCGGCTGGCGGCCGCGCCAGTTGGTCAAGTCCTTGCCGTTGAACAGCGCGATGAAACCCTTCGGCGGCTTGCGAATGCCGGCCGGGTCGGGCGCCAGAAGGAACGCGGCCAGCAGAACCGCCAGGAGTCTCATGGGTGTGTAATATACCCCCTGCGCTCATGAAAAAGCCGACTGTTTTCCTCGGCGAAATGACGAATCCCGAGGTCGAAGCCTTCCTCACGACGCACCACACCGTCATCGTGCCGACGGGCGCGACCGAACAGCACGGGCCGCACGGGCCGTTGCTGACCGACGTGCTCATTCCGCAGGAGATCGCCAGGCGGATCGCGCCGCAGATCCACGCGCTGGTCGCGCCGCCGCTGAACTACACGCTGTCGTACCCACACGTCGGATTCACGGGGCTCGTGTACCTGCGCATTCCAACGTTCATGTCGATGATCGAGGATCTCTGCGCCTCGTTCGCGGCGTCGGGCTTCCGGCGCATCGTCTTCCTGAACGGCCACTACGACAACACGTACGCGATCGCCTATGCGTGCGCGAACGTGATGGACCGGCTGCCGAAGGGGACGCAGGCGTTCCCGGTGAACTACTGGGACGCGCTGACGCCGGAGGAAGTCGCCGAGTTCTCGGGGCTCAAGAACGGCCTGCACGCGAACCTCGCGGAAACGTCGGCCGTGCTGCGCATCAATCCCGATCTCGTCGATCTGGACGCCGCCAACGCGGAGTTCCCGCCGTTTCCCGACTACACCGTGCCGACCGGCGCCGTGCACACGGCGTTCTTCTTCTCGAACCCCGGATCGGTGCACTGGGCGACGAAGTCGGGCACGTGGGGCGACGCGCGCCAGTCGACGCCGGAAGCGGGCGAACGCTACCTGCAGGCCGGCGTCCGCTCGACGCTGGCGCTGCTCGAGAACATCGACAAGACGTTCGCGGCCATGCCGCCGCGATAGTACGTGCGAGGGTTCCTGGCGGCGATCGCATGCGGGCTGCTGTCAGCGGCGTCCCCTGCTGTTCTGATCCCGTACGACGAAGCGAAGCCGATCCTCGACGCACACGGGAAGCCCATCTCCGCGGCCGACTGGCCGGCGTGGGCCGCGGCGCGCAACGCCGAGATCCGGGGGCGCCTGGCGCAGGGCGACGAAGACTCGGTCGTCAACCTGTGGCTCTACGGCACGAGCTTCACGACGCATCCGCGCGTCACCGATCGTGAAGCGGCGCGGCTCGGAACGAAGGACGCCATTCAGGAACTGCTGCTGGCGCGCCTCGACGACTTCGTGGCGGCGCTGGCGAAGCCGGGGACGAACGAGCGCCTCCAGTTCGCGCGCGATCTCGTCGTCCGCCAGGGCATCGATCCGTCAACGGCCGCCGGCAAGGAGAAGGCGGAGGAATACCTCGTCACGATCCGCGAGCGTGTGATTGCGGAGAACGAGCGCTACGTCCGCGCCGCGGAATCGCCGTCGGCGTATGCGACGCTCTTCCAGGATCGCGGGCTCTCGTCCGACACGAGGCTGACGGCGGGTTTTGCGATCGAGCAGGCGCTCGCGGCGCTCGCCGCGTCGGGACGCCTTCCCGCGGGCGCCGTGGCGCGCGCGGCGATTGTCGGCCCCGGGCTGGACTTCACCGACAAGGCGGAGGGCTACGACTTCTACCCGCTGCAGACGATCCAGCCGTTCGCGCTCGTGGACTCGCTCGCGCGGCTGAAGCTGGCCGCGCCGGCGGGCATGAGGGTCACGACGCTCGATCTCAGCCCGCGCGTCAACCGCCACCTCGACGCGGCGCGGCGGCGGGCCGTGGCGGGATCGCCGTATGTGATCCAGCTGCCGCTGGCCAGGGATCTGCCGAAGCACGCGTGGGATCCCGATCTCGTCGCGTACTGGCAGCGGTTCGGCGCGCGCATCGGGACGGCCGTCCCCGCGGCGGCGGCGCCGGCGATCGCCGGCGACGTGCGCGTGCGCGCCGTCGCCGTCCGTCCGGCGATCGTCACCGCCGTCACGCCCGCGGACGTCAACATCATCCTCGAACGTCTCGATCCGCTGCCCGACGACCAGCGGTTCGATCTGATCGTCGCGACCAACATCCTCGTGTACTACGACGCCTTCGAGCAGTCGCTCGCGCTCGCCAACATCGCGCGGATGCTCAAGCCGGGTGGGTACTTCCTGACGAACTACGCGGTGACGCCGCAGCCGCCGATGGAAAGCGCGGCGAGCGAGACGACGACCGTGTACTTCGACCGCCAGAAGAACGGCGACACGATCTACGCTTACCGGCGGCGCTGACGCGCCGCCGGCAAGCGTTGTCCGGACTATCTCGCTACGCGAGATAGTCCCGGCACAACTGCAGGCACTTGGTCACTTCCGAGACGGGATCGCCCTCGTACTCGAATTCGATGTTGGCGGGGATGTCCCACTTGTTCGTCTGCAGCAGCTTCAGGCAGTCCTTGATCGGCGTATCGCCGGTGCCCCACGGACCGTTCTGTCCGCCGTGCTCGGCCTTCTTCTTGTCCTTCAGGTGCAGGTTGGTGATGCGGCCGTGGTTCTTCTGGATGAACGCGACCGGATCGTAGCCCGCCTCCGTGTAGTGGCCGATGTCGAGGTTCGCGCCGTGATACTTCGAGGCCGCCATGACGGCGTCGAAGGTCTCCGGCGTCGCGACTTCGTTGGTGTCCTGCGTGTTGGCGTGGCCGTGGAAGCCGACCATCATCTTGTGCTTGTCGGCGAACGGCGCGATCCGCTTCGCCATGGTGACCTGCGTCGACGTCGAGATCGCCTGCACGCCCAGCCACCGCGCCATCATGAACGCGTACTCGATCTCCTCGTCGGTCGTGCGCTCGACGTTCATGTTGTAGCAGAGCAGCTTGAGCTCCACGCCCATGTCCTCGATGCGCTTGCGCACCGGCGCGAACGTGGCTTGCGTCGCGCTCTTGCGGAAATCGGCGAGCGCCTTGACCGCGGCGTCCCGCGCCGCCTGCTGCTCGGGCGTCATCGGCTGGCCGCGTCTGCCACCACCGCCGCCACGGCCGCTCGGCGCGCCCGCCAGCGCTTCGGCGTGGTTCGACATCAGCTCCATTTCGCCGATGCCGATCGTCGTGTACGCCTTGAGGACGTCTTCGACCGGCAGCGTGCGGAAGCTGTAGGTGATGGCGCCAATCTGGACGCCGCCGATCCGCGAATTGATCTTGTCGAACGCCGACAGCGTCGTGTGCCGCAGCGCCCAGGCGGCCGGCAGTCCGGCCAGCGCGAGCTTTCCAAAGTCACGGCGTGAGAGGTCAGTCATGCCGCCGAACTATATCGCGTGTCGCGGTCGCATGAAACGTGCGGCGCTCGGGATCGCTTGTGGCAGCTGCCAAGAGCATGACAGGAGGGCAGGAGGTCAGGAGGAAATCTTGTCTTTAGAAACCAAGAAACTCCTGATCTCCTGTTCTCCTGCAAGATTTCTCCTGTCCTCCTGATCTCCTGTCGTGCTCTTGGCAGCTGCCGCGAATCAGCGATAATCCGCGAATGAAGATCGGCCTGTACAGCATCACGTATCTCGGACTCTGGTATCACGGACCGGCGCTCACGATGGAAGAGGTGATCGGACGAGCGAAACGGTTCGGGTACGAGGGCGTCGAGATCGACGGGAAGCGGCCGCACGGGAATCCGGTCGATCTGCCGCGGACGCGCTGCGCCGAGCTGCGCCACCGCGCGCACGACGCGGGGATCGACATCTATGCCGTCGCCGCGAACAACGACTTCGGCAGCCCGATCCCCGAACACCGCGACAGCCAGTTGCTCTACGTCCGCGATTTGATCCGGATGGCGGCGGATCTGGGCGCGCCCGTGCTGCGCATGTTCGCGGCCTGGCCGGGTGTCACGATCGGAGACGGGACGGCGACCTATCTGACCGCTCGCCGCCTCTGGCGCGAGGCGCAGCAGGGCTCGACCGCCGACGACACCTGGGCCCGCTGCCGCGACGGCCTCGTCGAAGCCGCGCGCTGGGCCGCCGAGTACGGCGTCACGCTCGCGCTCCAGAACCATCCGCCCGTCACGAACTCGCCCGACGACATGCTGCGCATGATTCGCGAGGTCGATTCACCGGCCGTCAAGGCCTGCCTCGACGCGCCGCTGGCGGCACGCCAGGGGATCCGGTCGATGCTCGAGACCGCGCGCAGCGTCCACGGCCTGCAGGTGTTGACGCATTTCGGCGGCGAGTACGAACGCCGGAGCGACGGATCGGTGCTCGGCAACGTGCGGAACCCTGACGAGACGCTGACGCCGGAACACTACTACGCGGCCTTCGCACAGGGCATGCGCGACATCGGCTACGACGGCTTCACCGGCTACGAGCTCTGCCACCCGCTGCCGCCGATCGACGGCACGCCGGCCGATCTCGCCTTCGCCGATCTCAACGCGCAGCTCGCAGCCGAGTACATGCGCGCTATCGAATCGGAAACATCGCTTTCAGCTCGTCAGCCGTAGCCTGCGTCCCGTACTGGTTCAGCTCGAACGACTCGGCGTACTTGATCGCGCCGCCCTTCTGGGCGCCGTACAGCTTCACCAGAAGATTCCGGCTCTGGTTCGCGACGTCGGCGCTGCGCTGCTTGACCATGTCGAGGAGGTACGTCTTGCGCCCGGCGTCGTCCGTGGGCACGTTCGATCGGTACCGCGCCTGCCACGAATCCGCGTCGCCGAACTGTGACGGCATCGCGCTGATGCAGTCCCATTTCTTCTGCGCGACCTCGTCGAACCCCACCGCGATGATCGGATCGAACGGATACGGCTTCGTGAACGCGTCGGAGTAGTACAGGTAGATCGGGTTCTTTTTCGTCGGCGGCGTATACGGCGAGAAGAACGGCGCGACGACCAGGACCGCCGTGTCGTTCGCGAGCGTACCGACGGCGCGATGGTCGGGATGGTAGTCGTACGGTCGATGCGAGAGCACGATGTCGGCCTGGTAGTCGCGGATGACGTTCGCGACCTTGCGTCTCGTCTCCAGGTCCGGCATCAGCTCGCCATCGTGGATGTCGAGCACTTCGGTGTCGACGCCGAGCGTCTTGTGGCAGGCCTCGACTTCCGCCTTGCGGCGCTGCGCGAGCGGGCCGCCCGCCTGCGCGAAGTGCCCGACGTCGCCGTTGGTGAGCGCCATGAGCTTGACCTTCGCGCCCTGCGCCGCGAACAGCGCCGCCGTTCCCCCGAACTTCTGTTCCGCATCGTCCGGGTGCGCGCCCATCGCGACGATGCGCAGCGGACGAGTGACCTGGACCTGTGCGCCGGCGGCCTGCATGCCGAAGGCGGTGAAGAGGACGAGCGCGTAACGGAGAGCGCGGCCAACAGGCCGCTGAACAGCGCGGCGTGAATGTCGAATGCCGAATGCCGAATGCCGGCTTTCCTCAGCCAATGATGCGCTCCCAACCCTCGCGGGTTTGCTGACGGCGGACGAGTTTCGTCGCGTCGGCCGAGTTGGTGAATTCGAGCGTCGCGGAATCCCACAGGAGCCGCTTGTACGGCACGCGCAGCGCGATGACGGCGAGCGTGACGGCTTCGGCGAGCGGTGCGACCTGCTCGAAGCTGCCTTTCGAGCTCTTCGTCCCCGCCTTGAGCACGTTCACCCATTCGTCTTCCGCCGACGTCGTGTCGAAGTCCTTCGCGACGATCGATCCTTCGAACGCCTTCTGCCGGCTCTGCGGGATCAGGCGCGGCTTGTTGGCTCTGAAGTCGCAGAGGATCTTTCCCTTGTCGCCGATGAAGAGCATGCCTTCGTCGGCGAGATCTTCCTTGTCCTCGTAGAGCTCTTCCGGTGTCTGCGGCTTCATGCCGCCGTCGTACCAGAACGTGTCGACCGAGGGGCGCGCCGCGGTGGCGGGATGACGCCAGCGCAGCACGCTCGCCTTCGGCAGTCCGGCCTGCGACACGCGTCCGCCGTTGCTGACGCGCTTCTCGTCGACCCACGCGTCGTTGCTCGGACGCGCTTCGACCCACTCGGGCGCGCCGAGCTCGAGGATGCGATACGGCTGCCAGAGCGAATACAGTCCCATGTCGCCGAGGCAGCCGGCGCCGTAGTCATACCAGCCGCGATAGAGGCAGAACGTGTAGTCCGGATGGTAGGGGCGATCGGGCGCGGGCCCCTGCCACAGCGTCCAATTGAAGCCGTCGGGAACCGGCGGACCCGACTTGTAGTATTCCTGCCAGCCCTGCGGCCAGAATGGACGGTTCGTCCAGTTGTGCACTTCGCGGACCGTGCCGATGGCACCGCCCTTGATCCACGCAGCCAGCGTGTGACGATCGGGCGTGTTGCTGTACGCAAGCAGGTGCGTGGCCCCCTTGCTCTCGCGGCTCACCTCCAGCGTGCGGCGCAGCTCGTACGGCAGCAGCGCGACCGGCTTGTGCGCGATCGCTGCCTTGCCCTTCTTCAGCGCCGAGATGTTGATGCTGGCGTGCTGGTGATCCGGCGTGATGGCGACGATGCCCTGGATGTCGGTTTCCTTCTCGAGCATCTCGCGGTAGTCCTCGTAGGCGCGGATGCCGACGGCGGGGCGGTTGTGCTTCCGGTAGTAGATCTCCATGATCTCGCGCGCGACGTCACGGCCCGCGCGCACGCCGGTGTCGCCTTCGCACCACGAGGGCTCTTCGATGAACCGCCGGATGCGCGTCCGGTTGCCGTTCGGCTCCCAGTCCACGTAGTTCTGGCTGTTCCTGTTCGGATCGACGACGGCGACGAACTGCAGGTCGTCGCGCCTGACGAACCCGGTGTTGACCTGGCGCTGCGCCTGCGTGCCGCAGCCGACCTGCGCGAGCAGGATCATGTCGCTCGGCGGGATGTAGCCGGGGCCGCCGAGTACGCGGCGCGGCACGATGGTGAAGGCGGAAGCGGCGCCGATCGTGCCCAGAAACTCGCGACGGTTCATGGGAGCCTCCGATCCGGCCGGGATCCTAACAGAATCCGCTACGATTCAGACGATGCGTTTTGTCGTGCCCGTCGTGAGCGTGGCACTCCTGTCCGCGGCGTGCAGCGCGTCACGCCAGGCGGTCCCGGAGGCGCCGGCGCGGCCCGCGGCCGTGCTCATCGTGACGATCGACACGCTCCGCGCCGATCGTCTCGGCGTGTATGCCCGTCGACTCGCTGACGCTCGCTCGGGGCAGGGAGCCGTCGTCGAGACGCCGAACATCGACCGGCTCGCGCGCGAGGGCGCGTGGGCGCCGCAGGCGGTCGTGCACACGCCGATGACGCGGCCGTCGCACATCTCGCTCTTCACCGGACGCTATCCAGCCGAGCACGGCGTCCGCGACAACATTTCGCAGCCGCTCGCGGCAGGCATCCCTGTGCTGGCCGAGGCCTTCCACGAGGCCGGCTACGCCACCGCCGCGTTCGTGTCTTCGAGCGTGCTCGACCGGCAATCCGGCCTCGCGCGCGGGTTCGACGTGTATTCGGATCGATTCGAGAACGGCGCCGACCGTCGGGCGGGCGATCGCACGGTCGCCGAGGCGATCGGGTGGCTGAAGACCCGCCCCAAGGCGTTCACGTGGGTGCATCTCTTCGACGTGCACGCGCCCTATCAACCGCCCGAGCCCTACGCCTCACGCTACGCCGGCCGGCCGTACGACGGCGCCGTCGCCTGGTCCGACGAGCTGATTGGGCGGTTGACGGGCGCGCTGCGCGACAGCGGCACGCTCGACTCGACGCTCGTGATCGTCACGTCGGACCACGGTGAATCGCTCGGCGATCATGGCGAGGACACGCACGGCTACTTCGTCTACGAGTCGACGCTTCGCGTCCCGCTCGTGGTCCGCGGTCCGCGGATCGGGCCGGGCACTTCCGTGGACGTCCTCGTGCGGATGGTGGATCTGTATCCGACGATCCTCGAGCTGACGGGACTCGGCCCTCCGGCGCGGACGTCGGGTCGCAGCCTCGTCTCGGCGCTGAGAGACGGACGGATGACCGACGAACCGTCGTACGCCGAGTCGCTGGTGCCGCTGCTGCACTACGGCTGGAGCGATCTGCACGCCGTGCGCGACGGCCGCTGGAAGTACATCCTCGCGCCGAAGCCCGAGCTCTACGATCTTCAGAACGATCCCGGAGAAACGAACAACATCGCCGCGACCGACACCACGCACGCCGCCGTGCTGCGTTCAGCGGTCGAGGCGCGCGTGAGGCAGGAATCGTCGATCCCGCAGCCGGCGAGCGCTGGGGCCGGCATCGCCCCCGAAACCTTGGAACGCCTGGGCGCCCTGGGATACGTCGGGCCGGGGCGCCCAGTCTCGCCGAAGTCCTCGGGAACCGGGACGAAGGCGGAGGATCCAAAAGACAGACTTTCCGACTACAAACTCCTCAGTGCCGCGATGCAGGACGCGCTGATCGCGATCCGCACCGGACGCCCTGCGGACGCCGTTACCCGGCTCAAGGACGTCGAGAAACGCGTCGACAGCTACGAGGTCCACTACTACCTCGGACGCGCCTACGCCGGCATGCAGCGCCAACGCGAAGCCGCCGCGGAATTCGAACAGGCGACGAAGAGGCTCCCAGGAGGCGCGGAGGCCTGGCGCGGGCTCGGCGAGAGCCGCGTCGCGTTGGGGGATTCGCGAAACGCTATCCCGGCGTTCGAACGGCTCGTCGCGCTCACGCCCGGCGACGCCGTCGCGCGCATGGAACTCGGCGAGGCGTTGAGAGACGTCGCGCGCTTCGACGCTGCCGCGCGTGTGATTCGCGAGGCCCTCACCATCGATCCGCGCCCAGCGCAGTACTGGCACTCGCTCGGAACGGTTCTCGGGGCGGCCGGCGACATCGCGGCCGCCGAACGCGCGTTCAGCGAAGCGATCTCGCGCGAGCCCAACAACGGCCAGTACGTCTACAACCACGGGGTCGCGCTGTTCCGGCTGGGGCGAAAAGACGAAGCGGCGGCAGCGCTTCGACGCGCTGCGGAACTCGGGTACCGCGCTCGCTGAGCGAACGGGTGCCGGCGGGGTGCTGACTGCGCCTCAAGGCGGAACTCCATGAACGGGATGGCATAGGCGAACGAGCGTAGCGAGTGAGCCAGCGGAGCGGAGCGGGCACCGAAGCGGGTGCCCGCGAGCGACGCTGTAGGGGAGTCCGAGGGGCGAAGCCCCTCGGATTAAGACGACGCGGCGGTCGAGATCGCTCGGGCCGCCGCGCTTGGGTACAAACGTTAGGCTGCTCTTACGGTTTTCGGGTTTCTTCGGGGTTCGAGGTTCGACGGTTCAAAGTGTCGGACCCGACCTTGAACCTCGAACCTTGAACCTCGAACCTCGAACCTCGAACCTTGAACCTCGAACCCCGATTTGCTCCAGCCGTCTCGACGAGAACTAGAACGAGAAGCGAATCTGCAACTGCATCGTCCGCGGCGGCTGCCACCTCGTCGCCTGGCCGAAGCCCGCGTTGTTGGGCTTCAGGCGGGCCGGCAGGATGTTGCCGTTCGCGTCGAAGGGCAGGTTGGTGATCGTCACCGGATCGCCGGGACTCGCCAGGTTCATCGTCGTGTTCCGGTTCGTGATTCGCGACTGGTTCAGCGCGTTGAACGCGTCGAGACGGATCTGCAGGTTGCGCTGACCGCCGAGGCGGATGTTGCGCGCGATGGCGGTGTCGAGCACGCTCTGGAAGCAGCCGCCCAGATAGCCCGCGCCCGATTCCAGGCCGTTGCTGTTCGGCAGCGGGCCCTGGAACGCGGCCACGTTGAACTGCCGGTAGATGTCGCTGCTGCACCCGCTGCCGGGATCGCCGACGATGCGGACGCGGCCGCCGTAGTCGGGCGACCCCGTGATGTTCACGTTGCCGCCGCCGTTCTGGTACGAGTAGCCGACGCTGTACCGGCCCGCCGCGGCGTTGAACTGCGTCGACGTCGGACCGCCCGTCGAACCCGTCCAGACACCCGAGAACTGCCAGTCGTTCACCACGTACCCGATCGCCTTCCACGCGGATTCGCTGGAGTGCACGTCGGGCAGATCCCACACGAAGTTCCCCTTCAGGATGTGGCTGTTCGGAATGAACGTGTTGAGCATCTCCCACGCCTGGGCCTGGTCGTCACGGACGCTCCAGCTCCCGTCGGCCGCATGCTGGAGGCGCGCGGCGCCGTTCTGGTGGTCGTAGAGGACCCACGTGTCGTTGAAGCCGAACGAGAAGCCGTCGCGGAAGCGGCGGTTCAGCGACATCTGGAGCGAATGGAACGTGCGCCAGCCGTTGAACTGCCGCATGTTGATCGCGCCGTAGCCGCGGTACGCCCGCATGAGGTCGGTCGACACCGCGCCGCTGCCCGGGACCGCGCCGACGATGTTCGGGTTCTGGTTCTGCGGCAGGAACGCGGCGCCGAAGTCGACCAGGTTGATGTTCACCGACGAGCGCACGGTGTTATAGCTGTGCTGACCGACCCACTCGAAGTCGATCACCGTCGCCCACGGCAGCGTCCGCTGGACGCCGGAGCTGAACTGGAACGACGTCGGCAGCTTCGCGTCGTAGTCGATCGTGTTCAGTCCGGGCGCTCCCTGCGTGGTGAGGCCCGCGCCGCCCAGGTTCTGGAGCAGCGCGTAGCGCGCGGTCACCAGACGTGATGACGGCGGATTACCCGGCATGCTGATGACCGAGTTGCCGAACGGCCGGTCGTAGAAAATGCCCGCGCCGCCGCGGAGGATCGTGGACTGATCGCCGAGGAGATCGTACGCGGCGCCGAACCGCGGCGCGAACGCGAGCGCCGGGAACGTGTACGTCGTGTTGGCGATGCCGTCGGCGGAGGTGAAGATGCCGTTCGTCGGGTTGCCGCTTCCAGGCACGAGCGTGCCGATCGCGACCGAGCTGTTGGGGCCGAGGAGCTGGCCGGTCACCGGATTCAGCGCCTGCTGGTTCGCGGCCGGGCATCCCGTTGCGGGAATCGGCGACAGCGTGCAGCCCGGTCTGTACAACTGCGGGGCGTTGCCGAGCGTCCATTTGTCGAACAGGAAATTCGATCCCTGATTCAGCTTGTCGTACTGCGGCGTCATGTGCACGAAGCGCATGCCGTAGTCGAGCGTCAGCCGGTTGTTCACCTTCCAGTTGTCCTGGACGTAGCCTTCGCGGTTGTCGTACACGAAGTTGCCTTCGACGTAGTTCTGCGCCTGCGCGTACGAGGCAAACGATCCGATCGCCGCGTTCGCGAAGCCGAAGGTCGTGTCGAAAGCGTTGTTGGCGTCCTGGCCGAACCCGATCGTGCCGAACGAGTCGGCGCCCGTCGCCTGCTCCGCCTTGTAGCTGTGCGTGTTGAAGTAGCCGGCCTTGAGCGTGTGATGACCCCTGACGTTGGTCAGGCTGATCGACACGTCCTGCGTCGCGTTGACGTTGAAGTACGTCGGGAACGGAATGTTCGGCGGCGCGGGGCTCACGCGGCTGCCCCACGTGAACGCCGGCACTTTCTGGAAATCCCCGTTCACCCACGCGGGCGGCGCCGGATTCATCTTGTTCAGCGCCTGGGCCGCGTAGTAGTCCGGATTCAGCACGTTCGCGTTCGGGAACAGCAGCGGCAGCCCGCCGAGCCCCGCGTTGACGCGATACGAATTCGGGTTCATCGGGACCGCGGCGCGGCAGAACGTCGGACCGGTACCGGTCTGGGCGAGCGCGCAGCCGGCGAGCTCGTTGCGGCTCCGGCCGTAGGTGCCCTCGAGGAACATCGAGTTGCTCAGGTTGTAGTTCACGGAGAACCCGAGGTTGCTGATGACCGGCCGCTGCATCTGCGTGTCGTTGAACCCCGGCATCAGGCCGGGGACGACGTCGCGGCGCTGCTGCCAGCCGGAGTACTTGCCGGTCGCGCGCAGCTTGGTCGACGCCTGGTAGTCGACGCGGACGGCCGGCTGCCAGCTGAGCACGCTCTCCTCGCCGCGCGTCACTGAGTAGTTGTAGGCGACGCCCGGCCCGCCCGCGTTCGGCATCGGCCAGAGCTTCAGGATGTTGAGGCCCGTCTGGTACAGCCGATCCGCAGGAATCTTCCCGATCACGCCGCCGTCCTGGAAGCAGCCCGTGGTGTTGGCGGCCGTGCAGGGATTGGGGTTGGCCGGATCCTTGATCAGGTTGTAGAGGTTGCCGTTGTTGTCGAGCGTCTGCGAGAAGTCGCCCGCGCGCTCGAGCGCGGTCGGCACGCGGAAGTTCTGGACGTCGCCGCCCCCGGTGCGCGGCGAGAATTCCTGGCTGTAGAAGAAGAACAGCTTGTTGTTCCCGCCCGGCTTGCCGATCGGGCCGCCGATCGAATAGCCCCAGTCCTTCTCCTTGAGGATCGCCTTCGAGACGCCGTTGAGCTCGTTTTCCTTCGAGTTCGCGTTCCAGTCCGAGTTGCGCTGAACGAGGTAGCCCGATCCGCGGAAGCGGTTCGTGCCGCTCTTGGTCACCGCGGTGATCTGCATGCCGCTCGAGCGCCCGTATTCGGCCTGGTAGCCCGAGGTGAGCACCTTCACCTCGGCGATCGACTCGACGTTCATCTGGAGCAGCGGACGGTTCGACCCGGTGTCCATGACGCCGACGCCGTCCATCATGATGTTGGTGTCGCCGCCGCCGCCGATGCGGCCGGCGTCGCCGCTGCCGGTCGTCGTCGTCACGCCTGGCGCGAGCTTGGCGAGCTCGGTGAAGCTGCGGTTCGCGATCGGCAGGCTCTCGACCGCCGTCGTCGGAATCGTGAACGAGCGTTCGCCGCTCTGCGACTGCACGAGCGGCGTGTCCGCCTTCACGACGACCACGTCGGTGATGCCGCCGATCTCAATCGTGAACGTGCCGATCGACATCCGGTCGCCCGGGCTGACGCTGACGCCCGACTGCTTCGCGGGCTTGAAGCCCTGCATCGAGACCGCGATCGTGTATTTGTCGGGGGGGACGTTGACGAACGTGAAGTCCCCCTTGTCGTTCGTGAACACGTCGGACAGCTTCGTGCCCCGCGTGTCGCTCGTGAGTGTGACGGCCGCGCCGGGGATGACGCCCCCCTGCGGGTCCTTCACCGTGCCGGATACGGTACCGGTTGTGATCTGGGCTCTGGCTGGAGCGGCGATCGCCCACATGGCGAATGCCGCCGCAGCGACGTGTGCAAACCTTCCTCGGACCATTGCTCCTCCCCTTAATGGCCAGGTGCCGTCTGCGGTTGTCTTTATGAGGCTGCCGGAGGATAGCAGCAGCGCATAGGGCCCGCAAGCGGATATGATGCTGGGTGCTCATGGGTGCAAAACGTCTGGGAATGGGGCTGGTGGGCGCGGGTTTCGTGGGGCCGCATCACGTCGATGCCGTCCGGCGCCTGGGGTATGTCGACATTGTCGCGGTGGCGGGCAGCAGCAAGGCCTCGGCGCAGGCCAAGGCCGATTCGCTCCACATCGACAAGGCGTATGGATCGTACGAGGAGCTGCTCGCCGATCCAGCCGTCCAGGTCGTGCACAACGCGACGCCGAACTACCTGCACCACGCGGTGAACGCCGCGGCGATCGCGAAGGGCAAACACGTCGTGTCCGACAAGCCGCTCGCGATGACGGCGGCGGAAGCGAAGTCGCTGGTCGATCTCGCGACGAAGGCGGGCATCGTGCACGCGGTGACGTTCAACTACCGCGGCAATCCGCTCGTGCAGCAGGCGCGGCTCGCGATCGCGCGCGGCGACATCGGCGCGCCGACGTTCCTCCACGGCTCTTACCTGCAGGACTGGCTCATCAAGCCCACCGACTATTCGTGGCGCCTCGAGCCCGACAAGGGGGGCGCGAGCTCGGCGCTCGGCGACATCGGCTCGCACTGGTGCGATCTCGCCCAGCACGTCAGCGGGCTGCGGATCACGCACGTGCTCGGCGACATCACGACCACGATCAAGACGCGGAAGAAGCCGACCGGGTCGCGCGAAGCGTTCCAAGCCGACGGCGGCGGCGCGACGACGGACGTCGACATCACCGTCGAGGATCTCGCGTCGGTGCTCCTGCGCTTCGACAACGGCGCGAAGGGGTCGTTCTCGGTCGGCCAGGTCTGCGCCGGCCACAAGAACGATCTGCAGCTCGAGATCTGCGGGACGAAGGCGTCGATGAAGTGGCGCCAGGAAGAGCAGAACGAACTCTGGATCGGCCACCGCGACGAGCCCAACCAGATCCTGCAGAAGGATCCCTCGCTGCTCGAGCGCGGCGCGGCGCGCTACGCGCACCTGCCGGGCGGGCATCAGGAAGCGTGGGCGGACGCGTTCTGCAACCTGATGCGCGATATCTATGGATTCATCAGCGCCGGCCATCCGGCGTCAGACCCCCATCGAGCCGCGTTCGCGACGTTCGAAGACGGCTACCGCGCCAACTGCGTCGTCGAGGCCATCCTGAAGAGCGCGAAGGCCGGCGGCTCCTGGACCAAGGTTGATTATTGAGATGCCGATCACACCGTTCGCGCCCAAGTTCATGAAAGTCGGGATCCTCACTGCGGCCCTGCAGGAGCTGACGCCGCGTGAGGTGCGGGATCCGGATCCGGATCGCGCCATCGAGGACTGGATTCAGTTCGCCCGTGAGATCGGCGTCGGCTACATCCAGCTGTCGGCGGCGCTGCATCCGTCCGAGAGCGACGTGCCGCCCGAAGCGATGCTCGACCCGGTCGCCAACACGCTCGACCTCCGGAAGCCGTTCGACAAGGCGCGCGCGGCGCGCGTGCAGAAGGCGCTCGACGCCGGCAAGGTCGGCATCGCCGACATCGGGTACTTCGACAACCTGCTGCACCACGACCCCGCGATCCGCGCGAAGAAGCACGATTTCATGCGCCGCGTCTTCGACACGGCGGCGCTGCTCGGCGTGAACGCCGTCTGCGGCTTCGTCGGCCGGAACCAGCAGCGCTCGATGGACCAGAACCTCATCGACTTCGAGGAATGGTTCATCCCGCTGCTGAAGGACGCGAAGGCGCGCGGCCTCACCTACCGCGTGGAGCAGTGCCCGATGCCGGGCTGGACGACGAGCGACAACTGGCACAACAACATCGCCTACACGCCCGGTACGTGGATCGCGCTGCACCGCATCTGCGAGAAGCACGGCGTCGGCGATCAGTTCCGCATCCACTACGATCCGTCGCACGCGATCCTGCTCGGCCAGGACACGCGGTCGGTCTTCCAGTACCTGAAGGACGCGGGATACAACTTCCTGATCGGCGGCTTCCACGTGAAAGGGCAGGTCATCGACGCGAAGGGCGTGTCGGCCTGGGGCTCTACCGGCCAGACCGTCGAGCGCGGCGACTGGAAGAACGGCAAGCCGTCCGACAACGCCGCCGACCATGTCAACGCCTGGAAGAAGCAAACCGTGCTCTGCGAGCACGAACTGCCCGGCACCGCGAAGCACGATCCGCTCGCGTACCTGCAGAACCGGACGGTCGACTGGCTCGACCATCAGCTCGCCGCGCGCGAACTCCTGACGCTCGACGTGGCGAACACCTACTTGATCGTCGAGCACGAGTTTCCGCCCGCCCGCGTCCAGGACCGCGCGCGCGTACTCCCGATCCTGCAGGGCTCGGTCGCCTTCGTCCGCCACATCGACGAGGCAGCCGCCTCCATGCACGCGCTGCAGGCCGAAGTCCTCGCCGCGCAGGGCATCCACGCGCAGGGGATAGGGCGCCAGGCGTATCGTTCGTAGCAGCGAACGCGATCTTCGCTAAGATCGGGAGATGCCCGCGCTCGCCTCCGGACTGGACTACATCGACCTCAACTTTCTCGGGCGGCCCGAGATCATCGCCACCGCGATCCTCCACGGCCCGGCCGGCGTCGCGCTCGTCGATCCGGGGCCGTCCACGTCGCTCGACTTCCTCACGACGTCGCTGACGCGGAAGGGCATCCGTTTCGAGGACGTGCGGCAGATTCTCCTCACGCACATCCATCTCGACCACGCGGGCGCGATCGGATCGATCGTCGCGAAATTCCCGCACATCGACGTCTTCGTCCATCAGCGCGGCGCGCCGCACCTCGCCGATCCGTCGAAGCTGCTCGCGAGCGCAGGGCGGTTGTACCAGCAGGACATGGATCGCCTCTGGGGCGAAGTGCTCCCGGTGGATCCGGCCCGGCTGAGGCCCATCAACGGCGGCGAGCGCCTCACCGTCGTCGGACGCTACCTCGAGACGGCCTATACGCCAGGCCACGCGTCGCACCACGTCTCGTACTACGACGGCGCGTCACGCGTGGCGTTCGTCGGCGACACGGCGGGCATCTGCCGCGGCCTGGGAAACTACGTGATGCCTCCGACGCCCCCGCCCGACATCGACCTCGAGGCGTGGCGGCAGAGCGAACGGAAGATTCTGGCGTGGGAGCCCGACACGCTGTTCCTCACCCACTTCGGCCCGAGGCACGGGGCACGGCAGCACATGGACGCGATGTTCGACAACATCGACGCCTGGAGCCGCATCGTCCGCCGCCTGCTCGCCGACACGTCGATCGACGACGACGAGCGGCAGCGGCGGTTCGTGGACGACGCGTTTCTCGAGATCGCGCGTCGCACCGGTGAGACCGAAGCGGGCGACTACGTTCGTGCGGGCGGACTCAACTATTCGTGGCAGGGACTCGCGCGCTATTGGAAGAAAAAGAGCGTGTAGGGAGTCCGAGGGGCCACGCCCGGCATAGAACGTGATTAGCAGATCGCGGAGGCTCTATGCGCGATCGCGCACTGGCGCTGGTGTTCGTCGTCCTGCTGAGCGGCACGGCCGGCGCGCAGATGACGTGGCAGCCGGCGGAGCCGCCGCTCGGAGGCGCGGGCGACGAGCCGTGGTTCCGCGCGCGCGACCCAATCGCCTGGAACGGCGACGTCTACTTTCCCGCCGGCGCACCTCAAGCGTTCAATCGATTTCAGATGGTCAGAGCCGGTTGGTACCGCGGCGTTCCGGTGTATGTCGACGCGACGCTCGAGCCCAACAGCGCCGTCTTCGTGCCGAGAGGCGGCGGCTGGATGCAGCGGTACGAACGCAGGCGGACGGAGATCAGCGGCGCGCTCGGCGTCACACTCGAAGGATTCATCGCGCAGACCGCGCCGCCGCCGGTCGCCGCACAGCCGTTCGACATCGGCGGCAGCGTGACCGGCACGGCGCCGAGCAGCCCGCCGGTCGTGACCGTCACCAACAGTCCGTCGCCGGAGGCGCGCCCGAAGGGTCTCAACGGCGTCTGGATCACGTTCGGCGGCCGCCGATGGGTGTCGTCGGGCAAGGGCGTCGAGCGAACGAGCGACTTCATGCAGATCGGTGAGTTCAGAGGGACGCCCGTCTACCGGCGATGCGGCGACGATTCGACCATCTACGTGCCGATCGCGGGCGATCTCATCGTGCCCTTCACCGCGCGCTAGAGTTCTTTCCGGACTTGAGGGGAGGGGAGTCCGAGGGGCAAAGCCCCTCGGATACCTACATTAGCCTGGCCGCGGGCGTCAGCCGCCCGGGAACGAGGATGTGAGCCGGTCTTGTCTGGCTGACGAGGCAGGTTGTCAACCGGCCGGCTCTGGTGGGGAACTCTGCAAACTCCTTTGTTATGCCGCCGACGGCGGCACGAGGCGTCTCGACGCGCCATCGGTCTTGATGAACGACCCGTCGCGCGTCTGCGACAGGAAGTTCGCCTTCACGAGCTCGTCGAGCAGCTGGTCGCACACATGGCGATCCAGGCCCCACAACCGCTGCGCCTGCGCCGCCGTCAAGCGGAGACCAGGCATTTCGATGAACTCGCCCTGGATCCGTTGAAGCACGTCATCGATGCGCATGGGGGCTCGCACCCCATGAAGAGCAACCCGTGTACCGTCGTCTTTGGGTGTATTGCTGGGACGGGAAAGAGCCAGCTAAGCCATGTTGATGGAGTAGCTTAGCGGTTAAGCTGAGCAGCGGGAACGGATGACCCGCCCCGGCTGCAGCATATAAAACGTACGATGTGCAGCCGGAGCTTGTCGTGGATCACTACGCGGCGCGCTACAGCTCGCGGAGGGCGGTCACGACCGGTAAACGCGCGGCGCGGATGGCGGGCAGCATGCCGCCGACGAGGCCCATGACGAGCGAGTAAAACAGCGCCTGTCCCATCAGCCTGGGCGTGACGGCGAACTTGAACGCGATCTGACTGAACGACTGGAAGTTCATCGTCGCCGTTTCGAAGCCGTTGAACGCGACATACGCGATCGCCGACCCCACGATGCCGCCGGCGATTGCCAGCAGGGACGCTTCGACGAGCACCGAGACGACGACGGGGAAGCTGCCGAACCCGAGCGCGCGCAGCGTCGCGATCTCGCGCGTGCGGCTCGCGACGGCCGTGTACATCGTGATGACGGCGCCGAAGATGGCCCCGACGCCCATCAGGACCGCGATGATCCCGCCGATGACGCGAATGATCATCTGCAGCACTTCGGTCTGGCTGCCGTAGTAGTCGGACGCGCGCATCGCGGTGACGGTGAGCTGAGGATTCGACGTCAACGAGTCCTTCAGCTGCTGGAAGGCATCCGGTGCGCCGAGTTTGGCGTAGACCGACTGGTAGCTGTTGCCGCGCCGGTAGGCGGGCTGCAGTACCTTCACGTCGCACCAGAGCTCCGATTCCGAGACCGCGCCGCCGTCCTCGAAGATGCCGACGAGCGTCCACGTACTCTCGCCCCACTTGAGCGTGCGGCCCACGGTGAGATCCACGAACTGGCGCGCCGCCGCCTGTCCCACGATGATCTCGTTGCGGCCGAACTCGAAGTTCCGTCCCTGGACGATCTTCATCTTGTCGTGGACCTTGAACGCCTCGGGCCCCACACCCCGCAGCGGGACGTTGGCCGGACTGCCGGAACGCTTCAGCGGATGATCGACGACGACGAACAGCTCGGGCGAGATGAGCGGCGTCCCGGAGCCGTCGCGCGCCACGCCGGGCGCGTCCTGAATGAGGCGGACCGCGTCGCCGGCGAGGCCGCTCGTCATCTCCGTCGTGCTCCCCGCGCGGAGGATCATGACCGTCATCGGGTCGCCCGACGCCTTCATCGTCGCCGCGACGCCCTCGGCGATCGAGAGCACCGCGACGAACACGAGCACGACGCCCGCGATGCCGATAACGGCCACGCTCGACGACCCGAGGCGCTCGCGGATCGAGCGGATGTTGACGCCAGTGACAGCGATAATCTGGGACAGCATTCAGTTTCTCCGAAGAGCATCGACGATCCTCAACCGGCTGGCCTGCCACGCAGGCAGGAGACCGGCGGCGAGGCCCAGCGCGACCACGAGGCCCGCGCCCGCGAGGATCATCGGCGTCGGGAAGTAGAACGCGGGCAGGAGGCCGCCCGTCGGGTCTCCGCCGAGCGTGATGAACGTGTACGACAGCACCAGTCCGAGCCCGCCGCCGACGATCGCGATCAGCGCCGACTCGAGCAGCACCATGCCGAGGATCCGTCCTTCGCTGAAGCCGAGCGTCTTGAGGACGGCGAGCTCGTTCGTCCGCTCGCGGATCGCCTGTGCCATGGTGTTGCCCGACACCAGCAGGATGGTGAACATCGCCATCGCGACGATGCCCATCATGATCTTGCCGATGTCGCCGACCTGCTTCGCCCAGTCGGACACGAATGCCTTTTCGGTGTTGGTCTTCGTCTCCGACGGCGAGTTGGCGAATTGCGCGTCGATCTTCGCCGCGACCTCCGGCGCCCTGTCGGGGTTGTCGATCGTGAAGACGTACCAGTTGTAGCGGTCGCGGAACCCGCTCCGCTCCGGGATCACTTCGCGCAGCAGCGCGTAGTGGAAGATCAGGTTGGTCTTGTCAGCCCCCTTGATCTTCGAGTCGTAGATGCCGTCGATCGTGAATTCCCACGGGCCGCCGTCGGGACGCTGGTAGATGTCACCGTGGATCGGGATGCGATCGCCGACCTTCCAGCCGTACTTCTTCGCCGTCGAGGCGCCGACCACGGCGCCCGTGCGGTCCGCCAGGAAGGCCTTCTTCTGGTCCTCTGGCACCTCGAACTCTTTCGGGTAGACCTGCAGCCAGGTCTCGGCGTCGACGGCGAACGTCGGGAAGTTGTTCCTCGGCTCCTGGTAGTAGCCGCCGAACCAGTTCGCGTGCGTGACGCCGGTCACGCCCGGGATCATCCGAATCTGGTTCTCGTAGCTCGCCGGCAGCGGGTTGATGATCGACACTTTGTCGATCACCATCAGCCGGCTCACGCCCGCCATGTCGACGCCCATGGCGAACGCCGATCGGATCGCCATGAGCACGCCGAAGAGGAGGAACGCGAAGAAGATCGCGCCCATGGTGAAGATGGTGCGGAACTTCCGCCGCAGCAGGTTGCGCCAGACGATGGGGAGGAACTTCATGCGGCCGCCTCCTGAACGAGCACGCCCTTCTCGAGATGCAGAGTGCGCTTGGCGCGCGCGGCCGCGTGCGGGTCGTGCGTCACCATCACGATGGTCTTCCCCTGCTCGCGGTTGAGCGCCTGGAGCAGGTCGAGGATTTCGTCGCCGGCCTTGCGATCGAGGTCGCCGGTCGGTTCGTCGCAGAGGAGCAGCGTCGGGTCGGTCACGATCGCGCGGGCGATGCCGACGCGCTGCTCCTGGCCGCCCGAGAGCTGCCGCGGATAGTGGTGCATGCGCTCGCCGAGCCCCACCGCGCGGAGCGCCACTTCGACGCGCTTGCGGCGATCCGCCTTCCCCAGTTTCGTCAGCAGCAGCGGCAGCTCGACGTTGCGCGCCGCCGTCAGGACCGGCAGCAGGTTGTACAGCTGGAACACGAACCCGATGTGCCGCGCGCGCCACGTCGAGAGCTTGCCGCCCGACAGGTTGTCGATCCGGTCGCCCGCCACCGTAATCGATCCGTTCGTCGGCGTGTCGAGGCCGCCGATCAGATTCAGCAGCGTCGTCTTGCCCGAGCCCGACGGGCCCATCAGCGCCAGGAAATCCCCGTCGGGAATGTCGAGGTTGACGCCCTGCAGGACGTCGATCCGCTGGCCGCCTCGCTGGAACACCTTGTGGAGATCGCGAACCGCTACGAGGGAATTCGACATTTATGCTCCTGCTATTGCCCCTTCACCTTGTCACCGTCTTTCACTAGAACTGCACCTTCACCTTGTCACCGTCTTTCAGCGTCTGCGGCCCTTCGATCACCACGCGTTCGCCCGCGCGCACGCCGGACAGCACTTCCACCTGATCGCCGGTTTCGAGCCCGGCGCGGATCGCGCGGCGCTCGATGCGATCCTCGTTGAGCACGAACACGATCTGCTGGCCGTCGGTGCTCCGGATCGCCGCCTTCGGCACGATCACGGCCGGCGCTCTCGGCGCGTCGCCGGCCGCCGGCGCGTCGCGCAGGAACGCCACCTTCACGCCCATGTCGGGCAGGATCTTCGGGTCGAGCTTCTCGAACCCGATGCGCACCTTGACCGTCGCCTTCTGCCGGTCGGCCGACGGAATCGTCGTGATCACGTGCGCCGGAATGCGCCAGTCGGGATACGCGTCGAGCACCGCTTCCACCTTCTGGCCCGGCACCACGCGGTTGATGTACGTCTCGTTGACGTCGACCTCGATCTCGAGCGACGTCATGTCGACGATTGTGCCGATGCCGGTGCGCGTGAAGCCGCCGCCGGCCGAGACCGGCGAGATCATCTCGCCCGGCTGCGCGTCTTTCGAGATCACGATGCCGGCAAACGGCGCGCGCACGACCATGTCGGCGAGCATCGTCTTCTGCAGCTCGACCTGCCGCTCGGCGACGCCGATCTGCTGCTGGGAATACGTGATCCGCGCCTGCGTCGAGTCCACGACCGACTGCGCGTCGTCGACCTCGGCCTTGCCGACGACCTGCTCCTTGAGGAGTTGTTCCCGGCGCCGCAGCGTGACCTCGGCCTGCGCGAGCTTGGCCTGGTCCTCCGCCATGCTCTTCTGCGCCGCGGCGAGCTGTGCCTCGGCCAGGTTCAGCGACGCGCGCGCCTGCGTATCGTCGAGGTGCGCGACGACCTGCCCCTCTTTGACCGGGTGACCTTCCTCGATCAAGACGTCCATTACCTTGCCGGTGACCTTCGAGGAGACGGTCGCACGCCGGCGGGCGACGATGTAGCCCGAGGCGTTCAGCACGGCGCTGGGCGCGTTGGGGCCGCCGGCCTTCACGTTGACGGACGCCACCTTCACCGGCGCCGCCTGAAGCGCGGTCGACCAGTACCACACCCCGAATCCGCCCACGCCCGCCACGAGCAGGACGATCAGGGTCACCAGAACAGGTTTGCCTCGGCTCGCGCGCTCTTCCTGGGGAATGCGCAGCGCGGCCAGATCTTTGGAGATATCGCTCATTTCGGGAATGCCAGTCCGCTACTGAGTAGTCGAACGGAAACCATCAGTATAGACAATACGGGGGACCGGGACAGACGGGGTCACGGCCCCCGGCGAGCGGCGGACCTCAGTCGGTGAACGGCGCGACAGGGCCTGAACACGTTGACCCTCGCTGGAGGGCAGTCCTCCAGGTCATCGGCGCGAGCGAGCGTCAATTACAGCGTTCGCTTGAACAGCCGGGTTGCCGCTGTCATGGCGAGCACCGAGAACACCAGCAGGAAGCCGAGGTCGTACCCGATCGCGTCGAACCCCGTGTTCTTCAGCAGCAGGTTCTTGAACGCGTGTACGGCGTATGTGAACGGATCCGCGACCGCAATGACCTGCATCCAGGCCGGAAAGCCCTGCTGTGGATAGACCGCGCCGCTCGGAAAATAGAGCAGCGTATTGAGTACTCCGAAAATGGCGCGAGGCATGAGCGGATCGGTGACCCGCACCATCAGCAGGAACATCAGCGAGATGAGCGCAAACGCCGTCACGACGACGACCACGAACAGCCGGAACATCCGCGCGGGGTCGAGCGGATTCGGGATCCCCGCGATGAACGAGCCGATGACGAGCAGGAACATGCCGGCCAGCACCGCCTTGATCGTGCCCGACATGTTGAAGCCCGCGATCAGCTCGAACTTCGTGATCGGCGTCACGAGATACCCCTCGTGCAGCCCGCGCGCCTTGTCGTCGATGAAGATGATCCCGCCGCCGATCATCACCATCATGAAGATCGACATGACGACCGACCCGGGCAGCAGGTACTGCACGTACGGCACGTAGGGGTAGACCTCGACGAGGTCGAGCATCGGCTGCGTGGTCACGCGCGGTCCCACCAGCGTGCCGAACGAGCCGATGAGACCTCCCATCGTCGAGGCCAGCGCCACCGATACGAAGTTGTCGGTGTTGTCCTCGACCAGCGCCACGCGCGGGTTGTCCCTGGCCAGCACGCGGCGCGAGAAGTCCGGCGGGATCGTGAGCACGCCGTTGACGTGCCCGTTGCGCAGATCGGCGAGCGCCTGGCCGGGATCTGAATAGAGGATGGTGTCGATCGTTCGTGCGCCGGACGAGGCGGCCGACGCCAGCTCGCGGACGCGTACGGCCTGCAGGCCGTGATCCTGATCGACGATCGCGACCTTCAGGTGCTTGACGTTGCCGCCGAACGCATACCCCAGCACCACGAGCTGGACGATGGGGAACACCATCGACACGACGATCAGCATCGGGCTGCGGCGGAACCGCCGCATCTCGCGCTCGACGATGGCCAATGTGCGTTTCATGACGTGCTACCGCCTGAGCATGAACGGACTGTCCTGGGGGTTCGTTTCCTGCAGCGCATCGCGCAGTCCCCGACCGGTGTAATGCACGAACACGTCGTCGAGCGTCGTGCTCTGCACCGACAGCGACTG
>Ga0066903_100000068_pt1 | contig 43641 bp, 42 predicted proteins | sample PanSoiMetaGPlot1_FD_67491 | JGI IMG/M metagenome (GOLD analysis project Ga0066903, IMG submission 67491) | Tropical forest soil microbial communities from Panama analyzed to predict greenhouse gas emissions - Panama Soil - Plot 1 (version 2) | ecosystem: Environmental > Terrestrial > Soil >... | reverse complement strand
CCTCTGCCTGCGTGAAGCGGCCGAACGCCGCAGCCAGGTACCCCACAACCGCGGATTTGTCACCTGAGACGTCGCCCGAATCGGCGTAGTGGAGCACGCGCGCCTCGCGCGCGCCAAGCTGCGCGGCCGCGCGCATGACGGCAATGAGCGGTCCGCCGCCGCACGCATGATCGGGCCGCGCGTCGAGCGCCCCCTGCAGCCCGTCGGCATCAAAGGCGCGCACGTGCTCGATGACGATGCCATCGAGACGAGCGGCGGTCGCCGCGTCGTGATAGTGGGAGAGATCGGTGCTCGCAATCAGGAGGGCTCGGCGGGAACCGAGGCCGGCCACCAACGCGGCGGCGAGATTACGAGCGGTGGTATCGGTCTGGTACCCCATCACCAGCGGCACGATCTTCGCCCCCGGCGCGACATGCTGCAGAAACGGCAGCTGCATCTCGAGCGAATGCTCGCGGGCGTGAGCAGCGTCGTATTCCCTGACACCGGCACCCGCCGCCATGATCGCGGCGGCGCAGTCTTCGTCGATCGCGGCAACCCCGAAGGGCGTCTCGAAGCCGCCCGACCGGTACACTGCGACGCCCTCGAATCCGACGAAATGCGACGGCCCCACGAGAATCGCCGTGTCGACGCGGCGCTTCTCCAGCAGCGCGTAGGCGTGCGCGGCAACGGGTCCCGAGTACATGAGCCCGGCGTGAGGGGCGACAAGGGCGATCAGGTCGCCCGCGAGGCGTGAGGCCGTGGCCGACAGATACGCATCGACAGCCGCGGCGAGCGCCGGCGCCGCTCCGGGATACCACGTGCCGGCGATGGCGGAGCGCCGTACCGTCGACCGCATCGGGGAGCATGTTAGCATTCGGCCATGCCGGCCGAATTGACGCCAGCGCAGGTCGAGGCCGTGGCCGCACTGGCGAACCTCGAGCTCGACTCTCAGGAAGTCGACCTCTTCGCGCGACAGCTTGGCGAGATCCTCGCCTACGTCGACCAGCTGCACGAGGTCGACACGACCGGCATTCCGCCGACCGCGTACGTCGCCGGCTCCGGACCACTCGATCGCAATGACGTGGTCGCGCCCTCGTTCGAGGTGGCGGAGGTGCTCGCCAACGCGCCCGACGCCGACACGTCGCGCCTCGAGGGCGGATTCTTCCGCGTCCCGCGGGTCATTGGATGATCGCGGCGGAGACGCTGGTCGACATTCGTGATGCCGTGCGGAGCGGGACGCGCTCGGCCGTCGAGGTCTGCCGGACGGCGCTCGATCGCATCGCCGCGGTCAATCCTTCGCTCAACGCCTTCAACACGGTGACGCCCGAGCGCGCCCTCGAGCGCGCCGCCGCGATCGACGCGCGGCGGGACGACCTTCGCGATCGACCGCTCCTCGGCGTGCCCGTGGCGCTCAAGGACAACCTGTGCACGAAGGGCGTCCGCACGACGGCTTCGTCCCGCGTCCTCGACCAGTTCATCCCGCCCTACGACGCGACGGTCGTCCGACGACTCGAAGATGCCGGCGCCGTCATCGTCGCCAAGACCAATTGCGACGAGTTCGCGATGGGCTCGTCGAACGAGAACTCGGCCTACGGCCCTGCCCTGAACCCGTGGGCGACCGATCGCACGCCCGGCGGTTCGAGCGGCGGATCGGCCGCCGCGGTGGCCGCGGCCGCCGTGCCCCTGGCGCTTGGATCCGATACCGGCGGATCCATTCGTCAGCCCGCCGCGATGTGCGGCATCGTCGGCCTGAAGCCGACCTACGGACGCGTGTCGCGGTACGGACTCATCGCCTTTGCTTCCTCGCTGGATCAAATCGGCCCGCTGACGCGGACGGCGCGCGATGCGGCGATCGCGCTCGGCGCGATTGGCGGCGCGGATCCGGCTGACGCGACGAGCGCGTCGGAGCCGATCGCCGACTTCGGCGCCGCGCTGACCGGCGACATCCGCGGCGTTCGCATCGGCATGTCCGAGCAGCTGCTGGACGGCGTCGACGCGGCCGTCGCGGCCGCATTCCACGCCGCGCTGGACGTGTTGAAGGGACGCGGGGCCGTGGTCGTGAACGTCGAGCTGCCGCACGCAAAATATGCGATCCCCGTCTACTATCTCGTCGCAACGGCGGAGGCCAGCTCGAACCTCGCGCGCTACGACGGCGTACGGTACGGCGTGCGGCCAGCCGGCATCGCCGATCTTCGGAGTCTGTACTCCGCCACGCGCGAGGCCGGATTCGGCGCGGAGGTCAAACGGCGGATCATGCTGGGCACCTACGTGCTCAGCGCTGGCTATTACGACGCCTACTATCTGAAGGCGCAGCAGGTCCGCACGCTCATCCTCCGGGACTATCAGCAGGCATTCGAGCACGTCGACGCCGTCGCCATGCCGACGAGTCCGACGCCGCCGTTCAAGATTGGCGAGCGGGTGTCCGATCCGCTGCAGATGTATCTCACCGACGTCTTCACGGTCAGCGCCAACCTCGCCGGGCTGCCGGCTCTCAGCCTGCCGTGCGGCTTCACCGCCGACCAACTGCCACTCGGCTTCCAGCTCACGGCGCGACGCTTCGACGAGGCGATGCTGCTTCGGATCGGCGACGCGTACGAGCGCGACACGACATGGTGGACCAGGCTCCCGCCGATCGCGAGCCGCTGAAGCCGGTCGACTGGTCGTCGCTCAGCGATGACAAGCTGCTCGATGTTCGGATGTGCGATCTCAATCTGAGGATCGAGGGCACCGAACTCGAAGGGCGCATCGCGCAGGCGAACGCCGAGCTCGTGGCGCGCGGGCTCACCTTCTTCCGGCCGCACTACTACCTCTCCGACGACTGGTTCACGCCCGACGGCGTGCCCGGCATCGCGATCCCCTTCTATCTCGCGCATCCTCGGCTGGCGAAGCTCGAACTGGCGCAGATGCTCGAAATCGAGGGCGGCGACGCCGAGTCGTGCCTGCGGATCCTGCGGCACGAGCTGGGCCACGCGATCGACAACGCGTACGGCGTGCGCCGGCGTCCCACGAGGCGGCGGCTGTTCGGCAACCCCGCGACGCCTTATCCCGAGTACTACACGCCGAAGCCGTACAGCAAGAGCTTCGTCCAGCACCTCGATCACTGGTACGCGCAGAGCCACCCGGACGAGGATTTCGCGGAGACGTTCGCCGTCTGGCTCGACCCGGCGTCGATGTGGGCCAATCGGTACCTGGGCTGGCCGGCCCGGCGCAAGCTCGAATACATGGACCGGCTGATGCGCGCGCTCGCCCGCACCCGCCCGGCCGTGCGATCGAAACGGATGGTGGATCCCCTGCCGCGGCTTCGCAAGACGCTCCGCGAACACTATCAGCGCAAGCGCGAACACTATGGCCTCGACCATCCCGATTTCTACGACAGCGACCTCCTCAACCTGTTTTCAGCCTCGCCCGAGTACGCGAAGGCCATGACCGCGGCCCGATTCATCCGCAAGATCCGGAAACAGGTGCGCAGCACGGTCGCCAGCTTCACCGACAGCTATCAGTACACGATTGATCAGCTCATCGAGACGGTCATCGAGCGATGCCGCGAGCTCAATCTCAGACTCACCGATTCAGAGGAGGCCACGACGATTGACTTCATGGTGTTCCTCACCGTGCAGACCATGAACTATCTCCATAGCGGACGCCATCGGGTGGCGTTGTGAGCAGCAAGCTGCGCGTACTGGCGCTGGTGCACCGGCATCTCGTCCCGCCGGAGACGATCGAAGACGGCACCGACATTACGGCCGCCCCCTGGCGGACCGAATACGACGTCGTCTCGACGCTCACGGCGATGGGCCACGAGGTCAAGCCGCTGGCCGTACACGACGACCTGGGCGACATCCGGCGCGCCGCCGAGGAATGGAAGCCCCATATCGCGTTCAACCTGCTCGAGGGGTTCGACGACATCACGATCTTCGACCAGAACGTCGTCAGCCACCTGGAGCTGCTAAAACTGTCGTACACGGGTTGCAACCCGCGGGGGCTGCTGCTCGCCCGGGACAAGTCGCTGTCAAAGAAGCTGCTCGCCTATCACCGCATTCCGGTGCCCGAGTTCGAGGTGTTTCGCATCGGCCGACCGATCCGGCGGCCAAAGCGCCTGACGTTTCCGCTGATCGTCAAGTCGCTGACGCAGGAGGCCTCCATCGGCATCTCGCAGGCCTCGGTGGTCGACAGCGACGAGAAGCTGAAGGAACGCGTCACCTTCATCCACGAGAGCATCCGAACGGCCGCCATCGCCGAACGCTACATCGACGGCCGCGAGCTGTACGTGGGCGTCATCGGCAATCAGCTGCTGCAGGCGCTGCCCGTCTGGGAGCTGTTCTTCACCAACATGCCCGAGGGCGCCAAACGGATCGCGACCGACCGCGTGAAGTGGAGCGTGAAGTATCAAAAGAAGTACGGCATCGATAGCGGACCGGCGAAGGAACTCGCCGACGACGTGCTCGCCGACATCCAGCATCTGTGCAAGCGGGCGTACCGGGCGCTCGAGCTGAGCGGCTACGCGCGGATCGATCTCCGGCTTGATCAGGCCGGCAATGCGTGGGTGCTCGAGGCGAATCCGAATCCGCAGATTGCGCGCGGCGAGGATTTTGCCGCGTCAGCCGAAAAGGCGGGGATGAGTTACGAAACCGTGCTGCAGCGCATCATGAGCCTTGGATTGCGGTGGCAGCCCGAGAGCGTCGCATAAAGAGCCAGAGCGCGAACATCAGCACCGCGATCGGGGCGAGCGGCACGATGATGCCCACCGCCATCGTGACGAGGCCGATCACGAGGCCGATGAGCCCCAACAGAAGTCCGAGCGGGAGGAAGACCAAGCCAAAGAGCAGGCCGAACACCAGCCTGAGGACGAACCGAAGCAGGAAGAACGGGAACAGGAGCACCCCGAAGAACAGGCAGAACATCGGTCGCCTCCACCCGGCAGGAGCTGGGCCCCAATGGCCCAACTGCTACTTACGGACAGAGGCTTCGACGAGTTCCGGGGCCCGCAACTGGTCGGCCGGGCCTCGTGGCGCAGTCGGGGGCAGATACTCCATGGCCTGATGCGTGACGCGCTCGTCCAGGCTCTTGACGACCATCGCGTCGCCCCGCGTGCGCTTCAGTTTCGTGAACCCCACCACGACGCAGAAGCCGATGAAGAGCGCGAGCACGAACGCGGTGCTCGACAGGATGCCCTGGAGCACGCCGAGCACGAGTGGCAGGACGTCGGCCGCGGTCATGCTTCTCCTTCCGCTTTGACCCGCTTCCAGTCGGGCACGTCGTAATGCACACGCCCCCGGCGGACTTCCTCCATCGCGAGACGTTCGGCTTTGTGCGGAAGCGGGCCGTCCTCGGCCGCAATACGCAGCCGTGCTCCGCGACGAAGCTGCTTGGCACGCAGCGCGGCGACGTCGACGAAGAGAAACCGGCTGTCGATCGGCGGCGCGGGTTCGGACGGGACAACAGGTGCTTCAGGCTGCTCGGGCAGTTCGGTTACGTCATCCATGACGGCCATAGAGCGTAACACGCCGATCTGAATGGCGGGAACTGGGAGGATGGAAAAGGAGGGAGGACGGCCCTCATCCGTGACCGCCCTCATCCCTCTTGATCGTTACGCGGCGACGTCAACCTTGATCTGCCGCGGCTTGGCTTCCTCACGCAGAGGCAGCCTGACGGTCAGCACGCCGTTCTTGTACTCGGCGCCGACCTTGGCCGTGTCCACGGTGGAAGGAAGGGAAAACGAGCGACTGAACGTGCCGTAACGCCGCTCGATGCGATGGAACTGCTCTTCCTTGACGTCGGTGGCGAACTTCTTCTCGCCCTTGAGCGTCAGCGTGCCCTTGTCGACGGTGAGCTCGATGTCTTCTCGCGTCATGTCCGGCAGCTCCGCCTTGAGCACCAGCTCGTGATCGCCGTTCTGATAGATGTCGACGGCCGGGGCCCACAGACGATCCTGAAGCTGCGCGAACTCACGAAACGGATCCGTCCAACGAATAATCGCCATATCTCCTCCTCGTCTCGTCGATGTCCTGATGTACATATCCTGACGTTTAGCTGGCCTCGGCAAACTCTGCGTCGACCACTTCCCCGTCCTTCACGGTCGAGCCCTGCGGCGCGTGCGCGCCAGGCCCGCTGCTCTGATTCCCGGCTCCTGCCGCCTGCTTGTAAAGCATCTCCGCCACGGCGTGTGAGGCGTGCTGGAGTTCGCTTGTCTTTGCCTTGATCACGTTGACGTCGTCGCCTTGCAATGCCGAACGCAACTCGGCAATCGCGGTTTCAATCCGCGACACGTCGCCGGTGGGCAGCTTGTCGCGGTTCTCACTGACGGTCTTCTCGACCTGGTACGCCAGCGCGTCGCCCTGGTTGCGCGCTTCGATCACGTCACGCCGCGCCTGGTCCTCATTGGCATGCGCCTGCGCGTCCTTCACCATGCGGTCCACGTCATCCTTCGACAGGCCGCTCGACCCGCTGATCGTGATTGCCTGCTCCTTGCCGGTCGCCAGATCCTTCGCCGATACATTGACGATGCCGTTGGCGTCGATGTCGAAGCTCACTTCGATCTGCGGCACGCCGCGCGGCGCCGGCGGCAGGCCCACCAGCTGGAACCGGCCCAGCGTCCGGTTGTCGCGAGAAAGGGGCCGCTCGCCCTGCAGCACGTGGACCTCCACGTTCGGCTGGTTGTCGGTCGCTGTCGAGAAGGTTTCACTCTTGCGCATCGGGATCGTGGTGTTGCGCGCGATGAGCGTCGTCATCACCCCGCCCAGCGTCTCGACGCCGAGCGAGAGCGGCGTCACGTCGAGCAGCAGCACGTCCTTCACGTCGCCTGTGAGCACGCCTCCCTGCACAGCCGCGCCGATGGCGACGACCTCGTCGGGGTTGACGCCCTTGTGCGGCTCCTTGCCGAAGAACTCGCGCACCAGTTGCTGAACCTTGGGCATGCGCGTCGAGCCGCCCACGAGCACGATTTCGTCGATCTTCTTCGCGTCGACACCGGCATCGGCGAGCGCCTGCTTCACCGGCGCCATCGTCTTCTGCAACAGATCGTCGACGAGGTGCTCGAGCTTGGCGCGTGACAGCTTCATCTGGAGATGCTTCGGGCCGCTGGCGTCAGCCGTGACGAACGGCAGATTGATCTCGGTTTCCATCGCCGTGGACAGCTCGATCTTGGCCTTCTCCGCGGCTTCCTTCAGCCGCTGGAGTGCCATGCGGTCCTTCGCGAGGTCGATGCCTTCGGCCTTCTTGAACTCCGCGGCAAGCCACTCGATGATGCGGTCGTCGAGATCGTCGCCGCCCAGATGGGTGTCACCGTTGGTCGCCTTGACTTCGACCACGCCTTCACCGACTTCGAGCACGGAAATGTCGAAGGTGCCGCCGCCGAAGTCGTACACCGCGATTGTTTCGTCCTTCTTCTTGTCGAGGCCGTAGGCGAGCGCGGCGGCCGTCGGTTCGTTGACGATGCGGAGCACGTTCAGGCCGGCGATCCGGCCGGCATCCTTGGTCGCCTGGCGCTGCGCATCGTTGAAGTAGGCCGGCACGGTGATGACCGCGTCGGTCACCTTTTCCCCGAGGTGGTCCTCCGCCGCCTGCCTCAGTTTCTGCAGAATCATCGCGGAGATTTCCGGCGGCGACTGCTTCTTGCCGCGCGCGTCGACCCACGCATCGCCATTCGCCGCCCGGACGACGGCGTACGGCACGCGCGAGGCTTCGTTGCCCACTTCGTCGTACTTGCGGCCCATGAAGCGCTTGATGGAGAAGACCGTGTTCTCGGGATTCGTCACGGCCTGGCGCTTGGCCACCTGTCCCACGAGGCGATCGCCATCTTTTGCGAACGCGACAGTCGACGGCGTCGTACGCGCGCCTTCCTGATTGACGATGACGGTGGGCTGACCGCCTTCCATGACCGCGACTACCGAATTGGTGGTGCCGAGGTCGATTCCAATCACTTTGCTCATGTGTTCAATCCCCCGTTTGCGAGATGAAACGAGTATACGGACACAGTGAGTGTATGTCAATAAAACTATATGAGTTTGTTGGACTAATATCTAACTCACTGACAGAGCTCGGCAAATGGGACGGCTCTACTGGATTCCGCACCCTCCTCATGCGCGAGGCGTGCGATGATTCCGCCATGCGCCCACGCCATCAGCCCTTGCCGGTGCCCTTCGAGATGGCCGAGTTCGCTGACGAGGTGCGTCGGATCTTCGTGGAGCTGGGACAGGCCTTCGGGCCGGACGCCCTCACCGGCCAGTGCTCACCCGCTGTGGACGTCTTCGAGACGGATACGCTGATTGAAGTGGTGGTCGATCTGCCGGGCGTCGACCCGAGCGCCGTACGAGTCGTCGCCAAAGGCGATGCGCTCCTGGTCGTCGGCGAGAAAGGGGCGCGGCGGCCACACGTCGAATCGTCGTTTCACCTGGTCGAGCGCGGATTCGGCCGCTTCGCTCGCAGCGTCAGGCTGGGACATGCCGTCGACGTGGCGCGCGCGCGCGCCGCGTTCGCCAACGGCGAATTGCGCGTCACGCTCCCGAAGATCGCGGAGCGCCGCGGACGCGCGCATCCGATTGCCATCGAGTCGGCATAGGCGGCCGGCCTTTCCGCTGACTCCGTTCTGGTCCATCATCTAGACATGCGGATTCTGTTCATCGGCGATATCGTCGGCCGGCCCGGCCGCGACCTCGTCCGTCTTGGCCTCGTCCCGCTGGTCGAGCGACACACGATCGACCTCGTGATTGCGAACGCCGAGAACGCCGCCGCCGGCTTCGGCATCACGCGCGAGATCGGGGATCAGCTGCTCGATTGGGGCGTGCACGTCATGACGTCGGGCAATCACATCTGGGACAAGAAGGAAGCGCTCGACTACATCGGCACCGAGCCCCGACTGCTCCGCCCGGCGAATTACCCGCACGGCGTTCCCGGCAACGGCAGCTATGTCGCGCGGACGGAGAACGGCCGCCCCGTGGCCGTCGTCAACCTGATGGGCCGCGTGTTCATGCTGAACATCGACGATCCGTTTGCCGTGGCGCTGCACGCGGTCGAGGCGTTGAAGCAGCGCGCACGAGTGGTCTTCGTCGATTTCCATGCCGAGGCGACATCCGAGAAGATTGCGATGGGCTGGCACCTCGACGGCAAGGTCACCGCCGTCGTGGGCACACACACGCACGTCCAGACCGCTGACGAGCGCATCCTGCCCAAGGGCACGGCATATCTGACCGACGTCGGCATGACGGGGCCGCATGATTCGATCATCGGCGTGGAGATCGAACCGGTGCTCGGCCGCTTCCGAACCGGACTGCCGGCGCGCTTCGAAACGGCTACAGGCAACCCGCGCCTCAACGCGGTGGTCGTCGAGGCCGACGAGAACACCGGCCTCGCCACCCACATCGAGCGACTGAGCTACAGCCGAAGCGATCTCGAGAAGATGAGCGTCGTCGACGCGCACGCGGCGCGCTGACGCAGGTCTGCCATGGCCGACCTCTTTGATCTCCCGTTCGAAGACGACGAGGCCGAACCTGAACCCGCACCGGCGCCGGCGCCCGCCCACGCCGCGGTACGGCGGATTTTCACGGTCACGGAACTCACGATCGGCATCCGCGATGCGATCGAATCCGCCTTTCTCGACGTATGGGTCGAGGGCGAGCTCTCGAATACCAGGGTCTGGAACAACGGACATCTGTACTTCACCCTCAAGGACGCGTCCTGCCAGCTGCGCGGCTTCATGTTCAGGTCGACCCTGCGTTACCTGAAATTCAGGCCGTCTGACGGCCTTCGGGTGATCGCGCGCGGCAAGCTGACGGTGTACGAGCCGAAAGGCGAGTACCAGCTGCTGTGCGAGCATCTCGAGCCTCACGGCCTCGGCGCGCTGCAACTCGCCTTTGACCAGCTGAAACAGCGACTCCAGGAGGAAGGACTCTTCGACACGGTGCGGAAGCGGCCGCTTCCGGCGCTTCCCCGCAAGATCGGGATCGTGACGTCGCTCGAAGGGGCGGCCATTCGCGACATCATCAAGGTCCTGCGGCGCCGGTACGCCAACGCGCACCTGATTCTGCGACCGACGCGGGTGCAGGGCGACGGCGCACCGCTCGAGATCGCGCGAGGCCTCCGCGCCGTCGCGCGCGTCCCCGGCGTGGACGTCATCATCGCGGCCCGGGGCGGTGGATCGATTGAAGACTTGTGGGCGTTCAATGAGGAGGCGGTCGCGCGCGCCATCTTTTCGTCGCCGGTTCCGGTTATTTCGGCCGTGGGTCACGAGAGCGACGTCACCATTGCTGATTTCGTGGCGGACGTGCGCGCGCCGACGCCCTCTGCGGCCGCGGAACTCGTCGTCGCCCGCAAAGACGAGTTCGGCACGCGCATCGATCGATTGCACGAGCGGCTGCGCGGCGCGACGCGCGCGCACCTGCAGGCCCTCGGCCGGCGCCTGCACGTTGTCGAGAGCCGGCCGTCGATGGCGGCGTTTGCCGCCCGGGTCGCGACGCGCGCCCGACGAGCGACCGAGCTTTCGCATGTGCTGTCCCGCGTCGTTCGCGCGTCGATGTCGACCCGCCTTCGACGCCTTCAGCAGCTGCAGCGTCAGCTGGAAGCCTTCGAGGCAGGCCGGCGGCTGGCCGCGTTGCGAACGACGCTCGTCGCCGCGGATGGCAGGCTCACCGCGGCTGTCAATCGACGCCGGCACCACGCCGACGCGACGCTCCGAAGCTGTGCCAGCCGACTCGAGGCGCTTAGCCCGCTCGCCGTATTGGGACGCGGCTACGCCGTCTGCTGGACGGCCGATCGGTCGCGCGCGCTCCGGCAGTCGGCCGACGTTGCCGCTGGCGACAGAGTGCATGTCACGCTGGGCCGCGGGGAGCTCGATTGCGAGGTCCTGGAGACACACACACTCACCGCGAAGGACGCCGAGGATACGGAGGCATCGTGAGCAAATACCTCTGCATGCTCCGTGTCCTCTGTGATAGATAGGTTCCGCCGTGGATCCATCCATCAAAGACTTCGAGGCGGCCATTGCCGAGCTCGAGGGCATCGTGAAGAAGCTCGAAGAAGGCGACCTGGCGCTCGAGCAGTCGCTCGCCTTGTACGAACGCGGCGTGCAACTGTCCCGGTTCTGTCACGCCCGGCTCGAAGACGCGGAACGCCGTATCGAAGTGCTCGGCGAACGCGGTGAGCTCAGGCCGGCGCCCGCTGGCCTCGTCTCCGATGACGAACCCCATCGGTCTGGTCGATCGTGACCAATACGTCAGACACGCTCGACCGCTTCCTGGATGTCGCACGCGCTCGCGTGGATCGGGCGCTCGAGCAGTGGCTGCCCGCCCCGCCCGCCTGTCCGGATCTGGTCAGCGCGTCGATGCGCTACAGCCTGTTCGCTGGCGGCAAGCGTCTCCGGCCGATGTTGACGCTGGCGGCGGCCGACGCGGTCGGGCGGTCGGGCGGCGACGTCGTCTCTCAGGCCGCACAGGAGCTGGCGCTCCCCGCCGCGTGCGCGATCGAGATGGTGCACACGTACTCCTTGATTCACGACGACCTGCCGGCAATGGACAACGACACGCTCCGCCGCGGCCAGCCCACGCTGCACGTCATCTACGGCGACGGCACGGCGATTCTTGCGGGCGATGGTCTTCAGGCCGAAGCATTCGCGCTCCTCGCACGCGAGCCGCAGACCGACAATGCCGCGGTCGTCGCCCGCAAGATGCGCGTCGTCGGCGTCGTCGCCACCGCGGCGGGCGCCTGCGGCATGGTCGGCGGACAGGCGCTCGACCTTCAGGCCGCCGGCCAGGTGGCGGGTCATCGCCTGGCGCTCAATCCGGACGGGTTGCGCGACATGCACGCGCGCAAGACGGGCGCGCTCATCCGCGCCGCCGCGCTCAGCGGGGCCGTCATGGCCGGCGCCGACGAGCGGCGCGCCGGCGCGATCGATCGCTACGGCGCCGAGATCGGCCTGGCGTTTCAGATCGTCGACGACATCCTCGACGTCGAAGGCGATGCGGCGGCGCTCGGCAAGACCGCGGGCAAGGATGCGGCGCAGGACAAGCCGACGTATCCGTCGCTGTTCGGCATCGAACGCTCGCGCGCGATGGCCGCGGAGTGTCTCGAGCGCGCGCGTGCGGCGCTCGGCGACGAACAACTGCTCGACGGATGGCTCTGGCCGATCGCGGAGTGGGTCGCGCTGCGCCGGCACTGACTTCCTCTTGCCCGCGGATCGCGCGATAAAATCAGCCGTCTGGCCCAGAAAGCACGCCTCGATGCCGTTGTCGTCGACCGCGGTCTCGCGCCCTCACGCGAGCGGGCGCGCGCGCTCATCCTCGCGGGACAGGTGAAGGTCAACGGCGCCGTGGTCGCGAAGGCCGGTACGCCCACGGCCCTCGACGCGAGCGTCGAGCTCGTCGCACCCGATCATCCGTACGTGGGGCGCGGTGGCGTCAAGCTCGCCCACGCACTCGACGCCTTCGGCCTCGATCCCTCCGGCCGGAGGGCGCTCGACGTCGGCGCGTCGACGGGCGGCTTCACCGATGTCCTTCTTCAACGAGGCGCGGCAAGCGTGGTCGCGCTCGATGTCGGACATGGGCAGCTCGATTGGCACCTCCGCAACGATCCACGCGTGCTCGTGCGCGAAGGCGTCAACGCGCGGGCGCTCGGCCCCCTCGACGTGCCGCACCCCGTGGATCTCGTGACCATCGACGTGTCGTTCATCTCGTTGCGGCACATTCTGCCGGCGCTCCCGCCGTTTCTGACACCTGCCGCCGACATCGTGGCGCTGGTGAAGCCGCAGTTCGAGGCCGGGCGCGACGACGTGGGCAAGCACGGGCTCGTGACCGACCCCGCGGTCCACGAATCGGTGATCGCTGCCGTAACCGCCTATGCCAAGTCTGTCGGTCTTGCGCGCGTGGGCCTGGCCCCCTCAGCCATCCGCGGCGCGACCGGCAATCAGGAGTTCTTTCTGCACCTGACGACCCGGACGCAGCCGTGACTTTGTGTTCCTTGCGAGCTTTGTGATTCGATAGGCGCTTCATGCCGGCCGCTGCCGCGCCCGTCGTCGGGGTCGTCGCCAAATCGCGCCTTCAGGCGGCGACGCCCCATCTGACCACCGTCGAATCGTGGCTCGCCGAGCGCGGCGTCAGCGCGGTCTTCGAAACCGCGACCGCTGCGCTGATGCCGCGCGCCGATCGCCGCGTCGCCGACAAGCGTCAACTCGTCGACCAGGTGGATCTCGTCCTGGTGCTCGGCGGCGACGGCACGCTGCTCAGCATGGCCGATCAGATCGGCCACGCGCGCCGGCCGATTCCCATTCTCGGGGTCAACTTCGGGAGCCTGGGATTTCTGACCGAGGTCACCCGGCCCGAACTGTATCCCGCGCTGGACGCGGCCCTGACCGGCCGCGCACCCATCGAGCTGCGCCTGATGCTGCGGTCGACGACCGAGCGGCCGTCGGACGCGCCGCGATCCGAAGTCGCGCTGAACGACGTCGTCATCACGAAGGCCGCACGATCGCGGCTCATCGACCTGTCGGTATCGGTCGGCGACGAGTTCATGACGCGCGTGCGAGCGGACGGCCTCATCATCGCATCGCCGACCGGGTCGACTGCGTACAACCTCGCGGCGGGTGGCCCCATCGTGCACCCCAATGTCGGCGCGCTCGTCCTGACTCCGATTGCGCCGCACACGCTGACAAACCGGCCGCTCGTCATCCCCGCCGCCTCGGTGGTGCGGGTGCGTCCGCTCATTCAGGATCGCGACGAGGTGTTTGTCACCTTCGACGGGCAAGAAGGCTTCGAGCTGCACGCGGGCGACCTCATCACGGTGTGCGTGGCGGAGGAACCGATTCGGCTCGTGAAGCCGACGACTCGCGGTTACTTCGAAGTACTGCGCGAGAAGTTGAAATGGGGAGGCAGCGTGGGCGACGCCCACTAATGATCCAGGTGCCGGCCTGTCTTCCCGGCCTTGGCCGTCTTTCCCGCCTCGTTCTGTTTCGCGGCCCTCAGATCGCGGAAGTACTGCACCTGAAACTTCTGCACGTTTCGATTGTGCTCGTCGAGCGTTCGGGCGAACGCATGCGAACCGTCATTGCGGCTCACGAAATACAGATAGTCGGCGTCAGCGGGATGCACGGCGGCGGCGAGCGACGCCTCTCCCGGCGAGGCAATCGGGCCGGGCGGGAGCCCGGAGTAGCGATACGTGTTGTACGGGGAGTCGTAGGCGAGATCGTCGTGGTGGAGATTGCCTGAATACCGGCCAGCGCGCTGCAAGGCATAGATGACCGTCGGATCGCACTGGAGTCCCATGCCCACCTTCAGGCGGTTCCGATAGACGGCCGCAACCAGCGGGCGCTCATCAGATCGCGCCGTTTCCTTTTCGACGATCGAGGCGAGCGTCACGACCTCGCGCACGGACAGCCCTTTCCCGGCGGCGGCCGCCCGCAAGTCGGGGCTCAAGGCGCGTTCGAAGCGATCGACCATCTGGCGCACGAGCCGCGCGGCATCGGTATGCCGCGGCAAGGCATACGTGTCCGGAAACAAGTACCCCTCGAGATCGCGCGCCTTCGCGTCGAGCTCGGCGACAAGCGAGCGATCCTGTGCGGCGCGCACGAATGCGGCCGCCTCGCCGAACCCCTTCGCCTCGAAGATCTTCGACATCTCCGCAATCGTGAGCCCTTCGGGAAACGTCACGGGCACGACGTACACGTCGCCGCGCGCGAGCTTCGCGATGACATCGCGCGGTGTCATCGGATCGGTAAAGCGGTATTCCCCTGCCTTGAGCCGAGTCGCCCGGCCGCTCATCAGCAGCGCCAGCCTGTAGGTCAGCGGATCGCGAATCACGCCGGCGTCCACCAGACGTTCCCCGATGGTGCGGGTGCCGAGCCCCGACGGGACGTCGACGAACTGCTCGGGCTCGGTATACCCCCGGTACGGCTGCGACACGCGCAGGTACAAGACAACGAGCACGCCGCACGCGACGACGAGAAGAACAAAGAATCCTGCGATCAGTTTCTTCATCGTTCACGATCCAGGTAGTCCTGCAGGAAGACGGCGGCGGCGGCCGCGTCGAGGCGGCTCTTTCGGACGCGCCAGTCGCGCTCCTGCTCCGCTAACCGGTTTTCGGCTTCGTGGCTCGTCAGCCGTTCATCGGTTGTCACAATGGGCAACGGTGTGCGCACCTGGAGCGCGGCGATGAATCCTGCCACCTGCTGTGTCATCGCGTGCGCCGAACCGTCGAGGCGAGCCGGCCAGCCCACGACAATGGTCGCCAGGCCATCGTCTTCAGCGGAAAGCTTCGCAATCTCCGCTGCGACGCGGTCCACCGCGTCTGCCGCGCTCGACACGGTGAGCGTCCCGAGGGGACGCGCCAGCGTTCGCGTCACGTCGCTGATGGCGAGGCCCACACGACGCTGTCCGACATCCACGGCCAGAACGCGCATCTCGCTATAATTCCATGGTGCCACAACGACGCCTGCCTGCCGCGATGGCCGCCTGTGCGGTCGCGCTGATTTCGACCACAGGCATCTTCGCGCCGCTCGCGTCCGCGGGGCAGGCGGATCGATCGCAGACAGAGGCGCTCGCGAAGCGGGCCGCCGAGCGGATTCAGGCGCTCCAACGCGAAGCCGATCGCCTCGCGACCGAGGAGCGGACCCTCCTCGGCGATTTGCGCCGCCTCGAGATCGCACGTCAGATCAAAGCCGAACAGCTGAAGCAGGTTCAGACGGAAAAGGCCGACGTCGTAACCGAGCTGAAAACCACGACGACCCGAATGCAGCAGCTCGAGGCTCAGGAATCGCAGATGCGGCCCGAGCTGAACGCCCGGCTGGTCGAGATGTACAAGCTCGGACAGGCGCGATACGCACGTCTACTGCTATCAGCGCCGGACCTTCGCCAGATGGGCCAGGCGGCGCGCATGGTCGCCGCTCTGGCGAAGCTCGATCGCGAACGCGTGCTCTCGCACGAGCGAACAATGCGCGAGCTGAAGAGCACGCACGAGACGCTCGAAAAGCGCAATAAGCAGCTCGCGACGCTCGAAACCGAGACCGCGCGTGCGCAAGCCGCCGCCGACCGCGCCGTGCAGGCTCGCAACGATCTGGTGGCCGACATCGACCGCCGGCGCGACCTCAACGCTCAGCTGGTGGGCGAGCTTCAATCAGCCCAACTGCGGCTTCAGACCACGCTGCGCGAACTTTCGGCCGGGGTTGCCGTCGTCGCCGCACCAACCCTGCCGGTGGCTCCGTTCCGGGGAGACCTGCCGTGGCCGGCCGCAGGATCGGGCATCCGCAAGACGACGCGCGCCGCGGTCAACCGGGCGTCGCCGACGAGCGGCATCGAAATCACGGTGGCCGACGGAACCTCGGTCGCCAGCGTGCACGAAGGCGTCGTCGCCTATGCCGACGCCTTCAGCGGCTTCGGCAACCTCGTCATCGTCGATCACGGCGCGCGGACCTTCAGCCTGTATGGCGACCTGCAGGAAACGACGGTGAAGAAGGGGGATCGCGTCGAGCGCGGGCAGCCCGTCGGTGTCTCCGGCTATACACCTCAGGGGGCGGCCGGCGTCTATTTCGAGCTGCGCATCGACGGCCAATCGGTCGATCCCTTACAATGGCTCAGAAAACGTTAGGCTGCCTATGAGTTCCCGCACCCGCGTCGTCGTCATGACCATCACCGCGCCCGTGGTCGCGTTCGCCATCCTCGGCGGCGTGCTCGGCAAGGTGATGGCCCGCGAGGAAACCTACCAGCACCTGAAGGTCTTCGACGACGTGCTCAACATGATCACGAATTACTACGTCGACCCGGTCAAGGTCGACAAGGTCATGAAGGGTGCGATGCGCGGCCTGGCCGACACGCTCGATCCGGACAGCGCGTTTCTGACAGCCGAGGAAGTCAAGCAACTCGAGTCGGGCGCGCCGTTGCCGGCGGGCGATATCGGCGTCGACCTCACGCGCCAGTACTATCTGCGCATCGTGACGACACGCGACGGCTCACCTGCATCGAAGGCGGGGCTCCGGACGGGCGATTACCTCCGTGCCATCGGCGAGATGCCGACGCGTGACATGACGGTGTGGGAAGGCACGCGCGCGCTCCGCGGTGCGCCGGGCTCGAAGGTCAAGCTCACCATCATCCGAGGGAACGCTGCGGATCCACACATCGTCGAGTTGACGCGCGAGGCGCTGCCGGCGCTCGACGTCACAAGTCGGACGCCGAGTGCGGGCGTGGGCTACGTCAGGATTCCGTTCATCGGCACGCGGACCGTCGAGCAGACCAAGACGCACATCGCGGATCTCACGCGATCGGGCGCAACGAAACTCATCGTCGACGTGCGACGGACCTCGACCGGCACCTTCGACGAAGGCCTCGCGCTGGCGCGCCTGTTCATCGGCCAGGGCACGCTCGCCCTGCGCGAAACCAAGGGCGCGGAACGGGAAACCTTCGCGGCCAAACCAGGCGACGGCGCGATTACGTTGCCGCTGGTGCTGCTCGTCGACACCGGCACGTCCGGCGCGGCCGAGCTCTTCGCATCAGCCGTCAACGGCAACAAGCGCGGCGAGCTGATTGGCGAACGGACGCTCGGACGGGCCGGCATCCAAAAACTCATCAAGCTGCCCGACGGCAGCGGCCTGTGGTTGACGACGACGCGCTATCTCACGCCCGCGGGAAATGCGCTTCACGAGAAAGGCCTCGAGCCCACGCTCGCGGTCGAATCGCCCGACGTCGAGTTCGGTCAACCCGCGCCGACCATTGACCCGCCGCTCGACAAAGCGATCGAGCGACTCGCCGAGAAAAAAGCCGCGTAACCTGCTCGCGCAGTTCACCAGTCGACCCATGTCGACCGATGTCCCTGTGTTATACTGACCGTTCGTCTAACGCCTTAAGAATCAAGATGTAGGCGCGTAGCTCAGAGGTTAGAGCGCCTGCTTGACACGCAGGAGGTCGGTGGTTCGAGTCCACCCGTGCCTACCAGCCTTCGCTCACGCAGGAAACGCCGAAGCGTGAGCTTCGGCCAGGCAAGCCATGCGAAGGCTGTCGCGCCGTAGCGGCGAAGCCGCGAAGGCGGACGCGAGCAGAACGAACGGCTCACCAGGACGTCAAAACACTTCATGAGTCAGGTCACGGTCACGCTTCCCGACGGCTCGAGCCGCCAAGTCGCCGCAGGTGCACCCGTGCGCGCGGTTGCGGAAGCGATCTCGCCCGGGCTCGCGAAGGCGGCGCTGGCCGGCGTCGTAGACGGGAAGCTGGTGGATCTCGCCTGCCCTCTCACCGCCGACGCGTCGGTCCGCATTGTCACCGACCGCAGTCCCGAGGCGCTCGCGCTCTATCGGCACAGCACGGCCCATCTCCTCGCTGCAGCGGTGACGAACCTGTTTCCTGGCGTTCAGTGCGGCATCGGTCCGGCAACTGACGAAGGATTCTTCTACGACTTCGTCGTGCCTCGGCCGTTCGTGCCCGAGGATCTCGAGGCGATCGAGCAGAAGATGAAGGAGCTCGCGTCGCAGGACCTCGTCTACGAGCGTCAGATGTGGCCGCGCGACGAGGCGAAGGCGTTCTTTGCCAAGCGCGGCGAACCGCTCAAGGTGCAGCTGATCGACGAAAAGACGGAAGGCCAGGCGGAAGTGTCCTGCTACACGATCAAGGACAAGGACACGTTCATCGACTTCTGCGTCGGCCCGCACGTGCCGTCGACCGCCAAGCTGAAGGCGTTCAAGCTGCTGACCACGTCCAACGCATACTGGAAGGGCGACGCGCGGAACCAGCCCATGCAGCGCGTGTATGGGACGGCCTTCTTCTCGGATAAGGATCTCAAGGCCTACCTGACGCAAATCGAGGAGGCGAAGAAGCGCGACCATCGCAAGCTCGGTCGCGAGCTGGGCCTGTTCATTTTCCATCAGTGGGCGCCCGGCGCCGCGTTCTGGCTCGCGAAAGGCACGACGCTGTACAACACGCTCGCCAATTACATGCGCGACGTGCTGCTGCCGTCCGGCTACGTGGAGCTGAAGACACCGCTCATCTTCAACAAGGCGCTCTGGGAAACGTCCGGGCACTGGTCGCACTATCGCCAGAACATGTTTCAGATCAAGACGGACGCCGGCAGTCAGACGGGCAACGACGCCGTTGAAGAGATGGCCGTCAAGGCGATGAACTGCCCGGGCCACATGCTGACGTTCGCCAGCGAAGTCCGCAGCTACCGCGACCTGCCGCTGCGCTTCCACGAGCAGACGCCGCTTCACCGCAACGAGCTCGCGGGCGTGTTGTCCGGCCTGACGCGCGTGCGGCAGTTCTCACAGGACGATGCGCACTGCTTCGTGACGCAGGAGCAGATTGGGGAGGAAGTCGAACGGCTGATCGGGCTCGTTCAGCGTGTGTACGATGACTTCGGCCTGCCCTTCCGCGCGAAGCTGGCGACGCGCCCGGCGGAATTCCTGGGCGAAGTCGCCACGTGGGATTCGGCGGAGGCGCAGCTGCGGGCCGCGCTGGACCGCTCCAAGCAGGAGTACGACCTGAACGAAGGCGACGGCGCGTTCTACGGACCGAAGATCGACTTCGACGTCACCGACGCAATTGGCCGCAAGTGGCAGTGCGCGACGATTCAGCTCGACTACCAGATGCCGCAGCGCTTCGGGCTCAAGTACGTCGGCGCCGACAACGCCGAGCACACGCCGATCGTGATTCACCGGGCGATTTTCGGCAGCTTCGAGCGGTTCCTGGCGATCCTCATCGAGCACTACGCGGGCGCCTTTCCGCTGTGGCTGGCGCCGGTGCAGGCGATTGTGCTACCGATCTCGGATCGGCATCTGGCGTATGCGGCGTCGGTGCGCGACCGCCTCGTCGAAGCCGGCCTGCGCGCCGAACTCGACGACCGGCAGGAAAAGATCGGTTATAAGATTCGGGAAGCCCAGCTGCAGAAGGTACCCTACATGCTGGTGGTCGGCGATCGCGAAAGCGCGGAAGGCACCGTGTCGGTGCGAACCCGCGCAGGCGGCGACCAGGGGGCGAGCGCCATCGAGGCGTTCGTGCTGGCGGCGCGCGATGAGATCGCCACCAAGGGCAAACGCAGGCCGGAGGCCGCGTGAGGGCCCGGGAAGAATCGTCGATTCGTTGGTCCGTGCGAAGCTAGGAGGTTCTTATCGCATTCGATAGAGGGCCCCGCCGCGACGATCGCGTGCGGGTCAACGAGCGCATCCGAGTCCGTGAAATCCGCGTCATCGACGATACCGGGCAGCAGTTGGGCATCATGCCCCCGCCCCAGGCGCTGGCGATCGCGAAGCAGAAGGGGCTGGACCTGGTGGAAATCTCCCCCACGGCCAATCCGCCGGTCTGCCGGATCATGGACTTCGGCAAGTATCAGTATCAAGAACAGAAACGGGCGCGCGAGGCCCGCCGGCACCAGAAGGTCATCGAGGTCAAGGAAATCAAGTTCCGCCCGAAGGTGGACGAGCACGACTACCAGTTCAAGAAGAAGCACATCGAGCGCTTCCTCGAGGAAGGCGACAAGGTGAAGGCGACGATCTTCTTCCGCGGGCGCGAGATGGCGCACCCGGAGATCGGGCGCCGCATCCTCGAACGGCTGGTCGAAGAACTGGCCGAAGTCGCGATCGCCGAAACGATGCCGCGCCTCGAAGGGAACCAGATGCACACGATCCTCAGCCGCCGTCCTCAGGGAGGCGGCGGTCGCGCGAAACCGGCGGCGCCGGTCGCGCCGCGGGCGTAACCCACGACGACGAAGCGCACCAAGGACACGGATCTGCTATGCCGAAACTGAAGACACATCGGGGCGCCGCCAAGCGCTTCAAGCGCACGAAGGGCGGGAAGTTCCTGCGGAGCAAAGCGTTCAAGCAGCACATCCTGAGCAGCAAGACGACCAAGCGCAAGCGCGCGCTCAGGGGCACGACGACGGTGGCGGACGTCGATGCGGCCAAGCTGGCGCGCATGCTCCCCTATAAGTGATGTAATTGCAGAATGGCAATTCTGCAATGTTCTGCGTAAGGAGTAATCGATGCCGCGCGTGAAACGAGGAACAGTCCGCCGGGCGAAGCGCAAGAAGCTGCTTTCGCTCGCCAAGGGCTATTACGCCAACAAGAGCAAGCTGTATCGCGCCGCCAAAGAATCGGTCGATACCGCGCTCAAGTACGCGTTCGTCGGCCGACGCCGCAAGAAGCGCGACTTCCGCCGCCTCTGGGTCGTGCGCATCAACGCCGCCGCCCGCGAGAACGGCCTCACCTACAGCCAGTTCATCAACGGCCTGAAGCACGCCGGCGTGACGCTGGATCGGAAGAGCCTGTCGGAGCTGGCGATCGCGAGCCCGGCTGCCTTCGGAAAGCTGGCCGCGCAGGCCAAGGCCGCGGCGAAGACCGCCGCGCGCGCCTAGCACTCCGCGGACGTTCGGGGCTCTGGATTCGGAGCCCCGAACCTCGAATCCCGAGATTCGAACTCCGAGCCTCGAGCCGAGTTTCGAGCCCCGAGCCCCGAGCCCCGAGCCCCGAGCACGATGACCCTGCCCGACGCCGCCGCCGTTGACGCGCACATCGCGAGCTTCGAAACCGAGCTCGCCCAGGCGCGATCCGAGCGCGACGCCCACGCCGTCCGCGATCGCTATCTCGGACGCAAGAACAGCATTGTCGCCACGTGGATGCAGTTGATTGCGTCCGCCGCGCCGCAGGACAAGAAGCTGATCGGCCGCTTCGCCAACGATCTGAAACAGGCGATCGAGGAACGGTGGGCGCGCCACCTCGAGCACCCGCACTACACCGCGCGACCCGCGGGCGCGCTCGACGTGACGCTCCCCGGTCGAGCGCCACGGCTCGGGCATCGCCATCCCCTCACCATCGTCCGCGACGAGCTCGAGGCCGTCTTTGCTCGGATGGGGTTCGCGAGCGTCGAAGGACCCGAGGTCGAAGACGAGTGGCATTGCTTCGACGCGCTCAACATGCCGGCCGAGCACCCAGCGCGCGACATGCAGGACACTCTGTATCTGTCCTCGCCGATTCCGGGCGTGTCGCCCGATGAGCGCGGCACGCTGCTCCGCACGCACACGTCGGCCGTGCAGATCCGGTACATGCAGACGCACGAGCCGCCCATTCGGATCATCGTGCCGGGCCGCGTCTACCGCCGTGACGACCTCGATCTGACGCACTCGCCCGCGTTCAGCCAGTTCGAGCTCCTGGCGGTCGACGAAGGACTGTCCCTCGGGGATCTCAAAGGCATGTTGCTCGCGTTCGCCCGCGAGACGTTCTCGCCGACGGCGCGTGTGCGCTCCCGTGCGAGCTTCTTCCCGTACACGGAGCCGAGCGCGGAAATCGACGTCGGCTGCTGGCGCTGCGACGGCGCCGGCTGCGCCATGTGCAAGAAGACCGGCTGGATCGAGCTCGGCGGATGCGGCATGGTCCACCCGGCGGTCTTCGAAGCGGTGGGCTACGACCCCGAGCGATACACCGGGTTTGCCTGGGGCATCGGCCTCGAACGGATTGCGATTCTCCGGTACCAGGTGGAAGACATCCGGATGTTCTACGAGAACGACCTCAGGTTCCTCGAGCAGTTTCCGTACTGAGTGATGGGACGTCTCCGCCCATGCGCTTAGTCATCTCCTGGCTCCGCGACTTCGTCAACATCGAGGCGTCCGCGCACGACATCGCCGGAAAGCTCGGCGTGCGCGGATTCGAGGTCGCAGCCGTCGAAGAGCTGCCCGGGGACGATGCCGTCATCGACTTCGAGGTCACGGCGAATCGCCCCGACTGCCTCAGCGTGCTCGGCCTCGCTCGTGAAGTGGCGACCGCGTTTCAACTGCCGCTCTCACCCTCTCACGCGACTGCCCTCGCCTCCGTACCGGTTGGCGACTCCGATCGCATTCGCGTGGCCATTGACGACGCCGAGCTCGGACCGCGGTACGCGGCCGCGGTCGCGGAGGTCACGAATGTGGCCTCGCCAGCGTGGATGACGTCCAGGCTCGAGGCGGCGGGCGTCAGGCCGATCAGCGCGATCGTCGACGTCACCAACTACGTCCTGCTCGAGCTCGGCCACCCGATGCACGCGTTCGACCTGGCGAAGCTGGCCGGTTCGGAGATTCGCGTCCGCCGCGCGAAGGCGGGCTCGACGATCAGGACGCTCGACGGCGTCGACCGCAAGCTCGACGAAGAGATGCTCGTCATCGCCGACCGCGATCGCGCGCAGGCGATTGCGGGCGTCATGGGCGGGGCGGCCTCCGAAGTGTCGCGTGACACCACAGCGGTTGTCTTCGAGAGCGCGTACTTCAAACCGTCGTCTGTGAGGCGGACCAGCAAGCGGCTGCTCCTCAAGACGGAAGCCTCGGCGCGGTTCGAACGGGGCGCGGACATCAACGCGGCGGTGACGGCGCTCCAGCGCGCCATCGCCCTGATGGCGTTCATCGGCGCCGGCAAGGTGTCCGGCCCGATCGTCGATCGCTACCCGAACCCGCGCGGTCCGGTCACAGTCCCGTTGCGGCGCGCCCGGCTGGCTTCGCTGCTGGGCGTGAGCGTGCCGGACGCGGAGGTTTCCAGGATTCTCCGAAGCCTCGGCTTCGACGTCGCCGCAACCGCCGACGGGTGGGCCGTAACCGCGCCGACGTTCCGGGTGGACGTTACGCGCGAGGTCGATCTCATCGAAGAGGTCGGGCGCCACTTCGGGTTCGACAAGGTGCCCGATACATTCCCGGCGTTGAAAGCCGCGGCCGCACCCGCCGATCCACGCATCAGGCGGGATCAGCTCGTGCGCCGCGTGCTGACGGCTGCCGGGCTCTCCGAGGCGGTCACCTTCGGCTTCATCGAAGCCAGGGCCGCGCAGCCTTTCGCAGAGCCAGCAGCCATCGTGGGCGTGGCGAATCCGTTGTCCGCCAAGTTCGACACGCTCCGGCCGTCACTCATTCCGGGCTTGATCGATGCCGTGGCGCGGAACCGCCGCCACGGCCGCGAAGACGTGGCGCTCTTCGAGCTCGGCACGCGCTTTTCGGCCGACGGCGAAACGCGGGCCGTTGGTCTGGCCTGGACGGGCGCCGGATCGCCGCCACACTGGTCGAGCCCATCCCGCGGCGTGGATTTCTTCGACATCAAGGGTGTCGTCGAGCGCCTGTGCGAGGCGCTGGCCGTGGACGTCGCGTTCCGGCCGTCCGACGCGCCATTCTACGTGCCCGGACGCGCGGCTGTCGTTCTGGCCGGCGATCGTCCACTGGGCGTGCTCGGGCAAATCGTGCCGGCCATCGCCGACACGCGCGGAGCCCCGAAAAACGACGACCTCTTCGCCGCCGAGTTGAACCTCGACGCGCTTGCAGAGTCGGCGCGTCCGCGCGACGAGTCGGTGCGCGCGCTGCCCCGCTTTCCGTTCGTCGTCCGCGACCTCTCGATCATCGTCGACGACGTCTTGCCTGCCGAAATCATTCGTGGCACCATTCAGGCGGCCGCCGCCGGCGCAGCGGCGCCGCTGGTCAACGTCGCGGTGTTCGATCGCTATCAGGGCAAGGGCGTCCCCGAGGGCCGCGTGAGCCTTTCGGTGCGTCTGACGTTTCAGGCCGACGATCGCACGCTCACCGACGCGGAAGTGCAGCGGAGCGTCGATCTCATACTGGCAGCACTAATGGAACGCCACAGCGCGGTGCAACGATAACGGCGCACAGACAAAGGACGACAAGGAATCTGGGTCTCTTATGGCTACCAAAACGATCGCCCGCACCGTCGATCTCGAACCGATCGATCGGCTGGAAGACAAATTGAGGCGGCTCGTCGCGCTCGTGGACTCGATGAAGACCGAGCAGTCGCGCGCCGCCGAGGAAAATATGCGCCTGACGCGTGAAGTTGAATCGCTGCACGCACGCGTCGCCGCGCACGACGCGATCGGCGCCGAGCTGTCGTCGCTCAAGGAAGAGCGCGACGTGATCCGCACGCGCGTCACCGAGATGCTCGAGCAGCTCGAAGCGCTCAACCTCTGACAAACGTGTCTGAAGTTGTCCCGGTCGACATCCAGGGCCAGCGATATCCGATTCGGACGTCGCTCGAACCCGAGTACGTCGCCCGGCTCGCCCAGTACGTGGAGCAGAAGATGCGCGCTGCTGCGGACTCCACGACGACGGGCGATGCGCTCAGGCTGGCGGTGCTCGCCGCGCTGAACATCGCCGACGAGCTGTTCCGGTGCCGCGACGCCGCGGCGGCCGGCAACGGGCAGCTGGCCGAGCGGGCCGGCGAGCTCGAACGCCTCGTCGACCGGGTCCTCCTGGCGTAGTGCTGCGCAGCCTTGCGTGGCCGCCTTGAACCGGACACGGGGAACGACTAAGATCCGGTCAGACTTTGAGTTCCCTGCTTTGCGCGTGATGGTGGAAGGATCGTTTGAGCCAACGTTTCACCGAAGTGAGTCGCGACGCCGCGTGGTGTGCACGCCTCTGTAGCGAGGAAGCCTGAAGCGCGGCTTTTGGAGCGGTTCCACCTGCTTACGCAGGTTCATCGACCTCCCCACACGGCAAAGCGGGGTCTTTCGTTTTTCGGGACCCCACCTCTCATCAAGACCAGGATCGCGGTGAGCGATCGGTAGTCCAGGCCTCTAGGCCTGCGTAACTCGCGGGGCTTTTCCCGCGCGCGGCGCCAACCAGTGAAGCCCGACGTGGGCAATGGGAAAGGACGTCACGCGTGTTACCGATAGCCGGGTACGTCGTCAATCTCGCCATCACCATCGTCGCCGGCGCGGCCGTCTTCGCCGCCTGGGTCGCCAACCGCAAGCGCATCGCGGCCGAAACCGTTGGCCGCGCCGAGGAGCAGGCGCGCCGCATCGCCAAGGACGCCGAGCGCGACGCGGAAACCAGAAAAAAGGAAGCGCTGCTCGAGGCGAAGGAGAAGGCCCACGAGCTGTTGACCGACGCCGAACGCCAGGCGCGGCAGGAGCGGCAGCAGCTGACGAGCATCGAGCAGGCGCTCGCGCGGCGCGAAGCCGCGGCCGCCGAGCGGCAGGCGGCCATCGACCGGCTCGAAACCGATCTGAGCGGTCGCGACCGCGCGCTCTCCGAGCGGGAGCGGAAGGCGGCGGCCGCCTCGGCGCGCTACGACGAGCTCGTCGCGCGGCAGCAGCGCGAGCTCGAGCGCGTCGCGAGCCTGACCGCCGACGAAGCCAAGGAGCTGCTGCTCCGCCAGATCGAAGCTGACGCGCGCCACGACGCCGCCAATCTCGTCAAGCGCCTCGAGGCCGAGGCGCGGGAAACGGCAGTCAGCCGCGCCAAGCACTTCATCACCGAAGCCATTCAGCGCTGCGCGGGCGAGCATGCCGTGGAGACGACCGTCTCCGTGGTCGATCTGCCGAGCGACGATCTCAAGGGACGCATCATCGGCCGCGAGGGACGGAACATCCGCGCGCTGGAGCTCGCAACAGGCGTGGACCTGATCGTCGACGATACGCCGGGCGCCATCATCCTGTCAGCCTTCGACCCCTACCGGCGCGAAGTCGCCAAGCAGTCGATCGAGCGCCTGATCGCCGACGGGCGCATCCATCCGGCGCGCATCGAAGAGGTGGTGCAGAAGGTCAAGGACGAAACCGACGAGGCGATGCGCAAGGAAGGCGAGGCGGTCGCGTTCGAGCTCGGGCTGCACGACCTGCATCCGGACATCTGCCGCCTGATGGGACGCCTGAAGTACCGCACCAGCTACGGGCAGAACGTGCTCTCGCACTCGGCGGAAGTCGCCCGCCTGGCTGGCATCATGGCCAAGGAGGTCGGCCTCGACGCGCACGTCGCCGTGCGGGCCGCATTTCTCCACGACATCGGCAAGGCCATCGATCGCGAGATGCAGGGCACCCATCTCGAGCTTGGCATCGACTTCCTGCGCAAACACGGCGAGAGCGAGCCGGTGGTGATGGCGATGGCCGCCCATCACATGGACATCGACTGGCCGTCGCTCGAGGCGATGATCGTGCAGGCAGCGGACGCCATCTCGGCCGCGCGGCCCGGCGCCCGCCGCGACATCCTCGAGTCGTACGTCAAACGGCTCGAAAAGCTCGAGGGCATCGCCGACTCGTTCAAGGGCGTGTCGAAGTCGTTCGCGCTCCAGGCCGGACGCGAAATCCGCATCATGGTCGAGAGCGAGAAGATCTCCGACGAGGAAGCGGTGTGGCTCTCCAAGGACATCGCGCGACGGATCGAGAACGAGCTCGAGTACCCCGGCCAGATCAAGGTGACGGTCATCCGCGAAACGCGCGCCGTCGATTACGCCAAGTAGGGGCAACGCATGCGTTGCCCCTGCCGTTTCCATGCGTCGACCTGACCCCCCTGCGATCGTCCAGGACCTTTCGGAGCGCGAGCTCATCGCGCGCCTCGAACGCTGCCTTCCGCCCCGGCCGAACTGGGCCATCGTCGGCATCGGCGATGATGCCGCCGTGCTGGAGCCCGAGCGCAATCACTTCGAGGTGCTCAGCGTCGACGCGCTGGTAGAGGGCGTCCACTTCGATCGCGGGTTTACCCCTCCTGACGCCATCGGCCACCGCGCCCTCGCCGTCAACCTGAGCGACCTCGCAGCAATGGGGGCATCACCCCGTGCCGCTCTGCTGTCGTTCGTGCTGCCCGATACGCTGGCCGTCGACGACTTCGACCAGATGGTGGACGGCCTGACAAAGCTGGCCGCCGAGCACCGCGTGTACATCGCCGGCGGGAATCTCACCCGATCCCCTGGCCCCCTCGTCCTGGACATCACCGTCATGGGCACCTCCAAACCTCGTCGCGTCCTCACCCGGCGCGGTGCCCGGCCTGGAGACGAAGTGTTTGTGACGGGATCGGTGGGGGCTGCGGCCGCCGGCCTTCAGATGCTCAGGAGCGGCGCGACCGGAGACAACGCCTGCGTCCGGCGCTATCTGTATCCAGAGCCACGACTTCGCGCGGGTCTGCTCCTGGCGCGCAACCGGGCGGCCGCCGCGTGCATCGACCTGAGCGACGGGCTGGCCGACGGCGTCCACCAGCTCGGCGCGATGAACGGCGTCGGCATCGCGGTCGAAGCCAGTGCCATTCCCGTCGAACCGTGCGCGCACCAATGGTTCGAATCTCACGGAACCGATGCCCTGCTTTCGGCCGTCACTGGCGGAGACGACTACGAACTGCTGTTCGCGGTCCGGCCGCGCCGGACACGCCTGGCCGCGGGACTCCAGCGCGATGTCCCGTTCACCAGAATCGGGGTCGTCACCGCGAATCCGGAGGTGGTGCTGCGCGACGCCGACGGCTGCGAGCGCCCGTTCCCCCACGGCTACAGGCATTTCCGGCAGGGGTGAGGCCTTTGAACCGCGTCGAAAGGGTGTACTAGAGTGGGTGCCCACGGATGATTCATCTGACCCGGGATCTTGTGCGGCGCTGGCTCGACGCCCTTCTCCACATCGACGATTCCCCGGAACGAACGGCCGCCGCCTTTGCCCTCGGCGTCTTCTTCGGTTTCTCGCCGTTGCTGGGATTTCACACGCTGCTCGGTCTCCTCTTCGCGTTTCTCCTGAATTTCAACCGCGTCGCCGTCCTGCTCGGGGTCTATACGAACCTGCCCTGGTTTCTGGCGCCCTACTACGCGGTCGCCACCATGCTCGGCTCCGAGCTGATTGGCATTCGGGTCCCGCCTGACTTCCGCGGGCGGCTCGGGGCCCTGTTCGAGCTGTCACTCTTTCACGCGGAGTTCTGGCAGCGCCTGGTCGTCCTCGTCCGACCCCTGCTCTGGCCCTACGTGGTGGGATCGACGGTGGGAGCGCTCCTGCTCGCCACCACCGCGTACCACGTCGCCCTGGCCTTCGTGAACAGCCGGCGGCGTATCCGGCACCTCATACATCACCGCAAACCATAGCCACGTCATCACTTAGTAGAGACGGACGCGATCGCTATCAAACCGGATATTCACAGGATTTCCCAGTCCTGACAGCCTTCGGGCCCTTACAATCGAAGGCACTGTGATGCTGAACAACTCGCGCTGGCGCAAGGTCCTGGCGACCCTGGCTGCCGTGGCCGGGTTCGTGGCCGCCTACGAGACGACCATCCTCGATTCGAGGTTCTCAGCCCGTGAAGTGCATCCGCGTGCAGACGAGGATCTGCCGGCTCCCGGAACACGCCTCTCGTTTGGGGCGACGGCCTACTGCAAAGGGTTGACGACCACGTCGGGCGTCCCCGTCCAATCGGGCGTCGTGGCGGCCGACCCCCAGCTGCTGCCGGTTGGATCGGTCGTGGAGCTCGGCGCTCTGGCTGAGAAGTACAACGGCATCTACACCGTCATGGACACCGGCCCGGCGGTCCAGGGCCGCATCGTCGACGTGTACATGTGGAGCTGCAACGAGGCGCTGCAGTTCGGACGACGGCGGACGAAGCTGACGGTCCTGCGCCTCGGATGGAACCCCAAGGCGACGACCAGGAGTATCGTCGACCGCCTGTGGAGCGAGCGGCCATTCAAGCGTGCCGACCCACCCGCGCCGCTGCCCTCGCGCCCGCTGCCGGTCGAACCCTGACCGCGACCCGCACCCGGCTTCGCGCGGCCGGTGCTGCGGACGGCGCGAGGTGTTCCGCACAAGGCGGACGCGTCTCTGTGGCGACCGCATCACCCTCGGACACTGTCGCAACACGCCACGCAACGCACGGAACACGCCCGGATGCTCACTGATCGCGCTGAGATGCGCACGAAACACGACGGGATACTCGCAGATCGCGCCAACATGCCTGCGCAACACCCCTGCACGATCGCAGAACGCCCGAGGCTGCTGGCGCAACCAGCCTGGATGACCTCGTGGTGAACGAGATGGATGTCTACGAGGCCATTGGCGAGCAGGGGTTCGCCCGGCTCGTTGCGGCCTTCTACCGTCAGGTCCCGCACGACGAGATTCTCGGCCCGATGTATCCAGCACACGATTTGGCTGGCGCCGAGGAGCGGCTGCGCGATTTTCTGATTGGCCGGTTCGGTGGACCGCCGCGCTACATCGAGTCCCGCGGGCACCCGCGACTGCGCATGCGCCACGCGCCGTTTGCGATTACGCCGGCCGCCCGCGAGCGCTGGATCGCGCTAATGACGCGCGCCCTCGACGAGGCCGTGCTGCCGCCCGAGCCGGCGGGTGTCCTGCGCGCGTTCTTTGACGAGGTTGCGACCATGATGATCAACCAGCCGCAGGCGCGCCGAGGCTGAATCCGCTCGGATTAGTACGGGCCGGTTCACCTGGTTGCAGGCTGGCTCTCGCGATACTGCAGCTCGAACAGCTTGAAATAGATGCCGCGCTCGGCCAGCAGCTCCTGGTGCGTGCCCGACTCCCTCAGCCGCCCCTTGTGCAGTACCAGGATGCGGTCCATGTCCTGGATGGTCGACAGTCGGTGGGCGATCGCGATGGTGGTGCGCCCCGCCATGAGTACCCGCAGCGCGTCGCGAATGAGCAGCTCGGTTTCCGTGTCGATGCTCGACGTCGCCTCGTCGAGGATGAGGATGCTCGGATCGAAGGCGAGCGCCCGCGCGAACGACAGCAGCTGCTTCTGCCCCACCGACAGGGTCGACCCGCGTTCGGCGACGCGCGACGCGTAGCCGGCCGGCAGCTGCTCGATGAACCGGTTCGCGTGGACGGCGCGGGCCGCCTCGCGCAGGCGCTCGTCGTCTATCGCGTCGTTGCCGAGGCGGATGTTGTCGGCGATCGTCCCCGAGAACAGGTGCACGTCCTGCAGAACCAGGCTGAAGAGCGCGCGCAGCTGTCCGAGATCGAGCTCCTTGATGTCGACGCCGTCCACCGTAATCCGGCCGCGGCTCACATCGTAGAACCGCAACAGCAGGTTCATCAGCGTTGTCTTGCCCGACCCCGTGGCGCCGACGATGCCGACGCGATGTCCCGGCCGCACCTCGAAGCTCACGTCGCGCAGGACAAAATCCTCGCCCTTGTAGGCGAACCACACGTTCTCGAAGACGATGTGCCCCCTCGCGGCTGAAGGGCGTTCGCGCGGGCGCTCCGGCGCCTGGACGCCGACGGGCTCGTCGAGGAGCGTGAAAATGCGTTCCGACGACGCCATGGCCGACTGCAGCACGTTGAACTTCTCCGACATGTCGCTGATCGGTCGGAAGAAGCGCTGCGAGTACTGGAGGAAGGCGACGAGCGCGCCGAGCGTCAGCGCGTTCGAGAGGACGCTCGCGCCGCCGTACCAGATGATCAGCGCGGAGGCCAGCGCACTGATGGCCTCGATCGCCGGGTAGAACACAGCGTAATAGAAGATGGACTCGACGTTCGCGTCCCGGTGCTTGCGATCGATGTCGTCGAACCGCGCGTAGTTCAGGCGCTCGCGGCCGAACAGCTGCACGGTGGTCATGCCGGTGATGTTTTCCTGCAAAAAGGCGTTGATGCGCGCGATCCAGCCGCGGACGACGCGGTACGACTCGCGCACGTGGCCCCTGAACCACTGCGTCACCAGCACGATGAGGGGCAGGACGGCGAACGCGACCAGCGCGAGCCGCCAGTTCATCCACACCATCACGCCCATGATGCCGACCAGCGTGAACACGTCGCCGAAGATCGTGACCACGCCCGACGTGAAGAGGTCGTTGAGCACGTCGACGTCTGAGGTGACGCGCGTCATCAGCCGGCCGACCGGGTTCCTGTCGTAGTACGCGAGATCGAGCTTCTGCAGGTGGCCGTAGATAGCCATGCGCAGGTCGAACATGATCCACTGACCGGTAAGCTGCATCGTCCATGTCTGCGCGTATTCGAAGACGAACGACGCGATCAGGATGACGAGGTAGAGCGCCGCGAGACGGTCGAGCCCGGCAAGCTGACCCGCCCGGATATAGCGGTCGATGGCGACCTTGATCAGGTAGGGCTGCGCCAGCTGCGCCAGCGATCCGGCGATGATGGCGGCCAGGGCGAACGCGACCTGCCCCGTATAGGGACGCAGGTACGTGAGCAGGCGCCGCATCAGCCGCGCGTCGTAGGCCTTGCCCAGGATCTCGTCGTCGTGAGAGCTCATCGTACGTAGTGCAGGCCTGCCTAGGAAGCCGCCAGCTCCTCTTCCAGCAGCTGTTTCTTGTACAGCTCCGCGTACATTCCGCCGCGGCGGAGCAGGTCGTCGTGCGTACCGCGTTCCACGATGGCGCCGCCGTCGAGCACGAAGATCAAGTCGGCGTCGCGGACGGTGGAGATGCGGTGCGAGACGATGATCGAAGTGCGCGCCCGTATGACACCGCGCAGCCGCGTCAGGATTTCCTCTTCGGTATAGGTGTCCACGGCCGACAGCGCGTCGTCAAGCACGAGAATCCGCGGGTCGACGGCCACCGCGCGCGCCAGCGCCGTACGCTGCTTCTGGCCCCCCGACAGGGTGATGCCGCGCTCGCCCACCATCGTGTCGTAGCCGTTCGGGAAATCGGCGACGTCCTTGTCGAGCCTGGCAACAGAGGCGGCTGACCGAATGCGTTCGCCTCTGTGTGCTTCTCCAGCCTCAGTCTGTGTCCTTTCCGTACGGCTCGGTGTCCTGTCTCCCTTGGCATCCAACCCGAAGGCCACGTTGTCCCCCAGCGTGTCCGAGAACAGAAAGGGTTCCTGCGGCACGAAGCCAATCGCGCCGCGCAGCCTCGCCAACGGGATCAGGCGCACATCGACGCCGTCCACGAAGACCGTTCGCGGCGGCGGGTCGTGAAGCCGTGCGAGCAGACTGATGAGCGTCGACTTGCCGGAACCCGTCGGTCCGACGAGCGCGACCGTCTGGCCGGCTTCGATCCGCGCCGACACATGGCGCAGCACCAGCGTTTCGCCGTACGCGAAGGAGAGATTGCGGAACTCGATGGCACCGGCAACGGGAATCGCCGCGTCTGCCTCTCCCGAGACAACGCCCGCCGCATCCGCGATCGCGGGCGGCGTATCGAGCACCTCCAGCATCCGCTTCCACGACGCCATGCCGCGCTGCAGCATGTTGGTGACCCAGCCGAACGCGATCATCGGCCAGCTCAACATCGTCAGGTATGAGTTGAACGCGACGAACTGTCCCAGCGTGATTCGGCCGCTGATCACTTCCCGACTGCCGGCCCAGACGACAACGAGCGCGCCGAGGCCGAGGAAGAAGGACATGCTCGGGAAGAAGAATCCCTGGACGGCGATGAGCCGCCGGCTGCGCCGCAGGTATTCCTCGTTCGACGCCCGGAAGCGCTCGAGCTCCGCCTGCTCCTGGCGATAGGCGCGGACCACGCGGACGCCGGCGAGCGCTTCCTGCACGACGGCGCTGACGTCTGACAGCTGCGCCTGGATCTGCTCGAACCGCTTGTGAATGGCGCTGCCGAAGAACTTGACCGACAGCGACGCAAACGGCAGCGGAATCAGCGCCATCAGCGTCAGCCGCCCGTCGATGGCCGTCATCAGCGCCAGCCCCACGATGAAGGTCAGCAGCGTGCTCGACGAATACATCACCGACGGCCCGATCATCATGCGAACCGCGTTCAGGTCGTTCGTGGCGCGCGACATCAGATCGCCGGTCCTGTGCGACTGGAAATACGCCGCCGGCAGCGTCTGCAGATGCGCGAAGAAATCGTTGCGCATGTCGTATTCGATGTCGCGGGAGGCGCCGATAAGGATCCGACGCATCAAGAATCGAAAGATGCCGCCCACGATCCCGATGGCCAGCAGCAGGCTGCCGTACGTGACCAGCTTGGCGCGCGTGACGCCGCTCGTCAGATCGTCGATGGCCAGCCAGAGCACTCGCGGCGCAGCCAGCGTGATGGCGGTCGTGACGACGACGCATAGCAGCCCACGAATGAAAGCCGAGCGGTACCGCAGTGCATAGCTCAGCAGGCGACGATAGGGTGACATCGGCAGGACTTACCAGTATTGCATGGCGTTTGCTGTGCTATGCTGAAGTGCCTTCCCCAGCAGGCGTTCGCGCGCAACCGATCCGGCGCGTCACTACCCGGAGTCCACGATCGCCTATGCAGCTACGACCATCTGTTCGCCTGTACACGTTTGCGCTCGTCACCGTCACTTTCCTGGCCGCAGCGCCAGCGGCGACTGCCCAGTCTCAGCCTCAGGCTCAGCCTCAGCCTCAGGCTCAGTTCCAGCCGAAGTCCGTCGGTGACAGTTCTATTGGCGAGAGCTACCACGTCGAGGGCGCGGTCGGATTCTGGTTCCCGAGCGCCGACATGCAGATCGCCAGCAGCTCGCTCGGACAGGCGGCGACGCTCATCGATTTCAGGAACGACCTCGGCCTTCAGGACTCGCGGTTCAGCGAGCTGCACCTGACCGTGCGGCCCGCACAGCGGCACAAGTTCCGCCTGCAGTTCATCCCGATCAGTTACACGCAGCAGGCCACGTTGAAGCGCAACATCGTCTTCAACGGCCAGAACTACACCATCAACCTCCCGGTCAACTCGTCGCTCGACTGGAAGGCCTGGCGCTTCGGCTACGAGTTCGACTTCATTAGCCGCGACCGCGGCTTCGGCGGCCTGGTTATCGACTTCAAGTACACGGACGTCCAGGCGTCGCTGTCGAGTCCCATCCGCAGCGATTTCGCACACGCGCAGGCGCCCATTCCGGCCATCGGCGGCATTTTCAGAGTCTACGTGGTGCCGAACGTGTCGATCACCGGCGAGATCACTGGGTTCAGCCTCCCGGACACCCTGTTCAAGGATACGTCGGGTCACTACGTCGACGTCGATTTCTACGGAACCGTCAACTTCACGAACAACGTGGGCGCGCAGATCGGGTATCGCTCGTTCGACGTCGGCTACGTCGCCTCACGCGATACCGGCAACTTCGTGCTGAAGGGGTTCTATCTCGGCATCGTCGCCAGGTACTAAGGGACAAGGCGCGTCGGCGGCGATTCAGTGCGTTCTGAGCCCGGCTGGCACCAGCTTTTCCATCCGCCGGTCGGCTTCCTCGATCGTCTCGTCCCGCTTGCAGAAGCAGAACCGCAGCTTGGTGCGGCCGCTCGACGGCTGGCTGTAGAAGCTGCTGCCCGGCACCGCCGCCACGCCGACGTCCTTGACCAGATGCCTCGCGAACTCGACGTCGTCGCGGAAGCCGAACGTCGCGATGTCCGTCATGATGTAGTACGCGCCGGAGGGCTTGTAGCACGTGAAGTGGTGGCGTTCGAGGACGTCGAGCAGCCGATCGCGCAGACGACGGTACCTGGCCGCCAGCTCTGTGTAGTACGACTCGGACAGCGATAGCGCTGCTGCGCCAGCCTCCTGAAGCGGCGCCGGCGCCCCCACGGTCAGGAAATCGTGAACCTTGCGGATGGCGCCCGTCAGCGACGGCGGCGAAATCGTCCAGCCGACGCGCCAGCCCGTGACGCTGTAGGTCTTCGACAGCCCGTTGATGGTCACAGTCCGATCCGACATGCCCGGGATGGTCGCGATCGGCACGTGCTGCTGGCCATCGTAGATGATGTGCTCGTAGATCTCGTCGGCGATGGCGATGGCGTCCCACTTGCGGCACAGGGCTGCGATCGTGTCGAGTTCGTCGCGCGTGAACACCTTGCCGGTGGGGTTGTTCGGCGTGTTGATGATGATGGCCTTCGTCTTGTCGTTGAAGGCGGCCGCGAGGTCGTCGGGGTCGAAGGTCCATCCGGCTCCGAGGTTCGACGCCGGCGGCGCGTGCAGCGTGACGTAGCGCGGCGTGGCGCCGGAGAGGATGGCGTCAGGCCCGTAGTTCTCGTAGAACGGCTCGAAGATGACCACCTCGTCGCCCGGATCGATGATCGCCATCATCGTCGACATCATCGCCTCCGTCGACCCGCAGCAGACGGTCACCTGTTCGTCGGCCACGACCTCGAGGCCGTAGCGGCGCGTAAACTCCCGTGCGACCGCTTCGCGCAACGGGCGCGCGCCCCACGTCACCGCGTACTGGTTGACATCGGCGTTGATGGCGGCGCACGCGGCCTCCTTGACGGCGGCGGGCGCGGGAAAATCGGGAAACCCCTGCGAGAGGTTGACGCCGCCGTACATCTGGCTGAGACGGGTCATCTCGCGGATCACCGACTCGGTGAACTGCGAGGCCTTTCGCGAACCGGTCAACTTGGACATGACGTCCTGAAAGTATCGCGTCTCAGGCGGTGTGTCTACGCTTCTTGGCGGGCTTTGCGGCGGCCTTCTTCTTCGTCCCGGACGAGGGCGCGGCAGACGCCACGCGCGCGGCGGCCGCGGCCTTGGCGGCGGGAAGCTCCTCGCCGTCGCCGACCGTGGCGTTCGGGCCATAGAGACGACGATAGTCGTCGGCCATTCCCAGAATCTTGCGCACGTAGTTCGCGGTTTCCGGAAACGGAATGTCGTCGATGAACATCTCGGCGGTCAGGCCCGGACGTTCCGCCGCCCACCGCCGAACGTTCCCTTCGCCGGCGTTGTAGCTGGCAAGGACCAGGTGGAGATCGCCGAACCGCCGCACTTGATCCGCGAGGTAGGCCGTGCCGATTCTGATGTTCGTCTCGGGGTTGGTCCGCGTCGACGCGGTGTACTTCATGCCCAGGCGCTTCGCGTACTGTCTCGCGGTCGGCGCTTCGAGCTGCATCAGGCCGACGGCCTTCGCCGGCGACTCGATGTTCGGCACGAATGTGGATTCCTGAAGGGTGAGCGCAGCCACGAAGTACGGGTCGAGTTCGTTCTCGCTGGAGTACTTCTTGATCAAGTCCCAGTAGCCGATCGGATAGATGATCCGCTGGAGCTCGCGAGGCAGCGCCTCGCCGCCGGCCGCCATGAACTGCGGGTAGGCGCGACGCATGATGGTGATGGCCCCGCGGTAGTGATTGAACTGCTGGGTGCCCGTCTCGGTCTGCCCCATCTGCTGGTAGATCCACGCGATGGTCGCCTGGATGGCGGGCGAATCGCCCCAGACCTTCTGCGCGTAGCGGAGCTCGTCGAGCGCCTGGTCGTACAGCTTGACGCTGAGGAGCGCGCGAATGGTAGTGGCCGTGGGCGGGACCGTCGGTCCGTCGCCCGGCTCGTCGACCGACGCGGTGTCGCGGGCGAGCGTCAGCCGGCGTTCGGGCACGCGCGGGCCGAGCCGCTTGGCGGCGAGGCGGCCGTAGTAGCTGTTCAAGTAATCGAGCACGGCGACGTTGAAGCTCGCCTGCGCGGGCGCGGCCTCGCCGAGTTCCTCGTGCGCCCGGCCGGCCCAGTAGACCCACGCCGGCCGGTAGTCCGATCGCGGGAAATCGACGGCAGCGCGTTCGAACACGCGCACGACGTCGCGGTACTGCTCGGCCTTGTACGATCGCCACCCGATCTTCCAGGCCGCGCGCTCGGCATGCCGGCTGGTCGGGTACTTCTCGTATAACTCCCGGAACGTCTGATCGGCCTGCTCGTCCTCGTCGACGCGGATGTAATGCGTGCCGAGGTTGTTCAACGCTTCTTCAGCCCAGCTCTGGCCGGGGAACTCGGTGACGACCCGACGAATCGTCTTCAGATACTGATCCTGATCGCCCAGGTCGCCCAGTGAGAGCGCGTAGAAGAACAGCGCCTCGGCCTGCCGGGACGCGTGCTCGACGTACGGGCGCAGGCCGTCGCGCGCGTTGCGCGCGCGCTTGAGGAAATAATCGCACTCGGCCAGTCGGAGGCTCACAAGTTCGCGGTCGTCGCCCTGCGACGCGTTCTTCACAGCCTCGAACGCCGTGCGCGCGGGGCCATAGCGCTTGGCGCCGAACAGCCGCTCGGCGCGACCGAGCTCCAGCTTGTAGCGATTGCTGCCGGCGGCGATCGGCGCGCCGCTGTCGAGCTCGCTCGCCGCGGCCGTCGCCAGCTCGCTGAAGGGAAATTCGTAGTAGATGCGGGCGTACGCGTTGCGCGCCTTCTCCTGATCGCCAACCGCCCTGGCGGCTTTCGCGACGCGCATCCACACATCGTCCGGCGCGGTCGTCTTCGTGGCGGCAAGCCGTTCGTACACAGCGAGCGCCGCCGCCTGATCGCCGAGGGTTTCGTCGGCCTCGGCTTCGCGCAACGCGGCGGCTTCGACGAGATAGCCGTTCAGGCTCTTGGCCTGCAGCGCCTGAAACGTGGCAAGCGCCTCGTGCGGCCGGATCAGTTTCAGCTCGGCGATCCCCTTGTAGTACTCGGCGTAGGGGGCCAACAGTCCCCGCTGCATCGCCGGCGACGACAGCAGCGGCAGCGACTTCCCGACGTTGCCGTCCGCCTGGAGCTTGATCGCCGCGGCGAACTCGTCGAACCCCGCGGGGCGCGAGCGACCTTTCACGGGCGCGAGCCACAATTGCGAGAGGTCCGGCGGCACGCGAACGTGATCCGTCGGTCGAAGCGCGGGCCGCTCTGCGGCAGGGCTGGCGGGCGACGATTGGGCCGACAGATGGCCGGCGAAGGTGAAGACGCTCAGAAGGCCTGACAGCGCTGCCGCGGGCATCGCGATCGCGATGGTTCGCACGCGGCCTGCGCAGCGCATCATGCCCTCCCGCCCTTGGCCGCCAGCGCTTCGTCGATGGAGACCGGTACAGGGCGCGATGCGGCGCGGGCACGCGCCGCCGTCTGAAGCGCGGTGAGCGCCTCGAGTGAACGCGCCGCATGCCGGGCGAGCAGCTCGAATCGCCGCTCGAGCGTTTCCGCGTGAGACCGATCCGACACGCCTTGATCGGACTGGTCCCCGTAAAGAACGGCCATGACACGGCTGCCAATGACGAGCGGCGCCGCGACGGCGACGGCGTCGGGCGCGAGCGCGGCAAAGGCCGGCCCCGAGCGGCCTGGGGCGAGCGGTGTCAGAACCCCCGCACGCATGGCGTCGCCGACGATGCCGGCGTCTTCGTTCGTCAGTGTGAAATCGTGGGCATCGTCGATGGCGGGTCCGAATCCAATCGACCGCAGACGGCGAAGGCTGCCGTCGCGCACCATGAAGACGGCGGAGCGCGCGCTCTCGCGCGAGGCGCAGGCAATCAGCGAATCGAGCGTTTCGGTGAGGGAGCGGGCGTGATCGATGGTGCGAATCGCCTCCACGAGCCGCTCGAGTTCCGCGTGATGGCGGGCCACGAGACCGGCCTCGCGTTCGGTGTAGTGTGCCTGCGCCTGTTCGACGGCCTGGGCCGCAGCCTGTTCGGCAGCGTGCGCCGCAGCCTGCTGCGCCTGCTCGACGGCCTGCGCCGCAGCCTGTTCGGCAGCATGCACCGCAGCCTGCCGCGCTTCCTCAACGGCGCGGGCCACCGCCTGTTCCGTTTCCTGGGCGGCCTGGGCGCGGACGTGATCGGCGTCTTGCGACGCCTGCATCCGGGCCTGCTCGGCCTGTTCGTTGATGCGCGCCTCGAGCTGCCGGACCTGCTCGGCGCCTTCCTCGCGGAGGCGGCGTTCGGTGTCGGCCGCGGCCTCGCGGCGAGCTTCGTCGACGGCGGCGCCCAAGGCAGCGTCCAGCTCTGCCTTAATGGACTCGAGGTGCCGATTGAGGTCGTCTCGAACTCTGTCGCGCAGGGATTCGAGCGCTCGGGAGAGCTGTTCCGCAACATTCATGCGCTGAGGCTCACGACGCGGAGGCTTGAGTGCTCCGCATTATATGACAAGTGTAATCCGTACAATCAGTTGTCGGACGATCCCGGCCCGAGGTGTAGAATCGGAGGGACCTCTTTTTTGGGGGCGATACGGCTTCGACGGGGGTAAAGACTCGCGGGATGCATGCCGAGCGCCATCGACTCGTAAATCCGGTGGAACACAACGTAACTGCGGACACGCAGCTCGCTCTCGCTGCTTAATTAAGTAGCGACGTCCACCGCGTTCCTGCCTGTGGGGCGCGGCTGGATGTCATAAAAACAGGCTGGTTGCCGCGTGGGCCCCGACGCGCGGCCACGAGACGTTTCGGGGCTGGCGGCCGCCGGTTTCCGTCGCTTTTTGACGGCGGTCGCGACTAATCAAGAGCGGCTACGCATGTAGAGTCCTTCGACGGCGTACTCTCGGACGCGGGTTCGACTCCCGCCGCCTCCACCAACTTCTTCGCGTGTTTCCCGCGTTTCAGGCCGAAGTTCCCGCCGCCTCCCCGCTGGCTCCACGACTGCCGGGTTCGCTGCGTTCGAGGAGCCGGATGGCTGCCTCCAACGCAGCCGGATTGAGGTGCATGTACCGTTGGGTTGTGCCGAGGTCCCGGTGACCCGCAAGTTCCTGAAGCCGGGAGTCGCAGGTTCGAGTCCTGCCGGGCGCGCCAAATTTTTCGTTTTTGTTCGGGAATCGTCTCCTTCCGATTCTAGCCCGTCACGTCTGAACCCTTCGGAACCCTTCAGAGTTCGCGTGGGTCGGTCGCGTGGGTAGAAACGCTGATTCGGGACTACCGCGAACGATGGAGCCGTCACGGTGCCGAGACGAACCGGTTCGATCACGCGTGTTCACGGTCCGCGCAGATCTCGATCGCGCCGCCGAACAGGCGTGCTGACAGCGCTCTTCACCATGCAGTTCACGATCTTGGCGTGGACATCGTCACCGACGGCGAACTGCGGCGCGACAACTTCTATTCGTTCGCCGCGCACAAGCTCGAGGCCTGGGTCGAGCGTCACGAGGATGCCAAAGATTCCTACGATATGATGCCCATTAGATCGATGCCTGACACCTCGCGCCGATCCGTGGGCGTACGGCTGACCGACCTGTCGCATGGCGGCGGCTGTGGTTGCAAGCTGTCGCCGGCGGTAATGGAACAGCTCATCGCGAAGAACGACGCAGGTCGGCTGATCCCTCGCGAACTCCTCGTCGGAATCGAAACGAGGGACGATGCTGCCGTGTATCAGATCAATGGCGATCAGGCAATCGTGGCGACCACCGATTTCTTTATGCCGATTGTCGATGACCCCTTCGACTTCGGGGCGATAGCTGCCACCAACGCGATCTCAGACATTTACGCGATGGGCGGGCGGCCCCTGTTTGCGCTTGCTCTCGTCGCGATGCCCATCAATACGCTGCCAATCGACACTATTCGCCGCATTCTGGAAGGTGGTGAATCGGCATGCCGCCGGGCAGGCATACCGGTCGCGGGCGGCCACAGCGTCGACTCGGTCGAGCCGATTTACGGCCTCGTCGCCATCGGCCTCGCCGATCCCCGGCGGATCAAGCGCAACAGGGACGCGCAACCGGGCGACGCGATCATCCTCGGCAAAGCGCTGGGCGTTGGCGTCTACGGCGCGGCGTTGAAGAAACAGCAGATCACGGACGCGCAGTACCAGGAGCTCCTCGCCGGCACGACGCAGCTCAATACGCCTGGCGTGCGGCTGGCGGAGCTCTCCGGAGTTCACGCGTTGACTGATGTTACAGGGTTCGGGCTTCTTGGGCATCTCCTCGAGGTGTGCCGCGGGTCACACGTTCGCGCCACTCTGAGATGGCATGCAGTCCCGCAGTTGACCGATGCGTCCGCGTTGGCGGCGGCGGGTTTCGTCACCGGCGGCTCAACCCGAAATTGGAAGGCGTACGGGAACTGGATCAACCTCTCGACTTACGGTGCCATTGAGCAGGCGCTGCTCACCGATCCGCAGACCAGCGGAGGCCTGCTCGTCGCCTGCACACCCGATACCGTTGACCACGCGCTGGAGATTTTCAGATCCGAGGGCTTTTCGAACGCTGCGGTCATTGGCGAGTTCGCGAACACAGGGTCTGAGCCGCCCGGTATTTCGGTGGTGTAGACGTCTACATGCAATTTGGCGTGTAAAGCGCTGACAGTTCGTCCGCATCTGCTTCAGCGAGTTTTGGTCGCAGATCAGGCTCAGACGTCAGATGCTGCCCCAGATGCGCGAGTCCGAACGCCACAAGACGTGCTTCGCGTACGGCTCGATTAACCAGAGCAGCCGCACGAACGTTACCTCGCCCGGCATCGACAAAACGGCTTGCGATCGTGAACTCGTGCTCATCGAACAAGCTAGTATTGGGACGGAGAGTGGTGCGTGCCTGGTGGCCGTCACGGTCTTCAAAATCGTCGCCCCGACACTTTGTGTCGGGGGGTAGGTTCGATTCCTACCCTCTCCGCCAGTCTCCAGCCGTGAACGCATCTCGCCTGCGGGCCATCCCCTCGGTCGACAAAGTCGTGCTGAGCCTTGGCCACACTGATCTTCCCCGCGCTCTCGTGCTCGATGTCGTTCGACGCGAGCTGAAGACGCTGCGGACAGAGAAATCAATTCCCCGTATCGACGCGATCGTCGAGCGCATTCGCCAGCGCGTGCGACAGGTGTCCGCATCGCGCATCCAACCGCTCATCAACGGCACTGGCGTGATCGTGCATACCAACTTCGGGCGTGCACCTCTCGGTCCGGACGTCGTTCGCGCGCTCTCCAGCATCGGGACGAGCTACAACAACCTCGAATACGACCTCGCAACCGGAGGTCGCGGCGACCGCGCCGCGTATCTCGAACGGGGACTGGCCTCCATCTGCGGGGCCGAGGCTGCGACGATTGTCAATAACAATGCGGCGGCGCTGATGCTGATCGTGCGGCATTTTTGCCGGCCTGATGCCAGCGACGTGGTGATCTCACGTGGCGAACTGGTCCAGATCGGCGGTGGGTTTCGGATCCCGGACGTGCTCGAATCGAGCGGTGCCCGGTTGCGCGAAGTGGGCACCACGAACCAGACCTCGACGGCAGACTACGCTCGCGCAATCACAAAGGAAACGGCGCTGGTGCTCCGAGTCCATCGCAGCAATTTTTTCATTGAAGGGTTCGTGCACTCGCCCACGACCGAGGACATTGCCGCGCTAGCTCATCGAAAGCGCGTACCGTTTGTCGAGGACCTGGGAAGCGGAGCCATTGTTCAGACGCAGTCGGTCGAAGGCTTGGAGCATGAGCCGACCCCCTCAGAAGTGATCCGCAGAGGTGTCGACCTCGTCTGCTTCAGCGGCGACAAGCTCTTCGCTGGACCACAGGCGGGGGTCATCGCCGGCGCCATGAAGTTCGTCACCGCGATCAAGCGCGAGCCGCTCTTTCGGGCAGTGCGATGCGACAAGCTGATTCTTGCGGCGCTGGAAACGATGGTCGACGCCTACTTGCGCGACCAGCCGTCGGCTCCGGTGCTCGACATGCTCCATCTCAGCATCGACGAGCTGCGTGTTCGCGCGGAACGGATTGTCAACGCACTCGACGGTTTGCCAATCCAGGCACGAGTTGGGACCGGGCGATCTCAGATCGGTGGCGGTACGCTTCCGCGCTCCTCGATGGCCTCGGTGACGATTGAGCTGGCGCACCATCTCATCAAGTCACAGGATCTGGCTGCACGCCTTCGACAGCAGCCGCTGCCGGTCATCGGCTACATGGCGCGTGGTATTTTGAAGCTCGACCTGCGGACCATCTTTCCCCGGCAAGACGACGATCTCATCCAAGCGCTGCGAATCGCTGCATCGGTCTAGACAATATCGTCATGTCGGAACAGCAGCACTTCATTATTGCGACCGCCGGCCACGTCGATCATGGCAAGAGCGCCCTCGTGAAGGCGCTGACCGGCACCGACCCCGACCGGCTGCCCGAAGAAAAGCGGCGCGGCATCACCATCGACCTCGGTTTCGCGCATCTCGCACTCGCATCTTCCGACAGCGGTCCCTCCTATCAACTCGGGATTGTCGACGTTCCTGGACACGAAGACTTCGTGAAGAACATGGTCGCCGGTGTGGGCGCCGTTGATCTCGCGCTGCTCGTTGTCGCCGCCGACGACGGCTGGATGCCGCAGACGGCAGAGCATGTGGAGATCCTGACCTATCTGGGCGTGCGCCATGGTGTAGTGGCCCTGACCAAGATCGATCTCGCATCGAACGAAGCGGCGGCCATTGCTGCCGTGCGACAGCACTTGCAAGGCACCTCGCTCGTTTCATCACCGATCGTTCCGACTTCTGTGATCTCTGGCCGTGGTCT
>Ga0066903_100000067_pt1 | contig 44234 bp, 66 predicted proteins | sample PanSoiMetaGPlot1_FD_67491 | JGI IMG/M metagenome (GOLD analysis project Ga0066903, IMG submission 67491) | Tropical forest soil microbial communities from Panama analyzed to predict greenhouse gas emissions - Panama Soil - Plot 1 (version 2) | ecosystem: Environmental > Terrestrial > Soil >... | reverse complement strand
ACCTGTCCATCGGGCGCGCGGGTCGCGACGTAATCACTCGGGAACGTCGCGCGCAAGAGCGACACAACCACGGTGTTGAGAATCACGGCCCGCGTTTCGATCTGCGCGATCGCATTCTCGCGATACGCCGCGATGTGCTCGTCGAGCGACGTCGGCACCCCGTGCCGCAAGTCGCCGCGATCGTGCGCCCGCGTGAGGGCGGTCGTCTCGGGTGTGGCGTCGAGCGTGTCGTCGTCGACGTCGATCGCGTCCTCGACGTCAGTCTCGTGTGTCATCGTTTCCCCCTCTTGAACCATTTCCGGCGCGGGTGATAGTCGTAGAGCGGCACGGGCGGCGGCTCGCTCGCGCGATCGGCGCCGCCGAAAATGTTTTGATTGCACGCCTCGCAGATCAATTCGCCCGAGCCCGCGCGATAGATGAACGGCAACCCGCATTCGCGGCATTCGGGATTGACGGCATCGCCCGGCCCGTCGACGACGACGCCGCCGCGTCGTTCCGGCCATTCCCACTCGCCGTTATCGAGGCGTACTTTCCAAAAGTGGCGCCCGGTCGTGCGTGATTCGCATTCGAGGAGTTTGCCCGCCGGGCCGGTCGGGCCGCCGAGGCGCACCCGTAACAAATGCCGATAGCCTGCGGGGGCGCGCGTCACCGGATGTCCTCCAACACGAGCCGCCGTGTTTTCGGCCCGGCCTCGGATCGATACGTGAGCCCGACGTATTGCTCGGTCCCTTCGAGGAGCAACGCGCGCGCGATGAGCGCGGGGTCGCGGGTGATCAGGGTGAGGCGGCGCGCTTGCGGATCGTGCACGTCGGCGGCGACGACGATCTCGGTGTACGGGGCGTCGCGCCAGTTCTTCGGCGGCACCACGTAGCGCGTCGAGACGACCGCGTACGTGAGTACGGGCGGGGCAGTACGCACGAGTGCCCCACTAGGCGATCCGGCGTTGCGCTTTCCGACGCCCGCTCGGGCGCCGCGTTTTCTCCTCGCGGTCGAGGCCGATCGTGAGCAACCGGCGCACGACCGCGCTGACGGTGTTATTTTCCCGTTGCGCCGCCGCTTCGAGGCGCTCACTCAGCGACGTGGAAATGCGGGTGCCCATATAGACGACGGAACTCGCCATCGGTTCGACCCCTTCCGTTGCGCTCGGATGCTCCCGTATAACTTGTGCGGGAGCGTCAACTCGCAAACGGCGCACTATGGATCGAGGATTTGTGTTTGTCAACCCCGGATGGTATATATCGGCGACCGTCAACGGATGTTGCACACGCGCAACCTCTGCTGATCACCGTGCACTCTGTCGAGAGGAGTACCGATTGCCAACTCAATCCGGCACGTTGACCGCGCTACCGACTGATCCCGCCGCATGGAAAAAGGCCGCCGCGCGGGTCGTGCAATTCCGCCACGCGCACGCGCGCAAGACACACGGACGCCGACGGCAACCGCTCACGCAATACGCGCTCGCGAAACAGGCGCGCGTCTCGCAAGGGTGCTTACAGGCGTTCGAGAACAGTACCCGCGAGGCCCGCGCCGAGAGCGTGCAACGCATCGCCCGCGCCGTCGGCATGACGGTCGAGCAATTGTTTTCGCTCGATGACACGGCGGCGCCGCCGCCGCTCACGGTCGCGCCGAGCGCGTTGAACTCGTGGTACGACCTCGGCGCCGCGTGGGGATCGGGCGCGCTTGCGACCCCCACGCACGAGGCGCTCGCGATCGCGTATTTCTTCATGCTCGCGACAACTGAGGACCGCGCGAAGGTGAAACGGTTTTTCGTCGCCGTATTCTCGCGCCGGACGGATCCGCCTGCGGTCGAGCTTTTGCAAGTGTTGCGCGCCCAGAAATTGATCGATCCTGATCCGAGCCCGCGCACCTCGCGGCGCGGCGGGCTGGATCTCGATGACGAGGAGCGATAACTCGATGAACCGCCAACATGGCAGCAATGGGCACACCCGACACTGTCAACCCGGGCGCAAGGGTACGATCCGTATTCCGCGCACGGCGGCGATGCTGCCGGAACTCGATAGCGCGTTGCAGGATGAGGCCGACGAGTACCGCGTGAGTCGCTCATGGGTGACGGCGATCGCGCTTGCGCGACACCTCCACCTCGACATCCCGCGCGCGCTCGACTACCGCTCGATGCCGTGGAAGAAACGCGAGGCTAAAATGTGACATAAGTGTGGCAACAGCCGGTAGTTTTGCCAGTTCCGCGCGTCCCTATTTCCGACGTAACGTGCTGTCACCCTGTCGTTTCACATCCGTTATCCCGATGTAGGGTTCTAGTACGAGCTTGCGTATGTTTTACATATCTTTCGATAGGGAGGTCGTCGACAATGCTCACGCATCAAACACAACGCGCGCTCATCGCTCAGGCTCGGCGAAGAGTTGAGGAGGGCGGGCGCCATCCCTGCCCGCAATGGTTCCACCGTGGACAGTGCCTCATCTGCGGGATGCCCTTTCACAAGGGCGATCTCATCTATCTCCCCCGCGCGTACCGTACCCACTCGCCGCAAACCGCGATCGTGATGGAGGTCGGCGCCGACGGCGTCGCGTTGCTCACGTTCATCAATGGCGAACAGGCGCCGTTGAGTGCGCCCGTCGCCCGCGCGCTCGGTGTCACGTTGCGCGCGCATCTTGACGATCTCGAACAATTTGATTTTGCCGACATGATTGCGCGCGAGCACCGGACGCAACAATTTGTCGCCGGGTTCCAACACGCGGCGAACGGATAGCCCGTGTGGAAACTCGGCGACCGCGTGCGCGTGACGATCGACGGTGCCTCAGCCGAGGCGCGCGTCGAGGGCACGTCGCCGAACGCGCGGCACCTGTTCTTACGCTTTCCCTCGGGCACGATCGTGCCGGGCGGCAAGAAATTCGATCACCTGATCGCGGTCACGCAAGACGCCGACGGCCGATGGCGCGAAGTCAACACGGGGATGCCCGTCACGCTCGGTACGGTATGACCACAATTACGCCGACGCATTCATGCTTCGACGACATGCTCGCACTACTCGACGCGCGGGTGAAAGAACGATCCGCGCTCGCGTTCGGGCGATCGTTGCGGCTCGTGCACGGGATCCTCTTGTGCCCGCCGAATGGCAGCGACGAATCGCTCGCGCCCGATGCGCCGTTCGCGCACGCGTGGATCGAGGACGAAACGCAAGACGGCGAGCCGATCGTATGGCAGAGCGGGATCCTCGACGATCACAAAGTCGCCTTTGCGATCCCGCGCGCCGAGTTCCTGATCGCGATGCGCCCGCAAGCGCAAACGGCGTATACGTGCCGCGAGGTGTGGCGCGAGCATTCCCGTACCGGCACGTCGGGACCGTGGCGGCCCGAATACCTCGCGCTCTGTCGCCGCGACGTGGATGCGATGGCCGCGTTCGCCGGGGAACAGGCCGCGAAGGAAATCGGCCACAACGTCGACGAGTTGTATGCCGACATGACGGTCGAGCAATTACGGGAACTGTACTCGGCGTTCCTCCTCGACCGCCGTGCGGGTGCGACGCCGTCATTCTGCGATGACCGCTGCCGAGCTATCGTCGACGAACTCGCGCGCCGCGCGCGGGGTTGAAAATGTCACAATTCGCCCGCTTGACAACTATATAGTTCTATGGGATACTGTTCTTACGTCGGGCGGCAATACCGCCGCCCCACGTTCCGAAAGGATCCCCCGTGACCTCCTCTCTCCCGGCCGATGTCCTCGCCCTCGTGAACGCCGAACTCGCCGAGGCGAACGCGCAAGTTGTCGCCCGCAATGGTTCGATGGTGTGGACGCGCGGCGAACTCCTCGAACTCTTTAACCGCGTCGCGAACGCGGATAACTGGAAACTCGCGATCGACGCGACCGTGTCACTCGCGAACGATCATGAACTCTTCGGCATGTATGAGGCCGTGGTGTTCTTCGCCGGGTGCCATGCCACGATCCGCACGGCGGGCGGGCGCAATCGCTACCGCGTGACGGCGGTCGGGTACTACACGGCGGTCGGCGCGTAAGCGCCCGCCCTTATACATCCCATACACCCCGGTATACATTCCAAGGCCCGAGCAATCGGGCCTTTCTTTTTGTCACAATTATATAGTTGACACGAACTATATAGTTCGCTAGTATAGATAGTGAAAGGACGGTATTGCAGTTATGAACTACATCGGCACGACGGAACGGGCGGCAATGATTCGGGCGGAACTCAAGACACAGCACGGGTGGACGTCGCGCGACGTGAGCGTGCGCGCCGACCATTTCTCGATGGGCTCGGCGATCCGCGTCAACATTAAGAACCCTGATGTCGCGATCGCGGTCGTCGAGGCGGTCGCGAACGCACACGAGAAAATCGATCGGTGCGAGATCACGGGCGACATCCTCAGCGGGGCAAACCGCTACGTCACGGTGCGCTACACGAGCGAGGCGGCCGACGCCCTCGCCGCCCGGCGCATCGAGGCGGTGAGCGCCGCCGCCGCCATCCTCGCGACCGCCGAGCGCAATCACCTGATCCCGATCGCGGGCTCGGGCTACCTCCTCGGGCGCGGCTACAACGGCTACGGGTTCTCCCTGTGGGCCGACGGCGGGCACGCCTGCGAGGTGTACGACCTGAAAGCCGCCGCCGTCTACGTGGCGATCGGCCAGCACAACTAATCCGGCCGCTATACATTCCATACATTCGAGGCCCGGGCAACCGGGCCTTTTTTATTGGCGGGTATTGACAGAACTATATAGTTCGTGTACTATAGTGTTCATGATGATTACTGAGACACTGTTCACGCGCGACGGGGCGGCCGTCGACCCCGCGCGCACACTCGATACTGACAACGGCAAGGCGGGGTATTTCGTGCGTTCGGCGTGCACGCGGTGCGGCGGGGCGGGCGGGTTCAAGGGATGGCCGGGGTTCACCTGCTACCGTTGCGGCGGGGTGAACTCGCGCGCGTTCGAGGTCGCGTTCGTGCGCGTCTACACCGCCGAGAAACTCGCGAAGTTGAACGCCTCGCAGGCGAAGCGCGACGCCAAGCGCGCGGCCGTGGCGGCGGCGGCGGCGGTCGAGGCGGCGGCCGTGGCGGCCCGGTTCGACGCGGCGCACGCCGCCCTTATCGCCCGCGCGGCGCGGTTCCTGAACGTCGAGGCGGCCGACGATAGCCGCACCTCGGCGATCGTCAAGGACATCATCCGCAAGGGACGCGCGGCGGGCTCACTGACCGACAAACAACGCGCGGCCGTCGAGGCGATGTGCACGGCCGCCGAGGCGCACGACGTCAAGGCCGCGACCCTCGGGTACGTCGGCACGGTCGGCGCCCGGATCGAACTCGCGGTAACGGTCGTGCGCGTCGCGAGCTTCGAGCGCCCGGTGTACATGGGCTACGGCGCCATGCAAACCGTGCACGTCGTGACGATGGCGGATCCGAGCGGGAACGAGATTGTCTCGAAATCGCCGAGCTTTCGCGAGGAGGTCGGCCGCGCGTTCATCCTGCGGGCGACCGTGAAAGAACACGGCGAGTACAAGGGCGTAAAACAGACGGTCGTAAGTCGGCCGGTCGCGCGGGACGGGGGGCGATAGCTCCCCGTTTCCGTTTTCTATATAGTTCGTGAGACAATGACAACTCACACGGGAGGTGATACGACAATGGCGGCTCGAATCAAGCGGGGATACTCGCGCGAGTTTCGCGCACACGGCGACACGGGCAAGAATTATCTACTCTACAAAGTACCGGCGGGCATGTTCGCCGCCGCACGCGCGCGCGGCAAACGTGAGGGACACTCAACCCGCGCGATGATCCTGCACCTGATCAAACTCTACGCCGACGGGGCGGTCGAGATCCCGGCGGCTAACACTGAGGCGTAAAACACATGGCACGTTCAAAGGATGGTAAACATGCAAAAGAGAGAACGACAGGCAGTGGTAACGCGGCTCGCGTTCGCGGGCGCGGTCGAGGAGGTGTTGCAACTCGCCGAGATATTTCCCGATCTCCTCGTCGAGGCGACGCGGATCGCGAAAGAACGATCGCCGCGCCGCAACATGCCGGGCGAACTGCGCGAGCGCCTCGCGGCGGCGACGTCAAACGGCTCGACGCCGAAACGCAAATACAAGTACTCGACGGCGCGACGGCGCGCGATCGCGAAACGCATGACGGGCCGCAAGTGGACGCCGCAACAGCGGGCACGGTTTCTCGCCTCGATGAAAAAGCGACGCGAGGCCGCGAAGTGAGCGCGCCCGCGTGCCCCGCCTGCGACAGTGGCGGAAAATTCGAGACGCACAGCGACGACTGCCCGCAGGAACGAACATATCGCGCGTTCGTGCGGGCAATGGCGCGCGCGATCGCGGCGGATATTCGCGCCGAGAGAGGACGGGCACAGTGAGCGTGTTCAAACGGTGCGGGTGCGCCAAGTCGCCCGACTGCAATCACCTTCCGTTTCATTTGAAAATCTGGCACGAGGGCAAGATCGTCGCGGTCGGCCCGACGAAAAAATTCGCCCGGCACCTCGTCGGCGAACAGCGGGATCCCGTCACGCGGAAAGAGGCCGAGCACCTCGAAAACACAATCGCAAACTGGTACGCGCGCGGATGCCCGCCCCTTGACTCGCCGACGGCGCCGACGGCGCCCGACGTCGAGCGGAAGTTTACGCCGACGTTCGCCGAGTACCGAAAACGGCACCTGTCGAAACTCGCCGAGAGCGGCGACCGCGTGCGGGCATTCGAGGCGCGGTGGAAATCGCAACCGCTGTCGATCGTGCTCGACATCGCGGCGCTTGAGGATTATTTCGACGACCGCCGCGACGACGACGAGGTCGGCCCGGCCTCGATCAATCGCGACTACTCGTGTCTGTCGCATTTCGTGAATTGGTGCATGAACCGCGATTACCTTGTCGGCAAGCGGCCGTTTTACAATCGCACCTCCAATACACACGGGATCAAGAAAATGAACGAGGGCGACGGGCGGTTTCGGCGGCTCCTCCTCGCGGATCCCGAGCACGAACTCGAACGCTTTCACGCGAGCGAGGAGGATCGAATACTGAAAGCGATCGACAGTCTCGCCGAGGCGGGCGAAGAAATGCGCGGGCGGTTTTATTGCGCGGTCGACGCGGGATTGCGTAAGGGCGAGATGCTCGCGTTACAACGCGACGCGATCGACTGGCATCACCGCGACGGCGTAATGATGCGGGTGTACTGGCACACGTCCAAGGGGAAACGCGATCGCCTCGTGCCGGTCGGCCCCGCGCGGCTCCTCGACTACCTCAAGGCGCGACGGTTCGCGCAATTCCCGTTCGGCGATGCGACGGGCGCGCGGATCGAGTCGTTTCAAACCGTGTGGAACACGGTACGCGAGCGCGCGCAGATCGATAATCTCACGTGGCACGACCTTCGACACGAGAGCGGCAGTCGCTTCGCCGAGGGACATCAAACGGGTAAACAAATGGTCGTGCACGAACTCATGATCGTGATGGGACACACAAGCATCAAGACGACGCAACGCTATCTAAACCCGCGCCTCTCCTCGATCGCGGCAAACGTGCGCGCGGTGTTCAGCGAGCCCGCCGAGCCCGAGAAACGGGGTCGCCGATGAAACGCTTTCGCGTCACGTACTCGGCAGTCCTCAGCGATGGGACGCCGTTTTTCGATCACGAGCAATCGTTCGTCGACTCGCTCAAGACGGAACGCGGCGCCCGCGCGCGGATCATCAAGTGCACGAAATTCCACGCGCGCACCCTCCATCCGCACCACACGTGCCGGGTCGAGATCCACGACGTAACCGAACTATCGGCCGCCGAGTTCGAGAGGCAACAGATCGCAACGCTCGGGCGTCATGCGGGCAGACGTCTCGCGGTCGACCATCGGAAAGCGTTTCGCGTCGTCGACGGGACGCGGTGAAGGTGCCCGAGGTGAGGATCGAACTCACGGCCCGCGCATTAAAAGTGCGCTGCTCTGCCACTGAGCTACTCGGGCGATGTACCTTTTTTGTACCTTTTTCCCCGCCTACCGTTGCGCGACCTCGCGCGACCTTGCGCGAATTTGCTAGGAAATCCGCGCGTCGCCCTCAAAAAGGCACATAGTCACAGGGGTTTTTCGCGATTAAAAGTCGCGCGAAATCGAGCGAATATATTAGCGTTTTCGCGATCAGACCCTTCGATGTACCTTTTTTGTACCTTTTTCCCCCGGCACCCTGCGAAGAAAAACGGCCGACGATCACTCGTCGGCCGTTTCGTTTTTCGCGTCGGGCGATCGGTATCGCTCGTACTCGCGCGCCATCGCGCGCCGCCGCTTGCGGTCCTCGTACGCGGCGATCGCGATCACGGCGACGACGACACCCGCGACGAGCGCCGCCCAGAACGGCCAGAAGTACCACGGCATCGGCCGCTCACGTGAGGATAATCGGCGAGCCGTCGAGGTGTCGGATCCCCTCGCCGCTGCCCCACACTTTCGCGTCGGTGTGTTTCACGTCGTCGTACGTGCAGCACGCGAGATAGCCGTCGAGGTTCGCGTCGTCCTCGTCGGGTTTCGGGTGATCGAACATCCCGTACGCGAGCCGCTCGTACGCGCGCATTTTCCAAATGTTCCCGCGCTCGCCGAATTGATGCAACGTATCCACGATCCGCGCCTGCCATTCGTCCGCAGGCCACGCGCCGTCGCCCTGATAGTCGAGGCCGTCGACGTCGGTGCCGAGGTCATCCCAAAATCCATAGCGCCCGCGCGGGTCGCCGTCGGCGAACCAACTCGTTACGTGTGGAGAAAAATGGAGCCAGCACGAGCATCCGCTCGCGTGCGCGTGTTTCCCGATCTCTTTACAGATCCCGACGGTCGTCGCGCCGGGCACGTTGAAGAGATCCATCTCCCATGCGGGCGTGAACTCGTCGACGACGCGCGCCGCGATCAACGCGTCCATGATCGGAAACGCGTAATCGATGAACTGTTGCACGCTCATGTCGCGCGGTTGAAAGTACTTCGACGCGAGAAACGAGTGCACGTAGAACCCGGCGAGCTTGAGGCGCCCGTGATTGTCGACGACCTGTGCGAGCGAGTGCCCCGATCCCGGCGGCGAGTTCGGGCCGTTGTCGATCGGTCCCATCTCGTCGGGCGGGCTCAGATACACGTGCGTGTACCCGTTCTTGTGATTCTGATCGATCCACTTCTGTTGCCACTCGGGCGGATAGCGATCGAAGAACCACGAGAGGAAACGGTTTTGCGCCGGTTGATTCGAGGAGCCGCCCGGCACGAACGGCAACCCGTCGAGCGTGATGCCCCAACAATCGGCGAGGAGATAGTCGCGCGAGTTCGGCGGCGCCCACGGGAGGACGGTGTACACGTTCGGCGGCGGCGGCGGGAGCGGCGCGCGGTTCTCGGGCGGCGGTTTCGGCGGCGCCGCGATCCCGCCGTACATCATGCGGTGCAGCGTGTCGATCACGATTTCACCTCAACACAGAACCGCGTGTACGCGTTTTCGATCCCGTTCCACAGGCGATCGGCGACGAGCACGTTCCCGACGCGGCGGAAACTCTCGAACGCGCCGCCCGGATCGGTACGCCATTCGTCTTTCCCCTGATCGGTCACGCAATAGATCGGGGTGTTCTTTTCGTCGGCGTCGGCGCTCGCGGCGCGCGCGACCGAGCGATAGCTTTCGCTCCCGTCGGGGTTCGCGATGATCTCAAATTTCATCACCGCGAGGGTCGGGTTCGTTTTCTCGTACTTCGTTTCGATGAACAGCATAGCGGGCACCTCGGGTTGTGGCGGCTCGGGCTCGGGCTCGGGCTCGGGTTCGGGCGGCTCGGGTTCGGGCGGCTCGGGCTCGGGCGGTTCGGGTTGTGCGATCGGCGGCAACGTGGCGAGGCCGACGCGGCGTTGCTCAGCGAGGAGGTTCTCGAACGCCTGTTGTAACTCGACGTGCCCGTCGATCCCGTTCGCGCGCAAATACGAGAACGGCGCGATCACGACGATGCGCGGCGAGCGGTTCACGATCGCCGACAGGTGATGCAGGCCCGCGAGCACCTGATCGACGGTGAAGAGTTCATCGGGCGGGGCGCCGCCCATGCAGTAGAACATCGGGATCACGCCGATCGATCCCGCCCACTCGGCGAGGAGTTGATCCACTTGGCGCGTCCATCGGGCGACGGATTGATCGAGTGATTCGCCCTCGCTCAAATAGAGTTCGAGCGTCGGGAGATCCCACGGCCGCAACCCGGCGGGTACCGGCCAGTCGGCGATCGAATCGTGCGCGAGCATGAGCCGCGTCTCGTGCGCAGCGGCGACCGCGAGCACGGCCGCCGGATCGGGCGCCTCGCTGTAAATGCCTTCGAGCGCGCCGCGCCAGTCGAGCGAATCCTCGGCGACGAAACACGGACGATCGAGTTGCTGCCCGGTTTGATTGACGACGATTTCAGCGGGCGCCGCCGTCGCGCCGTACGGATCCTTGAACGGGGCGACGAACACGGGATGCGTGAACGAGAACGTCGGGATCGCGACTGGCGGCGGCACGAGCGCGACGCGCGGTTGCGCGCGATCGACGCGTAGTACGGTGACGTCGTTCGGTCCCTCGCCCGAGGTCGACGACCACGTGATCCACAATTCGCCGTCGACGGCGCGCGCCGAGTGGTTATAGAACACGGGCTCGGTGCCGAAAATGTAGCCGTCGAGCGCGCCGTCGAGTTGCGCGACGAACCCGACGCCGTCGGCCCAATACACGAGCCATCGCTCGCCGTCGGGGAGATCGACCACTTGCGTATTGAACGCGGGCCGCGCCGGTTTCGGGATCGGCGTGTTGAGCGCGCCGCCACGCCACACCGCCGCGCGGTCGCCGCCGAGCGTTTGTTCGTCGAGGGACCAGATCCCCGGCGCCTCACTTACGAGGCCGTCGGGCGAGACGACGTCGAGGCCGTAGCCGTTGCCGCGATCGGGGATGTACGCGATCGTGCCGTCGGGCGCGACACACCGCGAGGCGAACCCCGTGCCCGAGTTCGGGAGCCCGGCGGCGGGCAAATGCCCGAGCGACCCCCACACCCCGTATCCCGCGAGCCACGCAATAAACCGCCCGCCGCCCGCCGCGTAGTCGTTTGCGCCGCGTTGATCGGGCAGGGGGGTAGCCGAGGCCGCCCCCGGTCGCCACGTCGCTAGAATGCTGCCCTGTGCGGTCGGGGCGGGTATTGACACGAGGACCGTGTCATCGTCGAGCCAGCACGCGCCGCCGTATGAGGGGAACGGGAACGGGACGCGGTTCAGGGATCCTTGATGACCGCCGACGCCCGCGAGGACGTCGCCGCGAGAGTTGAGGACCGGCACGGCGGCACCTCAGAACAACCACGCGAGGGTAATAAGCGCGAACGCCGCGCGGGTGAGCTTGCTCGCGAGGTCGGTCGAGAGGTACGCCGCGACCGCGAACAGCACGAACGCCAGCACGATCAGCACGAGCCGCAAGGATGGTTGCATGGTTCCCCCTTTACAGGTCGGTGTGTTTCTCGTCGTCCTCGTAAAGATGCGCGCGCGTCTCGTCGCTCACGGTGTCGGGCGGCTCGACGCGGTAGCGCAACACCCACGCGGCGAGCGCGCCCGCGCCGACGACGAGCACGACGAGCGCGAGGATCTCTCTCATTTCGTCGGCGGCGCTGCGATGCCCTTCGGCACGTAGTGCCACGATTGCAGATCGAGATCCCACCCGTCGCGCTCTAACGCCTTGAGTTTCACCGCGAGCGCGGCTTTCGTTTGCTCGAACTGGTAATTCAGAATTTGCACCTGTTGCTGATACAACTGCAGTTGCTTCATGTCGTTTTCGACGTTCGCGCGATCGAGCGCCGAGGGCGGCGGCGGCGGGGCGCCGGGCGCGAGCGCGTGCGCGAGCGTGCGCGACGCGGGCCGGGCCGCGAGCGCGGCGGCGCCGAGCCCGAGGACGACGGCGACGACGACGGCGACGAGATAGCGAGTACGCATGGTCGTCCCTCACTTCGCAATCCGCGCGGGCGGAATTTTCTTTTCGTCGATCAGATGTTGCAAGAGGCGCGTGCGCAAGGTGCCCGCGCCCTCGAACACGTGCGCGTAGACATCCGGGGCGCCCGTCGTGTCGCTGTGAATGTCGATGTACTGATTGCCGACGTTGTCGACGTAGCGGATCGCGATGTTCCACTGCATCAAGTTCACGGGCGGGGCGGTCGCGAACGGATTGACCGGCATCGGTTTGAAAATCGACGACGGGATCTGCACGTCGAACCCGGTGATCTCGAACGTGCGGATCGTCGCGTCAACAGGTTTCGGCGTCGTCACCGTCGCGCGTTCCTGTGCCGCGAGCGCGAGCGCGAAGCAAACGCAGGTGAGTATTCGCATGGTGTCAGCATCCATTTCCTGTAAAATTTCCCGACACGGTGTAGACGTAGCCGTTGCTATCGACGCAGATGCGCGCCGCGCCACCGACGCTCGTGTTCGCGGCTTTGAGGTACAGGTTCCCGTTTTGATCGATCTGAATGAATTTGCTATTCCCGCCGTAGAGGCGCGCGCCGCTGCCGTCGAGATAGATCGCGCGCCCGCCGGTTGCCGTTAGGCTCCAATTCCCCGATGCGTTCCACGTCGTGTCACCGCCCATCGCGAGCGTGTTCGACCCTGCGTTGAATTGGATGTTCGCCGCGTTGAGCGTCATCCACGCGCCGCCGTCCCATTGCAGGCCGACCGACGTATTCGACCACTTGTACCAATTGCACGCGCCGCTCGTCGGTCCCGAGAGCGTGATCCCGCTGCTGTTCATCGTCGCGCACCCCGACGTCGAGGTCAGCGACGAGATGTTGCCCGTGGTGATCGTTGCGCTGCTCAGCGAGGCGGTGTCGATGGTGCCCGAGGACATGTGCCCGAGCGTCGCCGTAATTGCATCGAGCGACGTGATCGAGAGTTTCCCGGCGGTGATCGTGCTCGCCGCGATGTTGCCGCCCGTGATCGTCGACGCGGCGATCTGTGTTGTCGTGATCGTGCCTGCGGCGATCTGTGTCGCGGTGATCGTGCCGCTCGCGATCTGCGTGCTCGTGATCGAGCCTGCGACGAGCCGGTCGGCGGTGATACTGTTCGCTTTGATCGATCCCGGTCCAAGTTGCTGTGTGAACTGCACCCCGTCGAGCGCCATCAGCGAACAGCCGACTTGGTAATAACACCCGGTGAACTGAAACCACGGCGCCATCCACGTCACGCCCGACGGCACGGTGAGCGTGTATTCGAGATGCGTCCATCCGGCCGGGAGCGTCGGTTGCGCGATCACGGTCTGGGTATCCACCGTCACATCGGGTGCCGTGGCGCCCGCCGTCGAGCGAATGTATCGGATGTACGCGTTGGTCGTCTGTTTGCTCCCGTTGAGAAAAATCGTGATGCCGCCCGCGCCGGTCGCGACGCCCGAATAGACATCGAACGCGAGCAAGTACGTCTGTCCGGCGTTCACGGGCGCCGCGTAGTACGACGCCGAGATCCATTGGTTCCCGCCGTTCACGAGTTGCGGGACGAGCAACGCGCCCGGTCCCGTCGTGCCGCAACAGCCCCACGTGTACGTTTGCCCCGTCCCTTCGACGAACCATCCCGCGAGGCCGCTCGTCGCGTCGACGCCCTCGAAATTGCCGTTGTGGATGACGTTGTCACCTTGCCCGGTCGCGATGAGACTGCCGACATGAATCGAGTTCGACGCGATCTGATTCGAGGTGATCGTGCCGCTCGCAATCTGATTCGCGGTAATCGTGTTCGTCGCGATCTGTGTCGCCGTGATCGTGCTCGCCGCGATCTGTGTCGCGGTCACCGTGCCGGTTTGAATGTTGCCGCCGTTGATGCTCGTGACACCCGAGCCGTTGCCCGCGATCGAGAGCGTCGTGCCGTCCCACTGCACGCGATTGCCCGCCGCGCCGCCGATGCGCAGTTTGTACACGCCGTCGCTATCGCGGCCCGCCCAGAGGCCGCTATTCGCGCCCGTGTAACTCACAGGGATCGGGTTGCCCATCGCGAACGACGGGCCGCTCGGATCGAGCGCGATCACTTTGTTACTCGACGCATCGAGGAGGTTCACGGGGATGTCGCGGATCTCGGCGACGAGGTTCGACAAGCGCACGTAGTGCCCCGGGCCGGTGAGATCGCCGCACAGAAATCCGTACTCGTTCGAGAGGCCCGTGATCCCGACGATGTTCCCGTAGCGACACCGCGTGGTGAGGTTCCCGCTCGTCGGCGCGGTCGCCCACGTGACGACTTGCATGTACGGCGCGTTCACGCCGTTCGCGCCATCAACGGCCGTCGTTTCGACGTACCCGTTCCCGCTTACACCCATGTCTTGCGCGAGTTGTTTTACGGCGACCGTGGTGCCGCCGGTCATCGTGCCGCCGCTCGCGCCGCTGCCGCGCGTGAACGTCCACGACTGTTGCCCGGCATTCGCGCCGCTTCCGTCGGCGTACGCGCTGACCGTGCCGACGCAATCCGCAATCGTGAACGGGCCGAACGCCGCCCGCGTCATCGCATGGATCACGATCCAGTCGTTCGCTTGAAAGACGGCCGCATCCCCGAACGTCGCGGCGTCATTCACCCAGAGCGTCGCCGTCGCGCCTGCGGCGGGACACGTGAACGTCTGCGCGATCGTCGAGTACGATTTCGTGACGCGTTGCGAGCCCGCGAGCACACTCTCCTGATCGGCGGCGAACAAGCGCGCGCGCAGTTCGTCGGTGAAGAGGTACCGCACGTCGGCCGCGCCCGCCGTACTGATCTGCCATCCCGAGACTTGCGACGCGTAGCCCGGCGATCCGATCGCCTCGTTCACGATCGCGGCGCCGCCGCTTTCACTGATCGCGGTGTCTTGCAGGGAGGTCGCCGTTTTCCATTTCGTGAGCGTGCCCGGCGTGCCCGAGCCGATGTTGAGATCGCGCCACGTGCCCGCGATTTTCATCCACAGGTCGCCGCCGGTGTCGACGTACAGATCGCAGTTGACGCCCGCGCCCGCGCTCGGGGCGCCCGTGCCGCTACTGAGCACGCACGGCCCGACGGACATGCGGAAGCGTTGCGCCTCGACGGTCTGCGCGTGGGCCTGCGTCACGGTCGCGACGAGAACGACGAGAATCGTGAATGCGCGTTTCATGCCTGTGCTGCCTGCGTCGCGGGGGGCGTCAGCGTCACGCCCGCGATCTCGTTCCAGTCCGAGAGGAGTTGTGATTCGATGTCGGGGTCGCCTGCGGCGGTCATCACCGCGCCCGCCGGGAAGTTGTACGACGTCTCGAACTGAATCAGGTTCGGCCGCTCGACGAGCCACGCGGCGATCTGTTGCGCGACCATCGGCAAGTTTTTGATCACCGTGTTTGCGTACGCGGCGCGCTGATCGTGTCCCGGTGTCACGTTCGACTCTTCGAGCACCTGCCATGCGACATTCGCGAGGCACGACCGTACGCGCAATTGAAAACGCGGATCAGCGGCGAGCGCCTGTTGACTGTAACTGTCGTTCGCCATCACTTACCCCCTTCGGTTGCTCGGGATCGACGATGAGGCCCGCGCCGGTCAACGCGCCGAGGTCGCGCGCCGTCATCTCGACGTCACCCAACAGATCGAGCGCGACGGGCGTCGCTTGCAATTCCACAGCGACGGCCGCGAGGTCGTTCATGCGCGCGATAAACTGCGGCATCGCGGCGGGATCGACGGCGGTGTTGCCGTCGGCCGTCGGCGAGCCGAACTCGTGCACCCACGCGATCCGCTGCTTGTGCCAGTGCTCCAACTCGGGGCCGACGATCGCGAGCAATTTCGACACCGCGTACGCCGCCTTGACCGGCAAGCGCAGTGCCGCCACGGCCTTGATCGACTCTTCAGCGGCGGCGATCGCGCCGAGTGTGGTGCGAATCATGCGGCCCTCGCGAGTCGCTGTTCGAGCGCGTCGATCCGCAGGATTGCCAGTTGAAGCGCGTACATCGTCAACGGGAGCAACTCGCCGAGATTCGGCGCGAGCGAGTCATCGGGGCCGCGCCCCTTGCGCGGGGCGTGCCCGTGCGCCGGATCGCCGGGGTCGTCGATGATGCCGTCGTCCGTGAGCGCGATCACATAGAGCGGATCGACGGTTTGCAGTTGCTGCGCGGACCACCCGACTTTGTGCCGCACGGTCGGATCGAACCCCGCGCCCTCGGCATAGTTGAATTCGATGAACCGCACGCGGCGCACGACGTCGAGCGCGTCGAGCGTCGCGGGCGCGATGTGTGTTTTCTTGCGTTCGTCCGAGACGAAATAGTTCACGCCGATACTGCCCGCGTCCGAGGAGTATTGGATGTACCCGCTCTGCCGCACCGCGAATTGCACGTAGCTCGTCGGGTGCGAAAACATGTACGGATAGGCCGTCGCGCCGCTCTGATACGTGAACGCATTGATCGTCACGTACAAATTGTTCGAGCAATTGACTTGCCCCGTGATCGTCGCGGTACCCGAGACGCTGAGCGCCGCCGCCGTCCAAATGCCGCCCGCACAATAGAGGCCGGTGTTGATGTACAGGCCGTACGCCGAATGCGACGCGAGGTACCAATTCGTTTGCAGGTTCACGCCGCCCGAGATTTCACCGGGATAAATGAACACGTTCGCGTTTTGCACGAGGTGTTCACCGAGATAGAGGCGCGACGCGACATACAACCCGGTGTTGATGTACAACCCGTAATTCGCATTCGACGCGAGGTACCACGAGGTCTGATAGTCGTACCCGGCAACCGTACTACCCGGATACAAGTACAGGCCCGACACCATCGTGAGACTGCTCCCCTGAATCCGGTTTTGCGTCGCGCCATCGAGATACACGTACGGCGCGTTCAACTGGAGGTAGCCCCCCGTGTTATTCAGGATGAGATTCGCGCCGAACGTGATCGACGACGGGCCGGTCTGCGCCGTGATGGCGACGGTACTGCCGCTGAGACTGAGCGGCTTCCACGCACTCGCCGTACGGTCGTAGCTCTGCACGTACGCCGTATCGTTCGCCGCGTGGTAGAAGAGTTCGAGCCCCTTACCTGACGTCGGCCCGACGTACGTCGCGCTGAGGATGCGCGCTTGCCCCATGACGTCGAGTGGCGTGCCCGGCGTCGTCGTCCCGATGCCGACGTTGCCGCCGAGTTGCAAGACGAGCGGGTAGTACCCGGTACCCGTTTTAATCGATTGCACGAACCCGTACGTCGAGGCAAACCCGACACGCACCCCGGCCGGTGAGCCGTCGCCGGGATCGGAAGTGCCGCCCGTGAATACGCCCGCGCCCGCGACTTGGAGTTTCGATCCAGCACTCGGCGTCACGCCGACGCCGAGGTTCTTGTTCGTGTTATCCCATGTGAAATTAGGATCGCTCGCTTGCGTCGTCGTCGCGTTCCAAAATGCCACCTGTCCCGCGACGCCGCTCCCGCCGACCGCGCCGGTCGGGCCGACCGGCCCCTGAATGCCTTGCGGCCCTTGCGGTCCCGTCGCGCCCGTGGCGCCCGTGTTACCGATCGGTCCTTGCGGCCCAGTCGCGCCCGTGTTGCCGATCGGCCCTTGCGGCCCGGTCGCGCCCGTGTCGCCGATCGGCCCTTGCGGCCCGGTCGCGCCCGTGAGGCCGATCGGCCCTTGCGGTCCCGTCGGGCCGGTCGCGCCCGTGTCGCCCTTTGGGCCTTGCGGGCCGATGTCGCCTTGCGGCCCGGGCGGCCCGGGAAATCCCGGCCCGGTCCCGCCGACGGCGTGTTGCTCGAAGTACGCGCCGAGGAGTTGTACATCGCTGTCGGCGATCGAGGGGAGTAGTTCGACCTGATACACGGCCGCCGCCGACGAGAGCGTCACGGGGAATTGCAGCAACGGGGAGAGGTTCGGCGCCGCTTGCGCGGTGCTCGTGCCGACCGTGACGCCGTTGGTGACGTCGCGTAATCGCGCCGTGACGGTGCCCGCTTTCGCGCGCACGCGGACGGTCATCGTGCCGGTTTGTGTCCCAAGCGACGCGGGATCGAGATACACCTGTGCGTCGGACGGGGGAAACCAATTCGGCCCGGGGTCCGACGACCACTCGGTGTCGCTCCCCCCGAACCAATAGACGCGCGTGCTCGCGAATGTACTGCCGCCGCCACTGCCACCGCCGCCGCTGATCTGCGCGAACGATCCGCTCGCACTCGACGGCGTTTTCATCCAACTCTTGATGATGTCGCGCCACGTCTCGCCCGGCGGGATCGAACTCGCAACGGCGGTGACGTCGCGATACGTACGCCCGTCGACGTCGGCGATCCCCACATCGGTAATCAGGCATTGCGCGTTGAGGTGTCGCGGCGTGCGCTGAATGTTCTGGAGTTGCCCGGGGTGCACGCCGCGCCCGAGCGTTTTGTATTTGATCGTTTTTGTCTGCTGTGCCGCTTGCAGGATGTACGAATTGGCATGCGCCTGTGCGACGGCCTTGTCGAATACGTCGGGCTCGCGTACGAGTTGTTCCCACAGGCCCGGCGGATCGGGGATGCCGCCCGGCGGGTCGGCGCTCACGAGCACGGGGAATTGCGCGGTGTAGATGAATCTGATCGCGGTCCCGGCGGGCGGCGCGGGGGTGCGCGTGAGTTTCGCGGTCGCGTTGTCGTACGTCCAGTACGGCGGCGCCGTCTCGCCGATCGGCTCGTTCACATCCGGCCCGGTGTTGCCCGGCGGGTTCGCGGTGACGTACCCGCGCGTGCCCGCGACCCAATACCCGAGCGGGAACGACGCCGTCGTGCCGTCACCCGTAAACGTCTCGGTGACCTCGTGGAGCCCGTCGCCCGCGAGCAAGAGGATCCGCGTCGCGTACGCCGTGATCGACGGCGCGACCGTGACGTCGCCGAGCGTGTTCCGATCGCCGTCGACGACGTCGAACGGGGCGGCCGTCGTCGCGGGCGCGTACATCCGCAGGTACTTCGTATAGGTGATTTCCCACAGGTACGCGTTATTGGTGAGCGTCGAGAGTTCGTTCAACACCTCGTCGATGCGCATGAACGGGACGACGAGCGCGTCGGGAAACGTCGGCCCGTCGACCTGTCCGGGGTCGACCGTGACGCCCCAATGCGCGAGATACGGCGCGATGATCGCGAGCCATGATTTCAACGTGCCGCCCGCCGGGAGCGTCGTATTCATCACGCGCCGCTCGGCGAGCCCGTTGTAATCCATCGCCGAGATCGGGGTGAGGAGTCGCGAGACGGGCTCGTTCCCGACGCCGCCCTCGGTCGGCGTATCGATGATCCCGCCGAAAATTACGACGCCATCCTCGACGAGTTGCACGTCGCCGCCGACGGCCGCTTGATGACTCGTCCCGTCGGGCGAGTAGATCGTGCCGTCGAATCGCGTGCGGCCGTTGTTGGTTTCGCTGATCCTGAACCCGTGCCGCAATTTCATCGCGACGCCGTTCACGGTGAACGAGACGGTCGGGCGCGGCGCCCCGGCGATGAGCGGTTCGAGGGTGTCGATCACGGCACGAGCCCGTAGCGTTGAATGACGCCCGGCATTTGCGGCACGACGGCCTCGGCGATCGTGCGGCCGTCGAGTTGAATCACGGCCGTGCCGCCGCCGCCGCCCGCGCCCTCGCCCGCCGTCATGATGCGTTCGTTCCCGTGCAACATCGCGAGCGTGCCCGAGCCGAAGTTGAGATATTGCCCGCCCGTGCCGGTCGCGAACCCGGGCACGCCCGACGGCGCGCTCGGCGTCGGCATGGCGACGACGGCCTTCCCGACGCTGTTAATAATCCCGTTAACCGCGTCGCCCCACGTTTGCCAGTCGACCGCGTTGTCTTTTAATTTCTGCGTGACGGTGTCGAGCGCGGCCGATGCTTGCGTCGCCGTTTCGATCGTCGCGAGCGCCTGCACCTCGGTGACTTGCGTCGTGTCCGATTGCGCCGCCGTTTGTTTGTTCAACGCGTCGGTGACGGCTTGGATCGCCGCTTGCGCTTGTTGCGGATTATTTTTGCCGACGCCCTGCGTGAGGGTGATCCATAGTTTCTCGCCCTCGGCGCCGAGCGCGTTCAGTTTTTCGTGCAACGCATCGAACCCGCCCATACTGTCGGCGAATTTCACGACCGCGTCGCGGCCCGCGTTCCCGAATCCGAATAGTGATTTCGCCGCGTTCACCGCCGCCGCGCCGAGCTTGACGATCCCGCTCGTGATGCCCGCGATCTCGCCGATGATGTTCCCGCTCGTGAGCCCGCTCACGATGTCCTTGATCCCGCCGCTCACATCGGTGAACGCTTTCGATGCCGCGCTCGCCATCTTGCCGAACGAGCCGCCGACCGCGTTTGCGACCGCGCCGATCGCTGAGCCGAGTTGTTGCGCGCCCGTCGCGATCGAGGTGAATGTCTGCGACCACGTGCGCTCGATGTCGCCCGCCGCTTTCGCCCATGCATCGTTTGATCGTTTCGCCGCGTCGTTGAGTTGCTGCGCTGTGTAATTCCCGTCGGCGACCATCTGCCAGTACGTTTTGTCGTACGCCTCGGCCTGCGCGTCGAGTTGTTCTTGTGTGTAGATCCCTTGCGCCGCGAGCCGCTCCTCGATGGTGTCATCGCTTTTGTTCGCGACGGCGACGGCGTGATCGTAGTACGCATCGATCTGCGCTTTCGCGAGGTCGTAGTACGTCGCGTCTTGTTCGGTGCGCACGCCGAGCGCATCCGTCCGCGCCTTGCGCTCTTTCTCGATACCCGCGAGTTCGCGCTCGGTCGCCGTCATCGCGAGCGCGGCGTTTTTGTCGGCGAACTCCTCGTACAGTTTCAGATCCCCGGCGAGCATTTTCGCGGTGCCGTCGGCGATTTTCTGTTGCCCCTTCTGCCAGTTGTCGACGAATTTGTCGATGATCTTTTTTGTCTCGCTGTCCCACTTCGCGAAAATCTTATCGATGGCCGCCTGATTGAACGCGTCGGCCATGTCTTGCACGCCGTCGCTGACGGCGATCCCGAGGGCTTTCGCTTCGAGCGCCGCTTTCGCCGCCGCCGATCCGAAGAGTTCGAGTTTCTCGGCGTACGAGAGATTGTGGTTGTTCGCCTCGTCGATCTTTAGGGTGAGATCGGCGAGCGTTTTCGCGAACCCTTTCAGTTTCTCGCCCGTGTCGGTCGCGACGGTGCTCACACCGCCGTAGGCTTTTTTGCTGCGCTCGGCGTAGTCCTCGATCGTTTCGGCGGCGTGCGAGTGCGTGGCCGCGAGCGCGGTGAGCGAGGATTCGATCTGTTTGTTTGTGGCGGTCCCGGTCGCCGCCCAATCTGTCTGATTTTTCTTGAGTTGCTCGATCTCGGCGTCGCCCTTCGCCATCTTGTCGTACAGTTCGTTCATCGCCGTGCCGACCGTCTCGGCGTCTTTCTTGTACGCGGCGGCGTTAAACGGATCGGTGTACTGCGCGAGCTTGTTCGTGTAATAGAGCACGCCCTCGATCGCGTACGTGATGCCCTGATAGCCGAGCACGATCGCCTTACCGAGGATGAGCGCCTCATCCCACGTCTGCATCAACAGCGAGAACCCGGTGATTAGCGGTTCGATCCCATAGCGAACGACGTCGATGATCGCGTTTTTCAGATACTCATAGAGTTGATTTTGCGCGGCGATCGCCTTGTCGCCCGTACCCATCGCGGCGGCGACCGTCTGGAGAAATCCGCCCGAGCCGCCCATCTTGTCGAGGCTCGCGTTCGTCGAGTCGATCGCGCCCTTGAGCATCGTCCCGAGGTTCTGTTCGAGGCCGACGAGCGCGGGGAGAAACGCGGCGGCGATGTGCGTGCCGACGCTTTCGAGTTGCATTTGCAAACTCTTGAATCCGACCTCGGCGGCGTGCGCGGCGGCGGCGGTTTCGGTTGACATCACGAGCCCGAGGTTGTGCGCCTCTTGCATCATCGTTTGGATGCTCTCTTGCGTGAGGCCCGCCATTTCCTTGAACCCGCGCCCGAACACGGCGACGCCGATCGCCGCCTGATCGGCGCGGCTCGGGATCTGTTCGAGGCCGCTCATGATGTCGATGAACGCCTGATCGGGTTTCTCGTTTTTCAGGGTCGTGAGGTTCAGGTGCAACGCGTCGAGGTGCCCTTGCAGTTTGTCGGCCGCGTTCCCCGTCGCGCCGAGGTTCTGTTCCATCTTCGGGAGGATGGTGCCGAACGAGTTGAAATCCATCCCGACTTGACTCGCGACGTAGCGCAACGCCGAGAGGTTCTCGACGCTCGCGCCTGTTTTGAGCGACATCTCGTACAGGTTGTTCCCGAGATCGATCGTGTGGGTAACGAGATCGGGGATCGCGGTGAGCAGTTCTTTCGTGACGTCGAGTACTTTCTCGAATGCGTCTTTCAGGAGTTCGCCGCTCGCGACGCCGCTCGCGAGTTTCGCGAGACTCGCGCCGAGCCCCTCGACGCCCTTATCGGCCTCGGCGAGGTTCTTCGCCGACTCCCCGGCGGCCTCGCCGAGACTCGCAAGCGACGTGACGGCGCGCGCACATGCGTCGTAGAACTCGCTAAAATCCGCTTCGAGCTTGCCGCTTAGTGCCATGTCTCATTCACTCAGTTTCGCGAGTTCCTCGATCAGCACCGTGTACACATCAGCGGGCAACGCGCGCACGTCGTCGTACGACCATCCCATGTGCTTACAGATCGCGAGGTCACTCACGACACGTTCTCGCCATTCAGGATTTTTTTTTCGAGCGCGGCCTCGGTCGCGATGTGCGCGCTGATCGCGTTCGCCACTTCATTGAACGTGCTCGGGTGCAGCAACTTGATCATGGCGATGAGTTCGTCGGCGGCGAGCCCGCGTATGTCGAGGCGCGCGTCGTCGGCGTCGGTGAACGTCCAATCGACGAGATACGCGGCGATCATCGCGAGCGGGAGTTTCATCGAGTCCAAGCGCATCGGCATCGTGTCGGGGATGCGCGCGCGCTCGTATAACTCGGATTGCTCGCCGTAGTTGAGCGCCTTACGGATCGTGATCGTGTCGCTGCCTGAGAGCGGCAATGTTACGAACTCGGGGCGTACGAATCGGTTGTTCGCCATAGGTCACTGTTCCGGTAATCCGAGGCGCGCGTTGATGCGACGCGCGGCGACGTCGACGGTCACATCGAGGACCGGCCACATCCACCGCCCGCCGCCGAGGCGCGGCGCCGTGAAATAGAGCGGGCGACGCCCGCACAAAATGCGATTGATAAAGCGCGCCGAGGCGGTCAACACCCACGGCCCGCGCTTGGGATCGAGGTCGCGTTTGATCGCCCACGAGGTGAGCGTCGCCGCGTCGCTGCTGGCGTACTTCGTCCACAGTAACGCGCCGCGATCACCCCGGATCGCGAGTTCGCGGAACACGGGGCACCGTGTGTGGTGTTACGGCGCCATCGTCCACGGCCCGGCGGCCATGAACTCGCCCGAGACTTTCGGCGCCGCGAGCGTGCAATCGATGTCGGCGTCGAGATACGCGAGCCCCGACCAAAAATGCGCCTGTTCGCCCGTGCTCCCATTGGGTACGAGTTTCAACAGGCCCGGCGAGGTCGCGTCCGCCGCATCGAACAGGATTTTGCTCGCGCCCGTAGCCGAGTTCCAGAACCCCGCGACGGTCCCGCTGACGTCTTTCATGCCGGGCACGTACACTTTGTTCGTGTCACCGAAACACGTGACGTCCTCTTTCGCCGTCTTAAAACTGGCCTTCCACGCATTGAGCGAGATGATCGCGACCGGCGTTGTCGCTGCCGGGTCGTACAACACCTCGCCGTACCGCCCTGTGAGAATCGCCATTGTGTTAACCCCCTCGTACTAACCCCTGTGGTTGTTGCCCCTGTGCGTGGTTCAGGTCGGAATGCCGACCTGTACGCGGTAGTGCCCGCCGCGATGGAGCCAGCGGATCGCCGGGTTCTCGGCGTCCGTTTCCACATAGCGGATCCGTTGTTCGCGAAACATCGCCCCGAACACGTAATCGGGGAGCGTGAGTACTTCGTCGTCGAGGAGTTCGTCGAACCGTTGCGCCGCCGCGCGACTATCGACGCTCGACGCGTTGAGCATCACGGCCTTGACGAGAAAGGTGTAATCCTCGGCGCCGCGCCCGCCGAATACGGGCTCGTCGGCGTGCGTGAGGAGCGCGACGACGACGTAGCGCCGCGCGGGTTTGCCGCCCGCCTCGCCCGCAACATCCCACCACACGCCGTCGGGGCAGATCGATTGCAAGACGGTGTCGTTCAGCAACACCGCGAGGAGTGCATCCTCGATCTGCGCGCTGTCGATCGCGTTTTGCATTTACGTCAACACCGCGAGCCCGGTCACCGTACTGAACGCGTTTTGCGCGTACGCCGCGAACGCGTACCGCCGCTCGCCGCGTAGCGTGATCATGTTTTTCGTGAAGTTGTCGACGTGACTGTTCGACGCCTCGACGGCGAACTCGTCGCGCCAGTAGATTTGACTCGCCGCGCGGAATGCGCCGAGGGTCGCGGTCGCGGGCGCCTGTGCGATCGACGGCACGATCAACATTCCGTAGAGGTACAGGCCGGGCGCCGAGGCGAGCGCGCCTTGCTCGAACAGATCCGCGCCTTGGAGTTCCTGCCCGGCGATCACGAGCGTGCCCCAGAGGGCATTAGGGTGAATCACGATCGCATCGGGGAGATACCCACTCGCCGCAAAAATCACCATCGCTTGTCTGAGGAGCGCGGCGGCGTTCGAGCCGCCGGTCGCCGCATAGGTCGGCGTGAGGCCGGGAAGCGCGGCGATTGTCGCGAGGAGATCGGTATCAACCGCGAGGTTCACGGCGCGCGTGAGCCGCGCATCGATGTACGCGGCGATGCCCGGCACGTCGTCGAATTGCTCCTCGCTCGCGTTGACCGTGCCCGCCACTTTCGTCACGGGTTGTGTCCACAACTGAAACGCGTTCGCGAGCGCGGGTTTCGCCGCGCCGGGTGCGACAACCGCGCCTTTGCCGGTGATCGGCGGTGCGTTGTCGTACGGGTATTGGATCGCGTTCGCCGTCGTGCGCCCTTGCGCGGGGAGCGAGCCCACGGTCGCCGGGAGCGATGGGATCGGCCGTAGCGGCGCGACCTCGGCGAGAGTGAGCCCCGCGCCGTCGATCACGGTCGCGAACATCTCGGGCGGTGCGATCACCTCGGCGACGGGCGACCGCCATGTGCCGGGCGAGTGATGCCCGCCGCGTCGAAAGAACTCGAATGCGGGTGACGCGACGTACTGCGCGCCGACCGAGGCGCGACGCGTGCGGCGTTCGCGCGCTTCATCGAGGACGGTGTCGAGTTGTGTCGTCATGTGATCACCCGGTCACTTTCAACCCTGTGCGCACGAGCAGGTCGCGCAAGAGCACCCACATTTGCGCGCGCGCTTTTTGGAGCGTGTCGACGAGCGGGCCGTGCGGGCGCGGCGTCGGCATCTGTCCGCGAAACGCGACGAACCGTTTTTTTGTCCACCGCTCGGCGGTGCCGTACTCGAACCACCACGCCTTGTAATCGGTGTTCTTGATGCGAAACCCGGCGTACGCGGTATCTTTCTTGAGTTCCTCGATCTCGACGCCCTGTTGCAGATCGCCGGGCGGGTACTTCGATTTCAGTTGGTACGCCGCGTAATTCGCCTCGCCCTGAATGATGTTCGTGGCCTCTTTCACCATCTCGGGCGGGAGATCCCCGAACGCCTTTTGCGTCGCCGCGAGTTCTTCGATCGTGAGCGTGATCACGCGCGGATCTCCTGACACACGAGCACGAGGTCGACGCCTAGCTCGCGCGGTGAGGCGTAGCCGAGCACGTCGAACCGTCGCCCGTTGAACTGCAAGCGCGTTTGCGTCGTGACGTCGTCGCGGTAATTCATCGTGATCGTGTGCGTCGCGCTCGCGATGTTGCCCGCCTGTGTGAACCGTTCGAGCCGCGCGGGCACCCCGGGCTCGATCGCCGCGTACTCGTATCCGACCGTCGCGTACGTCTGCGTGTACTCGCCCCTGTCGGCGACGGGGGCGCCGCTCGGGTTCGAGATGTCGACGCGGTGCGCCTTGCTCGCGAGACTGATCGGCGAGCCGAGGATCGATCCCTGCTGTTGGGGAACACCCATCAGATCACCGCGATCGGCGCGTACGGCGCGAGGATTTCGGAATAGCCGTGCGGGATCTCGTCGAGTGTCCCGCGTTCAATCGTCGCGAGGTCGCGCCCGAGCGTCGCGTAATGCGCCGTCAGCAGGCCGACCGCCTGTATAAGGGCGGGCGCGTCTTTCGTGAGCGTCGCCGGATCCGGCCATCCCGCAATGATCGTGATCTTCCACGCCTGAAACGTCCGCGCGTTCGGGATCGAGAACGTCGATTGAATTTGGATCCGCGCGCTCACGAGGTCGACGAGGTAATCGGTCGCCGGGTTGAGTGTCGTCACGTTGCCGTCGGTGTCGGTCACCTCGATCGAGGTCACGGATTGCAACGGGAGCGAGTGCTCGGGGAGCACGATCACGTCGGACGTGACGACGTCGAGATACACCTCGCGCGTCTGCGTGAGGAGCGCGAGCCCGGTGTCGAACTCGACTTTCGCGCGCGCCGCGCTAATGAACGAGGTCACGAGCGCGTCGCGTTCGTCGGGGCTCGTCCATGTGAAATTCGCGCGCACCTTCGCCGCCGCGAGATCGATCGGCTCCTCGGTTGGCGGCGCGGTGCAGATCGACACGACGTGCGGCAAGCGCGGCAACCGTTGCCACTGCGTGTACGCGCCGTAGTCGAATCCGCGATACGTGAGGTTCGTCCACATCACCGTTTACGTTTCTCGCGATACGTCGCCGAGGTCACGTGCCCGGCGGGCAAGGTTTTCTGTAGGCGCTCGGCGAGGAGTTCCGGCGCGGCCTCGACCGGCCCGGTCGGCGGCGGCGTCGACACCGCGCCCACGAGCGGCGGCTCGACGACGCCGTCGCGCATCGGAAATTGCACCGCCGTGATGCGCCCGGCCCCGTGCGGCGCGACGCACGTCGTGTGCGGGGCGTCGTCGACGGGACACGGGCCGGGGTCGTACTTCACGTACACGGGTTACGCCTTGTGTTTCGGCGCCGCCGTGTGCTCGGGCGCTTTCGTGTGGTTGTTGTCTTTCTTCGCCGCCGCCGCCGCGACGCCGTCGGCCGACGCGCGATCGTTTGATTCGCCCGGCACGTAGTCGGTCGTTCCGTCAACGTTGTAAGTCGCCATCGGTCCTCGCTCCCGAAAAAAAATTTACGAACGCGAAAATGTGTTTCGCCGTGGGACGCGGCAGGTACATGTACCGCCGCGCCCACGGTCGACGAGGCGTTACAGGATCGCCGTGAGCGTGATGAACGCTGCCGGGCGATAGACCGCGAGCGCCAAGCGGCGCTCAGCACGAATTGCGACCAAGTTCTTAATAAAGAAATCTTGATGCGAGTTCGACGCTTCGATGCGCGTGCCGCCGCGCGCGAACACCTGCGCCTGTGATCCGAACGCGCCGATCAACGCGGTGCCCGCGACGATCGCGGGCGTCACGGCAACCGGCACCCCCCACAGCGTCGGCGCCTGTGCGGGCGACCACGGGCCGGATCCGAGATAGCGCCCGAGGGTGTCTTTCATGACCGCGACGTGGTTCCAATTCGTCGGGTTCATCACGATGCCGGTCGGCATCACCCATGCGCTATAGAACACCTGCATCATCGCGCGGTACACCGCGTCGGGCGTCGTCTCGACGGGCGCCGTGCCGACGGCGGTTGTCTGGATCCCGGTGCGGTTGAGGATCCCTTTCAGGTTCGGCGCCGTGCCGTTGCCGTTGAGGAGTTGATCCTCTTCGGTGAGGTCGAGCCCGGTCACGAGCCGCGCGTCGATGTAGTCGCGGATCTGTGAGACGTCCTCTAGCATTTCCTCGGTCACGGGGATGAAATGCGCGATCTTTGAGACGGCCTCTTGCACCTGCGAGAACACCATCGCGCTTTCCGGTTTCGCCGCCCCTTCCGCGACGGCCGCCGCCGCGTTCGTGAACGTCGTCTCGACCATGTACACGATCAACGGGGAGTCGGTCGTGCCGCTCCCGAGGAGGTCGCGCACCTTCAACGGCCGAAACAACAGCGGGAGGATCCCGGGGAGGTACTGCGGCACGATGAGCGCGCCGCCCGATCCCGCCTGCGTCGTGAGCGTCGTCGCCATCCGGCGATAGTCGGGCTCGGTGAGTTCCATCGCGGGCGACGACCAATTGCGCGTCCCGTGATGCTGTTTCTTCGCGAAGAACGTGCCGCCCTCGCCGTCGACCCACTGTTGCCCGAGCGACTTGATCGCCGCCGCTTTCGTCTCGGCGCGATCGGCCGCCGTCATGCCCGCCGTCAGTTTCTCGATCTCGGCGCCGAGGCGGTTCCCGCTCGCGGCCTCGCTCAGTCGCGCCTTGATGGCGCTCGCCTCGTCCATGAGTTTTTGAACGGCGGCCGTTTCGTCGGCCGTCATCATGCGGCCCTTTGTCACGTTGCCGTCGGCGTCTTTCGTCTCGTGGGCGTCGCACGCCTTGATCGTTTTGTCGAACAGCGAGCGCGCCTCGTTCTGTTTCTTGAGGAGTTCGCCCTCAAGCACAGCGGTGTTGATCATCTGCATGATCCCTTGCTCCCGATAGGTTCAGCGTTACAACTGTTGCTCGAACAACATCCGCCCGAGCATCTCGCGGCGCCGATCCTGCCCGGTACACACGCGCACGTGTGCCTGCGGGGTGTCGACGGTCGCGTCGTCATCGTTCCGGTACGCGGCGAGTGCCGCGCGATCGCTTGCGTCGCCTGCGTCGAGCAGACGTTCGAGGGTCTGATCGAGCGTCGCGATTTTGTCGACGAGCCCGAGATCCTTCGCCTCGCGCGCGCCGTAGACGTGTGCGCCCCACGTGTCGCGCACCTTCGCCTCGCTCGTGCCCTCGCCGCGTCCGCGTACGACGGTGTTCACGAACGCGTCGTACGCCTCGTTCACCGATTTCTGGCGGCGGGCGAGCGCGCCCTCGGTGAGCGGGCCGGTTTCGTTCCCGTCGACTTTCCCCGTGCCCGCTGAGATGTACGTGCGCTTGATGCCGAATTTTTCGAGGGCGGCCGATAGATCGTTGTGGATCGAGTACGTGCCGATCGATCCGACTTGCGCCGAGGGCGCCGCGACGATCTCGGTTGCCGCGCTCGCAATCTGGTACGCGGCCGACGCGGCGAGGTACTGCGCGACGGCGACGATCGGTTTCTGCGTGCGCGCGCGCATCACCTCGGCGGCGAACTCTTGATTGCCCGCGACCGAGCCGCCGGGCGAGTCGATGTCGAGCACGACGTTTCGCACGCCCTTGTCGGCAACCGCCTTGCGCAATTGCTGCGAGAGGCGCGCGTACGACGTGATGCCCGACGCGTCGGAAAACGCATCGCCGCGCGGCGCGAGCACGCCGTGCACGGGGATCACCGCGACCGAGCCGACGCGCGGTTGCGGGAGGTTTTTGCGGTTCGCGATCGCCGCTTGGATTGCCTCGCGGTGTTCCGCTTCGAGGGCGGGCGTCGGCGCGACGTCGAGCGCCTCGCGCCGCGCGAGGATGCCCGCGACGACCGACAACATGCGGGGCGTGATGTTCCACGGGTAATCGAGCGCGATCGCCATCACGTGCGCGTGTGAGTACGTATTCATGTGCCGGGCTCCTCGACGGCATCGAGCGCGAGGTACATCTCGGCGTTGGCGTACTCGGCGATGCGTCGCGCCTCGTCGCGGCCCACGAGCGGCGCGAGGTCCGAGGCGAGTTCAGTGTTCCAGCGGCGGATCTGTGCGAAGAACAACGCCGAGCGATCGCCCGGCGCGACCTTGGCGACGACCGCGCGTTGACGGCGGCGGGTCGTCTCGATGGCGAGTGCGACGAGCGCGGCGTTTTCGTCGGCGGGCTCGTTCGAGCCGTCGTCGGTGCCGCCGGGCGGTTGCTTGTCGACCTCGTCGAGCGGCTTGCCGGGCGTCGCCGCCGGGCCGCCTTGCTGCGGGGCAATCTGATCAGCGGTCGGATCGTCCTTGATGCTCGGGAGGTTGAGCCGCGCGCGCGCCTCGTTCGGCGTCATGATGGGACGGCCGACGAGGATATTGATCGCGGTCGCTTGCTCCTCGAAACTGCCTTGCAGTTTCGCCGCGATGTTGAACTCGACGTAGACGTTTGTTTGATCGGTGCATTCGATGAGGAGTTGCCGCTCGATTTCCTGCGTCACCATTTCGAGCGTCGGCCCGAGCGAGTCTTGATACAACTGTTTGTGTTGCTCGCGGATGTTCGAGAACGTCGCGTGATCGAGAATCCCGACCGAGGGTTGCGGCACGTTGTACTCGGCGGCCGTCACCTCGCGCCGTAGTTTCCCGCCCTGAATGAACTCGCTATCTTTCGGGGAGAACGCGATCGGCTTGAACTGCATCCCCTCTTCGAGGACGGCGATCAACCCGCTGCCCGCCGCGCCTGCGAACCGCTGTTGCCACTGTTCGCGGAACGATTGTTTCTGCGTCGGCGTCCACTTCGCGGCGTCCTTCGGTCGCTCGATCACGCCCTCGTGTCGCGAGGCGTTGCGCCAGTAGTACTCGCGGTGTGCGCTCGCGGCGGCGTCCTCGCGAATGACGCGGTCGAGCGTCGTCATGTGCGAGAGGCCCATCAGCGGATCGAGCGGGTTGTATCCGCCGAACGCGACGATCTCGGATGGCGCGATCGAGATTTCTTGCCCTGTCGTCGACGAGCGCCAGATATACGCCGTCGGGAGCAATCCGCCTTGCGTCCACATTTGCTCGGGCGGCAACCGTAAGAGGCCGATCGCGGGCGTGCCGTCGTCGTCCTCGTACCGCACCTTGAGCCAGTACGCATTTTTGTAGACGCCGAGATCGCCGAGCAGTGCCTCGATGAGGCGGTACGTCGTCGTGCCCGGGTTCGGTTTCGCGAGCCATCGCGCGAGTTGATGATCGGTGAGCCGCTCGCGGTCGGTGTCGCTCACGCGGCGATAGACGTGCAACCCGAGTTGCGCGACGTTGCCCGCGAGAAAATCGATCGGGATGCGCAAGTTCGGATCGGTCGCGTACATCACCGCGTACTGTTCGGCGGCAAAGTCGCGGTAGCGGTAGGGGCGGGTTTCGAGGTTGTTTGCGTACGCGACGCCGAACCCCGAGGTCGGCCGCGCGCCGACGGTTTGCAGTGTGCCGCCCGATTGCACGATCACGAGGGCACCTGAAAGTACGCGACGCGGTCGACGTGGATGACGACCTCGCCGTCGACGTGTTGCGGCGGTTGTCCGGTCGTGAGCGCGTCGACGTCACGCATGGTGATCCACCCGCGCCGCCACTCGTATAAGACGCCCTGTAGCGCCTCGTTTGGCGCGTCGGTGAAGTTGACGATCACGCGCCGCAACATGCACGGCGGGCGAGCCCATAGCCATCGCAGCAAACGATCGGGGATGGTGCGGCAAGTTGTACGGGTACGTCGAGTTTGCGTACCACAACCGTTTCGGGCACACTCCCGTACATGGCCGACCGCAACCCGCCGGGACGGCCGCCCTTACAACGCGGCGAGCCGTCGGTGTCTGTGCATTTGCGCGTCACGGGATCGCAGTACGACCGCCTCGAACAGCGTGCCCGCGACGCGCGCGTGAACGTGCCCGAGTTGATTCGGCGACGCCTCAAGAACGGCGACGACGACGACGAGGGCGACGACTGAAAACGAAAAAGGCCGGGGAGTTTCCCCCCCGGCCCCCGCGAGCGGTGCGCGTGACGGCGCGACCGCCGGTTGTCGCCCGCGTGTCGGCGGGCGCCGCGTTCACAATTTATCGTTGAAATCTGGCGAGTGATCGTCGTCGCCCGCCGGGCACGTGCGCGGCGGCATGTTGACGTTTCCCCCCATACGGCACGCGTGCGTCTTGCAGTACCACGCGCAATCGCTCCCCGCGACGATATCGCACGGCCGCTTGAACGCGACGCGCTTACCGTCCACGAATACCGCCTCGCGCCGCGTCTCGACGACGAACCGCCCCGCGCTATTCGCGAGGCGGATGATCAACCCTTTCGTGACGGGCTCGGTAACGCACCGCTCGACAACGATCGGCGACTCGGGATCGGCCTCGCTGCGCTCGCGCGCGGCGTCGAGGGCGTCGTCGTGGTTCGCGTAGTAGGTCGTGGGCTCGCCGTCGCCGTTGACCGAGAACATGATCACGCCTTTTGCGGTTGCCATCACTTGCCGCCTCTCTTGCGCCGCGCGGCGGCCTTACGTCGACGCGTTTCGAGCGCCTTGCGGCGCATCTCGGGTGTAAACGGGTTCACGTGCCCGCGCTCCTCGGCGAGGCGTCGACCGTGGCGGCGGCGCACCTGCGTCGTCGTCGAGGCGCGTTGCCGGTCGATCGCCGCGAGGACGCGCGGCGGGAGGATGAACCGACGATAGCCCTCGCGGGCGCTCGCCTGTTCGACGAACACGTACTCGCCCTCTTCGGTCTTGACGGTTTGGACGATGTGTTTCGTGCTGTTGCCGTAGTCGTCGATCGACTGAATCGTCGCGGCGCTCGTGTGCGCGCCGTTCGGGAGCCCGATCAATTTACTGAGGAGGATGTCGAACGGGTCGGTCGGGAGCACCGCCGAGCGTTGCTCGCGGTCCTCGTGCTGCTGTGCCATTGCGTTACCTTTCCTTGACTGCGGTTACTTCGCCTTGATCCACGGGCCGCCCGTGACGCGGTAGTACTTGCCCTTGGCGTCGTCGACGACGTCGGCCGTGCCGAACGGGTAGACCTTCACGACGGTGAACGTTTTGCCGTTGCTCGTGAGCGCGTCGCCGACCTTGGGGGCGGGCGTGCGGTTCGTGTTGTTCATCATGAGACGATCATACACGAGAACTATACAGTTGTCAAACTCTATAGTTTGATTAAGCATTTCGAGGATTGTCGCGCTAGACTAGTCGCCGAGCGGTGAGGCGTCTCGCGGCATGTCGGGTGAGACGGCGTGTGTTCCCACGTCGGCGGAACGTCGTAAACGAGGCGTCCATGCCACGCCTACAACACCGCTCACTCACGCGACGATGAGGTCGGGGTCGTCGGCGGTCGGCGCCGCCGTGTCGAGCGCGGCGAGCTTGCGCGCCATGAGCGCAGCGATCACGGGGTCGATTCGCCCGCGCGATCGTTTCTTCGTCGGGTAAATGTTGTCCTTGTTATCCGCCTGAACGCGCACGTTCGTGATCGCCCACGTGAGCAGATCGTTTCCGCCGCCGTCGACGAGCGCGTCGAGTACGTCGGCCTCGAACTCTTTCGCGGGCGCGCTCATGTGCGCGAGCGTTTGCGGAATCTCGACGACGCGGTGCCCGTCCTCGCCGAGGTTCTTCACGAGGTTGCCCGCGTTCCACGGATCGATCCCGATCGCCTGCACCTCGAACAGCGTCGCCGCGCGGCGCACCATCTCGCGGATCACATCCTGATCGATGCGGTTGCCCGGGTTCGTCGACAACCATCCGCGCTCGACCCAGTACCGATAGGGCGCGCGGTCGCGGTGCGCGCGCTCGTCGAGCGTGTCGTCGGGCGTGAGACACCACGCGAGCACGCGCCAGCGTCGCCGATCGCCGAGCGGCGGAAACACGCACGCGAGCGCGGTCAAGTCGATTTTGCTCGACAGGTCGATCCCGATCCAACACGGCTCGCCGCGCATCTCGTCGGCGCTCCACTGCGATTGCCCGCGCCGCCATCCGTCGAGCGACAACCACGGCGCGATCGCGTTCACCCATAGGTTGAGCCGCTTTTGCTTGAACGCCGCCGCCGCGAGCGGCATCGCCTCGGCTTTCCGCGCGAGCGCGCGCATGTCGTCGGCCTTGACACTGACACCGTAATTCGGGTTCGCCTTTTTCCACGTGCGCTCGTCGTACGGGTCGTCGTCCTCGTCGGCGTGCGTGATGAACGCGAACGTTGTCTCGTCGACGAGCACGCGATCGAGAATTTGGCAGGCGTAGTGATGTTCGTCGCCGCACGGCGTGACCGGATCCGAGCCCGCCGTCGTGATCCACAGGATGATCGGTTGCCGCCGCGCGCCCGTCGCCGTTTCCATCACGTCGATCATCCCGCGCGTTTTCATCGCGTGCGCCTCGTCGATGACAACGATCTGCGGGTTGAGGCCGTCGGTCGAGTCGCTGTCGGCGCCAAGCGGTTCGAGCTTCGAGGCGATGCGGTCGTAATTCAGGTTCGAGTTGAGCACCGCGATCCGCGAGCGCAACCCGCTCGATTGCACGAGCCGCTTGCAGTCGGCGAACACGAGTTTCGCTTGCGCGCGTTTCGTCGCGACCGTGTACCCTTCCGCGCCGGGCTCGCCGTCGAAGAACGTGGCATAGAGCGCGACGATCGCCGCTTCGAGGGATTTCCCGTTCTTGCGCGGGAGTTCAAAATACGCGGTGCGGATGCGTCGTAATCCCGTCTCGACGTGCACCCACGCGAACAGCGAGCCGAGGCGGAAGCGCTGATGCGCTTCGAGCGCAATGCGCCGCCCGGCCCACTCGCCCTTATAGTGTCGCAACTGTTCGGCGAACCGAAAGAACCGCTCGGCGCGCGCGACCTCGAACCGATACGGGAACGCGCGTGTCGCCTCGCGCATCCGATCGCGCACGTGCCGCTCACACGCGAGCCGCTGATATCGCCCGGCGGGGATCTTGCCCGCGACGACCTTGTGCGCGTAGCGGTCGATCTCGTTCACGTGTCGTCGTCGACCTCGATGTTCGTGATCGCGTACTTCGGTACGAGCACCGTCTCGCCCGGTTGCAGCGTGCGCCAGCGTCCCGCGAGCCGCGTCGCCTCGATCGCGCGGATGCGATAGCGGTCCCGCGTTTCTTCGAGCACCTCGACGACCGTTTCACTACGGCCCGCCCACGAGTCGACGCACAAGCGGCCCGTGCGCGTCACGACGGCGACCGTTGCAGTAAGCGCAACGCGTGGTCGAATACGTCGGCATCCTCGCACGCGAGATTCGCGCGCGACGTGCACCGCGCCGACGCCGCGAGTAACGACGGCGGGTGCCCGGCACCGTCGGTGGACGCCATCCGAAACAACTCATACGCCCGGGTGCGGTTGACTTCCGCACGGCGGCGCGCGCTCGCCGACATGCGCGTTAACGATCGCACGACGTGTGCACGTGTCATGACGGCAACACCGCGTCGAACTCGGTAAACGGATCCGCGCCGGGCGCGAGCGGCGCCATTTTCAGGCGCGTGCGACTACTCGGCGTGAGGCCCAACTCAGGCCACAACCGCGAGCACGCCGCGAGCGCCTGTCGCGCGATCACGAGATACGGGTTCGTCGTCTGGTAGCCGTTCGGCGACGTCGTGAGGAGCCCGCGCGCGTGCACCTCGCGCAACGCGACTAAATACCTATCCCATTCGAGGCAACAGGCAACCAAAGTTGCCCGGTCGGCGAGCGTGACTTGCCCGGCCTGTCGCAACATCGGCGCGAGGCGCGACCATTCGGCGATCGCGTCGGGATGGTCGGCGAGTTCTAGCGGCGCCGCGTCGAACTCAGCGGTCGGCGGCGGCGGGTGCGGCTCCTCGTGATTGAGCGGGCGGTGCGACGGGTTGCCCTCGCGGATGCGTTGCGCGGTCGGTTTCGGCCTCGGTCCCGGCATCGTGTCACCATTTTGACGCTGCCCGGCAACTTGTGCGGGTGCGTCAACTCGCTAGATTGCCCGAATTTTGCGCTCAGCGGGCCGCCAGCGAGCCCGGCGGCCTCGACGCGACCCTCAGCACCCCCGCGCCCGGTCGCGTCCTACGGCCCCGCCGGTCGACCCCCCTCGTTTCGGTCAGAACCCCCATTGCACAACATGCGGAAGCGATCGGAAGGCTCCCGGGCGGTTTCGGGCGCATCACTTACAGGGATTTCGATCCCCCCCTGTCGGCGGTTGCCGCACGCGCGATCGCGTTTCGATCGGCCTCATGGTCGCGGTCGGCCTCGCGGCGTTTGCGCTTTCAGTGTGTTGCACCGAGTGCAGAGCGATTGATGGTTGCGGGGATCCATCCGCGCGCCGCCATCCCTGATCGCGACGATGTGATCGACGACCTCGGCGCGGGTGCGTTCGTTCTGTTGTACGCACTGACTGTGCTCGGTGTAGAACACACCATTGTGCCGTTGCCCGCACCACGGGTACGCCCGCAACCACGCGCGCGCGTAGTCGGCCCACTGGCGATCGTACCCACGGGCGGATGCGGTTCCTCGGGCCTTATCATCGAGACGTCGACACCGTGCACACCGTTTACCCTCGAACAACGCGCCGCACCGTGCACACGCGCGCATGTTAGTGATCGCCTGCTATCACGTACCGCTCGGCGATACGTTGCCGCCCGTGCGCGGTGCGCGCATCACGGTCGACGTTGACGCACGCCGTACAGAGCGTGTGCCGCGCGTTCGCCCACGTACACCCGTCGACGTCGCGCGAGCCGCACCATCGGCAGGTACCCTCGCGTTCGGGGATCACGATCTCTAGACTCATACGCATCACTCGTCGATGACCTCACCGCGCGCGAGTTGCCGCGACGGCGGCATTCGACCTGTTTTGTAAATTTGATCGACCATCGGGCCGATGTACTGCGCGACGGTTTCTTGATTCGGCAACAGTACGTGCGCGAGAAATTCATCCTCGAACGACGCGATCCCGCTTTCGATTGCTTCGAGTTTGGCTTTTACGACGAGCAAGAGCGAACGCCAGCGGGTGCGCGTTTCCTGTTCGACGACTTTATCGATCCCCGCTTGCGTGCGTTCGAGGTACGAGCGTTTGATGAGTTTGTATTTCGGATCTTTCGGATCGGGGAGTGCGATCGCGAATTTCACGATCCGATTGTTGAGATGAAACTGTACGGTTGCGGTGTGCGCCTCGTGATCGACGCCGCTCGCGAATTTCGTACAGCGATGCCGCGAGAGCAAGCGTTCGAGTTCGGCGCGCGAATTTTCCATCGGGACGCGTGTATTTTGTGCGTACGCCATTGTTAAACCTCACAACTCAGCACACCACACGAGCAGAACAACCCGCGCCCACGGCTCGGCCGACAGATCACCCCTTCACCCCTCGCAACATGTCGCGGCACAACTCGACGCCACGCCACCTCGCGTCAACCGCGCTACGCTGCACGACTCGACGACAATGCAGATCGATCGACACACACGGAACCGATCAGATCGCGACTCGACGACAGAACACCTCGCGCGACTACACTGCGGCTCGCCCCACGTGACACCACGACTCGACGACACCGCACTCCCGAACCACATCGCTACGGCGCACATCTCGACGACACCTCAGATCGCGCCGAACTCGCTGCGCTTCGAGCCACTGCTCGACGACACCGCACACCGCGTCACCTCGTATCGCGCGATCTCACTGCGCCTCGCGACAGTGCTCGACGACACAACAAAACGCTTCGCGCCGCGACACAACAGTGCTCGACGGCAGGCCACTTCGCCCCGAACCAGCACCGAACGCTACATCGCACGGCTCGACGTCACCCTCACGACACAAAACAGCAGCGCACATCGAATCTCGACGTCAATACATACCCACATCGCGGCACGACAGAGCGACTCCACTGCTCGACGTCAACCACGGCGAGGCGTTCCCGCCCACGCCTCGCCGCCACTGTCTCACCGTTCACCGATGAGCGCGCGCACCGCCTCGCCATCGCTCGGCGACACGGTTTCGGGTAGACCGATCACGCTACGCACGATCGGCGTGCGCGGAACGATCGCCTTGCGTCCGAGTTTCGCGATCAGCGACAGGTACTGAAGTCCGAGCCGTTCGATCGACACGATCCCCTTGAGTTGCTGCCCCATTTGTTCCGCGATCTTCCCTGTGATCGCCTGTCGTTCGAGGGCGTCGAGGATCTGTTCGTGTTTCCCGATGATCGCCGCCGCTGTCCGTAGTTGCGGTGCGTTCGTTCTCAGCAACGCCGGGGCGTTCGATGGAGAACTCGTACCGTCCTTCGCCGTCGCCGCGTTCGCCCGCGTAGCCATGTACACCCCCATACTCAAAAATCAATTCGAGATCGTGTTCGCTGATCGTGTCGGTCATCACGCGCAACCGAAACGCCAGTTGTGAGGGCGGGTTGACGTATTCGATCCGCTTGAGTGCCGCGATCGGTCCCTTTGGCGTCCACACGTGCACGGCTTTGTCGTGCGCGCCGTCGGCCTCGCGAATTAGCGCGCCGTCCTCGCGCGTGATCGGGAGCCAGTACTCGGTCGGGTCGGGATAGACACCCGCGAGCACGCGTACGGAAAACGATCGCTCGCCCTCGATTTTGCCGATGAACAGCGACGAGAGCGTGCGGGCGCATTCCTTGATGTGCGCGCGCACGGTGCCGTACCGCATGACGAGATTGCCGCTGTGTCGCTGAAACACGAGCATGCTGTACGTTTGATCGGGTTCGCCCTCGCCGCGCTCGACGCTCGCGAGCACCTCCTCGTTGATTTCCTCAACCGAGCGCGCGCCCGCCGGTTTGACGCGCGGTTGCCGCGCCTTGAGCCATCGGTCGACCATCTCGGGATCGGCGGGCACCGAAGCGTACACGCGAGTAAGAAATCGCCAGATCACGCGGTACTCGGTCCATAGAACTTTCCCCGGTTTCGGTTGTTTGTTCGTCATGCGTTTTCTACCCTTTCTCGCCGTCGCTCCCGTCCCACTTGGTTTGTTTTTTTGTTGGACGTGGACGGTAGTTGAAGATCATTCGCCTGTGTCGTTCACACTGTGCAGGTTGCCGACGACGAGCAATTTTTCGATGCAGGCGGCGCACGTGATGTGCAGATCCGGCGCGGCCTCGTCGCCTTTGAGATCACAGACGTGACAGAGCACGAGCCCGGGCTCGGTCGCCGTGCCGCGTTCATAGATAGCGATCCGCGCGCCATGATGCGCGACGTGAGAACAGACGACGTACCCCGGGCGCAGTACGTCGGGATGCTCGGCGCATTTCACGAGGTCGTGCGCCATCAGTGCACGTCGTCGCCGTCGACCGCGCGGCGGCGCTCCTCGGTTTGGCGCGGGCCGTCGAGGTGTACGTCGTCGATGTCGGGTGCGTCGTCGTCGTCGAGATCGACGGGTTCGGATTTTCTGAGCTTCACATCATCGTCGCCGTGCGTGCGCTCGACGACGCCGACGGTGCTCTGATACTTCATGAGGCCGTGCGCCTGCATTTGCGCAATCACGCGCTGTTTTGATGTTTTTTCCGTCTCGCTGAGTTCCATCCGCTGATCGCGCGCGTCGCCCCATTCCGCGATCGCGTCCTCAAGCGCGGGGATCACCTTGTGTTCCATGCCGGGCAACGCTTGCGCGCGCGGGCGTTTTTTGCGCGGCGGCGGCGGGGCAACTTTCTTCGTCCGTTTTTTCGCCATCGGGATCACCTCTCAGTCGTCGAGATATTTCTCGACCCATGTGCGTTTGAATCGAATTTGCCCGCCGACGCGTTGATACCGGATCGCGCCCTCGTACATGAGTTTCTGCACCGTGCGCCGCGACACCTGCAACACCTCGGCGACCTCGTCGATCGTCATCGTGCGTTCCATCGCGCGATGGTCGGCGGCGGCCTCTTTCACGAGTCGGCCCTCACACTACGCGGCGGGATCGTGTCGCCCTCGACGATGAACTCGATCCCGTTCATGAGGCGCACGTTTTGCGCGGTGAGTTTCTCGATCTCGTGCGCGAACTGCGCGAGCGCGTCGGCGTCCATACACGAGACGTCAATCACGCGCCCGTCGCGCAAGAACATGTGCCGCACGGGGCGATCACGTACGCGAGGTTCAGTCATAGAGTGCGCCCTCGGGCATCGGCGCATCCTCGACGACAATCGCGACCGATGGCGGGTGTATTCCGTCGCTGTACGCCTTGCTCGCGCGCACGTCGACGATCTGCCCGTCGTCGCGAAACACGACGCCGCTTAACGCATCGCCGACGGCGCGCACGAGTTTGTCGAGATCGGGCCGCGTGACGTGATGGCGGCATTTGTTCGCGTGACGCTTCGGGCGCGGAAGCGTAAACGTCACGGTGAGGACGACCGCGCCACTGAACGGCGTCCCATTCACGACCGGATACGCCTCGCGCGCGATCTGATCGCGCCAATGTTTCACTTTCGGGTTGTCGTGCACGACGAGCGGGCGCGGCGACTGTCCCTTGCGTACGGCGAGCTTCGCCCACTTGAACGGGACGTACGCGCGCGCGCTCCCTTGCGGTTGCGCGACGCCGATCACGGTGAACGCGACGCGTCTCACTCCCATAGCGTTTTGATCACCGTGCCTTTTGCCTCGGCGCGGGCGCACTCGATACAGAGATCGCGATCCGGGCCGATCCGTTTCGCGTGCGCGCGGCAACACTTGCGATCACACGTGGTCGCGCCGGGACGTCGCGGCGGCCCGTCGCACTCGATGTCGGCGGGCGTGCGACGCCCGAGGCGCGCGCACTCCTCGCACCGCGCGCGCGTGTGTCGACCGCCACAGACAATCGCGAACCCGCCGCCCGGGAGTGCAATGCGTTCGCACATAGTGATTACTCCTCGCGCTCGACGGCCTCGCACCGCTCGATCTGCATCTTGATCGCCTCGGCGACCATCCGTAGTGCCGTGCGGCGGTCGGCCGCGTGTTGCTCGCGTCGCGTGATCGGGCGCACGCTCGACATGGTTTTCACGGTCGCGTTGAGGCGCGCGAGGATCGCGACGGCCTCGTCGTGCGAGAGCGGCCGTGGAATTTCCACACCGCCGTGGAAATGCGGCGCGCGATGTGCGCGAAACATCCTGTCGAGTTCGCGTCGCAGGAGGTCGAGCGCCCGGTGTATTTCGCCGTGCGCGTACGGGATGTGTGCCCGGGCGCATCGCCCCTTGACCGCCTCGATGAAATCGGGCAGGGTCGTCAACGCGTCCGTTCTGAGCACGTCGCGAACGATAGCGAAATACAAACGCGCGCCGCTTGCGGCGGATCTAATTCTCGGGGGTACAGCAACGTCGGCCCGAGGCTGGTTGTACGAATTAGCTAGTTGTAGAAGATCCTGATCCTGATCCTGATTCTGAGACGGATCCTGAGAATGTCGTTTGTTATGGGGGTTGTAACGGCAGTCGTTACGCATGGCGTTACGGTCCTCGTTACGCTTTAAATCGTTTCGACTCGCGATAGCGCGCCTGCCGGGCGGCGCGCTGTTTAGCTTCGCGCAACACACTGTCAAGGGTTTCGTTTCGCCAACCATCCGACGTGCGGTAGAACCGTGGCAACACCGCGTCGCGCACCTCACGCCATCGCGTCGCGTCGCCGCACGCGCGGGCGAGCGTCGCCTCGTTATCGGGGATCGCCCCGCCGCGTAACCACGCCTCGTCGAGGAGATTTCTGTACGCTGCTTGCGCTTCGAGCGACATGTCGGTATAGGCCGTCGATTTTCGCCATCGATCGATCCACCACATGAGCCCGCGCATTTGTCGGCCGCTCACGATCATTGCGCCCGGTACGCGTTGAACACGCGTTGCACAATGTTTTGCACCATGCGCATTCGTTGATACAGCAGAAGTTTGATCGTCACCACCTCGGGATCGTCCTCGGGGAGCGCGGTAATCTCGTCGAGGAGTACGCGCAACGCGTCGAGGAGCATCCGCAATTCGGTGATGACGCGCTCGCGGTGTGCGAGTTCGACGAGCGTGATCGGTTCGCTCATAGTTCACCCGTGGCGCTCGATGTGTAAAATGAATCGGCCTTGCGGGTCGACGCGCGTGTATTTCTGTTTCACGTCGAGCGGGAGATCGAGCCGCGATTGCTTCGCCCAGTACCCGCGAATGGCGTACGGCCCGATCACGGCGTTCGTGATGCCGCGTAGCCGTTGCTTGATCTCCTCGTCGAGTTCCTTGTACGCCTTGCCGGGTTTTCTGAGTTCCTCGCGCCGGTCGAGCGCCGCTTGCAGATCGGGATCGCTGATCACCTGCACCATCGAGGGCGCGACGAGCGGCGGATCACACACCGTCCCGTAATACGGGCATCGCAAACACTCATCGGGATCGTTGAGATAGTCGGGCAAGGTGCCCGCCTCGACGTGATCGAGGGCGAGTTCGGCGCGCGTGAGAAACTCCTCGACTTTGTCGAGATGCCGGTCGAGTTCACACGGGATAATTTTCGGGATCCCGCTGCGATCGAACACCCACAACCCAAACGGCACGCCCATGAGATACAGGTACGTCGGCAACTGGTACGCGGCCGACCGCGTGTAGGGCGAGGCGAACACATCCTCGGATGTCTCGATGCGATCGACGAGGTATGGGCTATACGCCTTGACCTCGATCGGCGCGCGGAATTTTTCGATCGCGAGATGCGCGTCGACGCGGCCGACGATCACGGTGCGGCCCTTCCGATCTTTCGCGTCGAATTTCTGCTCGCGCCCGAGAATATCGAACGGCGGCGTCGCGTGTCGCCCGGCGCGCGTGAGTTCCATCAACACATCCACCGATCGCGCGTCGCCGCGTCGAAACCGCGCGAGCGTTTCGACGTCGAACGGGAGTTGCTGATCGGGCACGGTGAGGTCGTACACCATGCGCCGCGTGCATTCGCGCATCCCGGTCGCCCACACCTCGCGGTGCGGCGTCGGCGTGCGGCGGTTGCGTTCGAGTTCGTCGCGGTACGCGTGCACGACGAGATCGCGGATCTCGTCGCCGGTCGTGATCGCGGTCGTCATTGGATCGTCACGTTTGGCGGCGTGTCGAGCGGCGACGGGGCGATGCGTATACGCGGCATCCCCTCGCCGCGCGCGATCCGCTCGCGAATTTCGTCGACACAATGCACGCAGAAATATTGCTCGTCGCCCTGCGGCGGGTCGTCGTCGAACTCGTACACGCGCGGGGTGTCGCCGCGATCGCCGAGACAGTTACAGCACAGAAAATTTCCTTCGAGCGTGTTGCCGGTTTCGCGGATCATGTATTCCCCCCGTTGAAGGTGAACGCGATGAACTCCATCACCGCGATCGGGCATTTGTAGACACGCCGCGCGGGGCCGCGCGAGAACTCGTCGGCTTGCCACCACTCGCCGATGCTCGCGCTGTGCACGACCGCTGCGGCGGTGAGCGCGGGATTCACGAAAAAATGCCGCGACGGTTTCGGGAGTGCGCGCTCGTACTTGCAGACGTCGGTCACGATGATCGAGCGGTACGGAAAATCGAGGTGTGAGGTAAACGGATGCTTGAACTGCCGCGTCTCGATCCGCTCGACGCGCGCAATACTGCCGGTCGGCATTTGATGCACGACGATGATGTCGCCGGGATCGTCGAACAGCAGTTGCCCGGCGGCGCGATATTGGATCCCCGGGATCAGAATGTCGGCGCCGTCGCGGTGCAACCACTCGGCGACACGCATCACGGCGGGGATGCTATGTTCCAAGCGACCCACGAACACGGGATCGGCGGCGGCACTGAGGTCGAGTCTCATTTGAGCGCCCGCTCGGTGCCGTGGATCGCGATCCCGTTCTCGTCGTAGTCGGATCGGTGCACCCACGAGCCGTACTTGTGCAGCGTCTCGATCACGGCGTTCGTCGCCGCGTCGCGCGAGCTATCGCGGTTGCGTTTCTCGAAGCGTTCGCGCAACACCGCGTCGGCGATCACGCGCGCGAGTTCGAGTGTCGTCGGATCACGTCGAGCGCGTCGCGCCATCACTCGTCGTCCTCGCCGGGCTCGCGCGAACCCTTGAACACCTCGCCGACCGGCGGCGCGGTGATTTTCTGTTTCGGTGCGGCGGTCGGCTCACCCGTGAACCCGGCGGCCTGCGACGGCGTCAGTCCCTTCGGCGGGTGCTTACTGATCCAGTCGGCGGCGTCGACGATGAATTTCTGATCTTTGTGTTTGCTGTAGTTCGGGCACCCGTAAAACGCCGCGCGCAATTTCCCCTGCTGATCGGTGCGCGCCGGGCGGTACACGCCTTTCGCCTTACAATGCGGGCACACGGGCGGCTCGACGTCGGGCGCGTTTGCGGGCGCGGCGCCGAGGCGCTCGTCGCGCGAACCGAACCCTTTTCCCTTTGGACATTGCGCCGAGCGGCGGCTCGTGTCTTTCCACACGACCTCGTCGAGATACTCGGCGGGTAGACCATCGATCCCTGCGAGGATCCGCGTCGCGCGGCCGTCGGCGCGGGTGCGCGCCGTCTTGCGCATGAGGAGTTCGCGCGCGACGCCCGCGACGCCCTTGCACACCTCGTCGGTCGTCGCGCTCCCGGCCTCGACGTCGCGGATTTTTTCGCGCGTGAACCGACACCATCCGTCAACGGTCGAGAGGTAGTAGAAGAGATCAGGATCGCCCGTTTCCACGCGCTCGATGCGCGGGTTACGGATCGAGATCCCGAGATGCTTGCGCACGCGCGCACATCCCTTGCCTTGTAGATAGAGCGTCACCTGTCCATCGGGCGCGCGGGTCGCGACGTAATCACTCGGGAACGTCGCGCGCAAGAGCGACACAACCA
>Ga0066903_100000065_pt1 | contig 44499 bp, 40 predicted proteins | sample PanSoiMetaGPlot1_FD_67491 | JGI IMG/M metagenome (GOLD analysis project Ga0066903, IMG submission 67491) | Tropical forest soil microbial communities from Panama analyzed to predict greenhouse gas emissions - Panama Soil - Plot 1 (version 2) | ecosystem: Environmental > Terrestrial > Soil >... | reverse complement strand
CAAGGTAAAATGTTGGAAGGATAATATTTTAACCCGCCAAGGTGCAATTTTCAAATGCAGTTGCGAGTGCGCCAAATGGGGGTGTGCCACAACATTTGGCGGAACCTCGGAAATCCAAGTCGGAAGTCCTTTGAAATTCAGCGGTTCCGGTTCCCAGCAGGTTCCGCCATGTGGTTGGCGGAACCTCTTGCCGGTCAGCATTCCTGCGGACAATGTTCCGCGCGGAACAATCAGTCCGTGACGTTTCAATCACGGTTCGGTGTCCAGGACCGTCAACAAACGGTCCTGAGGTTCCAGCCACCGTCATCAAACGGTTTCGAGCCGAGGTCAACTCCCCGACGACGCTCACCGTCAACAAACGGTCAATTGGTCTGCCAGGCAAAGTCCGTTATCAAACGGAGATTGGCCGTTCCTCACTGTGGGCAATCGGTTTCCCACAGTTCCGTCAATCCGCGTTATTTTCGCTGAAATACCTGATGGCATAACGTTTGCACCAACAATGCAGAATCGGCACGCCAATTGAAAGGAACCAACGATGAGTGCAAGACTGGCCGCCTTGCTCGGGATTCTGGGAGCACTGTTGGTGACTACTCGAGGAGCGACCGTGGTTGGCCCGGACCCGCGGGCCAAACTCGAAGATGGAGTCGAGGTACAGGCCCGCGGTCCGGTTCACGAGGCCTTCGCCGAGCCGAGCATGCGGCGTCAGGGGGCGGCGCCGCTGGTGACCAAGAAGCCGCCCGATCCGGTGAACGAAATGCCCGCCGAACAGAAACCGGAGGGGGCCAATGTGCAATGGATTCCCGGCTACTGGGCCTTTGACGATGAGCAGAATGATTTTCTGTGGGTGAGCGGGATCTGGAGGATCCCGCCCCCTGGCCGGCACTGGGTCCCCGGCTACTGGCAACAAGAGGATGGAGGCTGGCAATGGACGTCCGGCTACTGGGCAGCCCAGGCTGAGAGTGAAGAACAGTTGCTGCCCGCCCCGCCAGCGCCGATTGCGGAAGCTCTCCCGCCTGCTCCGGACGGCAACAGCGGCTACGTGCCGGGATGCTGGATCTACCAGCCCGATGGCTACTACTGGCGGCCGGGCTTCTGGGTGCCGTTCCGGGCGGGCTGGATGTGGATTACGCCGTGCTATCTTTGGACCCCCGGCGGTTACGTGTTTGTCGATGGCTACTGGGATCACGACTTCCACCACCGCGGAGTGCTATTTGCTCCGGTGTTCATAGATCGGCGCTTTCTTGGGCAGGTCTATCGGCCGCGCTTTGCGATCCTGGCCGATCTGCTCCTTCAGGCCTTCTTTGTGCGTCCGACTTTCAATCACTATTACTTCGGCGATTACTACGATCCGCGTTATGCTCGCCTGGGCTTCAAGGACTGGACCAATTTTCGCCTCGGCGATCGCTATTACAATGCCTTCAGCTATTATCGCTGGCAAAACCGCAGCAATCCGCGCTGGGAACAAGAGATGCATGCCAGCTATCAGGGCCGGCGCGAAGGGACGTTGCCGCGGCCGCCGCGAACATTGACCGCCCAGGTAAAAGGCGGGGCCGGGACAGGGAAAATGCTGGCGCTTCTGACTCCAGTAAATCAGTTCAAAAGCCCGGTCTTCAAGATGCAATCATTGCCTCAAGCTCAGGCCCAAACGATCCACAAGGCTACGCAAGAGGTGCATTCCCTGCGGCAGCATCGGGCCAAAATGGAAAGGCAAATGGTTGGCAAGGATGCAAAGCTGAACCAGGCAACGAAATTCGAGATGCCTCATCCGAAGACCATCAGCAAACCTGGAAAAGAGGTGCGAACGCCGCCTCCGGCCCCGGTGCATCCCAAGGTTGCTCCCAAAGGAAAGCCCAAACCTCCGGCCGCACCGCGGGGAAAGGATAAGGACAAGAAGTCCAAAGAGCCACACCATCATGTAATGGTTGACCCGGACATCAGGCCGATCCTGGTCCCCGATCCTTTTCATTGCGTCATGCCATCAACGCCGGGACCGCGCCTGCTCGCGGCAAGAAAAGACATCTGTTAGCGATTCCAAAACTAGCCCGAAGGGATGCGAGGTCACCCTCGCTTCCTTTCGGCTAGTCCAGGAATGCCAATCCGAAATCCATTCAGAAATCGATTCAACTGGCGCTGGTTGATTCCGCAGGTCGCGGGAACAAGTTCGGCAACACTTTCTGAAGCCGGCCAAGGAACAGATCCCGATCCAGTGGTTTGACGAAGAATTCCTTGACATCCTGGCCGTCCTCGGGCGGCCTGGCTCCCGTGATGGTCACGATCACCACGGGAATGTCCGCGGTGTCCGGGTCGGCTTTCAGCTCCGCCAGTACCTGCCAGCCATCCTTGAGCGGTAAGTGGATGTCCAGGACGATGAGTTGGGGTTTTAGATCATGGGCCTTGGCCATGCCGGCGTCGCCATCGAAGGCGGAGGCAATGCCCAGGCCGGCGTCACTGAGCCAGTCGGCCAGCAATTTGTGGGTGGGCGGATGGTCCTCGATCACCAGGGCCAGGGGCCGGGCTGGGCCGTCAGCCGGAATCGCTTCCTCCAGGTCGGCTGGTTGTGCCGGCAGGAGGCGCGGCAAGACAAATGTGACGTTGGTTCCCTGGCCCGGCTGGCTCCGGAGCCAGATTTGGCCGCCCAATAATAGGACCAGATGGCGGGTCAGGGCCAGGCCCAGGCCGGTGCCCCCGGTGCCGCCGGTGCCGCCGTGCCCCGCCGAATCCTGAGTTAGCTGGCGGAACTCCTCCCACACGGCCCCGTGATGCTCCTCCGCTATGCCAATGCCCGTATCGATCACTTCGACTCGGACAGCCTCGGCATTGCCTTCCTCGACTACGGTCGATTCCGGATCGGTTCCCTGGACCCACCGGCAGCGAACGGTCACCGTGCCCTTGGCGGCCGTGAATTTGATGGCATTGGAAAGAAGGTTGTAGAAGATTTGTCGGAACCTGGCCGAATCGGTTTCAAGATTTCCGGGACCGGCGGGATCCTGGTCGATTTGAAGTCCCTTGGAGGCTGCCAGTGGGCGCAAGGTGGAAAGGAGTCCCGCCACTGCATCGTCCAGCGAAAAAGAGTCGGCCTTCACGTCCAGGTGTCCGGCTTCTACCTTGGCCAGATCGAGGATGTCGTTGATCAGTGCCAGGAGGTGTTCGCCAGCCTGGGTGATATCGGCAAGATACTCGGCCTGCTTCGGTTTGAGGGGCCCAAACAGCCTGGTGGACAGCATTTTCGACATGCCGATGACGGCGTTCAAGGGAGTGCGCAACTCATGGCTCATCTTGGCAAGGAATTCGCTTTTGGCCCGGCTGGTGGCCTCGGCGGCTTCCTTGGCCTGGCGCAAGGCCGCTTCCTCCTTGCGATCCGTGATATCGGTGCAGGTGCCGATCCATTCGCGAACCGACTCGTCGTTATTGCGGATGGGGACGCCGCGGCAAAAAAAATGGCGATAGGTTCCCTGAGCGGAGCGCAAACGGTATTCGGTTTCGAAGTCACTGCCCTGGCTCACGGCTTCCTTCCAGGCGCGGGCCGCTTCCGCGCGGTCTTCGGGATCAATGGCGTCCAGCCAGCCCAGCCCCTGAATTTCCTCCTCGGTTTGTCCGGAAAAGGAGCGCCAGGCGGGCAAATCGCCGGTGACTTCGCCGGCGGCATTGGTTGTCCACAGGATATGGGCGCTGCCCAGCAGATAGCTGCGATAGCGCTCCTCCTGGATTTGCAAGGTGCTCGTGCGTTCGGAGAGCGTGATGGCCATGTGGTTGAAATGGACCATGAGCTGGGCAATTTCCGTGGGCCCGGAGGGCGACAGCCGCGGCGCCTGGCCGGCCAGCAACTGGCCGGCCGCTTCACGCAATTCTTGGATCGGCATGGTCACCGCGCGGGCAGCGTTGACCATGACCACCACCGACAGGAACAAGGCCAGCACCACGGCCACCGCAATGGCAATGGTGCTCTGCCGAGTCTGATCGGCGATTTGTCCGCGGCGATGTTCCAGCAGCTCATTTTCCTGATCGATAAAGGCGTTGAATTCTTTGGCTAACTTTTCTTGCAGGGGCTGAGATTTTTCCAAAAAGACCTGGGTGACATCGTCCAGATCGGACTTTGCCGGTTTCTCCGATCCCTTGGGAAACGCGGTCTGGATGAGCTGATGCCATTGCTCTTCGAGGCCATCAATTGCCTTCAGGCGCTGGAGTTGCGTGGAATTATCCTTGACCAGGTCCTTGAGCGATTCCCCCATCTGGTGAAATTCGCGGCGCAGCAACTGGTAAGTTCCGGGCAGTGTCGTTCGCTGCCCCAGGGGAACTTTCAGGATGGCCAGGTGCATGCGATCCAGTCTCTGCCGCTGCTCCAGCGCTTGAATGATGACGGTATTGCTGTGGCGTTCCCAGTCCAGCGCTTGCAGGAGTTCGGAGGTCACAAACCAGGCTACCAGCGCCACCCCCAGGAACAGGACCAGCGGGATGCCGAAACCGATCAGCAGGCGAGCCAGAAGGGAATTCAGACGACCGTTCATCATCGGCTCCGGTGCGGAATCAGGCGGCAGCGGACAGGGTCAGGTATCAGGAGTCCGGAGCAGAAATGGGCTCACCCTAAAGTGGGGTCAGTCGATTCCTGGCTTCTGATCCCTGACTCCTGGTTCCTGATTCCTGACTGTTGTTGTCCCACCAGCATGATTCGTGTAATCCTTTCCAGAAAGCTAAAAGGGTCCTCGGTGATCGGTTTGGTGATGTACTCAAGACAGCCGGCGGATTTGGCCTGTTCGATATCCCGGGGCAGGGCGTGAGCGGACACGGCAATGATCGGGATAGTCGCTTGCTTCGGATTGGTTTTGAGCCGGCGTACCAGGGACAGGCCATCCATGCCCGGCAACTGCATGTCCATCATGATCAGGTCGGGGCTGTGTCTTTGCAAGAGATCCAGGGCCTTTTCCGCGGATTCCGCCTCCACAACCTGGAATTGCAACTGGAGAATGTCCCGCAGCAATTTGCGATTGATGGGGTGATCCTCAACCAGGAGGATAAGAGACATAATTTCTCCAAGAGCGGAAGCAACGAGAAATCCTTGCTATTCTAGGGTCGCAATTCGATAATTGGTATAAAGAGGGGCGTAAGGAATTCCCTCTCACGGCTGGAATTCGAAACGGTTATCATGTGGTGACCCCCGTCGGCCCCACTTCTCTGCCTCATGTCGGGCGGTTCGATTCTATTATCCACAATCCGTGCCCAACATCCAACGTGGAGTCGCAGCGATGACTCTCCTTCGCCGTTTCGTCGTTCTCCTGGCGTTTGCCTTCTGGCAGGGCGGCTTTACCTTTTATGCGGCGGTGGCGGCTCCGGTGACCTCGGAAGTTCTGGGTTCGTCGCCGGAGCGTGACCTGCTGTCTCAGAAAATCACGCGCTATCTCAACCTGGCCGGCGCCATCGCTGTGGTTCTCCTTGCCTGGGATACGGCGGCATCGCGCGATCGAGTCGCGTGGAGGCGCTGGCTCCGCTGGCTCGTTCTCCTGGCCATGGCGCTTTCCCTGGCGGCGCAACTCTGGCTGCAATTTCATTTCGATTCCTGCGGAATCAGCGACCCTTATGGCGTCCTCCGGCTGGGTGATTTTGGGGAAGACCACTGGTATCTCTGGATCAGCGTCTTTCAATGGGAATGCGCCATGCTGTACCTGTTGCTCACGATCCAGGCCTGGCGCGGGGACGAGGTTGACGAGCCGGAAGCGTGAGCGAACGGGGTACGGGTGCTTTTTTCGGCTTTTTGTCCTTGCGGTTCCTCTGGGGTTTTTGTCAAAAAGTGCGCCAGATTGTCGCTCGCATACCGAAGGTATTTTTTCCAGTGCCGTCGTGCATATCGGCCGGCATGTTCCAAAAGGACGGGTTGCTTTCGCTGGTTGAGGAAAAATGTAAAGGCAATAAAACGAGCGGCGACTTTCTGAGCATCCATGTTTTCTCCTTAAAAGAGACCGGATCCAGGAAGAGGCGACGACCGCAAAGAACGCGGAGTGCTCCGCGCTCCGCGTTCCGGCCCGCGCTAGCGCGCGGTTACCACGACTCCATCGGAGTTGAATTGAATGCGAACAAAGTGCCTCAAGCCGTAAACAAACTCCACGACTTGAGAAATCAAACGCAACATAAGGCGCTTTCCTTTCACTCGAGAGCCGTTTTTCGCGCAGCGAAGCTGGGAATTCAGCGGATCGCGGTCAAACCATATCCCGGGGAGTTGTGCCGCGAAAGATGCTGGCCAGGATGAAAATCACCGCCAGCACAACGAACACAAAGAACAACAGACGTGCGGCTTCGAAGGACAGGCTTGCCACAAACCCGAACCCGAAAAAACCAGCGACCAGTGCGATTACCAGGAAGAGCAAAGCAAGTCGCAACATGGTAGACCTCCTTCCGGGGACGTAGAGTGGCAACTGCCGTGCCAACAACTCGACGAGTATCTACTACTTCTTGTAGGGAAAGGGATTACAGCAACAGAAATCTTCTGTGGAAGCGATGGCAGACTCTTAATAGGAAATCGACTTCCCCCTATAATGAAAGGGATTTCCGGGGAAGCCACCATGAAACGACGCATTCTCATTGCCGAGGATTCATCCGAAACCCGCGAACAACTCCGCACCTTGCTGGAGGCCGTGGGTTCGTTTGAGGTCGAAACCACGGGCGACGGCAAATCTGCCCTGGATGCGCTAACGAAAAACCATTACAGCATATTTCTGACCGATCTGAAAATGCCTCAGCTTGACGGCATGCAACTGATCGAGGAAATTCGCAAGCAGCGTTTGGCGGTGACGGTCATTGTCATGACCGGATTCGGCAGCATCGACAAGGCGGTGCAGGCGATGCGGCTGGGCGCCTATGATTTCCTGCCCAAGCCCATCGATATTGATCATTTGCGGTTGGTGATTGAGCGGGCCTTGCGCGAACGCGCGCTCCAGGATGAAGTGGCCCATCTGCGCGAACAGCTTGGCCGCGAGTTCTCCTTTCATGATCTACTCAGCAAGAACCCGGCAATGCAAAAAGTGTTCGAGATGATTCAACATGTGGCGGCGACCACGACGACGGTGCTGATTGAAGGCGAAACCGGCACCGGCAAAGAGCTGGTCGCCCGGGCGATCCACGAGGCGTCGTCGGCCCATCGTTCCGGTCCCATGGTGGCCATCAACTGTGCCGCCTTGCCGGAGAATTTGCTGGAAAGTGAGCTGTTCGGCCATGAAAAAGGCGCCTTTACCACGGCCGTCAGTCAGCGCAAAGGCCGCTTCGAAATGGCCGAGGGTGGAACCCTGTTTCTGGACGAAGTCGGCGACATCCCGGCATCCATGCAGGTCAAGCTGTTGCGCGTTTTGCAAGACCGCCGCTTCGAGAGGGTCGGCGGCACCACAACGATTGAAGCCGACGTCCGGGTGATCGGCGCCACCAATCGCAGTCTGGAGCGGCTGGTAAAAAAAAGCAAGTTCCGCGAAGACCTTTTCTATCGCCTCAACGTGGTGAAGATCGATTTGCCTCCCCTGCGCGAGCGCCTGGAGGATGTGCCGCTGCTGGCAACAACCTTTGCCTCTCATTTTGCCCTTCCTGGTGAAGCGCCGCGGCCATTTGCCCCTGCCGCCATGGATGCCTTGCTCCACTACCCCTGGCCGGGGAATATCCGTGAATTGGAAAACGCCATCGAGCGAGCCTGTGTAACGGCCAAGGGCCCCGTGTTGGAACGCGACGATTTGCCCGAGGAAATCTTGAATCCCCGCAAAACTTCCAAGATCACTGCTCTCGATCTGAGCAAACCATTAGGGGAATTACTCAAGGAAGTAACGATGGGAATCGAAAAACAGTACATTCTCCACGCTTTGAAGAAGTGCCACGGCAACATCGGCCGTTGTGCCCGTCATTGCGGTCTGTCCCGCCGCAGCATCTCCACCAAGTTGACCGAATACCAGATCGACAAGAACCGGTTCAAGGAGAAATAGGTGACACCGTCAGATCTCTGGTGGGAAGTTTGGTGTTAATCCCCCACGCCCCGATCCCGCACGAAGGCTTCTTGAAGCCAGGTGCGAATGGCGATTCCCTGGCGCTGCACCTGTATCACGAAGGACAGACCGTCGGTAATGAGGCCCGATACGTCTTCATGCAACTGCGCTTCATTGGGCCCGACTCGGGGCGCCTTTTCCAGCAACTTCGAAACACGTTCGGACACGGCATGGAAATGCTGGAGGATGTTCTGGTCTTCCTTTTTGAGCAGAGTCACCTGGCGGAACATTTCCGTATCTTCCTCCACGATGCTGGCAAAATGGTCCTGGTGGTTGCGGGTTAGATGTTTGTAAAGTAAAGGACGGGCGCGCTCCACGGCCTCCCAGACCGCCTTGATCCATCCTTCCAGCTCACCGGGCACGCACGGTTCCTCCAGGCACAAGCTAAGATTTCTGAGCGCGCCATCCAGGTCTTGCGGTTCTGCAGGAGTCATGGTTCCTCCGCGTGTAGGAGTCATGCATGGTTCCTCCGCATGTGATTGGACCACAAATCGCCGCGAAAATTACTCCTTCCGGATCGAAGTAGCGACGTGCCGGTTGTCCGCGGTCGTATAGGAAACCGTGACGGCATCTCCCGGAGCTGGATTCCCTTGCATTTCGGTTTCCCTGCCGATGGCGATGGTCACCATCTGGTCGGAGCCGGTCTTGACTTTTATTTCTCCGGAGCTGATGGATTGCACCTTCCCTTGGATCTTCGTCTCGGTTATCCCTTTCGGATTTTCTGCATTTTTCCCTTCCCCCTTGCCGCGCAGCGCGTCCACCGAATTCTTGATCTTGCCCTGGTTGATCGACAGGGTGACGTTGCGTTCCGATTGATCTTGGCTCGTGGAGGTGGTGATGTGGACCCACCCCAGATAAAATGCCAGTGCAATCAGCCCGACCAGGATCAGAACGAGAATTATCCTGAACATCGAATACCTCCTCTCATTGGAGTTTTTCTGTCGGCGATGAGCGATACCAGAGGAAAAAGACGCAAAGGACATGCCAAACATGGGAACCAGCAAACGGAAGGTGAAGAACAATGCCTGATCATCAAGCAGAACTCACGGCCAGCGGCCAGAAGATCGTGGAACTGGTTCACGATTTGTCCAATCACTTGAATCGCATGGTCCTGCAAGCGTCTTGCCTGCAATTAGAGGCGGATGAGAAACTCAGAGAGGACATCGAGGTGATTCGACAGGAAGGGATTCAGGCGGCAGCGCTGGCAGGGGCCATTCAACAAATCGGCAACAAGTTGCGCGCGCCGCAATAATAGGGAAATGTGGAAACTCGATTTCCCATCCGTCGGCATGATGATTCCTGAGCCCATGGCCCCCAACGCATTTCAACTTCGGTAAAAAAGAACTTCATATTCGCATGTGAATAAATGAGTTAGATCGATCTGCCGATCCCAAATCCCGTCTTGGAATGTTGCTTGCATGGTGCAGGGATTGTCAGCACGACCGAAAGGAGAACACCATGCGTTGCTTCAAGTTATTTCTACTTTCGATTTTTTTGATTCTCCCCACCGGCGCTGGCGCCGGCGAGGGCCACGATTCGTATTTCATGATGATCTTTGCTCAGGAGGGGCCCGGCCATGAGCCCTGGTTGTCCCACACCTTCGCCACCTTCGTCAAAGCGAGTGGTTCCGGCACGAACAAAAAACAATACAAGATCGAAAGTCATACGATCAGTTGGCTGCCCGCAACGCAGGATGTGCGACTCCTCCGCCTCTCTCCCGAACGAGGGAAGAACTTGAGCCTGGAGGAAACGTTGCGCTGGGCAAAATCAATGAATGTTCGGATCACCATGTGGGGGCCCTATCAAATTAAAGAAGAGTTGTATAAGCGGGCCGTGCGGCAGGAGAAGCGTCTGAAACAAGGGGCAATTGGGTACAAGGCGCTGGATGGCCGTTTTCGCCCCAATGCGGCCAGCAACTGTTTTCATGTCATCAGCGATATCGATACGGATAACGGAATGTTGAACACCGGCACCGCACACGGAGACGAAGCGACCTTGATGGTCTTGAACCATCTCAAGCGCTGGCTCATTCGTCCCGAAGAGGTGCACGACTGGGTGGCCAGGCGAATAGGGGTCAGCGATCCCGCCATTGTTCGCGGCGTTCTCGACAACGCAATTACGAAAATGCCGTAGACTCACGCCAACGAGCAGGTTTCTTCCATGGTGATGACGGCCTGGGCGATCTCGACGAGCTTGCGGTTTTTGTCCCGGGCCAGTTTTTGCAAACGGCGAAAAGCCTCCGCTTCTTCGAGGGAGGACCGCCTCATGAGAATCCCCTTGGCCCGCTCGATCAGCTTGCGATCTTCGAGGGCTTGCCGCAAATTGTCTGTGTCCTGCCGCAACGTCTTGAATTCCTGAAACCGGCGCATGGCAATGACGATGGCCGGCTCCAAATCCTGTTGCTTGATCGGTTTGACCAGATAAGCCAGGACATGGTTATCTTCCGCGCGTTCGATCAACTCCGGATCGTGAAAGGCGGTGACGATGATGATAGGCATCGGCTCGAAGGCATAGATTTCCCTGGCCGCATCGAGACCGTCCATTTCCGGAAGGTTGATATCGGTGATGATCAGGTCCGGCCGAAGCGCTTTGCATTGCTCGACCAGTTCGCGTCCGGTGTCGGCAAGACACACGACCTGGTAACCCAACAGGGTCAAGGTTTCCTGCAAGTACTTTTTCATGCAGGTCTCGTCTTCCGCGACGGCGATGCGCAGAGAGCGGGTCATGAAGATACTCCTTTTGGTAACAAGATTTCGATTTCGGTGCCGGTACCGGCGCCAGCGCCCACGGCAATGTGACCGCTGTGGGCTTCCACGATGCGCCGGGCAATGGCCATGCCCAGGCCGGTGCCGTGAGTCTTGGTCGTGAAAAACGGTTCGAAGATGCGATGCTTTTCCTCGGCGTTCAGGCCGCGGCCATTGTCTCGGATCCGCAAACAAATCGCCGGCGTGCCGTTGACTTCGTCCGCCTGGCAGACGATGTCAATTCGGGGGGAATCTCCGCAGGCTACCAGGGCGTTCTCCAGGATATTGCGGAACACCTGTTCGATGGAAAACGGATCCACCAGACAGCGCAAATCCAGATTGGCGGCGTCCTCGCGGAAGAGGATCTTGCGGCCGTTGCGAGCGGGCGCCAGTTGAGCCCATGCTTCCCGCCAGAGTTTTGACAAGTCGTGACTTTCCCTGGCGAGTTTCAGAGGCCGGGCATAACTCCGCACCGCCTCCAGCAGGCGATGGAGGCGGTCGTGGGCTTTCTGGATTTCGGCAATCAAACCATCCTCTTGACCGGCGGAAACGCGGCGCATGAGCATCTCCGCGGCGGCCTGAATCTGTTGCAAAGCATTGCGGCTCTCGTGAGCCAGGCCGGTCACCATCTGCCCGATCGCCGCCAGCCGTTCGGCTTGCAATGCCTGTTCCTGGGCGCGTTTGCGTTCCGCCATCTCCGCACGCAAGGCGTCATTGGCCCGCGCCAGCTCCATCCGCTTGCGAACCAGTTCCAGAAATGCGGACACCTTGGCGCGAAGGATTTCCGGAACAATGGGCGCAAACACGAAGTCCACCGCACCTAGCTGGTAGCCCTTCAATCGGTCCAGATCGGAGGCGCTGTAGGCGGTAATGAAAATGATTGGCATATCCTGCAGCCGGGGCCGCTGGCGGATCAAGGTAGCGGTTTCAAAACCGTCCATCTCGGGCATGAACACATCGAGCAGGATGAGGGCAAAATCCTGCTTCAGAAGCAACTGCAAGGCTTCCCGTCCCGACCGGGCCAGCACCAGGTTTTCGCCCAGGTCGCCCAGGATCGCTTGATAGGAAAGCAACTTGCCCGGTTGATCGTCAACCAGGAGAATGTTCAACTTGTCCATTCAGGCCTCAAAACAGCAGCGATATTGCTCTTCTTTTCCTGCTCCTGCTCCTACTCTTTCGACTGCAAAAGAGTAAGAGCAGGTGCAAGAGCTCTTCTCTACCGATGTAACCACACTCTCATCAACGACAGTAATTGTTCTGTATTCACCGGCTTGGCGATGTAATCGGAGGCGCCGGCCTCCAGGCATTTCTCCCGGTCCCCTTTCATGGCCTTGGCGGTCAGGGCGATCATGGGCTTGATCCGGTGCCGCGGATCCTGACGGATGGTCCGCATGGTTTCGTAGCCGTCCATCTCGGGCATCATGATGTCCATTAGCACGATATCGATGTTGGGGTCTTGCGTGACCAGCTCGATGGCGCTTTTGCCGTTATCGGCGCTGACCACTTCCATGCAGTGTCGTTCCAGGAGACTAGTCAGGGCGAAAATATTGCGGACGTCGTCGTCCACTACCAGGGCTTTCTTGCCGGCCAGCACCTCGTCGCTTTGGTGCAGCCTTTCCAGCATTTTTTGTTTGGCTTCGGGCAACTGGGTGACCACCCGGTGCAGGAACAGTGCGGTTTCGTCCAAAAGCCGCTCCGGCGATTGCACCCCTTTGATGATGATGCTCTTGGCCATCTTCCGCAGTTGCAACTCCTCTTCTTCGCTCAGATCCTTGCCGGTGAAAACGACGATGGGTAAATCGCGGAAGGCTTCTTCCTGGCGAATCTTTTCCAGAAGGTCGAAGCCGGAAATGTCCGGCAAGCGCAGGTCGAGAACTAGGCAGTCGAAGGACTGGGCATGGAGCGCTTCCAGGGCCTCTGCCCCTGTGCTGACCGCCTTGATGGCAATGTCTTCGTGGCCGAGCAGCTCGTGAATGCTCCGCCGCTCCCGTTCTTCATCTTCCACCACCAGGAGGTTCTTGAGTCGCGTGTTGCTGAAGCGGATGACGCGATCGAAGGCCGATTCCAGCTCTTCGGTGGTAAGCGGTTTGACCAGATAGGCGAAGGCGCCGCGCTCCAGGCCGTGCTGGCGTTCCTCCTCCATGGTGATGATCTGCACTGGTATGTGCCGTGTTGCCGGTTCCAGTTTCAAGTGGTTGAGCACCGTCCAGCCCAGCATGTCCGGCAGGAAAATATCCAATGTAATTGCGATCGGTTGATGCTCGCGGGCCAGGGACAGTGCGCTGCTCCCGCGCGCCGTTACCAGGCCCTTGAATCCCTTGTCGCGCACCAGGCCGAGTAATACCCGGGCATAGTGCGGATCATCCTCGACGATGAGCACGCACGGATCTCCCGGCTGCATGGAATCGCGATCATCAGGAACCTCTTCCACTTTCGGAACAGGCAGGACAATGGGGAGCTGGCGCGAATGCGATCCTGGCAGCGATTTCTCTTTCCCCGAAGTGGAACCCGTGAATACCTCCGGCAAGTACAGGGTAAATGTGCTTCCCTGGTTCGGTGCGCTTACCAGGCGGATTTCCCCGCCCAGGAGGTTGGCCAGCTCACGGCTGATGGCCAGTCCCAGCCCAGTGCCGCCGAAACGGCGGCTGGTGCCTGCATCCGCCTGATGGAATGCTTCGAAAATGATCTTCTGTTTGTCGGCAGCGATGCCGATGCCGGTGTCGCTGACCGAAAAAGCGATGACCATCGGCGCATTATTGAGTTGCACCTGATTGGGACTCCAACCGTCTGCCACGGGAGTGATACGGAGATCGATCTGCCCTTGAGAGGTGAACTTGAAAGCATTGGACAGCAGATTCTTGAGCACCTGGTGCAAGCGCTTCTGGTCGGTGGTCAGATGGCGCGGCAACTGCGGATCGAGGTCGATGCGGAAAGCCAGGTTCTTGGTGTCCGCCACATGCCGGAAGTTGCGCTCCACGGTGTCGCGCAACATCGCGAAAGAAACTTCCTCGGGCTCTACGGTGACCGTTCCGGACTCGATCTTGGACAGGTCGAGGATGTCGCTGATGAGGTTGAGCAAATCGCCGCCGGCCGCATGAATGGTCTTCGCGAATTCCACTTGCTTCGCGGACAGGTTCCCCTCGGTGTTCTCGCCCAGTTGCTGGCCCAGGATGAGAATGCTGTTGAGGGGGGTGCGCAGTTCGTGCGACATGTTAGCCAGGAACTCGGATTTGTACTTGCTGGTTAGAGCCAACTCGGCCGCCTTGTCTTCCAGGGCGTGCCGGGCTTGCTCGATCTCCTTGTTCTTCTTTTCCACCTCGGCATTTTGCTCGGCCAATTGCTGAGCCTTCTGGGCCAGCTGTTCGTTGGTCTGCTGCAACTCTTTTTGCTGGGCTGTCAGCTCGGCAGCCAGGTTTTGCGACTGTTGCAAGAGGCCCTCGGTACGCATGGTGGCCTCGATGGTATTGAGGACGATGCCGATGCTCTCGGTCAACTGAGTCAGGAAGGTCAGGTGGGTTTGTGTCAAATGCGTCAGTGATGCCAGTTCAATGACGGCTTTCACCTCGCCTTCGAAGAGCACGGGCAGCACGATAATATTGCGCGGCGCGGCATTGCCCAGGCCGGAGCCGATGCGGATGTAATCTTCCGGAACGTCGGTCAGCAGCATGTGTCGTTTCTCAAAGGCACATTGGCCGACGAGGCCCTGGCTTGGGCCCACTTCCCGCAGCGGCTCCATCTGATCCTGAATGGAATACCCGGCCAACATTTGCAGGCGGGGACCACCGATGCTGCCGGCCATCTGGTAAATCACGCCATACTGCGCATTGACGAGCGGGGCCAGCTCGGAGAGCAGCTTTTGGCCCACCGTGACCAGGTCGCGGTCGCCCTGCATCATGCGCGTGAACTTGGCGAGATTGGTTTTGACCCAGTCTTGCTCAGTGTTTTGCTCGGTGGTGGCGCGGAGATTGTGGATCATGGCGTTGATGTTGTCTTTGAGCTCTGCCACTTCGCCGCGGGCACCCACTTGAATGGAGCGTGTGAGGTCCCCCTTGGTGACGGCGGTGGCAACTTCCGCAATCGCACGCACCTGCGTGGTCAGGTTGGCGGCCAGGAGATTGACATTTCCGGTCAGGTCCTTCCAAGTTCCGGCGGCGCCGGGCACATTGGCCTGGCCACCCAATCGACCTTCCACCCCAACCTCGCGGGCCACCGAGGATACCTGTTCCGCAAACGTGGCCAGCGTGTCGGTCATGTTGTTGATGGTTTCGCCGAGGGCGGCCACTTCACCCTTGGCCATGACGGTCAACTTCTCCTTGAGAGAGCCGTTGGCGACAGCGGTCACCACCTTGACAATGCCACGCACCTGATCGGTCAGGTTACTGGCCATGGAATTGACGTTGTCCGTCAGGTCCTTCCAGGTGCCGGCCACGCCGGGGACCACGGCCTGACCACCCAGCTTGCCGTCGGTGCCTACTTCACGGGCCACGCGCGTCACCTCGGCGGCAAACGCATTCAATTGGTCCACCATGGTGTTGATGGTTACTTTCAGCTCGAGGATTTCTCCCTTGACATCGACAGCGATCTTGCGAGACAGGTCGCCGCGGGCCACGGCTGTGGTCACCTCGGCGATATTGCGCACCTGAGCCGTCAGGTTGCCTGCCATGGAATTGACGTTGTCCGTCAGGTCCTTCCAGGTGCCGGCCACGCCGGGGACTACTGCCTGGCCGCCCAGCTTGCCATCGGTGCCCACTTCACGGGCCACGCGGGTGACCTCGGCAGCAAAGGAGCGAAGCTGATCGACCATCGTATTGATGGCTTCCTTGAGCTGCAGGATTTCACCGCGAACGTCCACGGTGATTTTCTTGGACAGGTCGCCATTGGCCACGGCAATCGTGACCTCGGCGATGTTGCGCACCTGGGCGGTCAGGTTGCTGGCCATGGAGTTGACATTGTCCGTCAGGTCCTTCCAGGTACCGGCCACGCCGGGGACCACGGCCTGGCCACCCAGCTTGCCGTCCGTGCCCACTTCGCGAGCCACGCGCGTTACCTCGGCGGCGAAGGCGTTGAGCTGATCCACCATGGTGTTGATAGTGTTTTTCAGCTCGAGGATTTCTCCCTTGACATCGACGGCAATCTTGCGCGACAGGTCGCCGCGGGCCACAGCGGTGGTGACCTCGGCGATATTGCGCACCTGAGCCGTCAGGTTGCCGGCCATGGAATTGACATTGTCGGTCAGGTCTTTCCAGGTGCCCGCCACTCCTGGCACCACGGCCTGGCCGCCCAGCTTGCCGTCCGTGCCCACCTCACGGGCCACGCGCGTCACTTCCGCGGCAAAAGAACGAAGCTGATCGACCATGGTGTTGATGGCTTCCTTGAGCTGGAGGATTTCGCCACGCACATCCACGGTGATCTTCTTGGACAGGTCGCCGTTGGCCACGGCGATGGTCACATCGGCAATGTTGCGGACCTGGTCGGTCAAGTTGCCGGCCATCAGGTTGACGTTTTCCGTCAGGTCTTTCCAAACGCCGCTGACGTCTTCGACCTGGGCCTGGCCGCCGAGCTTGCCGTCGGTGCCGACCTCGCGGGCCACACGTGTCACTTCCGAGGCGAACCGGTTCAAGCGGTCCACCATGGTGTTGATGGTATCCTTGAGCTGGAGGATTTCGCCGCGCACGTCCACGGTGATCTTGCGGGACAGGTCGCCGCGGGCGACCGACGTGGCTACCTCGGCGATGTTGCGCACCTGGGCGGTCAAGTTACTGGCCATCCAGTTGACGTTGTCGGTCAAATCTTTCCAGGTACCTGCCACGCCGGGGACCTGGGCCTGACCACCGAGCTTGCCGTCGGTGCCGACCTCGCGGGCCACACGCGTCACTTCCGAGGCGAAGCCGTTGAGCTGATCCACCATGGTGTTGAGGGTGTTCTTGAGCTGGAGGATTTCGCCGCGCACGTCCACGGTGATCTTGCGCGACAGGTCGCCGCGGGCCACTGCACTGGCCACTTCGGCAATATTGCGAACCTGGGCGGTGAGATTGCCGGCCATCCAGTTGACGTTGTCGGTCAAGTCCTTCCAGGTGCCGGCGACGCCGGGAACCTGGGCCTGGCCGCCGAGCTTGCCGTCGGTGCCGACTTCGCGAGCCACGCGCGTCACTTCTGATGCGAAACCGTTGAGCTGATCCACCATGGTATTGATGGTGTTCTTGAGTTCGAGGATTTCGCCGCGCACGTCCACGGTGATCTTTTTGGACAGGTCTCCGCGGGCAATGGCCGTGCCGACTTCGGCAATGTTGCGCACCTGGGCAGTGAGGTTGCCCGCCATCGAGTTGACGTTGTCGGTCAGATCCTTCCAGGTGCCGGCCACGCCCGGAACCACAGCCTGGCCCCCCAGCTTGCCGTCGGTGCCGACTTCGCGGGCCACACGCGTCACTTCCGAGGAGAAGGCTCGAAGCTGATCGACCATGGTGTTCATGGTCTCTTTCAATTCGAGGATTTCGCCGCGAACATCGGCTGTGATCTTCTTCGACAGATCGCCGGTAGCAATGGCAGTGGCGACCTCGGCAATGTTGCGGACCTGGGCGGTGAGGTTGCTAGCCATTGAATTGACGTTGTCGGTCAAGTCCTTCCAGGTGCCCGCCACGCCGGGAACAATGGCCTGTCCGCCCAGCTTGCCGTCGGTTCCCACTTCACGCGCCACGCGGGTAACCTCGGCCGCAAAGGACCGGAGCTGATCGACCATCGTATTGATGGCTTCCTTGAGCTGGAGGATTTCGCCGCGCACATCGACGGTAATCTTTTTTGACAGGTCACCGTTGGCCACGGCAATGGTGACCTCGGCAATATTGCGCACCTGAGCGGTGAGGTTGCCGGCCATCAGGTTTACGCTTTCGGTCAGGTCTTTCCACACGCCGCTAACGCCCTGAACTTTGGCCTGACCGCCGAGCTTGCCTTCAGTACCCACTTCCCGCGCCACGCGGGTCACTTCGGACGTGAATACTTCGAGCTGGTCGATCATGGTATTGACGATCTTGGCGGAGCGGAGAAATTCGCCCTGGAGTGGCTGGCCATCGCGCTCCAGCTTCATGGTTTGGGTCAGATCGCCCTTGGCCACCGCATCGATGGTGTGCGTCACCTCAAGGGTGGGCCAGACCAGGTCGCTGATCAAGGAGTTCAGCGACTCTTCCATGCCTTGCCAGGCGCCGCCGGCGGAACTGAAAGCCGCCCGCTGGCTGATCTTGCCTTGTTTGCCAACCATGCGGCTGACGCGTTTCAATTCCCTCGCCATGCGCTCATTCGCTTCAATAATCTCGTTGAGGGCGTCGGCGATCTTGCCTTCCAGCCCGGTCCAATCGGAAGGCAGGCGCACGGAAAAGGTGCCTTTCTGGACGGCGGTCAAGCAGCGCAAGATTTGCCGCAGCGCAAGGGGACCCGGCTTCGGGGCCGTGGTGAGCTGGCCATTGTGCTGGATCGGGGCGTTCTTTCGCATGAATCCGCTCCTTAAACAAAACAAGCCCGCTCACCTCCTCTGGAAGTGTGCAGGCTTCGTGACCTCTCCCAAACGGCCAATCAGGAGCCATCCGGGCGGATGGTAACTTCAAATATAACGAACACTCTAGGAAAAGCAACTCTGTGGATGTCACGATTGGGCACTTGTCCAGACGGTAGTGGTTGTTGAACTGTTGGTTGTTCTTCGGTGGTCTGGCCGGCACGATATTCTGCTGAATTCCTCAGAGAAAAGCCGCATTCAGATTCAAGGACAGCATCAACGCCAAACGTGAGCAACGATTTCATATCCTCGCCGTTCGCACCAGAATTGCAAGTCGGGAATTACCTGACATTGACTTGCAACGCCGAAACGCAAAAAAAGGGCTGCTTTCAGCGCTCCGCCAGCAAAGAAAAACCAGAAATTTCCATTTTCTTTCGGAAAACCTCAAGAAAACTTCGTTTTAGAGATAGAGATAATGCGCCTGGCACTTCCGGAGATTCAACTTTCTTGACCCACGAGGACACGTCATGATTGCAGACCGAGCTTGGGTGCAGCGAAATCTCGGCTTTGACCCCATCGCCCAACTCGCGCCCGCTTCGACCTTCGCGTTTACTAGGGCGGCGCAGCCCATCAGCACGCCCGAGGATCTGCAGCGGGAAATCATCGATTTCGATTCCGAAGCGCCAGCAGGCAGAGAGTTCCTGGCCTTCACCACGGCGACCGGCCTGTCGCGATTCACAGACATCCCGTGGCCCAAAGGACTGGCCCCAAAAACCGGCCCAAAACCCGGCGGGAACAGTAACAGCCCTCTGCCGCGGGCCGATGTGCTGGTCGTGACCTGGACCGTCGATGAGGGGCATGCGCTGAGCCGCGTGCTGACTCCGGGCAAGGATTCGCGTAACGATTATCTTTCGTATACGCACAATTTCGCAACCATCACTTCGGTCTCAAAGGCATGGGCGACGTGTCGGAGATGGGAGACGCGGTCCTTGGCCTGGTAGCCGGCGAGATTGAGAAACCGCCGCGCTGGATTGCGGTGCGCAACGTCTCCGATCCACAGATCAAGGCCGTTGGTACGCTGAAGCAGCGAGCGGCGCTCGCGGCGCAGATCTACAAGGGCTTCGGTCGCTGGAGTACGGTGTGCAGTGCGATAGTGTGCTGGGCGCTGATAGCCGCTGAGTAGCTTGCCGCCAAATCATTCAGTTGTTCATCGCCGGCGCACTGCTGACACCTTGGGACGATGTCCCTCGGAGTTGATTCAGTATTTCATTTTCCCATTGCCCGCCGTGGGGAATCCGCGGAAACCATGGCCCACCACCAGGCGCCACTGGGCGAGAGGATGTCCGCCTTCGCAATGGGTCACGATGCGCGGGGCATCGACGTGGTCGAAAACCTGGTCCAAAGGGCCGTTCAAGCTATTTACAATGATGAACGTCTTGCCCAGAAACACATCGGGATCGGCAAGCGGATTGGGCCGCCACAGGTCGTACTGGCTGTAACGGTCTCCGTGGGCCAGGCCAATGGAAAAAACGGTCGGTTGACCCTGGCAATAAAAACCTAGCTCTCCCACCTCTGACCAGCGCGCGGTGGCCAGGATCGGCTCGATGCCCGCACGGCGACACTGTTCGCGCAACTGGTCCACTTCCGCGGCCAGAGTTTGCCAGCCTTTCAGCCGGCAGGTCGGGTCCAGACGCCGCATCGGAGTGGGATGGAGCCGGGTCGGTGCTTCGCAAAATGATTCCAATAGCGGGCGGGCCAGGGCGCTGTGATGAAGCAAAAGCGTGAGGCTCAAGCTGATGCCGCTCATGAGCGCCAATCCGGAAAGTGCGGCAAGACGTCGCAATCCCGACGCTGCTGCCAACTGTTCGGCAAGCCAGGCGATGGCCAGAACCAATCCGGAGAGATAAGCGGTTGCCGGCCAATTCAGCTCGCCGCCTCCGTTTTTCCAACTGAAGATCACGAAGAAAACAAACGTGGGCAGAGAGAGCCACCACAGGTAGCCAATTTCGGGGCGCGGCTCCAGCCCGGGCCGGTGCCGGATCATGGCCCGCGCCCAGGCAAGAAAGTAGTAACCCAGAAGCAAGGCGAATTGTCCGCCCACATAGATGATGGGGCCGAGCCAGGAGATAGCCGCCTCCCGGTGAAAACCGGAATGTGCCAGCAGATGGCCAAAGGTGACCCAATTGTTCTGCGCATTCCAGATCAGAATGGGCAGGCAACAGAAGGCGGCGATGCCCGCCATGATCCAGAAACCGGGCCGCCACAAGAACCGGCGATACTCACGCGTTGCCAGCAAGAACAGGCCCAGGGATAGCGGGAACAGGATCATTGTGTACTTGGCCAGAATTCCCAGGCCGATCACCAGGCCCAGGGCCGGCCAGGCCCAGCGCGAGTTGCGAAAAACCGCGCGAAAGCCCAGCACCAGCGCCCAGCCCCACGAGCAGCAATACGGCGCGTCGATGGTCATGAGCGATCCGCCTGCGGCAAGGATCGGCAACGGCAGTGCCACAGCCACGACCACCAACGCCAGTTTTTCACGCCCATAGACCTGAACCGTCAATACATACAAACTCGCCAGAAGCAGCGTGCTACACAGGACTGCCGGCAAGCGAACCGCCAGCATTTCGCTGCCCGTCAACGAGGTGGACCAAGGACCCAGAAGAAGGCAACTGGCCCGGATCAGGTAGGCGACCAGCGGGCCTTTGCTGTAATAGCTCCAATCCAAATTCCGGGACCAATCCCAGTAGTGGGCTTCATCCGGAGCCAGATCGAGCGGACAGGAATAGGCCAGGTAGAAAATGCGCAGGAGGGCCACGCCGACCAGCAATGCAATTGCCGCCGACCGCCAGGGCCAGGGGCTTGCAGATTGTGCGGGGATTGGTGTGTTGGCATGCATCCTTGCTTGTTTCCCGCGGTGAGGCGGTTGGGTTTTTGTCTAGCGCCGATGGAGAACGAAAAGTTGGCGAATTGTAAGGCGGTCTGGAACAGGGGTCAAGGTTGGTTGAATTCGCTGGGCCGCCTGGGAAAACCCCCCAAGTTATCCGGATCACGCGGAAAAATCATAAAGGAATGGATCAAGGCGGCCGATACTTACCATGTTCCAGATTCCGTATTTTTCCGCGCCTTTTACAGCTTGCCCAAATGACGACACTCAGCCGGGCTTCTGACAATTTTCCCCATTCCAGACGGAAGCGATCCTGGATCTGGTTCGCCACTCTGGGGGTTGTTCTCGGCCTGGTCGTCGCCGTGCTTGTTCATTTTCGCGCCAATTTTCATGAAGTAATCCTGGGACGGATTTACCGCAGCGGGCAACTCGACCCGGTGACTCTGGAAGATTACGTTCAACGATTTCATTTCGAGACGATCATCAATTTGCGCGGCGCCGGCCCGGAAGCCGATTGGTATCTGGAGGAGCGCGCCGTCGCCCGCCGCCATCACATCCTGTACCTCGACTATCCGGTCAACTCGACTGCGCCGCTCCGTGCCTTGGAACTGCGTGGACTCCTGGCTATTCTGATCGCCAAGGGTCATGCACCCGTGCTGATTCATTGTCAGTCGGGTGTAGATCGGAGCGGGTCCGTGGCCGTGGTCTGTGCGCTCCTTCTGGACGATGGCCACGGGCTGGAATTGGCCTACGACCAGCTCCAGTGGCGCAACGGCAATCTTCCGTGGCTCCAGAGCACCAAGAATAACCGAGCGTACCTCCTTCGTTATGAGCAATGGTTGAATCAGAATGGCTTGACGCATTCCCCGGAACACTTCTGCCGCTGGGCCCTCACAATCGACCCTTCCCACTCCTGAGCCGGTTCGATCTCATCCATTTCTAATGCGCAAGCGATCCGGAAACTCCACGTTACAAAAGTGGGAACAGAGAAATGGTGCGAAGAAAAGGAGACCTGTCATGTCCCGTATTCTTCGTGTTGGCCTACTGGGCCTGGTCCTGGCGGCGCCGTTTGCCCTGCCCCAGGCCTCTCAGGCAGCCGGACCGGTGTGCGTCTATCCGAACCGGCCCGTCTACACCAGGTATTACCGGCCCTATTCCTACCACGGCTGGTATCGCTACCACTGGTATGGTCACCACGGCCATTACCGCCACCATCGCTAAGTGACTGCAGATTGCAGATTGAATTCTCGATGGAAACTTCGATTTTTCAATCTGCAATCTGAAATCCGCAATCTGCAATCTTGTTTCCGTTCTGCCTCCGCTTTAGACTTTCTGGTGGAGGCCGGCATGAGCGAACCCCACCATCATGACCACACCGAACCACCTTCGGATCTGGTGCTGCGCGTCAAGGCGCTGGAATCGCTATTGGTCGAGAAGGGCCTGGTTGATCCCGCTGCGATCGACCAGCTCGTCGAGGCTTACGAAACCCGCATCGGCCCTCGAAACGGCGCTCGAGTCGTGGCCAGGGCATGGAAGGATGCCAGCTTCAAGACGTGGTTGCTCGACGATGCCACGGCCGCCATCGCGTCCCTGGGTTTTGGTGGCAAGCAGGGAGAGCACATGCGGGCGGTCGAGAACACTCCCACCGTCCACAATCTGGTGGTCTGTACGCTGTGTTCCTGTTATCCATGGCCGGTCCTGGGATTGCCTCCGGTTTGGTACAAGTCCGCTCCCTACCGTGCTCGCGCGGTGGCTGATTCGCGTGGAGTTCTCAAAGAATTCGGCACTGAGCTGGCCGACAATGTCGAAATCCGTGTATGGGATTCCACCGCGGAGTTACGCTATCTTGTCCTGCCGGAACGGCCAACGGGAACGGACGATTGGAACGAGGAGGCGCTGGCCTTATTGGTCACCCGAAATTCCATGATCGGCGTGGAAAAGGCTGTCACACCGAGGGGGATTCATGAACGGCGCGCATGATCTTGGCGGCCAGCACGGCTTCGGCCCGGTGAATGCCGAGCCCGAAAGTCAGGAGCCGGTTTTTCACGCCGACTGGGAAAAGCGCGTCTTCGGCCTGGTTCGCGTATTGGGGTCGCTTGGAATGTGGAACGGCGACATGTCCCGCCATGCCCGCGAGCGGCAGTATCCGGTGGATTACCTGCGACATTCCTACTACGAGAACTGGCTGGCCGGTCTGGAGAAACTGCTGGTGGAAAAGGGGCTGGTGACCGAAGCCGAGCTGGCATCCGGCAAGTCCGCTGGCCCGGCGGCTGAGAACCTCTGTTCCCGCGTCCTCAAGGTCAAGGATGTTGCCAAGGCCCTGGAAGGAACGCCTGCGATGATGCCGGTGAACACGCCGCCGCGGTTTCAGCTCGGCGATCGGGTTCGCGCCCGGAACAATCATCCGGCGGGCCATACGCGTGAACCCCGTTATGTGCGAGGCCGAATCGGCGTCGTGTGCGGCCACCACGGCGGACACATCTTCCCCGATCAAAACGCCGTCGGAAATCGAGTAGCCCGGCATCTGTATACCGTCCGCTTCGAGGCCCGGGAGTTGTGGGGCGAGGGGGCCGATCCCCGATGCACGGTCCATGTCGATCTGTGGGAAGATTACCTGGAGCCCGCTAAATGAATCCTTCCATACACGATCTTCCCAGCCTGCCGCACAACCGGGAAGGGCCTGTATTCAACGAACCGTGGGAAGCCCAGGCTTTCGCGTTGGCCGTGCGCCTGTCAGAAGGGGGTTATCTTACCTGGCCCGAATGGGCGGCCGTTTTGAGCCAGGAAATCAAGAAGGCGCAAGAGTGGGGCGATCCGGACCTGGGCAATACCTACTACCATCATTGGCTGGCCGCCCTGGAACGCCTGTGCAGCCAAAAGGGTTTAGTTCCGGCTGCGGAATTACTTCGGCGAAAAGACGAGTGGCGCGAGGCCTATCTCCACACGCCTCACGGCAAGCCGATTGAGCTTTCGAAAAAATGAAGAAAGGAACGGTCTAAGCGCACCTTTTCTGCGGTGAAGACGGCTGGCGGCTCAACACCGTATCACAAGCGGCAATCACGTCATCCACGGTGATAACGCACATGGTCTCATTCGAAGCATTGCGGCGCATGCCGTGGCTTCCCGCCGGCGGGACTTTCTGCAAAGCGATGTGCTGTGGACCATACGGGCCGCATCGGTCTGCCGGCATGGGGCCGAAGAGGCCGACGCAGGGAGTATCGACTGCGGCCGCCAGGTGCAGTGGTCCCGTGTCCGAGCCGACAAAGAGCCGGGACCGGCGCAGGATGGACGCCAGTTCCCGGAGGTTGGTCGGCGGGGCCAGTTCCGCCTGACTGTCGGCCTTGTGCACAATTTCCTCGGCCCAGGTTTTTTCCTCTTGGCCGGCCCAGAGTACCACTGACCGGAGCCTGCGCGAATCTCTCAAGTACCTGGCCACAAGCGCAAAGCGCTCGGGAGGCCAGCGCTTGGAGGCCCAGCTGGCGCCGGGATTGAGGAGAACAAAATTCTCCTCCAGACCGTGCTGGCGTAGGAATACAGCGACCGTGGCCGCTTCGGCAGGGAAGTCCGGCAAGTCGAAGCGGGCTATTGGGTTCTTGATTCCAAGTGGGCGGAGTAACTCCAGGTACTGGTCCACGGCGTGAGCCTTGGTCGGTAAAACGAGCGAGTTGTTGATCCAGCGGGAAAACTCACGGCCAAATCTGCCATCGATGCCGATACGCCAGCGGGCGCCGGACATGAGGGATACGACGGAAGTCTTGGCCAGGCATTGCACATCCACGCACACATTGGAAGCAAGCTCCCGGAGCCGGCAGTAGAGCCGCCACCACTCTTGCGGGCGCAGCAACCAGTTCGTCGGCAGCACGATCAACTCATCCAGCGCCTTGTGACCTTGCAACAGGTCGGCCGGCCGGCCCCGGATGACCCAGGAAATATGGGCCTGGGGAAAATGGTCGCGCAGAGCATTCAGCACCGGCACGCTCTGGATCACATCCCCCAGGGAGCTGAGCCGGACAATCAGAAAGCGCGGACGCCCACGAATCTGCATGACAGATTTCCGTGCGAAAAATCGGCCAGGTATTTCGAATGGAAACGGGCGGGAACCATAGCGACATGTTCATGGCGCGTCAAGCGTAATTCCGCTGGTTCAGTCAGCGTCAATTACCCAAATTCTCTTCTTTTTGGAAAAAACCGAGATGAGCGAGCCTGTGAGGGTCAAATTAGAATTAGCCCAAAAAACCGGCGGAATAATCTGTTCATCCGATGGGCGCTTTGGCAAAAGCCGGAGAGCACGCTTCAATTTTCCGCATGGCTTCGCGATCGTAAATTTTTTCGCCGCAAACCGGACATTCATGGAATTCCAAATTGGGAACTTTGTAGGACTTTCCCTTGAACTTGCCGGTCCAGGTCTTGCGAACTTGTTTGATCTTGTTGCTGCCACAATTGGGGCAAACAGTGATTTTCATCATGTATTCCTTCCTCTATTCTGCTCGCTTCGAAGATACCAGAAAATAGAAAACCTCTACTTCGGCTTCCTTTACCAGTTTTCCCTTCGAATAGATAGGCACTCCGTCCAGGTTTGTGCTCTGGATGATGTAAAGGTATTCCTTGGATTTTCCTCGAAGAGCACTGGTTGAGCGGATTTTTTTGTATATCGCTACGGCATTGGCGATGGACTCTGCAACATCCAATTCCGTCAATCCGTCGGTCTCCATTTCCAATCGCGCTTTTTCGCTAAAAGCATAACGTCCGGTCAGAACAGCTCGCTTGATCTGCACCAGGACGTTCATCGCCCCATCCTCACGCCATATTCATGCTCATCAAAAACTCCGCGTTCGATTTGGTCTTACGCAGGCGGCTGACGAGCATTTCCATGGCCTCGACGGGGTGCATGTCGCTGAGGACGCGGCGGAGGATGCGGACGCGGTCGATCTCCTGGGGATGCAGGAGCAGTTCTTCCTTGCGTGTGCCGGAGCGGTTGATGTCGATGGCCGGCCAGACGCGCTTGTCCACCAGGCGGCGGTCCAGGTGCAGTTCCATGTTGCCGGTGCCCTTGAACTCTTCAAAGATGACCTCGTCCATTCGGCTGCCGGTGTCGATGAGGGCGGTGGCGAGGATGGTCAGGCTGCCGCCTTCTTCAGTCTGGCGGGCGGCGCCGAAGAAACGCTTCGGCTTCTGCATGGCATTGGTGTCGAGGCCGCCGGACAGGAGTTTGCCTCCCGATGGCGCCTCGGTATTGTGCGCCCGCGCCAGACGGGTGATCGAATCGAGCAAGATGACCACGTCCTTGCCGTGCTCGACCATGCGCTTGGCTTTTTCCAGGGCAATCTCGCTGACGTGGCAATGCTCGGCCGCGGGTTCGTCGAACGTGCTGGCCACCACTTCGCACGTGGGGCCGGCCACGGTCCGCTGCATGTCCGTCACTTCTTCCGGACGCTCGTCCACCAAAAGCACGATCAAATAGCTTTCCGGATGGTTCTTGAGCAGGCTGAGGGCGATTTTTTGCAGGAGGATGGTCTTGCCGGCACGTGGCGGCGACACGATCAGGCCGCGCTGCCCCTTACCGATGGGAGTAACCAGATCCACCACGCGCATGTTGAGCTCTTCGGCATCGGTTTCCAGCACCAGCCGGCGATTCGGGTGGTACGGAGTCAGGTCTTCAAAACCCGTGGTGGCGATCCGCTCCTCGGGTGGAATCTGGTTGATCAGATCGACCTGCATGAGGGCGAAATTGTCCTGCCCTTCGACCGGCAAGCGGATCGGTCCCTCGACGACTAGGCCGGTCTTGAGCCCGAGGCGGCGAATCTGGCTGGGACTGACGTAAATGTCTTCCGGTGAAGCCAGGTAGTTGTGAGCCACGCTGCGGAGGAAGCCGTAGCCGTCGGGCAGAACCTCCAGTGTGCCGGAACCGCGCACCGTGGCGCCGCGCTCGATCTGATGGCGGACGACGGCCATGATCAGCTGCCCGCGGTTCATGCCGGTGTGTTCGTTCAGGCCTTCGCGCTCCGCCACCCCGAAGAGCTTGGGCATGGGTAGCCGGTAAAGGTCATCGAGACGGGAAGCAGCAGGTGCGGGGGTTCCGCCGGGTCCTTCCGGGGGTTTACGAATGATGCGCTTACGGGCCACATTGCTGGGCCCTTCGTCGCCGCGAGCGACGGCCATTGGCTTTCCTCCAAAATTCCATTGAGAACAAGGTGCTATTGGCCCGGATGCGTTATCCGGGAAAAAGTGTCAATCCATTGTCTGGGCCTGGGGTCCTGGTTTTGGCAATTCCCCGTTCAGATCCCCCGAACAGGGTCGCGCCGAAGATTGTTGGGTAATATCATTAACAAGCTTACGTCCAAATGGAAGCACAAAATGGGAAATATTTCTCTTTTTTCGGGGGGGAAGGCCGGGCGGTTGAATCGGCTCAATCGAACCTGCGGCCGCGAGTCATTCCTTCTCTACCTATTATGGGGGTCAAGGGCGAAAAAGGAAAGGGGGAAATCAAGGCAGATGGTTATTTGCTCCGCATAAGGCGGGACAATGGTGCGGCCATTATTTGGCCTTCGGCAGTTTACGCCCTTCGACGCTCACAATCCCAGCGCGTGGAAAGACGCCGATCGTTGTCGAGTACCAGCCGGCATTCGTGGCCAGCCAATGCGCAGCGAGACCGACGACGCGTGCATTGCCCTTGGAATTGGTTGCCAGGCCGCCATGAAGTTCAAAATCCACTCCTGATTCACGAAATACCACCATAACGAAGTAGTCCTGGAAATTGACCCTGGGAACCGAACCCTTTAGCGCAAACTGGTTCCATACCTTCGTGAACTCTTTGGCGTCGGAAATTAGTCTGGTGGTTGCCCGGAAGGCCGGCCCGCCGCCATCGGAAACACGGCCCAGATCGGACCACCACATCACCGGGCGAACTACCGGTTTCTCCTTCGCGGGAGGGTCACCATACAGGGCGGGTGAAGTCAGTGCAGTCAGAATAACCACCGGGATGAATCGTCGCATGCTCCCCTCCACTTAACGTGAAAGACCACGGTTCGGCATGGAATCCATGCGCAGAGTACCAATAAGACGCTTCCGCGTGGTAACAAGCGTGTAACATTCGTGCCACCGTCTGTTCGGAGTGATTCAATCCTCGACAAACTCTCCCCGTTGCTCTATGCTCTTTTCATGAAGGAATTTCGCACTGCCCGGGGCCGATCCATGCCGCTGGGGGCGACCGCCCTGGCCGACGGGGTGAACTTCGCCCTGCTGTGCCGGCATGGGACCAACGTCCGCCTGGTGCTGTTGCCGCACGAAGGGCAGGAGGAGTGGCAGGAAATCGAACTGGATCCGCGCAAGAACCGCACCGGCGATCACTGGCACGTGCTGGTTTCGGGATTGCCGCCCGTCTTCCGCTATGGCTGGCGCGTGGACGGGCCGAAGGGGGGAGGACACCGCTTCGATCCACGCATCCTGTTGCTCGATCCGAACTCGACGGCTCTTTCCGACGGCATTGTGTGGGGTCAGAATGAGAAACCGGAGCCGGTAGAGCTGCGCGATCCTTCGGGCCGGGTGCTGGCGCAGATGTTTCCCCGTGCCGGCACACGGCACAGTCTGTTCTTTCGCCGGGCCTTCGACTGGCACGAAGATGCTCCGCCGCTGACGCCGCTCGAAGACTCCATCATTTATGAAGTGCACGTACGTGGCTTCACCTGTCATCCATCCTCGGGAGTGGCCCATCCCGGAACATTTGCAGGGCTGGCCGAGAAAATCCCTTACCTGAAACAGTTGGGGATAACGGCCGTTGAATTGCTCCCCGTCCATGAGTTTGACGAGGACGATTGCCCATTCACCAATCCCGTGACCGGGGAAACGCTGCGGAATTTCTGGGGCTACAACAGCATCGCCTTTGCGGCGCCGAAGGCGGCTTATGCGGCCACGGGGCCACAGCACGACCAGGTCACCGAGTTCCGCGACATGGTCCGGGCCTTCCATGAAGCCGGAATTGAGGTCATCCTCGACGTCGTCTTCAACCACACCGGCGAGGGAGACGATCGCGGCCGAACTTATTCCTTCCGCGGCCTGGACAACGAGCTCTATTACATGCTCGGCCCGGACGGACAGTACCTCAACTTCTCCGGCTGCGGCAACACCGTCAATTGCAATCATCCCGTCGTCCGCGACCAAATCCTCACCTGTCTGCGCTTCTGGATCGCGGAAATGCATGTCGATGGTCTGCGTTTCGATCTGGCCTCGGTCCTCGGGCGCGATCGCCACGGCAATGTCCTGGTTGATCCGCCGATTGTCGAGATGATTGCCGAGGACGGCGTGCTCCAGGGGACGAAGCTGATCGCCGAGCCGTGGGATGCGGGAGGCCTCTATCAAGTGGGGCTGTTTCCATTCGGCCGGCGCTGGTCGGAGTGGAATGGCCGCTATCGTGACGATGTCCGCCGTTTCTGGCGCGGCGATCCGGACATGGCCGGCGCACTTGCGACCCGATTGTGTGGCAGTGCCGATCTGTACGAAGCGTCCGGCCGGCTGCCCGCTCACTCCATCAACTTCATCACCTGCCACGACGGGTTCACGCTCTGGGACCTCGTTTCCTACAACCAGAAACACAACGAGGCCAACGGTGAAGACAACCGCGATGGCATGAATGAAAATCACAGTTGGAACTGCGGCGTGGAGGGGCCCACCAGCGATCCGGAGGTTCTCCGCCTGCGCCGCCGGCAGGCCAAGAACTTTTTGGCCACGCTGTTCCTGTCCCAGGGCGTGCCCATGCTCCTGGCAGGCGATGAGTTCCTTCGTTCGCAGAAAGGCAACAACAATGCGTGGTGCCAGGACAACGAAGTGAGCTGGCTGAACTGGTCGCAGGTGGAAAGCCGGGCCGACTTTCTCCGCTTCACGCGCATGCTCTTGTCTTTGCGCCGCCGGCATCCGGCTTTGCGGCGCAAATCCTTCTTTCGCGGCAGCGGGCCCGACGGCCTCTTGCAACCCGATATCTTCTGGCACGGCGTGGAGCCGGGTAAGCCCGATTTTTCTGCCGGCAGTCGCACGCTGGCCTTCAGCCTCGACGGAACCCTGACGGGGCGAGAACCCGATCGAGATTTCTATGTCGCCTGCAATGCCTGGCGCGAATCCATCGATTTCCGCATCCCCCCGTCTCCTTCGGGCCGGCCCTGGCGCCGCGCCATTGACACTGCACTGCCGTCGCCTCTGGACATCACGGGCCTGGATGAAGGCCCGCGTGTTCTCGCCGATTCGCATTATCCGGTGGCCGCCCATTCGTTGATTGTGTTCATCGCGGAAGGATGAGCTATTTGGATTTGCCCTTCTTCTTGCGTCCGTTCTTGTTTTTCCGCTGCCGTTTCACCCAGGCCCGAAACTCGCGGAGAATCGTGAGATATCCTTTGTCTTTTCGCGGAAATACAAAGGGCACGATTTCGGCGAGAGGAATGCCCGGAAACGTGGGGCTCTCATTGGCTTGCAGATAGGTTCCATCCGGCTGGAGCAAGTAGACGCGGATAGACTGGCCGTCGAAGCACCATACCTGGGGGACTTTGAGCTTGGCATAAATCGGCATGCGGGCAACTGCAGTGCGGGAAATCTCGATTTCCAAAATCAGATCCGGAGGAGGGTCGACTGCCGGATCCCAGGTCAGTTTGCCGCGAACTTGCCCCTCATGTTCAATCCACCAGCAGTTGTCTCCTTCCAGACCTTTTTCGATATCCTCACGCTGAAAGGTCATGTTGCCGCCTGGTTCAACGTTCAAATCAAACACATCAGCCAAAATCTGGATAAGATCACCCAGCCGCGTTTTGTAGGCTTCATGTTCTCGTGAGGTAACCATGATTTCGAGCGTCCCTTGATCGAAGGTAAGGCGTAGGGAAGGGCGATCGCACAAAATGCCGCCGATTTGAGTGTAGTCTTGCCAGCTGAGGTCATACAGGACCACATGTTGCGAAGGGGATGGCAATAGCGACCGTTCGCTTGGCCTGATTGGCTTGGCTGTCTTCACGAGTTTCTTCGGGCTCGGCGCCAGGATGCTCATGGTCTGCTCCAGAAGTTCAGATCCTCTCACCAGAACCATCGGTTCATTTTACTATACTCTGCTTCCGTCAGGGCTGGTACAGTCAAGAAATGTCCAAGAAGAAGAAAGTCCGTGTCGATCTGCGCAAGAACCGCTCCAAGCCGCCGCGGCAGCGGGACTGGACGCGCGGGTTTCAGGAGCACGGCTTTGCGGAAGAGGCGACTCACGGTCAGGAACGGGTGCGCGCCAAGGGAGACCTGTCGCGCAAACGAACCATCATTCAGGAAGAAGCAACGCCAACGGCGCCGGACCAGATCGACATGCCAGCCGTGGATGTCTCCTCATGTCTCTTTGGCCGGGTCTTGCGCGTTCATGGCCTGGCCAGCGTGGTCGAGACGGAGGATGGCCGCCAATTTCGCTGTGCCGTCCGCCGACTCCTCAAGTCCCTGGCCAGCGATGAGCGCAATGTGGTCGCCACCGGGGATCACGTCTGGATCAGGCCCGCCGCCAACGACGAGGGCTTCATCGAGCGCGTCGAGCCGCGCCACGGACTGTTGACCCGTGCGTCCAAGGGACGGGAACACGTTCTGGTCGCGAATGTTGACCAGGTTGTCATTGTCATGTCGCTGGTGGAACCGGACCTCAAGCCGCACCTCATTGATCGCTACCTGGTGAGCGCGGAACAGGGCGGAATTGCTCCGGTGCTGTGCTTGAACAAGGCGGACCTGGTCGATCCGGCGGCATGCCAGCCGATCGCGGGCCTTTACAACCAGCTCGGCATACCAACCCTGTTGACCAGCGCCACGGCTGGGGTCGGTATCGAGCGTTTGCGAAAACGGCTGATCGGCCGGCAAACAGTATTCTCCGGCCAGAGCGGGGTGGGAAAATCGTCTCTTCTCAATGCGATTCAGCCTGGCCTGGGTCTGCAGGTGCGCGAAGTGAGCGAAAGCACTCAGAAGGGAAAGCATACGACAACCACGGCTGAACTCTTGCGGCTGGAGTCGGGTGGCTGGGTCGTTGATACGCCCGGCATCCGCCAGTTTCAGCTCTGGGATATTCTGCCGGAGGAGTTGGAAGGGTTCTTCCCCGAATTCCGCCCCTTTGTTCACTTGTGTGGCTATCCCGATTGCACGCACACGCATGAAGATCGCTGTGCCATCAAAACGGCAGTCCTCCATCGGCAGATCAATGACCGCCGTTACACCAGTTACCTGGGCATGTTTTCCGGGCGGATGGAGGAAATGAAGGAATAACTTGGCAGCGTATGATCCCGGCTGGCAATCAATAGGGCGGCTCCTGCGTCTCGTGCCCGACGGTGTGGAAAGGAACGGGCGGCCCGGTCGGCGACACGGGAACTGGGGTGAGCGGGGCCGATTGGCCCGGCGGGGCAACCTGCGGGCAGGTTCCCTCCGCAATCTCGTAATACTCACCTTCGTTATATGTTTCCGGCGCGACAACAAATCCATCGAAGTCGGCACAGCCGGATAACAATCCCAACACCACTGCAATGCGAAGAGATTTCATCAGGGCACCTTGAAAGACCGTGATATCCGGCGGGGCTTGTACGGTTCTCCGCGATGCATGTCAAGGTGAGCCGAACTCGCGGTATCGGGCCAGGTTACTTGCACTTGCTCTGTGATGGCATTTTGTTATGGTCTGCCGCCTTTTTGCATTATGCTCCTCAATCCACCGACGGTTTCTGGAGATTTATGAAGAAACTGGTGGTCGTTCTTTTTGTGGCGGGATGCACCCTGGGGTCGAAACGCGATCACATCGGCCAGGAGCAACCGAAAGCTCCGGAACCGTTGACTCCGGAACACGTTCGCAATGCCAGTCGGATCGTGGTGGTTTCAACCAGCGGGAGCTTAGGTCACAATCATACTGATCGCTACGTTTTTCAGGCAAAGGGGAAATGCACTTTGGAATCATTCTCGTGGTGCAACTGGGGGCCACAATCCACCTTGTGCGATGAAGCAAGTAAGAAAACCTATGAACTTCCTTCAGAAACTTTCCAGGAAGTGCAAAAGATATTGCTTGAAACGAAATACTTGAGCATTGAGGACCTGCCAGGGTTTGATTTTGAAGGCGGCTCGAGCATTTCGGTCGAATGCGCCGGCCGCTGTCATTATCTACCAATCCACGGTTACCCGTTTGGGGAATATCCTCCGGATCTCCAACGAATGAGCAGTTTCCTTGGTAGCCTGGAAAGTCGCCGGAAGGAAATACCTTCTACTCTTGCCAACGAAAAGTAACGGCCTTTTCAACTCTTCACGGATCCGGTCTATTTCCTCTGGATTTGCCGCAAGGCTGACTGTGCCAGCGTTCGGACCTGGGGGTCGGGATCGTTCAAGGCGGCCGTGAGCGGTTCGATGGCGCTCTTGGCGGCGGGGCCGAATCGGCCAAGGCTCAGAGCGCAAACCTGCCGGATGCGTGCGACCTTGTCCTTCAGGCCGTCCGCCAGAATGGGTACCGCAACCTTGGCTGGGATTTGTTTGTTGAAATTGAAGATCTGGTAGGCGCTTTGCCGAATCTTGTCATCCGGGTGCTTCTTGATTTTGTCGAAGAGCGGCCCAACCTCCTCCGGCTGGACGCGCACCACGGCAAACATCGACATGCGGCGAACTGTGATATTGGGGTCGCCAACGGCAAGATCGATAAGTTCCGGGATGGCTTTCTTGGCCGCCGGTCCGAGATTGCCGAGTGAATTGACGGCCGTCCAGCGCAGGTTGGGTGCGGGGTCCTTGAGCGCCTCGCGCAAATGCGGCACCGCCTCTTCGCCGGCCCTTCCCAGCAGCAGGATGGTTATCCGCCGTGTGTTGATGTTGTTGTCCTTGAGCAGCGGCAGCAGAGCCGGCAAGGCTTCCTTGATATCGCCCGGCATCGCTTGCAAACCAAACAGAGCCTGCTGGCGGACGCCGGCATCGACGTCTTTCAACGCCTCCAGCATATGGGGTAGGGCAGGGGCGCCATACCCGGACAAAATGCGGACAGTGCTTTGGCGGATTTGTGGACTTTCATCCTTGAGCAGTTTGACCAGGGCGGGGACCATTTCCTTGGCATCGCCGCGCACGTTGGTCAGGGCGAGAAGGACCTGGTGCCGAACTGCGGCATCCGTATCTCGCAGTGTTGCCAGGAGAGCCGGAGCGGCGAGGTGGGCGCCAGGCCCCAGATTTTGCAGGGCCTGGGCCGCATTGCGGCGAACCATGGCATTCTCGTCCTTGAGAGCGTGGGCCAGGCCGATCACCACCATCTTGTCGCTGATCCGCAACAAACCAAGTTGTCGGGCTGCCTGCGAACGGACGTCGACCCAGTTCGCGCCCAACGCATCCACCAGAACGGGGACCGCGGGAGCGCCGATTTTTGCCAGGGTATCCACTGCCAGCCCGCGCGCCTTGATGTCCACGTTCTTCAACGTCTCAACCAGAACCGGAATGGATACCTTGCCAATCTTGGCCAGCGCATTGCTCGCTTCCAGGGGAATGCCCTTTTCCTTGTCGACAAGGAGCGCCGCGAGATCGGTCACTGCGTCCTTGGCATCCGCGCCAACCTCGCCAAGGGCTCGCGCCGCCTGAAGTCGGACTGGCGCGGCATCGTCCTTGAGCGCAATTCGTAAAGCCGGCACGGCGATGGCGCCCAGCTTGCCCACGGCTTCCCCGGCTGCCTGACGCACTTCGGCGCTGCTGTCGGCAAACGCCTTGATGAGGACTGGAATTGCCGTCTCTGGCTTGGGTGCAATTCGGCCAAGCGTGTAGACGGCCTTGCGGCGAATGTTGTCATTCTTGTCGGCCAACGCCTTTATGATGCGCGGAGCGGAACCGCCGGCATCCGGCCCGATCCAGCCGAGGGCGGAGATGGCATAATAGCGCACATCGACATTGTTGTCGCTGAGAGCCTTGTTGATTTCTGGCACCGCAGCCTTGCCGATCTTTCCCAGGGCGAGTGCAGCATTGAGGCGCAGGTCTTCATTCTTGGTTTGCAAGGCTTTGACCAGTTCGGGGGCGGCCGCGGCCGCTTCGGGCCCTAGCTCGGCCAACTTGATCGCCGCCGTTACCTTCGCCGCGGGATTGCCGGTTCGCAATTCAGTCAACAAGGTATCGACTTTATCATGTGCACCCGAGGAGCTTGGGAACAAGCCAACCACAGAGGCACAGAGACACAGAGACCAGAAACAATTGGAATGTCGCATTTGAAGATTTCCAATGGGAAGGGTTGACTCAACTTCACCATTTCCCGCTGCTTGTTAGACGACCAAAAGTCACCGTGGGATTGCTAATTCGCCGGCTCGCTGGCAATGGCCTTTGCCGCCAGCCGGTCGCTACACTGGGCGAGGATCTGGGCGGCGACCTGGTTGGAATTGTAGCCGGCCGGCAAGCGAACCAGCGGCTTGCCGTAGCGCTCGCAATACCTCTGCGCCTCGCCGAAGCAATGCCGGGACCAGCGAATCGCAAGAATCACCACCGCCACGTCCGGCTGGGCGATGTATGGCTCGAACGTATCCAGCGACTGATATTCGTCAATTTGCACCCAATACAGCTCCTTGAGCCCAAGGTTTTTTTTGAGAGCCTCCTTGGCCTTCGGACGATGGTTGCCGCCGATGAGGACGATGCTTTGTCCCTGCAACAGGGTAGCGGCTTCCTTGACCTCCGGCGCCAGTTCGCGCTCGCCGGCTTCCTCCGGCTCGGTCGTCTGCCGGGCGGCCAGGAAGCGATCCACCTCGCGCAGCACCAGTCGGAATCCGCCGGGGAAATCTTCCAGGTCGGGTACGCCATCGAACACGGGCAAAATCAATTCGCGGAGATCGCGGTTGCTGGCCGGCAAGCCGCCCTGAACCAGGGTGTCCACCGCAGCGGCAAAATTCCGCCAGTGCTGGTTTTTCTCGTCTTCCGGCAAATCGGACTCGCCTTTGCCCAATTCAAAACGAGCTTTCTCGAACAGCTTCTTTCGCTGCTTGTCGCGCTTGCGAAGCTGGTGGTGGTCTTCACGTAGATTTTCGATGCGCGTCATCAGGCTTTCCCAGCGGAACGGATCGGCCCGGTCCTCGCCGCGCATGTAGCGGCTGATGAATATTTGCCGTTGACCCGCGGTGGCGCGAAGCCAATCGTAAACCTTTTTCTGATCCGGATCGAATGCCGGACCATTCGGCACGGCGTCGATGGCCGCGCGCAAAGCCGACTGGGCCTCGGCAAGCACATGCAGCCCGCGCTCGAAGACTTCGTTGGTGCCGTCCAGATCGACGATGATCTCGCGCAACAGAGCGACGGCATTGGCGACCGTATCAAAGCAGCCGGCCAGGTTACCCTGGAAGGCCAGCTTGGTCGGCGAGAATTCCGGAGCATAAATCATCCACAGAAAACAATCGGGCAGTTGCTTGGCGTGCTTGATGATTTCCTGGTCACGCGGCTCGATGTCCGAGCGTTTGGCGCCTTCGCGGAGGAGGTGCTGGCGCGACATGGTCCAGCGGACCGCCTCGGCCTTGAGCCGGCAACGCGCTTCCACATCCGGCAAATCGGCGTCGGTGGTCGGCGCCCAGGGGGCCATTGGAATGCGTTGACGTGATTCCCAGAATGCGGGGCCTGCGGGCGCCGGTTGCTGCTGAGGTGCAGGCGGCGGTCCGGGCAAAGCCGACAGAAGGATGGTACCGTTGCCCTTCGTTTCTGCAATCGGGGCTGGCAGCGGAGCTGCAACTTCTGGCGTGGGCGTTTCGGATTTGTTTTCGTCGGTTGTCGGCGGCGGCGTTTCCGCAACGAGTCTGCCGTCCTCTTGAGCGGCCTGGACTGCGGGAGGCACGTCATCGACTGGTGCTGATGAAACCGGCTCTTGTGTTGTTACCGTATCTTTTACCGTCGGCGTCCCCGGTTCGGTGGCCTCCAGAATTGCTTGTGCCAGGGCCCGCAAATCCGATCGTAATGCGCTGTAATCGCCCGCTATTCGTTCCACTCCCTCAATGACCGCTTTCAGTGCATTTATCCAGTCCAGCGCCATGGTTTTGCCCTTTCATCGGTGTTGATTGGGATGATGTCGCTTTTGAAATCCGTTTGCCTAACACAGCCGGCGCCGATTCCTTGCCGTGGTCCTGCCCGCGATAAACTCCGAAATCATTGAACCAGTGCCTCTTGGCGAACCGGTAGAACCAGTTCTTCTCTGGAATCTCCTGTCCGGGATTGTACTGCGAGGGGCGAACACTCATGGCGTCCAGCTCAGCCAGCGCAGTGCCGCGGGCCGTGGCATCCCTGGCACCATGCTTCTCCACCAGCTTCTTCAACAGATCGGGGCGTTCCAGGACGATGCAGCCGCGCGTTGTCGTCTGGGCCAGCTCTCGAAAATCGCTCAAGAACTCCGAGTGCAGGAACTTATCCTTGAGCGATCTGCTGTCCGCTTCGCTGGCGTGGATCGAGTCAGTCGTAAACTGGACGATCGGGCACGGTTCGATGTCGCCCCAGGGGTTGATGTGGTGGGTCATGCCGGTGGCGGCCGGGCACAGCGCCTGGCCCTCGCCGTCGAAATAGGCGTCGATGATCACGATTGGTTTCTTCGCCCGCATCTCGACCACGAACCGGCGGGCTCGCAATTGTTGCTCTGGCGTCAAGGACAGGTCGGGACAGGCATCCGGTCCCATGGGCCTATACACGTGAAACCAGGTGTACATCACACCCATGTCGATGAGCCGGTCGATCCATTGTTCGGTCAACAGGTCGTCGATGTTAGTCTGGCACAGGCTGGTGCAAACGCCGGTGAAGACCTTGTTGTTGAGGCAATTGCGGATGCCCTGCATGGTCTTGCCGAAGACTCCGCCCCGGCCGCGGCGCTGATCGCTGACGATTTCGTTGCCCTCGACGCTGATGAGGGGGGTCACGTTGCCGAGCTTGCGAAGACGCCTGGCTTTCTCGTCCGTGATGAACTGGCCGTTGGTGAAGATCTGGAAGTAGCAGTCGGGATGCGGTTCGAGCAATTCGAACAGCTTGGGATGCATGAACGGCTCGCCGCCGACGATGCCGAAGAAGACGTTGCCCATGGCTCTGGCCTCGGCGACCAGCTTGTGAAACGCCTCGGGCTGGATGATCTCCTGCTTGTGGGCCACATCCACCCAGCAACCCTGGCAGCGCAAGTTACAACTGTTAATGACGGAGACGTAAAGAAAGGGCGGAAACACTTGCCCGCGTCTCAGCCGGGCCTTGTGTTTCTGGACCGATAACATTCCTTTGAGGCCCATGTTCCACGCCAGTTTCCACAACAGGCGCTTGTCGGTTTCGAAGAGCAGGCGTTTGGCCATTTTGAGAAACATAACCATCATCCCATAGCGAGCATTTCCGTATCGTTGTATTAACTCTCGTCCACGGAGACTTGCTTTCGGGCAATCCCTGCCTGCTTCTGCAGCAACGCGAGGAGAACGTGGTAATTGGCCACTTTGCCGATCTCGATTTCGAACGGAAGATGTTGGCCCACGTCGAGCAACAGGTTTCCCGTTTGGATCCTTGCCTTGCCAAGAGTTTTCCACGAAACCGGCTTGCCGTCCACAATCAATCCCGACCTGTTCGCCTGAATGCGGTCGCCGAAATCAACCGTCTCGCCCGCTTGCAAGCGTTGCCTGGCCTTGTCCAGGAGGATGGGGCCCGATAGTTCCAGGATGTTTTCCGCCAGCACTTCGGTTTCCTTGAGGTGGTTACCCAGCTCGATTCGGTCGCCATCCTCCAGTGCGATGATGATCTCATAGACCCGGACGGTGCGCATGAGGTTGATCGTCCAATCAGTAATGCGGCGATAGATTCGGCCCACGTCTTCCCAGGGAATAACCTTCTTTTGCTGGCCGCGCCGGACCACCAGGCGATCCGCATACAGATCGACCGAGGTGTTCCATTTCTCCCTGATCTTCGCGATGTTGCGAAGAAGACGTGGGGCAAAGAGAACGGCCAGAAGCAGGGAAATGCCGATCAGAACGGGAGTGATGACGGGCCCGCGCAGTTGAGTCGGCGAGATGAGCCACGGAATCCAAACCGGAATGCTCAGTATGATCATCAGGCCGACAACAGACTCCAGGATGGTGAAAAGAAATTCTCCCCACCCCCATCCCCTGCCTTTGCTGGCATGGCGGGAAATGGGACGGTCGTTATCCGAGGAAGTCCGACGAGCCGAACCCATGGTTCAATTCGGGTTAATGCGTTTCCGTTTACTGCCCGCTGGCCTTGATTTTCTTCAGGGCGTCTTCAGCCGCTTCGCGAATGGAAGCCCGGCTATCTCCGGAGGCGAGCCGGGTGAGAGTTGGCACGGCATCGGCGGCGACATTGCCAAGCTGGCCCAATTCCTGGATGGCCGCCAGGCGATTTTCGGTGTTATCGTCCTTGGCGGCAGCATCGGCAAGGGCGGGCACCACCGCCTTTTCCTCCTTGGCAAAGGCGCCGGCCAGGCGGATGGCCTGGTAGCGAAGAGAATTGTCCGTATCCGCAAGAGCGATCTTGGCGGCCGGCCAGGCGACGTTCACCTTGGCGCCGACCCTGGCGAGCGCGACCGCGGCACTGCGGCGCAGCTCCACCTTTTCCTTTTTCTCGGCCAGAATCTTGGCCAGCGCTTCGGCGCTGTCGGCCGCTTCTGTGCCGAGCGACGACAAGCCATAGATCACCGCCTCACGTACCTTCACCGGGGAATCCTTATCCGCCAGAGCCGCAGTTAGGGCGGGCACGAGCTTGCGCGGCTCGTCGCTGATCTTCACCAGGATCAGGGCGGCATAGGTGCGCGTGAAGTGGTCGGAATCCTTGTTCGACAGGACTTTGAGAAGCTTGGGCAGGGCAGGGCGGGCTTTCTCACCCAGTTCGTTGAGGGTTTCGGCCGCCGCGGCGCGGGTGCCAGCATGCTTGTCCTCCAGGGCGGCCGCCAGGATCAGCACTTGCGATTCCGCCTGGAGTCCGAACTTGGCCAGGGAACGTGCCGCCGCCTCGCGAACGATTTCCGACTTGTCTTTTTGCAGTGCTTCGCCCAGGGCATCCACGGCGCCCTTGGCTTCCTTGCCCATGCCGGTCAGAACATTGATCGCCTCGCGGCGCACATTCGCATCGGCATCCTTGCTGAGGGCTTCCAGAATGCCGTTCACCACTCCCTCCTTGGGGCCTATGACCGCCAATGCAAGGAGCGAGCCCTGGCGCGCCTTCGGATTTTTGCTCTCTTTGAGAAGCTTGAGCCATTCCGAGCGTTTTTTTCCGAGCACAACATCTTCTTCCTGGGCCTGGATCAGGCAAGTTATGCACGCCAGCAAACCCAGGGAAATGGCGATTCGTTTGAACATGGTGCAGCCTCCGGTACAAAACAACCTTCTGGCATCATACGAGGGCGGACCGCACAGGGTCAACAAGTAAAGCCCCGCATTCTCCATGAGAAGAACGACAGTGCGAGATCGCGTTAACTTGCTTATTTGTCTGAAGAATTCTTCAGTGGAATCTCTTTCGCAATGTGTCGGCGTTGCCTGGGAGACTCCTCGAAATCATCATGCGGCGGACTTTCACCGCGTGACGGTTCCTTGTCCTTGGGTTTTTCGAAATAGGCGAGGAACATCATGGCGACAGCCAGCACGCGCAGGAACATGTGCAGGAAGAGCGCATTCCGGACTACCGGCGGCAATCCGGGTTGCCCCACGGTCATCACATTGATCGTTAGCGCCGCGGTTTGGTAAACGGTCATGACGATAATGACCGGCAAGTAGGGCAACAGGACCACCACTATGGCGCCGGCGAAATAGAGAACGCCCTCGACGACGAGCAAAGGATCCAGCTGAACTCCCGGCGCCGCACCGGCGGCGATCAAAACCGCGCCCAGCAGCATCCACAGGGCATGTCCCGCCTGAAGCGCTCCGGCAAAAACCATGCGCCGCCGGGCGCCCGTGGTCAAGAAGTATAGCGGCGTGCCCACAATGGCGGCGAATACGACCACGATGAGCACGGGGATGCCCACGACCCGGCCCAGGATGGCCCCGGCAATGGCCCCGATGGCACCGATAATCTGGGCAGCCACCGGCGGTTTCTTCGGTGCTTCTTTCGCCTTCTTTCCTGCCGCTTTCGCGGGGTCATCCTGGAAATCGAATGCCGACAGCTCGGGTTGTATTTCAGAGGAACTGGCCGGCGGCAACGGCGGCGGCGTGGCTCGAGCGGGTGCTGCCTGCGGAGCGGCCGGCGGTGGCGACGGACGTATCGGCGAGGCGTGTGGGGGTTTTGCTGCCTGGGGAATGGCGACAGGTAGTACGGCCGCAACAGGCGCCGTCATCGTGAAGACTTCCTGGCACTTCGGACAGCGAACTTTCCGACCCGCCAGCGAATCATCCACCGATAGCCTGGTCGCGCACTTGGGGCAATTGTTGACAAGAGCCATGGTTCCCCCCTCCTCGAAAATCTCTTGCTGTTAATGATCGGGAAGGGAGAAATCGATGTCAAGAAGCAGTGTAACTACTCCCGCAGGGGTGTGTTCTTCTCGTAAGAGCCCAGGCGCATGCGGGCCAGTTCGACCGGCTCGAAACCGAAATAGTACCGATCGTACCTCGATCCGGAAGCGGCGTAGATCTGGATGGCCGACTGCTGCCAGCGGACGGCTTCGCGGTAGTTGCCGGCTTCGGCATGTGCCGCCGCCAGGACTTCCAGCGCATTGGCGTCCTTGTACTCTGTCCAGGCGCACAGTTTCTGGGCGAGGACCAGTGCTCGGCGTCCGTCGCGGAGCTTTTTGGGGCCGGTGGCCAGGTTCCAGGCCAGGCCACGGTGGGCCAGGGAGTTGTTCGGGTCCAGGTGAAGGACTTCTTCCAGGTCGGCTATTTCCTTTTCCTGCTCGCGGCGGTGGTGGTACACGGTCGCCCTTGCCAGATAAATCTGCCAGGTTCGTTGGCCAAGCTCGATTCCTTTAATTAGATCTGGCAGGGCTTTCTGGTAATCCCCCGCATTGGTCAGCATAATCCCACGACCGTAGTAGGCTGAACCGCATCTGGGATTAATGCGGATGGCCCGGTCAAATTCCTTGAGCGCCTTGTCCTCGTGTTTGAGCATGGCCAAACAGGCTGCCCGCAAGGCAATCGCGTCCGCTTCCTCGGGGAAAAGCTGGATTGCTTGGTCGGCGCAGGCCAGAGCTTTCTCAAAGTTCCCCTGTTCACAGTAGCGCCTGCCAATTTCACAGAACGCCGCGGGATTCTTCGGATCAAGGTGCACGCATTTCTGAAAACTCTCGAAAGCTTTTTCCAGATATCCCTGGGTATAAAATAGCTGTCCGCGCGCCCAGACCAGGCCGGCATCTTTCGGTTTCAGGGAAATCGCTTTATTCAAGTCCGCCAATGCCCGGATATATTCCTTTTTGTCTGCAAATACTTCGGATCGGTAGAAGAGGGCATCCACATCTCGAGGATTGAGGCGAATGGCTTCGTCAAAATCGGCAAGAGCGCGCACCGCATCTTTCCTCATGCCGAAGGCCCGGCCACGATTCACGAGGAGGGTTGCTTGGGTTTTCCTGGACGGTGCCTTTTTGAAGTACGCGGTTCGGGGCGGCTTCTCCTTCCAGGATTTCAGCTCGAGGGCCACTTCATAGTTCATGTCGCCACGCTTGTACAAAATCGCAACTTTCTTCCCCGGAGTTTTGAAAATGTTGCTCAACTCAATGAAGCGAGCCTCTGCCACGCTTTTCCCATCAATTGACAAGACAACATCTCCGGCTTTGAGTCCTGCGTTGTCAGCCGGACTGCCTTTCTTGATTTCCAGGACCGATGTCACTTTACCTTTGCGGGTAAACGCCAGGCCGCTGTAATCGTGCAGGTCGTCCTCACCGCACCGGCTTTTCTCCAGATAGACCGTCTCATTTGGAAAATCAAGAATGACGTTGAAACGCCGCCAGAAAGAGACGCCGAGGGCACTGATCCCAAAAGGAGATTCCCCGATGTTCAACGACCGCGGAGACCCCTCGTCGATAGAAAAGCCAGGGAGCCATCCCGCAGCGGTTTTTTCGGTGCCACATAAGGTACCGGCCTTGGATGAGGCCAAATTTCGAATCATGCCTTTGTGCGCCAAGAAATGGAAAAGTTCTTTTCGCAGATCGCCATATCCTCTGGCACCGGTATCAATGTGATGTGCTTCAGGCCCCCAGCCGGCAATCTCGCCCACGACCAGCGGCCGTGATCGTTTCTTGTCAAAGACGATCGGTATTGCCTTGCCATTGGGCCGGCACGGTGAACGGAGCAAGCGCATTTTTCCTGCATCGAAATTGACCTGCACCGCATAATCTGCAAGAAAATCCATGCCCAAGAGCCCATAGAAGGAATGCCCGGATAGTTCACGCAGGTCAGTAAGGTCTTCGCCAATTACAGGGTAGGGTGCTTGCCAGGCGATGTTGCCGACTTTGATTTCCGGTGCCTTATAAAATGTCAGGGTTTTCACCACCCTGTGGCCCGGTCTCTTCCATTCTTCGCTATGTAACGATTCGCCCCGTGTCAGCGTCGAGTCGATCACTGTCTGACTGCACCCCGTATCGACCACAAATTGATAGGTTTTACCATGCACCGTCACCGGAATGATCAGCCAATCGCCATCGTTATGGACGTCGAACTCCGCCAGGATGGACGGATCCTGATTCGCCCACGACCCGGCAACCGCCGTCAGGACCAGCACTGCCGCGAGCAATCCAGCACGAAATCGTTTCACCGGAAACTCCTTTCTCCGTTCCCGCCTCCATTTTCCGGGCCGAATTTTTTCCGAATTCGGCATCGGGGTCAAGATGGACGGTCCACGCGGGAAGATGGCGAAAATGGTGAATTGGCAGACAGGTTGGCACGATCGAGGGCAGGGCTAAAATGCCAAGAGAACAGGTGAAAGACCGATGTTACGCAAGAAAAATCGACTGAAACTGATGTGGCCGTGGCTGCTCCTGCTGATTCCAATCGGCTGCCAGGGCGGCCCGGAGAAAAAGGAGGTACCCGCGATGCAAGTCAGCAGCAGTGCCATCAACGAAGGGGCCCCGATTCCCAAGAAATACACTGCGGACGGCGCCGACGTCTCGCCGCCGCTCCAGTGGCTGGGCGCTCCGCCGACGGCCAAGAGCTTTGCCCTGATCTGTGACGATCCGGACGCCCCGCGTGGCACCTGGGTCCACTGGGTGCTCTTCAATCTGCCGGCCGACAAGACCGAGTTGCCCGAAGGAGTGCCGAGCACAGTGGGTGTGCAAGGCAAGAACGACTTCGGCAAACCTGGCTACGGCGGTCCTTCGCCGCCCAAGGGCAAACCGCATCGCTACTTCTTCAAAATCTATGCCCTGGATGCTGTGCTGGATTTGAAGGCAGGGATCAGCAAGGCGCAACTGGAAAAAGCCATGGCGGGGCACATTTTGGCCGAGGGGCAGCTCATGGGAACGTATTTTCGCCATAAGTCCATATT
>Ga0066903_100000064_pt1 | contig 44551 bp, 80 predicted proteins | sample PanSoiMetaGPlot1_FD_67491 | JGI IMG/M metagenome (GOLD analysis project Ga0066903, IMG submission 67491) | Tropical forest soil microbial communities from Panama analyzed to predict greenhouse gas emissions - Panama Soil - Plot 1 (version 2) | ecosystem: Environmental > Terrestrial > Soil >... | reverse complement strand
TGGATAACAAGTGCGGGCGATAATCCATACGCGGTAGTCGCTTCTGCCGCGAGCGCGCGATAACGTGTGCCAAGGTCCGGGCAGGATAGGGATTTGGCCGACTCATGCACCAACACCGCGTCGCGCAGCACCGGATTCAGTCTAACCATTTTCGCCGCGAGATTGAAGACGAGCGCGGCTTGATCGCGCGACTGCGCGGCGGAATAAATCTGTGAGTTTTGTTTGCCGTTCGCTTCCGGCCCGACCAGATGCACCAGCAGCAAGCACGCGACCAGCGTGGTCTTGCCGTTCTTGCGGCCGAGCGAGAGGATCGCGCGCCGCGTGACATGCGGATTGTCGTAAATCTCTAGGATGAATTCTTGCTGCCACGGGAGAAGTTCGACCTTGCTCCCGACGTGCGCGCCTTCCGGCACGAAACAGTATTCTTGAATCCACGCGATGACCTTTTGCCCGCGCGTGAGAATGACCTTGCGCGGACGACCGGGGCCGCGCTTGGGTTTGGTCACTGGATCAAGCATAGGTTTCCCACGGACGCTTCATGACCTGATTGCGTTTGCTGTTTTCGGTCACGACCGGTTGCGGGCCGCGTACCGATTTCGACAGCCGCAAGTCCGCCGACAACCGCCGCACGTTGGCCGACTCGCGCGCATGCAATCGCGACAGCGCTTCGATGTTGTCGCCCTTCTTTTTCGCGGTGAGCGCTTTGATGTAGCGTTCCCACGCAATATCCGCTGCAACGCGATGCCGACATAAACTAATCAGCAAGCCCCACGTCTCACGCCCGAAGTAGCGCAAAGGCATGCTGTCCACGATTGACTTCCAAATCTCCGCTTCTTTCTCCCCAAGCTCCGCAGGCGGTTGCGGCTTGGCTTCCCCCGGCATTAGCGGCACCACTTCCAAGTCTGCACTCGCATGCCGTCCACGTTTCTCAACCATGTTGCCGTCTCTCTCGATTCCAGGGATGCAACGGATCGAGCGGATTCCCGTTCGCGTCACAGCCGCGTTTGATGGGGCCAGGATCGTCGTGCATTTCGCGTTCAAGCCAGCGGTCGACTAGCTGACAATGCAGCGCGCGCACTTTGAGCCGGTCGGGATCGTTCACGATGCGCCGCCGAAGTTCGTCGCGTGGCGGACACAGCAAGACGAGATTTTCGGGCGTAACAGCGAGCGCGTCAGACCACCATTGCCGCAGCGACTTGCCGGGCGCGGAAACGATCACCCACGCCACGCGCTCGGGCGGCTCATTCGCCAGCGCGACCAGCCGCCGGTTGCGCTCGGCCAGCAATTCGGCCACGTGCTCGGGGCGGCTTCGCCCCAACCCAAACTCGCGCGCAATGCCGTCGAGATCGATCACGATGTCGCCGGGCGAACCATGGTTCGCGACGTAGGTCGATTTGCCCGCCGCTGGCGGCCCCATGACAAGCCGAACCTGACAGCCCGGCCGGGGCAAGTCCGGCCGCGCAACGTCGCCATAAGAGCGCGTCACCGGCCCGACCGCCCGAAGCCGTAGCGCGGGCAAATCGCGGCCCGCGTCGAGCTTTGCCAGAACGCGCACTTGACGCCCTTGGGAAAGATTGCCTCGCCCTTGACCAGCGAAGCACCTTCGTCCGGCGCTGGCGTGAACAGGAATACCGGCCACGACATCGGAAGCGGCCCGCCCACGACAGCGGGCGGCGTCGTCGGCCAGCCCGCATAGGCGAGCGGACCAGGGTCGCCAATGTAGAGCAACCGCAACCAACGGCGCGGGACGTGGATTCCGAAAACCGGGGCGCGCATTCGAGCCTCGCATGATTGGCGCACGACTGGCGCACCGTTCTCTTTTGTTCTCTATTCGTTTCAGGTGATTCGCCCGTCAGTCCAAGGGCTTAGCCGGGCTGACTACGCCCGAGCCGGACCTATTCAGTTACATTGGCGCAGCGGGCCTATTGGCGCACTTCCCTGACTACACAACCTAGCGCAATGCAAGAAAGCCGCATGAAATGGGCACTTCTCAGCTTTATGCGCAATCGGGGCTGTCTGCCCCCGGCGGTTGTATCGCGAATGGCAGCTTTCGGCCCTTTTTCTTGGCTCGCTTTCGGAAACGGCCCCGAATCTCGACGATTTCAGCGGTATTGCCGATTCCAGCCTGAATTACCCTCTCCGTCGCCGGGGAGGGCCGAAACTCGACGATTTTCGCGTGTCTTTTCATAGCGTTAGCCCCTACCTTAGAACCACGCTTTGACTACGAGAATTTTCGTCTTTTCGAGCCGTTTCGGCACACCCGCTAAGCCACTGATTTCATTGGGCTTCTGGACACGGTTTTGCGACTAATCCGCACCCCGTAGCTACGTGCAAGTTAGGCCCATTCCACGGGCACTTCTCGCAACGCACGGCGGCGTGATACCCCTCACTTGTGCCCATTCCACGGGCCTTTTCGAGCTTCACTTAGCTCCGACTACGTTTGACTAAGTGCTTGATTTTGTTGAAGAATTTCAAATGGTCAAACCTAATATAAGTTTTGCTGGCCGACCCCGCCGCCGCGCCCGGCCGGTTGTGTAGTCAAGAAATTTTCTGGCTCCCCCCCGCCAAGTCATTGATATAGCTAAGGAATCTGGCACGTGCCTCGGTTGTGTAGTCAGAAACAAACGTGGAGATTTGAGCCAATTACCACCGCAAAAATTTTATTCTTCTACGAATCTGGTCGATTTTGGCATGATTTCATTTGCAACAATACTTCTGAGTACAAATCGACCTGAATCGCGGCTATTTCTAGCGTGGACGAGGCAAAACGCTACGAATAACAACGATTTAAGCGCAATATTATTGCGCTAAACTCTGCTAGGACGTAACGCAACCTAGCTTAAATCAGAATTAGCAACAATGACTACACAAAATGCCTGTTTGTTCTAGGTTTATCTCGGGTGTTTTGCGCACGTTCCGTACTTGCATAACAACGGAGGGTGCATGGTCAACCAATATCACCCCAATCGCACAGGGAAGCCCGTACAGCGCGTGCATTGTAGCGCTTGGGCTCGGGACAGGTAGCAGCACCGAATAACGCACAGGCGGCCAGCGCTAGGGCTTCTGCGGTACTTGGCCGAAGCGGAATCCCTGGTACACGGGATGGCGCGGATCGGTCGGCATGCCGTCCGCGCCTATGGTCGGATCGAAGCCACGGTTTTGCTCGAAGCGCTTCGTGCCGTCATGACAGGGCTTGCACAAGCTCTGCACGGGATCGAGGCGGAAGCGATTCCAGTCGCCTTCGTGCGGCATCACGTGATCGACCACGGTCGCGACCGTTACTTCGCCGTGGGCTGCGCAGAGTTGGCAAAACGGCTGTTGCCTTAGCTGCACCTTCCGGCGCTTGCGCCAGACTCGATGGTCATACCACTTGCGCCAGTCAGCGCGTTTCAAGTCTTCGCGGATCGCCTTTGACACTTGCTTTTCCACAAGACCGCACGACGAAACCGCGCGCACGCAGCGCGTCGAGAAATGCCACGAAACAAAACTCTGGAATGGTCGGCCTTTCATTGAGCGGTCGATTCATGGCAACCGCAAGCGCTTCCTCGATAGCATCTTCACGCAGCATTTAGGGATACCTTGGCACCGTGCGATCTTCGGAAACCTGACCGCTGCCGTGGCAAGCTTCGCAATGGCCAGAGCCATCGCAATCCTCGCAAGGCTTGTCCTTGACGGTGCCTGTGCCGTCGCACCATTGGCATTCGCCCGAGCCGCCGCAGTCAGGACATTCGGTCATGTGATTCACCAAAACCGGGGCCGCGACCAACGATGGATTTGAGCGCACACCGCAGTCGCGGCCTAATCGCTCAAACTCCCGTCGCTCTGGACCGCAACCGAAGCCAGCGATTTTCTAGCTCTTGCTCGTGCCTTATTGCGAGGACGATGACGACGGCGGCGTTTGTGCTTGACTGGCTCTGGCGGCGTTACGAGCCATTGTTGCACCAAATCGCCCCAATCGATTCGCCTTTTTTTCTTCGGATACCGTTTTTGCGGTTTGAATTGTTGAAGGCAGCTTTCGAGAAATTCCGGCGTTGCAAGATCAATCCGGTTGACGACGGCATGCTGAAGTCCATTTCCGCCAGCGTTCCGATTCAACAATGATCCCGTACCACGATCACGACGACCATATTGCAAAATCAACCGTTCCTCATATTCGAGCGCCTTCGCTTCATCGTTTGTTCGAAAAACAATTTCTGGCTTGGTGCCAAAACGCCGACCATGCGCCCATGCTCGGCTGCGCGTTCCCTTACCAACATAAGCGGGAACACCGGACTCGTCACAGTAAACGTAGACATAGAAAAATCCCATGCGAAGCCTTTTTGCGGATCGCTCAACCCGCAACGGCAACAACAGCGCCGGTATCCAGCCGTTACACTGTTGCTCGATCCATTCCCCGAATCGCCTTCGGGGGCCGCCGTCGACGGTGCCGTCTTTGCCGTCGCGGCTTTGGCGTTTCTTTTGCTACTTCCAGAACGAGATCACGTTCGTCGATTTGCATGGGCACGAATTTGCCCATCAACCATTCGATTCGCACAGCGGCTTTGCCGTCACCGACCGCGTACAGATATTCCGCGCGCTGGCCGGATATTCGAACGTCGGCGCTGTTGATGATCACACGGTCACCGGGAGCGAAGCGCGACGAAGATATTTCTGGCGTTGGGATCACGCCGTCGCTGTCGGCAATTTGTTTGAGCGATTTCACCGCAAGCTCGATTGGCTGGCCATGGGCGAGGAAGTCGACCACGCCGAAAATCTCGCGGAGAGTTGACCATGAATTTTTGGCCACGACGAAAAGATAGCCGGGAAAAGCGGGGAGCAAGCGATCATGAGCACGACCGCGAAAGACGCGACGGCGGCGAACCTTAAAAACACAGTGTTCGTAATCCCAACGCGCGAGAGCCCGCGAGATTTTTAATTCGCAGTTTGGTGGCGTGATAGCCAACGACCACGAACCTGTCATGTCGCGGGCTCTCCGGTGCTCGGGATTCTCTCTGCATTGCGAGAAATACCGCATTTAGCCGGATTTGCAAGCGACAAGCGCCATATCTAGCGCTTCGGCGGCTCTTTTTCGGGCTCTTGTGGCGCTACGGTTGGCGATTCCAAGTGGAAGTCTTCGGCCTTGAGCCGATGCACCACGGGTTTTTTCTTCGGCTCATCGGGTTTTTTCGGATCGTCGGTCATAGCAGGCGTTCCTTCTGTGCGAGCGCAGCATAGTCGGCTTCGATGGCTTCGAATATGGCGATTTGGTCGTCCGCAAGCTTTTGGCTCATTGCACCTTCGTCGACTCGCCGTGCATAGACGCGGCGACGATAGCCGATTTCACGCTGCACGGCTTGGAGCTTTTCGGTCGCGGTGAACGTCAATATCGCACCTTGACGCGGCGTGTACCGTATTCGGGATATTCCCAACGAAATTGATGCGCAGTGATCTCGCCGTCAGCGTAGCATGCACATTTCGTGAGTCCACCACACCATCGCACGGAATCCACAGCCTTGGAATTCGGGCTTCGAATCAGCGAGCGGATTGTGCCGAATTGGCCAGGGACCGGCGGCGCGGCGGATTTCGAGAATGCGTCGAAGGCCGCTTGTGCCGTGACTTCGCGGGCGATTGGCTCTTTGCGCCCGTAGTAGCGCCACGCTTCGAACATGCCATCGATCTTGACCAGGGCACCGACGACCGTGCCTTTCGGTTCTTCGTCGGCCGCATAGACCACGTGTTGACCGCTGACGCGGCGCACGGGTGTCGACGCCGTAGGCTTGAACGATTCCAAACAACCGGGATGCAGCCAGTGCTTGTCGCGACCGTTGGCCTGGTCATAGCGCTGCGTCGTGGCGTCGAGCACGCCGCAATGGTCGCATCGTGTTAGCTCGGGGAAGCCGAGCCGAATGATTTCGTCACGCGACAGGTCGGGCGGCGCGTCTTGCTCGGGCAGAAGCGGGAAGGTTTTTTTGCGGCTGCGTCGTGGTGGAACTTTTTGCGCCATTCGGAATCCTCTTTTTTCTTTCGCAACGCACAACGGTTCTGCGCCAGTGCGCCGATGCGCTGACGGTGCTCTGAGTCCTGCCCTTCGGTAAAGAGGGAGTTTGCCCGACCCCTGCGCCATGAGGGGAGGGCAATGGCGCGCTGTGCGCCAATCCCTCTTTACCCGAAGGGTCAGGCACGCGATTGGCGCACGAATCTCGCGCCAGTCGTGCGCCAGTCGTGCAGAGTATAATGTGTGATTGGCGCGGTGCCACTTTGGCTCAATATTCGGCTGTGGAAAACGGAAAATGTCACACCCGCGTTTGCTGCAATGCACGCGCTGGTCACAGGTTTTACAGCACGCCCGCGATGACGAGGCCAACGATAACGACGCCAAGGGCGAGCGCCACCAAACAGACGATGACTTGAATTGGACTATTCATTATCGCGCTTTTCTTGGCGGCTTCGGTACGGCGGCGAGCGTCCGGTCGACGACCATATTGATTTGCCAATCCGGCGGCGTCGATTGCTTCATGTGCTTGATACACGTGCGCACAAAATCCTCGCAGAAAGCGCGGTCGCGCAAGAGGCTATCGCGTGCCCATTGGATTGCGATGATACGTTTGTCGCCCGCGACCATGACCATTTCGTCGTTGGTCAGGTCGCGTAGCGTTAGGCTGTCGGTGTATGCCATGATGTGACCGCAACGGATGCAAATTGTAATTGCACCGGGTCCGGGCTTGTGGTCGCGACCATGCTCATCTTCGCTGACGCAATTCGCCGCGTCCATTTGATGCCCGCAGTCGGTGCAAGCGCTTAATGGCACGCGTCGGTCCTTGCCGACTTTCATCGGAAGCCCGTGATATAGCGGCGCACAAAATCAACATCGCCAGATTGGGCGGCGAGCGCGGCGGCGAACGTAATATTCGGCTCGGCAAGAAACTTCGTCAGCGGGTGCTTCGACAGGTCTGATCCCATCGACGCGACCGCGTTAACGAGATCGCCAGCGTTGACATATTCGAGCGCGCGTTGCTTGCACCAATCCAAATGTTCTTGGCGTGTCACGGTCATTTGCAGCACTCCAATGCCGAGTCATCATGCGCAAGCCGCATTTTTTGGACGGTCTGGCGACAAAAAAAGTTTGGCGAGATCGGGCCGCAATTGCTCGCGCGGCACGCCGGTAATTTCCTCAATCACAAGCAAGCGCCGCATTGGAATCTTGTCCCAAGCAAGGACCGCTGTGTGAGACTTGAGGCCAAGCGCGCGGGCTAGAGGCCGAACGCCACCAGCGGCTTTGACCGCTCGTTTCACTCCGGTATCCATTGTTGAATCCTTTCAATAGTTGGTCGGCTGCGTCCAAGAGAGCGCGTCATTTTAGCCATGTGGTCAGCTTTTGCCTACCAACCTAAAGTTAACACCGGTCACTTTTTTGTTGACGGCCCAACTGGTCAGGTGCTAGTGACCGATACTGGTCAGGTAAACAGGACCATTACGGTGTCGCCCCCGTCACGGCCCATCGGGCGACAGAAAGGAGAGCCCCCTGCATGCCAACATCAGACATTCGTGTACGCATCCCGGCTTCGGTTGCGGAGATGCGACCGCCAAAGTCATCGAGTCTGATCACTGAGGCGGCAAGCTTCATGCGCTCGCACTACGAGCACCTGTTGCCGTACTTGGAAGTGCTCGCTGGCGACAAACCATCGAAGCACGGCAAGTACGATCTTGACGAAGCGGATTACGTATTCGCCGCAAAGAAGATCGCCGCCGACAACGGCTACGCTTTTCTTGCCGACGTGATCACCGCCGATTTTCTACGAGCGCTGCGTTTCGGTTTCAGACGCAACACAGGCGAGAAAGCCCTGTCCAAGCGAATGAGACTGCAACACAAGGAACGCCTCATCGAAGACCGGCGTGAGCAACAGTCGTAACCGACTGGAAAGAGAGGAAAGGTTTGGGATCGGTTGAGGCGCGAGCTTCGACCGATCCCAATCTCTTGGAGGATTTCAATGGATGCAAAAACCGATGTGAAGTGCGGCCCCGAAAATTGCCCGCTCACGGCATGGGCGGCACTCTCGCCAAGCGAGCGGAAGATTCAACGCAAGTCGCTTGCCGAGAGACTTTATGCGCAAGGCTTCACTATGGAACAGATTGCCGAGCAATTTGGCGTGACGCACAAGACTATCAGCAACGACTTGGAGAATTGTACCGAAGGTACAAATCAAAAGCGCGCCAAGACCGCGACCAATCCCAAAGGTTCGGGGCGGCCAAAAAAGGCGCGCAAGCAACATGACGCGGCGCGCGACCGTGTGCGGCCGGTCGTCGAAGCCGGGGGAAGGGTGTCACGCAAAAAACTCGCCAAGGAATTGGGCGTTGGCGAGAACACCGTGCAGCGCGCCGAAGAATATGAGAAAGGCCGATTGGAGACGTTCGCACAATTGCTCGACGCCGCCGCGGCCGAGCATTTCACCGATAAAGGCACGCTGCGTATCGACGACGCGATCCGCGTCCACAAGGCGCGGCTCGACAGGCAATTCGAACACCGCGTTCGCGACGAAGTGCATAAGCGGATCGAGGCGGCCAACGACGCAACCCGTGCGAACAACAAAGAATTACGAGAAGAAAATATGAGGCTGTGGCAAACGATTCAGCGCGGGAAGATTTTCACGCCCGACCAATACAAAGCAATCATCCGCTGCCTGCATCCCGACTCGAATCCGTCGCCCGAAATCAGGCACAAGGCGTTCCTGATTTTCGAGCCCAAGAAATTCGCGCTGACGGGAGAGAAGTAATGGACGATGAGCTATTCGAGAAAATTAGGCTTGAGCTTTCCGAGTGGCACGACTCGCTGTTATTGCTGCATGGGCTCAAGCACCGCGCAAACGAAGTCGCCGCGATCCTTGTACGGATGAGAGAGATAAAACCATTCACATCATTCCCAAAAACACATTGGTTTGAACCGGAACCGGGAGAGAAGTGATGGCGCTCTATGACGCATCGTGGGGAATGCCGCTGACGGGGCCGTGGAAATTCGGCACGTTCGTGAACGCGGTGATACGCGCGCTGCCGCACCACGGCGGCCACTTGCCGACCACGCAAGCGTATCTCAACACGTTCTTCGATATGCACGTGCTCAACCGGAATTTCAAAGTCTGCGTCACGCTCAATTGCCAAGACCCGTGGCCGCCGATGCTCGACGGCATCTATGACGCGGCGGGCAGCAACGTGGACGAAGCCGCGAAGTTCGTCGGCTGCATGTATGCCCTGATCGCGATCCATCGTCCTGAAATTTGGATATGTGCGCCGCTGCCGATTTTCAGGAACCGCGCCGACCCGCACAAATGGGCACCGCGAGTCTATTCGCTGTGGGGCAACGCACCGGTCAACATGCCGCGCATCCCGCGCGCGCTGATCTAAGCCGCCGCGCGTTCTTTCAACAGCCGCAGGATCGCGCGCGCAATGGTTTCGGCCTTGTTCTTGCTGAACATGCCGACCAGCACCGTGGCGATATCTTCGGCGGTGTCGCTCGGCTTGAACAGGTCGCCGTCCTGCCGTTGCGGCCCGGCAATGCGCTCGATCACCGACTGTCTCAAGTCGGCGTCGTTGTTCTCGGCAAGGTGATGCACCACGCTCTCGACTGCGCGATTCAAATCGACCGGCTTGAACGGCTTGTCGGCGTCGTCGTCATTGGGCTTCGGCTTCGTCCGAAAGACCGGGCAATGCTTCATGATCGTGGTCGGCGCGGCCCACGCGATTTGCTGTCCTTGTGTCAACGATTCGTGCCACTTCGTCACTTCCGGCAAGCTCTGCATAATGATTTCGAGCCGCGACGCCGTGGCCTTGTTGACGACCGCGCCGAGCCCCTGTTGCTCGATCAAGCGCATGAACGTCTTTGCGCCGCCAATCTCTTTGGCGATCTTGCGGGCGCGCACAACAGCCCGGCCAATCGTGACCCAACAGTCGAATGTCTTTTTCAGGATTGCGATCTGGTTACGGGCGGCTTCGAAGATTTCGTTGTCCTCTAGCGTGATCGCGACGCTCTCGCGTGCATTGGCCATCATCTGATCTGTCCTTCCGGTTTGCGGAAAGGACGATCTAACAAAAAAGTTGCCACGTGTCAACTGGTCGCTCCGGGTGGACATGATTCGCGTCTCCTAGATAAAGGCTTCCTGCGCCTTTTCCTCATTCGGATCGGGCGACGCTTTGAACGTGGACGGCATGACGCGCTTGCGCGCCTTGCGCTGCCGCTTCGAATGATATTCGCTGACCGCGAGGCGCTTCGCCTTCTGCCAATCCTTGAGCATTGCGACGGCTTGCTCCATCTCGACACCGAAGTGACTCATGACGAGATCGCCAACGTAGCGGCTCATTTCGTGCTCGGATTGCTTGCGCGTGTCGAGCGTCCAATACTCGCCGGTAAACTCGCCCTTGCTGTCGAAGATTCCTTTTTCGAGCTTGGCGAAGAACGCGTCGATGAGATCGACCGTGAATTGGTCGAACAGTCCGGGCGGCGTAAACGGCACTAACGCGCCGACTTCATCGCCCGGCTGGTTGCGCTCCCAATTGGCGTTGTGCAGCGTGACCGTCTCTTTGCGAAACCATTTCGCGACCGCCGACTTGAGATTCAGATTCGCTTTGGCGTCGTCATAGCGGAGATATTTATGTTTGCGTTCGTCGCCAATTGTTTTGACGATGCCGCTGTCGTCCTTGTCCTTCATCAACTCGGCTTCTTTGGTCGTCATTGGAAACAGCGTCGAGACAATGCGCGCGATTCCGATGAGCGCGCCCGCGCCGCGCGCCGCGTCAACGTCGCCCGCCATGCCGGTTGCGTATTTTTTCGTGTGATGCACAAGGCATACGGCGGTGTTTGTCTCGCGCGCCAGCCGTCGCCACATGACGCCCGCCCATTTCAATTCGCTGTTTGAGTTCTCATCGCCAGCGAACGTCTCGGCAAACGGATCGACAAACACAACGTCGATTTGATTCGCTTTGATCGTGTCAATGAGCCGTTGCATCATCGGCTCTTGCTTCATGGTTTTAGTGCGCGCGTCGAACGACGCAACGAGATAGCCGTCGTCCTCATCCGCAATGAAAAACCGATCCGAGAGATATGCCTGATCGAGCGGGCGGTAGCCGCCGCCATCGGCGCTCACTTGCATCACGCGCGCCATGGCCGCAAGGCGGCGCTTGCACTCCATCACGTCGTCTTCGGAATTGATAAACAGCACGCGGTATTGCGCGCGCGGACGCCAGCCCGCCCAACTGACGCCGAGCGCACAGGCAATGCCGACTTGCAACGTGAGAAGCGACTTGCCCGATCCGCTTGGCGCGACCAGCACCGTGACTTGCTTGCGCATCAACAGGCCGGGTATTTCCCAATCGCGCGGCAAGAGCAATGTTTCGTCGAGCGGGAACGGCCGGTGCAACGGCACAAGCGCGGGCTTGTCCGCTGGCGGCGTGATATTGGGCGACCAGTCGGGAAGCGTCTCGACAAACGCGTTGAGCGCTTCGACCGTGCCGCCGTTGCGAAAATAGTCGGTCACGTCGCCCTTGCTCGGGCAGTCACGCCATAGCAACGCTATGTCGAACATGCGCACGCGCTCGGCCAGCGGTGCAAGTTGCTCAGCCACGTGCATGGCATGATCGAAGCCCGGAAGCTTGGGCCGCTTGTCGGGATGAAAAAGCTTCTCGCCGGTTTTCTTATTGATGCTCTGCGAATCGTGGTCGGCAATGATTACCACGTCGGCGCGCTCGAAATACTGATTGAGAGCGGGCTTCCAGCCGTTGCAACCGCCCTGGTTGGTCGTGGCGACGTAGCCCATCTTGGCCATCGTCTCCACGTCTTTCTCGCCTTCGACGATGTAGACGACGCCGCGTCCTATGCCTTCGAGCAATTCCGGCAAGTGAAACGGAATGTCGCGTTGGCCTTTGCGGCTATAGACCCATTTGCCGTTGGCGTCTTGATAGCGCGGGCGGAAATCCTTGGGCTCATAGCGGACGACCTGAAACTCGCGCTCGCCGTTTTCGTTCTCGTAGTCATACCACGCCACTTCACGGCGAAGTTGCCGCACGTTGTCGGCGGTGCCGCGACCATTGCTGTCGTCGTGGCCGTTGGGCTTCGGTTCCTGCGTCAGCGTCTCGACCGCCGTTTCGAATCCGCAGTCGTCGAGATGCATAACGAGCCCAATGACATCGCCAGAAATATCGTCGGGCTTGCACTGTCGGCAATTCCATACGTTGTCCCTCACGTTGATTGAGAAACGGTCAGTGCCGCCGCACTTCGGACATGGCCCAATGCGCTCGCTGCCGGACTTGCGCAGCACGATTCCGCGCCGCAAAATCTCGGCTTCGATGGGTGCCTCGCGGGCACGCTGAATCCACTGGTCGACTGCCAGCATTGCTCAATCCAATAGCTCTCCGATTTTCGCCCACGCCGCTTTGATGCCTTCGTTCTTGATCTCGCGATTGAGAATGTCGCCGTAAAGTTCGTGCGCAACTTGCAACATCACAAGGTAGAGAAACGCGCGCGGGTAACTGTCCTCTTTGAACGTCTTGCGCAGAAGCTTCATAACGTCGGTTGCCGAGCGCTGCGTCGCTTCCGAAGTCGGCCACTTGGCAAGATTGCCCGCTTCGATTCCCGCTTCGGTAATCAGAGCGGTCACCGTTTTCGTTCTGATCGTGTCCATGCGCCGTCTCCCTTGTTCAAGTGCTCGACAATGCAGTCGCCGTATTCCGCCATGCCGAGCGCGCCCTTGGGCCGCCGCTCGCCTTTCTCCGCGTGATCCGAACCAATCGGCAATTCCGGCAGCGCAAGATGATCGAGCACCGGCACCGTGATTTTGATGTGATACTTGGCCCAATCGAATTCGCGCAGCCCGGAAAAGTGCATGTGGACCGCCGTTTCGCCTTTCTTGGTGCGGCGCATGTGCGGGCGCACGATATGAAAGATAGGCCGCCGTGTGCCGCGCTCGGTTAGCGTAGCGGCGGTGATGTCGCGGTCCTTGAAGAAATACGACATGCGCTTCACGTCCACGCCGAAGGTGGCAACCATGCCGCCGTCTTTCGCTCTGCCGCCTTTCGTCGCTTCAATGCGGATCATCGATCCCATTGCGCCGTGCTCATACATTAGCGCCGCTTCGATAAAGCAACGCCGCAAGAAATCCTCCGGGCTGGCATCGCCGCGTCCGCACGCCCACGACAGATATTCGGTCGCAATGCCCCAATGCTTGTTGGGGATCGAAAACATGAGTCCTTTGTCCGGGCCGTGCTTGTGGCGAATGTGAACGCGCTCGTTGATGAGCATGCGCAGCACGCGCACCGCGCCGGTCGCACGCTCGACGCAGATGGCATAGTCCTGCGGAATGCCGCCCTTGTGACGCTTGTCGAACCGCTTGCTGCGATGGTCGACGCGATCCCAATAGACCGTCATCGAATAAACGTCGCCGTCAACGACGCGCTGAATTTCGGGCGGCGGCTTGCGGTACTTGTGGAAATAGAGAAACTTCGGAACCCACAAGATGCCCGGCTTCACCATCGTGCCGGTGTACTCGTCACGAAAATCGTTGCCGCCGCTTATCGTGAGAATGCGATGCTTTGCTTTCCAGTCGGGACGCTCTTTCGGCATGGCTTCGGGCGGCAAGTCCACGATTAGATTTCGTTCTTCGTCCATGGAGTCGAAGTCGATGCCGTAGGAGATCGCGCCGAAGCCGGGGCGATTCTCTTTCCACCACGCCGACAAATCGTCCATGCCTTCCTCGCTGCGCCAATTATCGAACGCTTGCACAGCGCTGCCCGGCATGACCTGAATCCCGATGCGACGGTGTAGCTCGTAAGCATCCTTGTCATGCTGACGCATGCGTTTGAGATACACGAAGTAGCGGTCAAGCTGATCGAGGATCGCGTCGCGGAAATAATACTGCCCCCAACGCTCGGGGTTTTCATCCGGCCGCAACTGCGGACGCGGGCGCTTCGGACGCGGCGGCGCTTTCGGCTTGGGCTCTGCGCTCTCGGCTCGCTCTGCGCGCTTGATTAAATCCAGCCCCTTGGGCTTGACCCATTTTGCGCGCGGCTCTGCATAACGCTCGGCCGTCTCGACCGGCGGCACGATGTCCATCGCTAAAAGAGGAATGATTGTTTCTGGCGCGGGAGCGCTGGCGTGCGAAGCCGCTTCCGGTGCGTCAGCAATCGTTGCCGCAGGCGTCGCTTCATCGTGCGCAGCCTCGGGCGCTGTCGTTTGCTGCCATTGGTGCGGGCCTTCCGGTAGCCTCTGACTTTCGACATGCGCCTCTCCTGAATTGGTGGGGGCCGTGCCTACCGTGTCAACAACGGTCGTTGGCCGTGCCCCCTTGCTTTCCCCGGTGACTCCCAATATCGCCGTCGATTCGTGAGCGCTCACGGGTTCAACGGGTTGGGCGGGTTCCGCAACGGTGTCTGGCTTTCGCCAGAATACGAACAACAGGAAAAATCTCTTGAGCCGCGCGAGAATCTTCGTCATGCGCTGATCCTCATCGGCCGCTTGCCATAGAACAGCGGTGTGACCTGTAACGCGAGCTTCGGATCAATCAGCGAACAGGCGAAGTGCCACGTCGCCGCCGCGTCGGCCGCGTTGTGATTGGCCTTCACGTCCCATCCGAGAATGCGGCAGCGTTCCAGCACGGCGTCTTTCTTGGCCAAGCGATTGCCGCAGAAATGTTGCCGCACGCTCTGCACGCTGACGGTGCTGATTTCATAGACGCCGCGACAGTGCGCCACGCTGCGGACGATGCCGTGCAGCCCGGCCAAACGGTCGCGCGTCGCGCGGCTGGTCGCGCCTTTGAGCGCTTCCGGCGGCAGCATGGCTTCGAGGATGATGCTGGTCGGACGCGGATGCACTAACAGATAGCCCGACAGCCACGTCAACGCGTTGCCGAAAACCGCGTTCTCGGATGCGCCATGCGGCGCGAAGTCGATGAAGCCGCAGACGGGCATCGAGCCCGGCGCACCGCGCGCGAAGCCGGTCGTCGTCGCGAGATCGAGCGCTAGAATGTCAATGCGTTCGCCCATGGCCGCCCTCTGGTTTGATTTCAATTTCGGCATGGCCAAGGTCGGCCGTGCGCCACATGAATCCGAAAAGCTTGCTCAGCATTTCCATGCGCTCGACGGGATCGCTGCACCGAGTCAGGATGGCATAAGCGGCGAGGCCCGCCAAAACGCTTGCCACATCGCTTAATTCTTCGCCGTCGAGCACTTCGCTGACGCGCTTCGCAAGCTCATCGCAATGCGCTTGATATTCGGGGCCGGTGCGGTTGTCGGCGCTCATCGCGCGCTCCCGTTTTTCAGCGTGCGATATTCGACCGGCCGCCCTTCGTCCTCTGCGCGGCCAATGCCAATCTTCATGCCGTCAGAGATGCCGCGATCCGTATAGACGACGGTCGCTTGCGCCCATTGGCCCCATTCGAGTCCGGCTTGGATTCCGCGCGTGCGCTCGACGTTCACGCCGTCGCGCAGGACGCCCGGCTGCGTATAGAGCAAGTGCGAGGCAAACGGTGCTTCGCCGCGCTTCAAGCAATCATGCAACGCGCGCCGCGCGTAGCGGCGATTGAGAAACCGCTGAATCAGATTGCCCTTGTACGGCGACTCGACAAGCACGCGTCTCATTCCGGCGCTCCGTCAGCAAATGGTAATGGTCGCTCGCCAATGCGGTTAGGATCGAAATCTTTTGGCATCCAGTGCGGCTTTGCACCGCTCTCGATCCAGTCGTCGAGCGATTGCACCGAATGATATGGGGCCGGGACATACCACGTGTTCTGCGGCGGCCCACGCCAAATCCTGTCGGGGCGCTCTAAGGCTTGCCAGCCGCACAACCAACCCAAGATTTCGGCAATGCCGCGCGCAAGGCTCACGCGGATGAGCACAAACGGCAATGCCAGCTTGCCGCGCTCGATGTCGCGGGGATTGATCGGCAGGCGCGGATTATCTCGGATGCTCGCGCGCACTTCCATGCCGCCGTCGCCGCCGGGAAATTCAATATCGATCTGAGCAAAATCGCCAAGCTTCGGCGCGTAGGGCAAATGATAGCGCCGCGCGATGAGAAGATGGCCGACATGGCCGACGATCTGTCGGTCGCGTTGCTCGATCTTGGTTAGGTCTTTCTCAGCACCGCGATCTTTGTAGCCGCGTGCCTCATTGAAATCCTGAAACGCATTCGCTGCCACAAGCGCTTCGGTAACGTCATCGGGTGTAAACTTGATGATCATTGCGCATCGCCCCACTCAAACAGCGGGCCGTCGTCGCGCGGAAGGTTCTTCGCCTTGATCGCTGCCCGTGCGCGTTCCTCCGGGCCAGCGAGCACAAGCCCCATGCGGCGGCGAATGTCGTTGCAGTATTCGTCCTCGCGCTCGACAAGCTCACAGCGCATGCCCTCGCGCCATGCCGCCTCTGCCGTCGTGCCGGTGCCAGCAAACGGATCGAGAACGCGTCCGCCCTTGCGGCAGACAAGGCGGCAAAGCCACTGCATTAAATCGAGCGGCTTCACTGTCGGATGGCGCGAGCCGAGCCGGTCGTCGGCGTCCGCCTTCGCGGTGTAGAAAAAGCGCGCCGCCGAGCCGCTATCGGCATAGTATTCTGGCGCTTTCGATGTGCCAGCAAATTCACCATAGACGCTGCTTTGCTCGCCCTTGACCCTCGGCCATCCGCCCGGTTGATCCGTTTCGGGGAAGGCCGCCAGCACCGCCTCGCTGCCGTCGTGGGCTAAATTTGCTGGCCATCTGCCGCGCTCGTCGCCGCCGCGTGCGTCCGGCTTCGCCTCGAAAAAGAATCGCGCGGCCGAGCCCTGGTCGCCGTAGCCCGGATCGCCGGGCTCAAAGAGCCCGACCGGAATATTCTGCACGTCGCCGCCGCCCGCATTGCCGATGCGTCCGCCCGCGCTGATGCCGGTATCGGGGAATAAATCTTTGACTTCCTCGCTGCCGTCGTGCGCGAAATTGGCGGGCCAACGGCCAATGTCGGATGACCGGCCACAGCCCATCGCAAAATCCATATCGCGCGAACGGTTGTCGGCATGGCCACGGTCGCCAGAGCAATTTGCGGCGTAGGAATCGTCGCTGACGGCGATCCGCGTGGCGTTGATATTAATCGCGCCGGTTCCCCATTTCAGCACGTTGGCCGCAACGCTGCCCTCGCTCAGCGGTTTGCGCGCGAGCACGATTAGCTCGACGGCTGGTTTCAGCGCCGTGCCCCATCCGTCCCATGTGCGCGCGTCGTCGCTCGCTGGCGCGGTGATCGCATAGTCCATTAGCCGCTCGCGCCCGTCGTCGCGCTTGCCGTTGCCCGAGCCCCACGCGTCGCCGCGAATATCTTCGACCTTGCGCATGCCCAACACTTCGCGCTCGGCCCCGGCCATGCGGTCAATGTGCTTCGACATGCTGTGCGACTTCGGGAAGCCCGAGCCAAAGGCCCAAACGATAATGTCGCGGAATTCGAATCCGGCTTGCTGCATCGCGACCTGTACGAATCCCACGTGCTTGGGGATCGTGAACACAACAGCGTGCGCGCCCGGTTTGAGGACGCGCAGCACCGTTGCCCAAGTCGCCGCATCAAAAGCTAGATCGCCGCCGTCCCATTCCTTGCCCATGAAGCCTTTCGAGGCGCGGTGATAAGGCCCCCATCGGCCGGTCTTTTCGTCGGCGTTGTTTATCGGCGCGCTGTCAGGCGAGCCGAAGCGCTTCACAATACTAAGGAGATGGTACGGAGGGTCTGTTACGCAGGCGTCAAAAGAATTTTCCGGCAACACCGCGAGCGCTTCGCGCATGTCGCCGCAATGCAATACGACTCGACCGTCGAGAAAAGATTCCGGCATAACGCTCCCCGCCGCAGAGCGACAGCGCGCAATGGGCCTCGCGCGCGCCGCTCAGAGAGCCGCAGAAAAAGTTAGACAACGCTATCGAGCGCCGCTTCATGCTGTTGTGGTCGAGCACGCGACAACGCCGCTTGGCCGAGCGGCAGATTCACGAAGTCGCCAAGGTCGGAACAGATGCGGTCGTAGGTGTCCTGATCGTCGGCTTCGAGCTTCGCGACATTGTTCTGTTGCTGTTTGTCGAGCCTGCGGTTCTTGACCAGCGCGCCGAACACGCGCGGAGAGATTCCCGCTTCCTTCGCCCGCTTTTTGATTTCCTCGATTTCCTCGCGCGGGCCTTGACAGTTTTGCATGTACTCGCCCTTGAAACTGGCAAGCTCGCGGTCGCATTCGTCGACTTCACGTAACAGGTTTTCGACCGTCTGCCGGTCGTACCCGTTGGTCCCTTCGGCCATGGGCATGCCTCCAATGGTGTGATTTGCGTGTGACGGACTCGCCACGCGCGCGAGCCGCCGAGTCATGAACCTGACACAATGAAAATAGCCGAGCAAGGCGAAACAATTGGGGAAACCGTGGAAAACATAAAATCGCTTTTTTTAGCGCCGAATTTCGGTTATAGAGCGGGGCGAGCGTGATTCGTTCCCCGCTCTCGCCTTTAGCACGGGGCCGACTCCAGTGCCGAGCATAGAACGCCGCCCAATCGTTAGCGTGGAGCAATGGCTAGACTGGCGCAAGCTCGACGTAACCGCGAGTAACGTCGGCGCGCTCTTTGGCTGTCACCAATACAAGACGATCTTCGGATTGTACGCAGACAAGACCGGTGGCGGCGAGGCGCAAGCGGACTCGGCGCTAATGGAACGCGGGCGCGACTTCGAGATCGCTATCGGCAAGCGCACCGGCCGCGACCATCCCGACTGGAAAATACGTCCGGCCAACGTGTATTTCCGCGACCCGGAATTGAAGCTTGGGGCGACGCCCGACTTTTTCATCCGCACGCGCGACGGTCGGCGCGGCGTTCTACAGACGAAGCTTGTCAATCCGTTTTCGTTTCGCCGGTACTGGACGCCAGAGCTTCCGCCGCAATGGATCGCGCTGCAAACGCTGACCGAAATGATGCTCTCGCGCGCCACCTTCGGGCTCATCGCGTGCTGTGAATCGGACGGCTATGGCACGCACGAAATGCACTACTATGAAGTGCCGCGCGTCGCCAAAGCCGAGCTTCGAATCCGCGAAGCGGTTGCCCGCTTCTGGCAAGCGGTGCGCATAGGCGAGTTCCCCAAGCCTGACTACGGACGCGATGGAGGGTTGATAGCCGCCATGTATCCGACAGCGAAGCCCGGCAGCGTGGTCGACCTACGTCACGACAATCGCATGCCCGAGATTCTTTCCGAGCGTGACAAGCTCAAAGCCGAGATCGCCGCCAAGACGGCGCAAGTCGAAGCGCTCGAAGCCGAGCTAAAGGACAAGGTAGGCGAAAACGAAACCGCGCTCTGTAGCGGCTGGACCGTCACGCTCAAAGAAGTCAAAGCGGCGCTGGTCAAAGAATACACGCGCAAAGCCTACCGCAAGATCAACGCCAAGCGCGACGAAGCGGCGAAAGAGCCCGAGCCGGTCAAGACGGAGAGCGCGGCGTGATGGACAAACGTGCCTATCTAGTGAGCGCTTTCTATCGCGCCGCTATGTTCCTCAAAGCCCGCATTGAGCATGACGGATGGGGATGGTCGTCAAACTATTTGCGAGAGCATGTGCGTTGTGCCTACGGACTCCGCTTCACCAATAGCGAAAGCCCCGCGATTTTGCGAGCATTGATGCGGGCGCATCCCGAGCTAAGTCGGCTAGTGAAGATCAAGCCACTCAAACAACGCGGCTTCCCTCCGCTATTCGAAGATGGCGCGTTGCCGAAGCAACAGTGAGATCAACCATGACTAGGGAATCAAAAAAGATAATCCATCAGTTGAGTATTCGTTGTCATGCTTCGGTGCAAGACATCGAGCTAAGTTCAAGTGTTAAGGGGTTCTGCGATCCACGGAAGTGCTTCGGTAAGGTAGCGATTGCTCGCAAGCTCGATCAAGAATTTCCGCAATTGCAGTCGCACAAGGTTCGCGTGGACGCAGGGCATATCAAGGCAAACATTCGCGGGTATCGCTGGCTTGCCGATACTCCGAAAATTCTGCGTGCCATGCTGATCAACTTCGACAATAAAAAGAAAAGACATCTCGTCACGCCATTTGATTTCACTATCGTGTTTGTTCGCATGTCCAAGATCGATCCGGCGAAAAAGTTCACGGCGGAACGTCGCGTGCAGATAGCCGCAGCGCGCCGTAACCGAGAGGCAAAGACCGGCACAACAGACAGAGCGCGCTATACCTTGCGCAAGCGCATCGTGGGCTACACATGACGGAAAAGATCACAGACGTGCTCGACTACTTCGACGACGAATGCACGTGCCCGATTAACTTCGTGCAGCAAACGGACGATGGCTTTGAGGCTATCGCCACGCACATTAGCTCAAGCCTTGACGGACCCCACGACGAAGGTCGCGAGCGATTGATTGGCGTGTTCAAAGATCGCAAGGCGGCGATCAAAGCGCTGCGCGAATATCTGCGGCGTGTCGAGCTTGCCGATCCCATGCCATCTTTCGGTTTCGATTTCGATGCGCTTCCGCCGCTGACTATTCACTAGGAGAGACAAATGGCAGAGACGAAAACTGCGGTAGCCGTATTCCGCGATCTGGTCGAGCGGCAGACGCAAGCCTTCCTACAGGTGATGGACGAAAAGACCGTCGCTCGCTTCAAGCGCACGCTGGTCACCAACTGGCAAGAGCGCAAGGAAGTGCAGCAATGCGATCCGCTAACTGTCATTCAGGTCGCAATGCGCGCGGCGCAAGACGGCTTAATGCTCGATGGGCAGGAAGCGGCAATCGTGCCGTTCCGCGACCGCGACGGCGGCAGGGTGACCGCGACCTACATTCCGATGATCTTCGGTATCAGAAAGAAGGTGCGCAACTCCGGGCTCATTGCCGATTGGATTGTGCGCCCCGTCTATGAAGGCGACGATTTTATCGTGAGCTTCGGCAGCAACGAATTCATCCGGCACACGCCGAGCATGTCCGGCGGTCGCAAGCGTCCGCTGGTCGGTTGCTATTCCATTGCGACGTTCAAGGACGGCACCAAAAGCTATGCCGTCATGAACAAGGATGAGATCGAGGATATTCGCTCGAAGTCCAAAGCTAAGAGCGGCCCGTGGCAAGACCCGATTTTCTATCCCGAAATGGCGTGCAAGACGCTCGCGCGGAATCACGCCAAGCAACTTCCGCAATCGAGCGACATGCAAGTGTTCTGGCAGCGCGACGATCAAGATTCCGGCGCGGTGCCCCCGCGCACCATCGATGGCTCGGCCACGCGGCATGAACTTCCGCCGCAAGCCGCGAGCGTCGCTGACATGCTCGATGATTTCGGTGCGGGCGCGCCGACGCAAAAGAGTTTGCCCCCTGCGGATTTGCCTGACGATTCCCGCCCGCAAGGGGCAGACGGCGGGGCCGCGAGTCCCACACACACTCGCGGTCCCTCGCCCGCTGATATTGATTCGGTCAAGCGTGCATTCGCGCGCGGGCAACAGGATCGCAAAGCGGGCAAGCCCGATTCCGTGCCCGACGACTACGCAACCAATGACAAGAACCGCGAGCAAATCGCATGGGCCGCCGGATACGACGGCAAGAGCATGCCGGAATGGCGGACGCAATGAAGCATACGCTAGGCGACGCGCCGATTGAGCCGAAATATATCGAGCAAATGAACGCGCTCGCGGGCGCGCTCGACGAAATGCTCAACGGAAAAGCCAGAGGCAAAGACAAAAAAGTAGGCTTCGTACTGTTGCTTTTTGAATACGGCTCGCACGAAGGCCGCGCCAACTATATCAGCAATGGTGCTGACCGGCGCGACATCGTTACGCTGTTCAAAGAGCAAATCAAACGCTTCGAAGGCCAGCCGGAAATGAAGGGGCGCGCGTGAGCCGCAAGGTGTTCATTCAAGGCGTGCCTGTCACGGAAGTGTCTGACCGGGAAGCGGAAGATGTGGATTTCGTCGTGTGCATGCCGGAAGGGCCGTCAGAGTTCGACGACAATCTCACCGGCTACTGTTGCAAGTGCGACGCCAGGATCATGTATCGCTGGCACGCGCCGCGTAAGCCTAAGAAAATCTGTCTCGACTGCGCAACGAAACTAGCGAAGTAAGAAAGGACACAGCCATGACGAACCTACCGCCAGCTAACAATATCCCGGTACGAAAATCGGCGCAGACATTGGAGGAAGAACTTTCAGGGCTCACGGCGAAGATCAAGCGCGACGCCAACGGCCCATTGCCTGCGCAACTCGCGCAACATTCCGTAGCGGAAGACTTGGCAAAGTTTATCGAACAGCACGCCGACGAAGCGGTGAAGGAAGCGGAGACGCACCGCGAGGAAGCCTATGCCTACGCCAAGGAATTGCGCGAGCGCACGGCCGAGCAAATCGCCCGGCTCAGAGCGTTCACCGACAGCATCAAAGCCAGCCAGCAAGAGATGGCCGAAGTGCGCACGCGCTTTCTAAAGGCCGGGACGACGAATCCGCAGGAGCAATAACCGCTTTGACCGGGAAGAAATGGAAGGTAAGCCGTGAGCAAGTCTACCGTGAACTTTCGGGAAACCGACATGACCCGCGCGTTGCGGGCCGCGAAGAAAGCCGGTCACGTCACCGAGCGCGTGCTTGTTGACTCAAAGACCGGTGACTTTCGTTTGGAATTTCGTGATGACGTAGCGGAGAAATGCCATGACAAAGCCGCTGCAATCGACGCCGCTCCCGGCACCTGAAAACGAAATCATCCAAGCGTGGCATGACGGCGAGCCGCGCAAGCTTGTCGCGGAACGGCTCGGCATTAGAGACAGCGAGCTTGACCGCATTTGGCGATGGCTCAAGACGGTCGGCAAGCTCCCCGACGTGCCGCGCAATCCAAGAACGGAATCGAAGCGCGGCAGCGCGCCCAACTACGATCACGACGGGCGGCCGAGCGTCAACGCGCTAGGCGACGATCCGCTGGCAATGGCGCTCAGCGGCGGCAAACGATGACCAGCGAGTGAAATAACTTTCGTCCAAAATTTAGCGCTGTGCGTTAGTGCGGTTTTTGTTGACTGACGTTTAGCGCGCGGCGAGACTTTTACACGCGAGCGGGAGGATGGTCCGCGAGCGCGGAGGGAAGGCACGACAATAAAACACCTGAATGAAGGGAAACGCGGGCACGGTGCCGCCCCATCAAAGCTCCCCGGCAAAGTGAAACTAGCTACAGGAGCACGCATGAAACGCGTACTTCTAGCGACTGCGGCTTTGCTTGCGTTGGCGACAACGCAGGCATCGGCCGATGTGATCTTGGGCGGCCAAACCTTTACCGGCGACGGCACTCCCTTGACGCTGACTGCGGTTGTCCCTTCGGGGAACCAGCCGCAGAATATCCAGTGTGTGATCTGCGGCGCGAATCAGCCGCAGCAAAGCGCGACGTTTGGCTACACCGACTTCCAAAATCAGGGTAGCCAGACGAACCTTGCCGACTTCTCGACCAACGTGTCGGGTGGTGGCAACCCGGGGAACAACACCATCGGCATCCCTTATGCCGGTACGTTCCTGCGGAATTACCTGATCTCGGTTGGCGATCCCACTCTGAACTTCTCTATCGGGATCGACGTGAACGACAACGGCAACGCGCAAACCCTCAACAGTTTCTATCTGTTGAATCTGACGACGCATACGGTGCTGGAAGCGTTCACGACACCGACAGCGATCCCGGCGATCAACAATGGTACTGGCTTCCCCGACTATACTCTGACGGGGTTTGACATCACCGTTGGCGGCGACGTTCATGCTGGCGACAATCTGATTTTCTTTGCCAACATGAGCAACATGAACGATGGGCCGGACTCGTTCTTCTTTACGCCAGCGGCGGTCCCTGGACCGATTGTCGGCGCAGGGTTGCCCGGCATCCTCGCCTTGTTTGGCGGCGGTGGCGGAATGCTTTGGCTAAACCGTTTCCGCCGCAGGCGAAGCGGTCAACTCGCCTAACTTACTACGGGAAAACTCAACAACAGATACCCGCCGCGATGTATGCGGCGGGCAGTAGAGCGGGTCGTCGAGTTTTGCTCATTCTCGGCGGCCCGTTTTCTTGAAAGGAATTGTCCCATGAAGCTGACTGTAACACTGGCGGCTTTTACATTGCTTTGGTCGCTCGGCGTCGTCCGCGCGCAGACGAGTTTGATCTTGCCGCCGAATCTATCCATCCCGCTCACCGTGCCGCTGACAGACAACAAAGACGGCAAGCAAATCGGCACCGCGACGTTTTCAGACAACCACATCTATTTGCGCCACAGCAACGGCGAGTTCATGGCGACCGTCGAGATCGCACGCGACGGCACAAGGACTCTGTACGATCCGCACGGCAAGATCATCGACCAACTCCCCGGCGTGAAACTACCCGAATGAGATATGCGCAGAATACGCGATTGGGAAAGGTACGCAGAAGCGCTTGATATGCACCTTGCCGGGATGACGCTCAAAGAGATTGGCGAGCGATTCGGCGTGAGCAAAGAACGCGCCCGTCAGATGGTCATCGTCGCGAAGGCTCAACTCGCGTTTCGTGTGTTCAAAGGTCTATCGCGTCCGCGTTTCTACAAATCATGGTGGGAGACGGCGAATGAGAATACGGATACCGAAGCAATATGACGTGGTAATGGATTGGGTTGCGTGCCACGTCTTGCCGCCGGACAAGCCGACAGGAATCCACGTGCGCGGATATGCTGTCACGTGGCTCGACGCGGCGGTCTTTGGTTACGCGCTCGCCGGGGCCATCGGCATGTTCGTGTGGACTGGTAGTTGGTATTCGTTTCCAGCCGTTGCCCTGTGCATGGCGTTTGCAATTTTAGTGTGGGGCTGGAAGTGAAGTGCTAAAATGCTCGGCATGCACGAACAAGGAATTCAAAGCGTTGGGCTTCCGCCCGAGCGACACGCTGACCGCGTAGTCGCGGAAATGATGCGCGAGCTTGCAAAGAAGCGCGCCGTGCTTTGGGGGGAAATGCAAGCGGCGATCCTCGACTCCGCTGACGGCAATCCGCGCGCGCAGCGAAAGCTAGAGCAACGTATCCTGCGCGCTGGCGCGATGACGACGCGGCTCACACCGGGCAAACGCGGGCGCTACATGCTCGAAATTTACGACTACACCGGATGGGATGCCGGACGCGACGAAGAAATAATTATTGGCGACCGCATCCCGCAGAAGCCGTGGATCGTTTGCTATCTCAACGTGCTTCGAAGCAAGGGCGGCGGGCGCGACGAACGTGAATTGAAATCGCGCGCGCTCTTGTTCATCACGCATCATTGCCTCTCGCGCATGGCGCAACGTCTCGGCATGCGCACGCCGGACGACGTGACCGTTGCGACCCGCGTCATCTGGCGCGCCGCCGTGCGGCTATTGCGCGAGAAGGACGACATCGAAGCGTGGCTCGCCGCGCCGCGCGCTGGCTGGCGCGTGCCGCTCATCAAAAAGGACGGCTCGCAACACGACATCGTTGTGCTGCAACGTCACGACAAACGCGAAGCCCTGGTCGCGGCAACCGTGATGGACTTGTATGAAAAATGCCAATCCGATGGGCCGACATAGATTGGCGCAACGTCGCCGTAATTCCTGACGACGTGATCCCGCTGACGCACGCTGACCATTTGAGCGTCCGCGCTGTGAATTCGATGCTGGCCATTGCGCGGTCGCGCGTGAAGCGACGGCATGGCAATCCGAATCCATTCTATAAAGCCGCCGGTCAGTATCTCGACATGCTGCGCGGCGACAAGCCGAAGGCGATATGGGCCGAGCTTGTGCGCAAGCACTGTGGACTCGGTGCCTCGCGCGCCAGCGAGCTTGTGGCGCTCGCCAGGGGCAAGCCGGTCGCCGCACAACGCGCGGAATCGGCCGCCCGGCAAAGGCGGCGGCGTCACGGCCAAGTCTCCCCTGGTCGAAAACGGGCAAAATCACCTGTAAAATCAAGGACTTAGGAGGGAAAAGCCGGGTCAGGACAGCCCGGCCGCGTCATCGGTGATCTTTTGGACGGTCATTTTCTCTAGCAATATCAATAGCTTATCCCCCTTGCATGTGCCAATTTGGCTCATTATATATAGTGTGAGCCCCGCGCGTGTGCGCTTGGGCTTCCCCGGTCGGGAAAACGGGAATACGGGCGGTGCCTCTTGTGCGGACAGGCTGGCGTGACCCGGACCAAAGAAACGAATGCCAGCTATGGGCGCGCGGTCAATACGCGCGCACCGAGCCGCGCCGTAACGCGCGCGCGCTGACCGGCATGTCGCGGCCCCAAGCCTACGGGGCGCGCCATGCGGGGGCGCGCGAGCTACCCGGATCAACGTGGCCCGCTGGCATCGGCCGACGCGTGCGACCAACTCGACTCCTTTTCTTATGCGCACCGTCTGGCGACTTGATCCGTTCAACACGTGATCGCCGTGCGGCCATCGTAGTCCACGCGCCCTGGTAAGGCGCAAGCGGCGAGCGGTTGGCGACACCCGCTTGTGAATCCCCTCACGGGGCGCTGTAGCAAGCGACGCCAACCCGCGACGCAATCCCGCACCGGTTACGTGGCGGATCAAGAATAGACTCCAGACTCCAAACTTTTCTAAGCGTGCTCGGCTAGGAGCACGTCATAGAGAAGTTGTTTCTCTCCGCGTCTAGCAACGCGGCCACACAAACCACGGAGTCTACAATGTTCGCTGTCGTGATCTATCACTACGACAGAGGCACGGTCATGTTCGACCGTGCGGTCGGCGGTTTCGAAAGTGAAGAAGCCGCTCTCAAATGGGCCAAAATAGTTAACGAATTCGTGCCCGGTCAGGACTTTAGCGTGATCGAAGTCGAGCACGTTGACGGCACCGACTGAATACTAAGCGCGCCGCAGACAAAGCGGCGCGTCATAGTGTTCATTCGAACACGCCGCGTCTAGCAACGCGGTTCTCTCACAAAGGAGTCTACAATGTCTGCCTTCGTTGTATCGCACGATCACATCGACGCTCTGTTGACGTTCGTGCGTTACGAAAATCAGGACTTGCAAGAACGGCTCGGCCATTACGCCAACCTTGGCGCGGCGGCCGACCTGACTGACATCGGCCGCGTGCTCTTGAAAGAGTGCGAGCGGTCGGTTGCTCACCGCTATCCTGACGGTGACCTTCCCGGCAAGATTGGCGAGCACGCGGAGGATTATTACTTCAAATCCTTCGACCCGTTCTTCGCCATGCCGAACGCGCAAAAACTCGCGTGGGTCATCAAAGCTTGCCATTGCTTCGATTATCAGTCGTGCGAAACCGATGATTATGAATCGACGGTCGCGCACAAGATAATCCGCGCCATCGAAGCGCGGGCAATGGCGAGCTTGCCGCATTACGAAGACGCGCCGTGGGAAATCAACCGCGACCGTCTCCCGGCATAGTGAAGCGACGTAGCGCCCGGCTCGCCCTTGCCGGTCACGCGAGACTAGGGGCACGAACGGAATACTACAGAGCCCGTCCGCTGTGGCGGGCTCGATAGCATTCCTTGTGAATGCCCCGCGCCTAGCACGCGCGGGTTTCTCAAACGATGGAGTCTACAATGCCTAATCCTGTCATTGTCCGCAAAGTCCCAATTGACCGCGCGGCGCTTTTGGTCAAGCGATTGATCGCGAAGCGTCACAGCGTTCACCTTTGGGGAAAACCGGGCATCGGCAAAAGCGAAGTGACCCGGCAAATTGTCGTTGAGCTTGATATTGCTCAGCGCGAGATCGACGGTCACGGCTGGAACCTGATCGAGTTTCGCGCCAACTTGCGCGAGCCGGTCGACTGTCGCGGCATCCCTCACGCCGACTTAAAAACCGGTGTCACGCGTTGGCTTGTCCCCGATGAGCTTCCGCGCGAGGATCGCGACGGCAAATACGGCATCTTGTTCTTGGACGAATTGAATACCGCGAGCATGCAAATGCAAGCGGCGCTTTTTCAGTTGGTCCTTGAACGCAAGCTTGGCGACTACACCTTGCCGGAAGGTTGGGTGATCGTCGCCGCTGGCAATGCGGTTTCCGACCGCGCTGCCGCACAGCGGATGCCGACAGCGTTGCGCAATCGTTTCGCTCACATATACGTCGTCGCTGACGTTAACGCGTGGGCGAAATGGGCCGTCAAGAATAACGTCGCTCCCGAATTCGTTGCGTTCGCACGTTTTCGGCGCACGTTGTTCGACGACACGCGCGGCCTTCCAGTCGGTGACGAAAACGCATTCTTGACGTTTCGTAGCTTTACGAAGGCGTCGGAATTCGTTGATGAGCCGGTCGAGTTTCGAACCGAGTTGTTTGCCTCTCACGTTGGCGACGACACGGCCACGGAAATCGACGGCTTCATTCGCCTGTATCAATCGTTAGGTTCGCTCGAAGATATCGTGGCGAACCCGACAACGGCGAAAGTCCCGACCGAAGCGTCGGAGCAATTCGCGGTTTGCACTGGTCTTGCGCGTCTCGCGACGCGGAAGAATTTCAAGCAAATCATGACGTATGCCAATCGGCTCGACTCCGAGCGGCAGACGTTGCTCATTCACGACGCGACGATGCGCGATGCCAAGTTGAAAGAGACTGCCGAGTATTCTGCGTGGGCGGTCGCCAATCAGCATGTCGTCATGCAGTCCTAACGGACCTTACCGAAGCGCGCCGGGCTCATTGCCCGGCGCGTCACGGTACGGCACCAAACAAGCCGCTACTCGCCGTCTAGCAACGGCGCTCTCAAGACATGGAGTCTACAATGCACACGACTAAAATTGCCTCTCCGCTCTCGCGCAAGGCGACGCTTGTCTCTGTGGAAATTTCACAGTGGTCGGCTCGCAAGCTTGACCGGAGGGTCACCGACGAAATCAATTCGTCGCACGGTGCGTCTGCGGACGCGGGCCGATATAACAAGCTTCTGATCGAGGCCAAGCGCCTCGAAAAGATCAACAAGCTTGTGTCGGCCGCGCGCGAGCTTCATTACACGTTGACGAAACCTTGGGCCGACGAAGGTCTAAGGATTCTCCCCAACGTCCTGCACGAAAAATTCGCGAAACAGTTTCGCGAGATCAAGCGGGAATTCGACGCTGCCGCCGATGAGTTCTGCGCGGACTATCCGCGCTTCGTCGAGGAACGCAAGCGGGCGCTCAACGGACTCTTCAACGAGTCCGATTATCCCCGCGCGGAAGATATTCGGAGCAAGTTCAAGCTTGCGACGAAAACCTTCCCGATCCCCGAAGCCGACGACTTCCGTTCTGACGTACTCGACGCCGATACAATCGAGGACATCAAGCGGGAGTTGACCGAGACTTCGGCCAACGTGTTGGACGGCGCAATGCAGCACACGGTTAAGCAAATCGCGGAAGCCGTGGGGCACATGGCGACGAAGCTCAAGGAATACAAAGCCAAGGATGACGGCAAGCGACACTTCTTTGCCAACTCCCTGGTCGAGAATGTCCGCGAGCTTGCCGACCTGTTGCCCGCGTTCAACTTGACCAACGATCCGAAATTGGAATCGTTGACGAAGCGGATTCAGCGCGAGCTTTGCGCCGAAGATGCTCAGACGCTTCGCGAGAATAACAACGCTCGCGAGAGCGTCGCGAAGTCGGCCGACGACATTCTAAAGGACGTTGAGTCCTTGCTCGGCTAAGAGACGACACTAAGCGGGGCGGTTCGCCGCCCCGTCATAGTGTTGCACTCGCAACACCCGCGCCTAGCACGCGCGGACTCAAGACATGGAGTCTACAATGCTTAATATTGACAGAGCGAAAACAGCCCTCGAACGCGTGTTGAAAGCGCGCGCCGAGTTGATCTTGACCCGCACGTTTTACGGCGTGCTGGTCGGTCAGGTTTCGCCGCAGATGTCGGACAAGATTCCGACCGCCGCGACGAACGGTAAAGTTCACTTCTGGAATCCAGATTTCGTCCACAGCCTTCCGCAAGAGGAAGTCCTTGGAACGCAAGCCCACGAATCAGAACACGACGCGCGTCGCCACGGTACGCGGCGCGGCGGTCGCGATCCGAAGAAGTGGAACGAAGCTTGCGACTACGCGATCAATATCGATCTTGTGGCCCAAGGCTTCAAACTGCCGAAGGGCGCGCTGATCGATCCGAAATATCGCGGCATGTCCGCCGAAGATATTTATCGGTCGCGCGAGATTGACGAAGCTCTGGAAAAGCAAAAACAGCAAGAGCAAGAGCAAGCCGACAACGAGTCCGATCCCGATGAGGGCGAGGGCGAACCTTCCGACAATTCCGAAGGCGAGGATCACGGTGACGAAACCGAGATCGACGCGGAGGAATCAGAGGAAGGCGGCGACGACGAAGGCGACGAAGGCAACGAAGGCGAAAGCGATAGCGGCGACGCTACCGAAGAAGCCGACGAAGCCGACGAAACCAAAGGCGGCGGCGACGAAGGCGAAGCCGAGCAAGGCGACGACCAGGGCGAAGGCGAAGGCAACGGCGGTGACGCCGAAGCCGAAGCTGACGACCAGGGCGACGACGAAGGCTCGGGCTCGGGCTCTGGCGAAGCCGAAGGCGACGCGGAAGGCGAAGGCACGGGCGAAGGCTCGGGCGACGCGGAAGGCGAAGCCAACGGCAACGGCGAAACCGAAGCCGAAGGCGAAGGCGAGAGCGATGAGCCTCAATCGTGCGGCGATCCCGGCGGTTGCGGCGAAGTCCTCGACTCGGCCGACACTGCGGCGGAAGTTGCCGAAGAAGATTGCAAATGGGAGCGCGTGTTGCGCCAAGCTGCCGCGTTGGCGGCGAAGCGCGGCGAAGCTCCCGGCCACGTGGCGCGCGAAATCGAGCATGCGGATCATCCGCCGCAAGATTGGCGCGAGACGTTGCGGGCTTTCTTCGACGGCGGGGCGACGACCACGGAAACGTGGAACAAGCCAAACCGGCGCTTTATCGGCGGCGGGCTCTACTTGCCCGGTCGCGTGCGCGACGGCGTTAACCGCGCCGTTTTCATGATCGATACGTCGGGCTCGGTTACTTACTATCCGGGCGCGCTCGAAGCGATCAAGGTGGAAACGCAAGCGGCGCTCGATGAGCAAATCATCGACGAAGCTGTCGTGATCTACGGCGACACGCGAGTCACACGCGTTGACACTTACCGCAACGGAGACGAAATCGAATTCGATCCGCGTGGTGGTGGCGGCACGGTGATGAAGCCGATGTTTGACTACGTTGCCAACGAAGTCGACAGCGCTTCGCTGATCGTTGCGTTCACAGACTTGGAAATCGAGCCGGAAGCCGAGCTTGGTCCCGCGCCTCATTGCCCGGTCCTGTGGGCCGTCGTCGGGTATCCGCAGAACGTCAAGCGGTATCTCGAAAACACGCCTTGGAATGCTCCGGGCATCGAAGTCCGGCCAGAGTGAATACTAAGCGCGGCGGGGAAACCCGCCGCGTCATAGTGTTCATCCGAACGCTCGCCGTCTAGCAACGGCGCAACTCTAACGATGGAGTCTCTATTGGCACGCAAGTGCCAACGTAAGCAAAAAGACGAATCAATAAACGGTCCTGGCCGCGAAAGCGCCAACTCGATTGGATGAGCTTAGTACAAAGAAGCTCTCACCCTCCGGGGCCGACCTCGAAGCCGCAAGCGGCCGGGAGCTAAAACACCCGGATCGACCGAAGCGGTCACAAGCGAAAAGCGAGAGGCAACTTCACACGTAGCACGGCGTAAGATTCTGGCCCAAGAGGCGCGCGAAAAAGCGAGTATCGGGCAAGGCCCGACGCGGGGAATAAGCGAGAACGTAGTGTGGCAGTCCTTGTGCGGACGAACGACCACTGTTGCGGTGCTACAGCACAAACCTTTCAACCCGCCGTCTAGCAAACGGCGTTTCTCTAACAACGGAGTCTACAATGTCACTCATTGAAGCGCTCGCCGTCGTGAAGGCGGCGGGCTATCGCGTCACGAAACCAAAGCCTAAACGCGTCAAGGATCGCGTCGGGCCTACCTTCGTGGCCGAATTTGCCGATGGCGAAGTCACTCGCATGTCAACATACACGTCGCTGGAAAATCTCGACGTAGATCGCGGCATGCGGCTGTCACATGCCGCTTACGAGTCGCGTTGGCGGCGCGTCGCGTCAGGGCGACCAGCGGATATTGTATGTCATGTCCCGCAAGTCGTTTCTGCGCATTTCGAACAAGACGGCGCAATCCTTGCCAGTTACGAAGCTGGCGAATGGATCGGCCTGAAAGTTGCGTGAATATCGGATCGGGCACCGGCAACGGTGCCCCTTCCCGTGTTCATCCGAACACAACGCCTGAGAGGCTTGCGAGAGCAACCCTGACGAAGCGCAGCGGGGCAGACCCACCTTCGTCGAAGTGGCATCAACCGGACGTTATGCACCGGAAGCGCGGTCCCGACGCCAACAATATCGGGACATACTTTTGACCGTGAGTCCCACGTGGCTGGTCGAACGTCGTCGGATGGCGGCGAAAGCGCCGAGGCAGCGGTCGCCCGTTGAAGCGAAAGCGGAGGGCAAGAGGCCGAAGACGCGCACCATCCACTTTCCCGCCCGCCTAGCAACGGGCTTCGAACCATGGAGTCTACAATGAAAATGACAGTCTTAGGCTTGAGCGTTGGTGACACAATCACCGCGCCCACGCCGTTTAGCGGCACCGCCGAAATCGTCGGCTTCCGCTACCACACGTCGCGCAACACGGGCCGCACCTGTATGGTCGCGGATTATGTGACGCACGACGGCAAGGCGTCATTCGATCCGGTTGAGAAGCTTCGGCCGCTCAAAATATCCGAAGCGCCCAAAGCCGACACCGGGCCGAGCGCCAGCAATATTCGCGAGTTCTGCGGCTATCTCCGCAATTGCACCGACGCGCAAGTGCGCGGCGTGTACGAGAAAGAGAAGCACGCGGGCCGCGAAGTGTACGCAACGCTTGCCGAAGTCGAAGGCGAGCGTCGCGGCTTAATCTTTTTCGACTGAAAATGAGTAGCCACGTCGCCAAATGCGGCTTGGGTCACCAATGGGAAGCTAACGCTAAGTTGGTCGACTACACGCCGCCCTGGAAACAAGGCAAGCGCAGGCCAAAGCTTTCGAAGCAATGGCAAGTGCTGCCCGAGCGGTGCCCAACGTGCGGGCATCCCTGGACGCTACTCCAACCGAAGGAGTCGCAATGAACGCCATCAACGCGCGTCGCAAGGCGCGCGTTGTTAGTGTTCATCCGAACACCGCCGCCTAGCACGCGGCGCAAACGAGAGGAGTCTACAATGTTTCTGATCTTCGTGACTTGGCTGTTTCTCGCCGCAGTCGTCGGCGTGTTTGCCAGCCAGCGGCGCAACCGATCCGGCTTCGGCTGGTTCGTGCTCGCGCTGTTGATCTCTCCGGTACTCGCGTTTCTTCTCGCCGCTGCGTTGCGGTCAAAAGAGCAACGCACCGAGCCCGGATATGATTGGCGCGTGCCCGCGCATGCGCAGCCGCGCCCTCCGACCGACAAAGAGTATTGGGAGGGGGAAGCGGAAAGGGCGAAAGCCGCCAGCGTATAAAACTGAAAAGCCCCGGCACCTTCATGGTGACCGGGGCTTTTTTTATTGCGTGCGCGAGTCGCGTTAGAAAAACAAAGCCCCCGCGAGCGAAGCTCAACGGGGGCCTGTGGCCGGTGCAGCTACAGCGGCCCTCGCGCGTCGAAGCGAGTCTACAATGGGCCAGGAAGGCGCTTTGTAGCTTCGGCGGCGATTGACCTAGACATAACGTCTGCACGGCGAAACAGCAACGCGAGATTCTTCGGCCACGTGCTCGGCCATATCTCTTGCTTCGCACGCGCGTGGACAACTCTCAAAAAAATCTTGCGTCGCTCTTGCGGAATGTGCCAATGTGGCGCATCTACATTGCGAGGGCCGATTAGCACCGGCCGACAGGAATAACCGAGTCTACAATGAAGCGCGCCCCTACGCTGATCGACACGCTGTACCGGCTCACGTTTCGCAATGAGCCGCTTTTCACGCGCGCCAACAATGCCGCGCTGCGCGAAAAGTTTGTCAACGCCCGCCGCTTCATTCTCGACGCGCGCATGTCCGATTTCCTTGGCGAGCTTGCGTCGCGCGCCTTCGCCCCGCCCGCCGAGCATACGACCGAGCCTTGGGGCGGCACGATGGGCGCGACGCTCACCACGCACACCGACCGCGCCGCCGCAGAGCGGATGCGGCGGCAGATTGAAGCCATGCGCGTGTCCGCGATGACGCCGCACGCGATCACGTGGATCGAGTATGATCTTCGCGCCGCGCAGACTCGCTCGAAGGCGTTGCTGCGCCAGCCGTTCGATCCGTCCCAATGCCCCGAGCGCGAGGGCTGGTTGATCGAGCGACACCCGGAGCTTTCCAGCGCTTTCCGCATGCACCTGTTCACGTGGAATCCCGATCCGGCGGAAGCCGACAGCCACGGCTTTCAGGTGTGGGTTTTTCCCGTGACGTTCACGTGGACAATTGACAGCCAGCAAACGCCGTGGCCCTCGCTGTTTGAAGGCGACGGCGAGCAAGACGCGACGGTGATGACCGGGCTCTTGAATTACACGACTCCGTGCGCGTCGATTGCGGATTGCGATTTCAAGTCGGCTCACGACTACAAGCCGTCAACCATTCACACGCTCTTGCGCGAGTGGGTCGGCGTTGTTCGCCGCGTGTGGGCGCTTCTGGCGACCATCAACGATTTGCCGCTGGTCTATTCCGACGTGCGCCAGTCGAAGGGCTTCGTCGCACGCGGGCGCTATCGCCGGTTCTTGGATCACAAGACGATCACCATCAACGTGCCCGCGAAAGAGCAAACGAAGCTCGCGAAGAATCTCATCGCCCTGGTCAAGCGGCGCGCGCATCAAGTGCGCTCGCACTGGCGCGACGACTGGCGCAATCCGCCGTCGCACCGTTGCCCGGCGCTAATGACCAGCGGCATGCACCAATGGAACGCGGACCAGAAGTGCGAGATTTGCCACGGGCACCGTATTCTTGTCCACGAACACCAACGCGGCGACGCGAGCTTGGGCTTCGTCACGCACGATTACAACGTAACGCATGAAGTGGAGACGCGAAAATGAGCATGTTGAAGGTTAGCTACAAGTTTCACGGTAAGACTTTGCCGGAATTGCGCGACGCGCTGATCGCGATCATCGACGAACGCCGCGAATTGGTGCCGAGCGACCAGGGCACGCGCGTCGTCAATGCGCGGTGCGACGGCGAGCGTGAAGCTTTCAATCAGGTTCTCGACATTCTCCGCGCGCTCGAATTCGAGCCTTGGGCATGAACACGCTCAAAGAGCAACGGATGATCCACGCCCACCAATGGGGGCGACGCGACTATCGCGAGGACAGGCCGATGGTCGTGCCTGTCTTTCTCAAGGATCAAGACGAGCGGGATTCCTACGTTGCCGGTTATCGCGGCGAGGAACGGCGCGCAACTAAAGGCGGACTGTGAAATGAGCCGAAGCGGCAACCGACCAATGGGAGTCCGACGCTGGCGTGAACTCCGCGACGACATCGCTGACAGATTCGAGGGCGCGTTGGATGCTATCGCGCAACTCGACCCGCTGACATTCAGCGACAAGCGCGAGGCGGCAGAGAAGGCACGCGATGCCGTACTCAAATCGCTTTACGAAGCCAACGCAATCGAACCGCCGAAAGGGATTGACCCGTCATGATCGCCCGCCGTTCCACGCTCGCTGACGCGCTGCGCATTGCCGCCGAGCAATATGACGCTGACGCACGCGTTCATGCCCTTCCGCCGCCGGACGGCGTTATGAACCCGCTTTGCCGTCGCCGCCTTGTCGATTGCTTCGTGCGGCAGGCCAATGAAGCCCGCAAGCTTGCCGACGACATCGAGCAAGCCGACAAGATCACGTTGGAGGATTGAATGGACCCGCAAGCATGTTTGCACGAATTGCTCGAAGCGGTTCGCGACGGCGACGTTGAAACGGCGCAAGAGCGCTTGTTTGCTCTCGCGACGTGGATCGAGAAAGGCGGCTTTTGCCCGCTGGTCACGCCGCCGATGGTCGAAAAGATTATCGAGCGCCGCAACGCGATGTTGGAGGATTGAGAATGAACAGCGCCGAGCACATTCACTATATTTCGGGCGTGCTTGCCGAGAAGGACGCGATCACGCGCAGCCAATGCGTCGAGATCATCAAAGCTCTGGTCGAGCCCTATATCGGCGGCGAAGAACCGCCGCACTTTGCACAGGTAAACGAAAAGATTCACCTGCTACTCGACGTTCTCGATCCGAGCCGCCGCAACGGGGAAGGCGAGGATCAATGAACGGCGAATCTGTGCGCGAGGCGCGTGAGAAGCTTGGGCTATCGCAAACCGAATTTGGCAAGCGGCTCGGCATGTCTCGCCGGTCGATTGCCCGCTACGAGAAAAAGGATCGCGTGACGCCCGAGCCATTGCGGCTCGCGATTCTGCGCATACTCGACGAGCATCACCGGGAGAAGCACAAGTGAGTACCTACCGAATCGAATCTGAAATCCAACCCGTCAAGCCCGAGCCCGAGCGCGGCAGGCGCAAGGTTGTCATTCGCTGGCATATCTTTCGCAATGGCAACAAGGTCGCGACCTTCGTCACGCGACGACAGGCTCGCGAAGCGCTGCGCGAGATCAAAGAGAAAGGGGAGACGCCGTGACCGACGAATTCCACGTCATCTTCGACGATCCTGTTGAGGACGCCATGACCGATTGGTCGCGCGATCACTTTGCGCGAATGAAAGACGGCGGCACGTGGGCCGTCAAGCGCAGCGGTTTGATATTTCAGAGGCGCGGCAGAACACTCGTATTGACCGCACGCATGCCGCACGATCCCAACATGCCAATCAACGCCGAACAACTCGACGTGCAGCAAAAGCGCGAATACGCGAATATCAAGCGGCACTTCGAAGCCGTAGGGATCACGGTGATTTGGAGCACGCAATGAAAGAAGCTTCGACAAGCACAGCTTTGGGCGTCGATCTCAGCAAAATCTCAGCGACGCTTTCGGTCATGCAAGGACTGATCGAAACGCTAGAGGATAGCCCAAGCAAAAAAGCCCTCCTGCGGCTGTGCAAGGAAGGCTTGGGAGCATACGAGCGGGCATTCGAGGATTTGCAAGAGCTTCGGCAGTACGCGAGCCGGATATAAGAGGAGTCGAAAAATGAGCAAACAGATGGAAGCGGATTTGGCAAACCGTCTCCGCGAAAAGCTACAGCAATGGATAAGCGACAGCGAAGCTTTGTTCGAGATGGGGCGGATGCGCAAGTTTGCGGCGTTCGAAGCCATCATCCAAAATCTTCTTTACGCGCTGGTATGGCGGATCGTGCGCCACATGCCGCAGAAGTGCGACGACGACTTCGTTGATGCGTTCAAGACTTTGCTCGCACAAGCACGCAAGGACATTGCGGAGAACGCGAAGCAAAAAGCGAAGGCGGTGCGGTCATGAAAACGATTAAGCTATTGGTCAACGAAACCGAGCTTGACCACCTGAAATGGGCGCTCTCGATGGACGTGGAGTTGTCCGACGATCAATTGAAAGAAAAACGGACGTTGCTCGCGCGGCTCAAACGGATGGAGGGCCATGACAGCGACGAACCTATAGAGCAACAATCGCTCGCCCTCTTGGAGCTAAGCGCGCGGACAACGAACGCGCTGCACCACGCGAAGATTGAGACGGTTGGCGACTTGCTCAAGAAAAAACCATTCGAGCTTTTGCGCGAGCCCAACTTCGGCAGGCGGTCGCTCGATGAAGTCAAAGTGCGCCTGTCCGACTTCGGGCTCACGCTGGCCGCACGGGAGAACGGCCAATGAGCAATCACCTGACTGACCGCGAGCGCGATGTTGTGGAATTGATCGCGCTCTCAAACAAAGAAATCGCGCGCGAGCTTGGCGTTACCGAAGGCACCGTGAAGGTTCACCTTGTCAATATCTTCCGCAAGCTCCACGTCAAAAATCGAACGCAACTCGCGGTCGCCGCAATGGCGCTCGCGCTCGCCGTCGCGACGCCAGCGCAAGCGCAATGGCTCTGGAATTGGCCCTATGCCCCGTGGCGAATCCAGCCCGGCTTTGTCGCCCCGCCGCTGCCGGACCCGTATGCCCCGGCTCGGGCTGCACAAGCGGCCGAGCGCGGCGAAGCCCTTCCCGTTGCCCCGCCGCCGCTCGCCTATGCGCCGGTTTCCCCGCCCGTGGTCGAAGTGCCCGCCCCGGTCCCGCCGCCCCCTCTAGGCTGGATTTATGGCCCACTGACGGCGTGCGCCGACCCGCCGGTATGCCGGACGACCGTCGTCGCGGTGCTCGCGGACGGGGCCAACGTCCGGGCCGCGCCCAATGGGCCGGTCACCGGTTCCTTGGCCAATGGCGTGCCAATCTTTCCCCTGGACCGGCGCGGCGATTGGTTGCTGGTCGCCGCCGCTTGCTCGCTCGCGCCGACCTATACGTGGTCAGTGACAGCGGGCGTGCCGCTGTCGGTTTGCATGTGAAGGAGTCTGAAATGACAGTCAGTAGAGTCGAGATCGTTCGTGTCGTCAGGCGCAACCTTGGCGACGACGCGGCCAAGTTTGTCGGGCAAGCGATAAAGCTCAAACGCTCGACGGTCGCCGTGACGATGAGCCAAGACCGGCACAAGCGCGGACGCAGGAGGAAACGCCGATGACCAAACACAAAGCTTCCGTCGTTGCGCTCGAAGCGCTGATCGCGCTGGCGCTCGCCTTCGCCATCGTGTTCTCGCTGCGGATCATTGCAGCGCACGCGGAGGAACGCACGACGTTCACCGACAAAGATGGCCACTTCGCTGGAAGCTCTGTCACGCGCGGCAACACGACGACGTTCACGGATCGTAACGGATTCTATCAAGGCACTGTGACGCGGCAAGGCACGCCGAGCAACCCGCAAACTATCAACGGCAGCGATCCGTTTGGAAGGCGCGGGCGATGAACGAATACAGCCGCAAGCGTCCGCCGGACGATGAGCTACGCGGCCACTTGCGCACAAGTTGGTTTGTGGTGATCCGTTGGGCGCTACTCATTTTGGCGATAGCGGTCGCCATCGGTTTTTTCGTGCGCGAGCTACGCGGCGAGACGCCAACCGAGTGGTGGCGAATCGTCACCGCTATCGAGCAACAGCAAGACCGACTCGACGACGACGAAAAGCGTTTCATCCGCAACGTCATCAACCGGCTCACTCTGCACGAAGACGCGGTGCCGACGCCCGAGCACGCGCGCTGGCTGCGGAATATCAAAGCGAGGCTCGACCGGCGATGACCGAAATATCAGAACAGGACCGCGAGAAATTCAGCGAGCTTTTGCGCGACCACGGGTTAATCGGGATGCTGCGCATGCTGGCGGCCATGTGCCGGAAATGGGCCGAGACTTACGAGCGCGACGATCCGGGCGCGGTCTTTCGCTGGCGCAACGCCGACAAGATACTCACCGGGCTTGCGGACGCTCTTTCCGATGAAAAGAAACAATGACATGACGCGAGAATGCGGCGGCTGCACGCTCTGTTGCAAGCTTGTGCCCGTGCATCACGGCGCGCAAGTTAATGGCGTCGATATGCCGGGAAGTTGGCACAAGGCCGCAGGGGAGCGCTGCCGCCACCAGCGCACGGGTAAGGGCTGCGCGGTTTATCGCAAGCCCGGATTTCCCGCGTGCTGCGCGTTGTGGAATTGCCGATGGCTTGTCGGTGACGGCACCGAGAACCTACGCCGCCCGGATCGCTCGCATTATGTGCTCGACGTGATGCCAGATTACGTCACGGTATTCGATGACGATCCAGACAAGGGAGCGCCAATCGAAGTCGTTCAGATTTGGATTGATCCAAAGTATCCCGACGCGCACGAAGACCCGGCATTGCGCGACTATCTCAACGAGCTTGGCAAGAAAAACGTCGCCGCAATTATTCGCTACAACAGTGACACCGCATTCGTGCTGTTCCCGCCGAGCATGTCAAGCGATGGCGAGTGGCACGAAAAGCGCAACGGCACGCCGCTTCCGACGCGTTCCGCCAAAGAGCTTTTCGACGGCATCAAGCGAGCGCGAGAGATCGCGACATGATCTGCGCGGACATGACGCCCCCGGCGGGCATCGTGTGCTGCCAGCCGCGCAAGCCGAGCAACGCGCGCGAGTATTGGTCGTGGAGAGAAAAAAATAGCCGCCCGTGCTGGTACGCAGGGCGGCCGGGTAAGCCGAAAGATGAGCTTCGGTGGTGTGTATCCTCGCAAGATGAGCCACCGGAGGGGAAGGGAGCGGAGTCCGTTGCGACACCGCCGCAATCACGTGACGGACTCCCTCCCGCCTTTCAAACTATCCAAGTGCGACCGATTGCGCCAGGAGACTTTGAGGACCGCTGGCTAGGCTTCATGCGCTGCCGCTACCTGATCACTGGCAACTGGAATTGCTGAATGGCCGCGCTCGAAATGTGGGTGATTTACGACGGGCCGCTCGACTACCCGGAGAGCTTCGTCGCGCGGCTCTGGCTGATCGAGGCGGGCAAGGTGACCATGACTGATAACGTGATGCTCGCGCCGACGCTCGACGCTATACGCAAGGCGTTGCCTATGGGACTCGTCAACGTCGGCCGCTTCGACGGCGACGATCCCAAAATAATGGAGACGTGGCTATGAAATTCGGAATCATCGACCCGCGCAGCGCGCGCGCAGAGATTATCGACGCGCCTGATTGGTACACCGCAGGCAAGGAAGTCGGCATCGTCGCCGGACAGACCGACCACGGCTTGATCGTGCGCGACAAGAGCGGCGGGCTTGGCTACTTCGTCTATGAGTTTGGCATGTTCGTGCCTGACCAGCGCTATTGCTCCATCGGCCGCATCCTGATCGCCGGAAGCGCGGTACTCTATGAGTTCGACGGCGAAGGCGAGAGCATGGATTTGGGGGAAATGCCGCCGGTCGTTTTTTACGGCAACGACGAGCAAGTCGAGAATGCCATTGCGGCTGGCCACGTCGAGCGACCGCAAGTGAAGATCAACGACGTTGTGTTTTGGACTTGGCCTGATCCGCCGGACGCAGACATAGCCAAGCGAATGGCGACGCAAGCCGTGGACGCGCTGACCGGCGCAAAAAAATAGGGCGCGCGAAATGTTCGATCTCACGCGCCCGTGCAACAATTGCCCGTTCCGCAAAGGACAGGGCGAGCGCTTCATGCTCTCGCGTTTGCGGCTGCGCGAGATCAAGCGGCAGGAAGCTTTTCAATGCCATAAGACCGTCGATTACGACAACTTCGACGATCCGCACAAACGCCAAGGCAACCGGCCGCAGCAATGCGCGGGCTTGATGGCGGTGCTCTGGCGCGAGGGCGAGACGAACACGATCATGCAAATTGCCGAGCGCATGGCGGGCGTGGATTTTTCGGCGCTCGATCCCGAACACGAAGCTTATGAGAGTTGGAACGACGTGCTCGAAGCGCACGGCGCAAAAAAATAGGGCGCGGCCGAGTGACGGTGCCGCGCCCTCGAAAATAGTTTCAGCGGTTAGCTTTGCCACCTACTGACTAATCTATCCCTTCATCGTGAAGGCGTCGGCGTGCCGGGATGAGTCTCTGACGGCACAACCGCCACTCCCCATCCGGTCGCTGGCGACCAGTAGGTTTTCACGTCCCAATTCTCCAACACTTGCGGCTTCTCGGGTTCCGGCGGAATCACGATTGGATGCGTCGGTACACCCGGCACTCCGCTGCCCGGCGGAATATAGATCGGATGCTCCGGTACACCGGGGATGGTTCCCGGTGGAAGATAGATGGGCGGATTGGGCATCGGCACGTTGCCGCCACCCCAAATTCCGGGCGGTGGTCCGCCGGGCGCAATCGGGTGTGCCGGATAGGGCGGTGCAACGCCGCCCCACGTTCCGAGCGGCGGACCACCGGGCGCAATGGGCGGCGTGGGAAACGGCTGGTTTCCGCCGCCCCAAATTCCGGGCGGAAGATAGATCGGGTGCGTTGGAACACCCGGCGACGGCCAGATGCTCGGCGGTGGTCCGCCGGGCGCAATCGGATGCGCGGGATACGGCGGTGCAACACCGCCCCACGTTCCGAGCGGTGGCGCGGGCGGCAGCGGATAGCCGACGCTCAGCCCCGGATCGATGATCGTAATCAACGCAAGATGCGTAGGCATGTAACGACTCCTCTCTTTGTCCATGGATTTGAAGGGGAAGTAAGTCGCGACTCGAACAGTCAAGCACAGTTTTGTCTCAGAGCGATGAAGTTTTTTATAGACTGTGAATAGCGGGGGAAGTTTCAAGCCACTTCGGGAGTTTCGCTTTGCTCCATGAAGCTTTGCACCGTGCCGAACATTTCGTCAGCGTCCGCGCGGAGTTGCGTTTCGTGGCGGATGATTGGACCGTAGTGGTTGCACAAATTTCGCAATGTGAGCCCGCATGTTTCGGCAGAAAACGCAGGCTCTTCTTTGCACAGGCGTTGAAATTGCTCCCCCCGGCCCGATCCGTAGTTGTCCCAATCTTCGGATGAACATGAGACGCCCTCGCTGAATTCGTCGAGATAACCGGGATGCAAGCCCTCCAAGAATTCGTCCATTAGGTTATCGAATTCCGGCTCGCTGGCATTGCTCGCGTTGTAGCTGGTTTGAAAAGCCCCGGCTTCGCATGTGTCACTCTGCACGTTGTCGGCGCTTTGGTCGCGACCACAGCAATGTTGGCCCGAGCTTTCGCGCATGCCGTGGCCGAGCATTAGCGCGTAAAGGTGCCGCAGCGTGTCCGCGCCGTCGCTCTCATTGGACATATCAAGATCGTCGAAGTCCTCGCGATAAAGATTGAGCGCGTCCTTGTCGGAGTCCGTGCGCGCCTTCGACATTTCGATGAGCGCCGGATGCCCGGCTTGTAGTTTTTTCCATGACATCGCGAATGCCAACGCCATGCCCTGCGTCCAGCCGGTCGGCGCGACGCCGCGATCCTTCCAACTATAGTTGGCGATGGCCGAGTCGTTGGCTATGTTCATGATAGCCTCTTGCTCGATGGCCGTGAGCGCACCGGGCGGCGGCGCTGGCGGCGGGATCGGGAGCTTGTGCGTATAAAGCGCGTCCCACGTCTGCGGCCCGCAGATGCCGTCAGCGTCAAGACCGCGCGAGCGCTGATAGCGCACGACATTCTCATAGGTCGTCTGCCCGAAGTCGCCGTCAAACTCGCCGCTAAACTGCGGGATCATCCTTTGCATATCGAGGACGTGCTGACCTTCGTCGCCTTTGCGCAGCGTCGGCCTATCTTCAATCGGAACGCTCTCGGGACGATCCGGGCGCTCGGGCCGGTCGGGACGTTGGCCGCCGCCGCCGTCGTCGTCATCTTCGTCGATTTCCTCGCCAGAAATTGTCTCGGCTATCGCGATTGCGATGTCCTCGAAGTGATCTTGATAGAGCGTGCAGTCGGGTTTGGAATTCACGAAGGCCACTTCAACCAGCACCGAAGCGGCTTCGGTATGACGGCAGAAATAGAGATGTCCGCCGTCCTTGCCGCCTCGATCCTTGAGCCCCGACGCCATGGCGATGCTCGCCGCGATATCTTCGGCAAGCTCCATCTGACTGATCGCGTAGCATTCGGTGCCACGACCTTCCGTCTCGGTTGTGCCGTTCGAATTGAAGTGAATCGACACGTCGAGATCGTGAACGCCTTGCGAATTATGGAAGTCAACGAGTCGAGCTAGATTTTCGTCCTTGTCATCGCTCACGCGATCCACGTAGCTGATCGTCTCGACGCCAGCCTTGCGCAGATAATGCGTGACGCGCTCGACGACGCGCACGTTCTGATCGAATTCGTCCAAGCCCCATGGCTCTGGTCCTGCCGCACCACGGACTTTTTCAGAGTGCCCGGCGCTAATGACAACTTTCATTTGCGATCCTTCATTTTGGCGCGCATTGTTGCAGCGTCGTTTTAAGCAACTCCTGCCAACGCTCGCCGTTCGTGTGCTGAATGTACGTCACCATGCCAAGGAACAATAGATTGAATATCACCAACGCGAGCATCGCGGGCGTTGACTTCATCGCCTCGACAACTGTGCGCGCCGTCTCGCCAGCTTCGTGACTGACACCGGGATTCATTTGCGCTCCTGTACCCGCCGGTCGAATTCAAGCAATTGTTGCTCGCGCTTGGCAATCTGCTGCGCTGCGCTCGTATATCCTCGACGCGCGATCTTCAATCCATTGGTGAACGCTTGAACGTCGCCAGCTTGAGTGCTTTTAAGCCAGATCGTGAAAAGGTGCTTTATCTGATCATGATACGCTTCTTCGAGCGCCTGCCTATCTAGACGAAGTAGCGTAGCGTCGACCGGAATGCCTTCGTAAATTGCCGGATCGTTCTGTTGCGCGTCGGCCTGATCCCACGCGCCGGTCAAATAACCATAGAGCGCGACCGCAAACAGGATCGCTAAAACAATGATCATTATAATCGCGATGCGATTGCCCGGCTTCATTTTAGTACAGCGCCTCGACCATAAGCACGGCGAGATCGGACACGCCGCCGGGATACCAACCTGATATGACGCTCGCGCCGATATTCGTTGCGAGCTTCGACTTGTCGAGATCGGCGGCGTGGTCGCCTTTGATGTAGCGGCACGACCAGTCTTGTTCCAAGCCGCGCGTTTGCATCCAGCCATAGCCGCCAGCCGGTGCCGGACCACTGACATAACCGCAGACGATCAATCCATTGGGCGCTTCGATTTCTTGCAACAGCGGATCGGATATGCGGGTGTAGAATCCGTTTTGATTGTA
>Ga0066903_100000063_pt1 | contig 44751 bp, 43 predicted proteins | sample PanSoiMetaGPlot1_FD_67491 | JGI IMG/M metagenome (GOLD analysis project Ga0066903, IMG submission 67491) | Tropical forest soil microbial communities from Panama analyzed to predict greenhouse gas emissions - Panama Soil - Plot 1 (version 2) | ecosystem: Environmental > Terrestrial > Soil >... | reverse complement strand
CGCGCGCGAGCGGTGCCAGCTCGATCCGGACCAGGCCGCCCAGCCCGCGCCCGTACTCCGCCCCGTACGATCCGGGCGACAGATCGATCGAACGGACCAGGTCGGCGTTGATGGTCGAGCGAAGGCCGCCCACGTGATAGAGGGACGGGATCTCGACGCCGTCCACGTTGACGACGGTCTCCTTGGGCGACGACCCCCAGACGATCAGCTGCCCGGAGCCGAAGGCGGCGCGCGCCACGCCGGGCAGGTTCTGGACCACCTTCAGCGTGTCGCCCTGCGTGCCGGGGACGAGGCGCGCTTCTTCGGTCTTGATGCGCGTCTCGACCGCTTCCTTCTTGATGCGCGGCGCGCGCACGATGATGCTGATGCCGCCCTCCTCGTCCTCCCGCTCCTCGATCATGTATTTGACGGTGCGGCGTTTGCCCTTGGCGATGATCTCGTCGGTCACCACCGTGACAAACCGGGGGTGCGACAGCTCGACCTTGTGCGGCCCCTCGGGGACGTCGATGAAGGCGAATTTGCCGTCCTCGTTTGTCGTCCCGGAGATGCCGCCCAGATCCAGCAGCTTCACCGTGACGCCCGGGAGCGGCTTCTTCTTGAAGCGCTCCATGATGACGCCGTCGAAGTTGATCTGCGGCGCCGCCTTCACGATCTCTTCCTTGATGACGAAGTCGTACTTGTAAGTGATCTTCACGGGGGCCGGCTGGTTGTCGATCTCGGCCGGCTCGAACACGAACTGCTTCACGGCGGTGATGGCGGCGGCGTCGAAGTCGGCGCCGCCCGAGCCGACGACCTCGACCTCACCGACCTTGCCCTCTGCGTCGATCTCGATCGACAGCGTGACGGACGCCGTGACGCCCGCGTCGTGCTTGTCCTTCGGGTACACGGCTTCGACGAACTTGATCAGCTTCGGCGCCTTGGTGATTTGCGGCTCGTCGGCCGCGGCGGCGCGCGGACGCAGCAGCGTGCAGATCGCCAGCGCAAGAACGAGAAGGGCGCGGGCGGATCTCATCCGATCAATCGGCCAGCTCGAAACGGGCTCTGACAGGGAATGTGCCCCCGTCGATCGGCTTCCCGCACGCCATAGCCGGCTTGAACCGCCACCTCATCAGCGCCGCCTTGAGCGCGGCGTCGAACCCCGGATCGATGCTGGTCAGGATCTGGACCTCGGCGACTTCGCCGCTGGCGCTGATGATGAGGCGCGCCTTGAACGGCCCCTCGATCCCGTCCTGCTGTGCCTGGGGATAGATGCTGTAACTGATTTCCGTCGTCACAATCGGGACTGGCTTGGTCGGCTCCTCGTTGCACGGAGCCTCACCGGCGGCCCCGGCGCCCAGCTCTTCGCGTGCGCGCTGCGTGCGCTTCTCCGAGATCGAAGAGGCGACCTTGACCGCGGCAGGCCCAGACTTCGCGGCCGCCTTCTCCTTGGCCGACGCCGCGCCTTGCAGGCCGATGCCGGGCCCGATGTCCTCGTTGCTCATGGTCAGGTTGGTGGCGACCGGCGCGGCGGCGGCCTTCACGGGCGTCACCGTCTCCGCCTTGGGGAGCGCCGCCACCACCTTCGGCGCGGCCCGGTGCACGGGCGGCGGCGGTGGCTTCGGCTTGTCCGCCTTCTTCTTTTCGCCCGTGACCGCGACCGAGATCGTCTTCTTCTTGGCGATGCGGCTCTCTTGCGCAGAGATCAGGCCGACCGCCAGCCCGGCGTGGATCGCCGCGGAGAGCAGGACGGTCGTCGTTCGCATGCGTTCACTCGCCGCTTTGTTGCACGTTGATCGCGAACTTCGTGACGCCCGCGAGCTTGGCCAAATCGAGGACGTGCACGACGTGGCCGTGCATGACCTCCTTGTCCGCGCTCACCACCAGGCTCATGTCCGCGTCGGCCTCGACCGCGTCTTTCAGCTTGCCGGCCAGCTCCGACTCGGGGATCGCCTCCTCGTTCCAGCGCAGGCTGCCGTTCTTCAGGATCTCGACCTTGGTCGGCTTCTCCGCGGTGCCGTCGGTCGACTTCGCGCGCGGCAGCTGCACCTTCAGCGTCTGCGCGACGATATACGTCGACGCCACCATCAGGATGACCAGCAGCACCAGCACCACGTCGACCAGCGGGGTGACGTTGATGGCGGCGATCGTCTTGGCGCGGCCGCCTCCGCCCATTGTCCCGGCCATGGCTCAGGCCTCCATCTCGACGGTGCGGCCGGGGTGTTCGACCTCGCGCGCGTCGCGCTTGACGCCGTTCACCCGGGGCGACCCCTTCATCGACGCGATCAGGACGTTGCCCAGCGCCGCCGCGTGCTCCTCGATCTCGGAGCCCTTCTTCTGGAACATGTTGTAGAAGACGACGGCCGGAATGGCGACCAGGATGCCGATCGCGGTGGCGAGCAGCGCCTCGGCGATGCCGGACATGACGTTGCCCATCGCGCCCATCTGGTTGCCGCCCAGCTCCCGGAACGCCGTCACGATGCCGAGCACCGTGCCGAACAGACCGATGAACGGGGCGTTGTTGCCGAGCGTGCCGAGGAACAGCAGGCCCGACTCGAACTTCTTCCGGCGCAGCCGGGTCGCCTTGACCAGGATCTGCTCGACCGCCTCCGGGCCGCTGTCGTACCAGGCGAGCGCCTCGGTGAGAATCTCTGCCTCGACAGAGGGGCTGGCCTTGAGCAGCTTGCGGACCGCGCCCAGATCGCCCGCCGCCAGCATCCGTCGCAGCTCTTCCGACAGCGCGTCCAGATCGTCCTTCCGCTTCCGGAAGTACCACCAGCGCTCGATGATGATGCCGATCGACAGCACCGACAGCCCCATCAGCAGGTAAAGGATGATCCGCGCGATGACCGGCGCGACGAACACCAGTTTTTGCATCAAAACGTTCGAATTCATTTCTGACCTCCCATTCAAGGCACCATGAACGTGAACGCCAGGGTACCGGTCGCCGGCCCATGGCTACCTTGCGTGTCGATGTCGGTGGCTTGGCCGTAGGCCTCGCCAAGCAGAGTGCTCCCGTTCGCAACCGCGTAGACGTGCCAGCGCGCCGTCACCTGGCCGCACAGCGAGGCGGCGTCGACGCGCACCTCGTAGGTCCCTGACGGCGCCGCCTTCGGCGACGGGGGCGCCGTCTGGAAGACGACGTCCTCCTGATAGAGGCTGTCCTGCTGGTTGTCCTGCTGGATGCCGCCGATCACGCAGTTGGCGTTCGTGTCGAAGTCCAGCTGGCCGACGCCCATCACGTCGGAATCCATGTAAGGCGGATCGGCAGGCCCCAGCGTCGGAAGCGCGACCCGGTGCTTGGTCCAGACGTCGATTGGCGAGGCGGGGTTGGTCGTATTGGGGACCCGGACCTTGAGGTCGAGATCCGACGGGCTGTCCCACACCAGCGTGATGACCAGCGGCTGACCGTCGAGGGAGATCCCGAGCGGGTTGGCCAGCACCTTGATCTTGATCGGCTGCGACAGCGACGGTCCGACCTGCCCCTGCGCGTCGACGGCCCGGAAGATGATCATCCGGTCGGGTGGATCCAGCGGCAAGAACGGCGACACCGAGAACCGCGTCGAGAAGTCGAACACGTTCCCTCCCGGGAACTCCGAATCGGGGAGCCCGGTCGGCGCGATCCAGTGGCCGATGTCGCCGTCGAGCCCGATCAGGACGGCGGTCGATCCAATCGCGCTGCCGGTCAGGGTGCGATCGATCGCCCCGGGGTAGACGATGGTGTTGGCGATGTTGATCCCCTGCATGGTCGGCGTGTCCGCAGCCGCCTCTGTGCCGAGCGTGCCCGGCACGTACTGCACACCGGTGCCCGACACGCGCAGCAACGCGTTCACGCCCGTATCGGAGCTCGCGTTCGAGCAGGCGGCTGCACCCGCCGCAGCGAGCGCGAGCAGGACGTGGCGACGGATCGAACCGGCGCGCATCAGAAGACCACCTGTCCGCGGACGACGACCGTGTCGCTGGCGAGGTTCTGCGGGTTGCCCGAGGCGTCGCGCCCGTTGCTGTTGGTGTTGTGATCGTATTCAGCGGTCAGGCGGACCGGGCCGAGCAGGGCGCCGGCCACGAGCGCCAGCGTCTTGTACGAGAAGCTGGTCGGCACCAGCGGCTTCGCTGCATCAGCCGAGTCGCGGTCCGGGTCGTAGTAGTCCCAGCGGACGCCGGCGATCAAGTTGGGGCCGATCTCCTGGGTCAACGCGACGTAGCCACCCAGCTCGCGCATGTCGCGCGACAGCGTGCCGTACGGGTCGGCGGGCAGGATCCCGCGATCCAGATCCTGCGCGAGGTAGAGCTCGCCGTAAAGCAGCGTCGTGCCGAGGGGCGTCAGCAGCCCGAGCCGCAGATCGGCGCCGTAGCCGAAGCGGATGAAATTTCGCGACGGCGTCGCTGCCGTTCCGGCGGCACCGATGATCTCTCCCGCATCGACCTGGCCGTTCTGGTTGCGATCGTTCCACTGTACGGTCGTCTTCGTGGCCGGCGTTCCGGGGTGAAACCCCTTGCCCGAGAGCGCAGAGACGCCCGCGGCGATGAAGAGGTTGTCGGTGATCGGCGTGTCGACGCCGACGCGCCCGGTGACGTCCTTGGCGGCGTTCGGGTCGCGGCCGGGCCAGGTCTTCTCGCCCAGCGGCTCGCCGTTCTGGACGGCGACCGCATAGCGGGCGAACCGCCAGCTCCCCGAAAAGCGGACGCCGAGGTCGTACTCGCCCGGAAACAGCGCGCGCTCGGCGGTCGACCGCTCCATGAACAACCGGTCTTTATCGCTCTGGAGGACCTCGTAGCCGAACGGGATCTTGAAGAGGCCGATCGTCAGCATGGCGACCGTCGGCTCGCCCGGGTCGCTCGCGATCTTGGCGGACGCCTCGGCGTTGATGACGCGCGCGGTGGCGCCGTTGACGGTGTTGCCGTCGAACTCCAGCACGCCCGCCGCCCAGTCGCGCTCGATCGACGCCTTCAGGCGGGCGCGGCGGATCAGGAACCGCTGGTCGTTCAGCAGGTTGCCGTTGCTCTGATTGAGGTCGTCGTGCGAGGCCTGGTTCCAGAGGTTGCCGTCCGCCTGGACGTAGCCGGTGAAACGGAGCGCCTGCTCGGCGGCGAGGCGCGCCTTGTCGGCCTTCTCCTGGAGGACGACGATCTCTTCGGCACGCTGCTCGCGTTCGGCGCCCAGTTCGGCCGAGATCTCTTCGTTGGCCGCCTTCTGCGCCTCAGTCGCCTCGCGCAGGGCCTTGATCTCGGTGCGCAGCGCTTCCACTTCGGCCGCCGTGGCCGTCGGTTCGGCCGGCTCGGGCGGTGGGGGCGGCGGCGCCGGCCCTTCCGGCTGCGGAAGCGCGGCCGGGGCTTTTGCCCCGGCCGCTTTCCCTTCGGCCGCTGTCGCCTTCGTCCCCGCCGCCTTCCCCTCCGCCGACTTCGCTTCAGCGGCCTTCGATTTTCCTTCTGACGGCTTTCCTTCCTGTGCCGCCGCCGGCGGGGCGGTCAGAAGCCACGCCGCGACAGCAAGACAGCCGCTCCATCGCACGATCCGAATGACGCCCAGATGCTGCCGCCTAGCTAACCCTCCAGCGAAACCGTGCGACGAAGCGTTGTGATCGAACAAAGAACCTCCAACCGGTCCAGGAATGAGTGCGCAACGTTCGCCGCACGATTTTGAATTGCGGAGTTTCGGGCCCTTACATCTTGCAGGTGTTGTAGTCGACGGCCGGCGTGAACGTCACCGTCTGACCGACGCTGTCCGTCGGCAGGTTGATGATGCAGTTGTTGATCATCGCCGCCGTGCTGAGGGTCCCGCACTCGGCGATCGTGCTCGGCGCCCCGCCGGTGCCGCTGCCACCCGTGCCACTGCCGCCGGTGCCGCCGGCGCTGCCGCCGGTGCCGCCCGTGCCGCCGCCCGTGCCGCCGGCGCTGCCGCCAGTACTACCGCCCGTGCCACCGGCGCTGCCGCCGACGCTGCCTCCCGAACCGCCGGTGCCCGTCGCCGAGCCGCCGGTGCCGCCAGCCGAGGTGCCGCCGGTGCCGCCAGCCGAGGTGCCGCCGGTGCCCGCGGAGGTGCCGCCCGAGCCGCCCGTGCCGGGGCTGCTGCTACCGCCCTTGCCGCCCGCGCCGCCCGTGTTGTTGCTACCGCACGCGCCGCTGACCGCGAGCGAAAGACAGAGAGCCAGGAAGCTCGCCTTCGTGAACTTGATAAGCATCGTCGTGTCCCCTTTACTCGCAGAAGCCGTGGTGACAGGCCTTGCCGCCCGTGCAGGTGCTGGTGCCCGTGCCCGTGCAGGCCGTGCAGCTGGTCAAGCCGGTGCGGAACTTCTCGAACGCGCACCCGCAGGGATCCGTAACGTCGGTCTTCGGCTTGATCGGCCCGAGGATCCCGTCGTCGTCGCGGGTCACCTTCATCGCGCACTGGGGGATGACGCCGGCCAGCGACTCGAGCTCGATGTAATCGAAGTTCGAGCTGAACATCGTGCCGAACGTGGCGCCCAGGAACTTCGCCGCCGCCGCGCTGGTCGGCATTCCGGTCGTCGTGTCGATCTTCGCGAAGAAGTGCTCCGGACCCCAGACTCCGTAGTGGCCGTCGCGGACGTTCTTGCGGTCCTTGGCGTCGCGGCTCGAGTCCGCGTAGAAGGCCTTGGTCTGGTTGAACTGCTGGAAGGCGACCGGGTACAGCGCCGTGCGGTTCGTGTCGAACAGGTCGCCCGCGATGAAGCCGATCGCCTTGTTCGGGTTGTGGGTCATCACGTAGGCCGCGATCGAGCTGACCACGTTGCCGCCGCCGCTGTTCGTCATGCCGAAGAATCCGGTGGCGGGGATGTTGATCGACTTCGCGACCATGCCTTGCGACCCGGATGTCGGGCCGCGCTGCTGGATGCCGTTGTTGTCGTCGAACGGCGTCACCATGCCGCCCATCCCGCAGCCCCAGATCAGCTGCGCCTCGAGCGCGGACATCGCGCTGAAGCTGGTGTTCTGCGGCGCCGCGACGACGAAGATCATCGCCTGCACCGGCCCCTGGTAGTCCTTGATTTCCGGAGGCTGCGTCACGCCCGACAGGTTCGGGCAGTTCTTCCAGAAGATGTCGCTCGCCCCGATGTCAGCGCCGTGCGTGCTGTCCAGCGTGCAGCTTCCCTTCGTGATGCTGGTCTTGTCGTTGGCGAAGTTCGGGCCCGGCGTCCAGACGGTGGCCGTGCCGGTCAGCATGCTGCCGCTCATGATGGCGGGCGGTCCGTCGCACGAGCCGAGGGCGTTCTGGTAAACGATGGTCGCCTTGTCGGTCGCCGACGTGAGGGCCGCCATCTGGACCGCGAACAGGCCCGCGGTCGGCTGGTACGCCGTCGACCCCGTGATGTAGATGGGGTTCGGAAACATCGTCGCATCGCTGCAGTTCGGAACGGTCTGCGCCCAGCTATTGCCAGCGAGCAGCCCGCCCGCCAGCACGAGCCCCGTGGCGAGCGACCTTCTTAGGCCTTTCATCATCGTCCTCCGCATTTTTTGGAAAGAAACTGTTTGCGAGGACGGGTATCAAACCGCGCCGATCGTCGGCAAGCGCGAACAAGTGCGGCCGCGAAGAAGTTGCGGAGGCGTCGCGCATGTGACGCTTGACTTACAACGCAAGGGAGAACGAGTGACGTTCATGTTCCATTTGCGTGACACGCGCCTTGCCGCGGTCGAGGTGGTCAAACGACGCCGGCGACGCGCGTGAGCTGTGCGCGCGCTCTCGCCGTTTTTGCAAGGGTGTAACACCGCGATCTGCGCGGCGCGCGCTATACGCGCGCTGCAATGCCGCGGTGGCGCATCGGTCTCGCCGGGCTCGGGGCGAGCGCGGCGTTGTTCATCGTGACGGCGATGACGGAAGGGACCGCCGTCGCTTACCCGCAGTGGCAGCTGACGACCGGATCGGCGCGCTGCAACGAATGCCATTACGCGCCGGCTGGCGGCGGGCTGATCACGAACTACGGGCGCGACGCGATCGGCGAGGAGCTGTCGACGTTCGAGGGGAACGGCGGCCTCCTGCACGGGAAGGTGACGCCGCCGCCCTGGCTGGCGGCCGGCGCCGACGTGCGCGGCGCGTTCGTCGCCAACGGCGTTCAGGATCCGAGCGGCCCCACGGTGGCGGCGTTTCCGATGCAGGCCGACGTTTCGGCGCGCGTGGCGATCCCGAAGGGGTTCTCGGTCGCGGCGACGCTCGGCTACCTGGGGCAGATTCGCAGCAACACGGAAGTCGTCCCGAACGACAGCTTCCAGCCGAATACGGCGTCCAGCTTCATCTCGCGCGAGCACTACGTGATGTGGCAGCCCGCCGCCGTCGGGCCGTACGTGCGGGCAGGGAGGTTCTACGCGCCGTTCGGGCTGCGCTTCCTCGAGCACATCTTCTACACGCGGCGCGATCTCGGCTTCGACGAGCTGCAGGAGACCTACAACGTGTCGGGCGGCTGGTCGCTGCCCGCCTGGGAGCTGCACCTGACCGCGTTCGCGCCCGACTTCGTCCGCCACATGGGCAGCGACGAGAGAGGGTTCGCGGCCTACTACGAGCGCCGACTGCTGAGCGACCGCCTGGCGCTGGCCGCGCAGGGCCGCATCGCCGACGCGCCGGGCGCGACCCGGTACATCTGGGGCGGCGTCGGCAAGTTCTACCTGGTGCCGTTGCGAACGCTGTTTCTCGGCGAGCTGGACGTCGTGCATCTGTCCGTCGACGGGAACGCGGTCGGCCTGCGCACCCAGATGATCGGCCTCGGCGGGTTCTCCGTCCTGCCCGTGCGGGGTCTGATCGTGACCGCGCTCGGGGAGCGCTATCAGCAGGACGTCGCGGTCCGGGACGCGGCGTGGACCGCGACCGATCTGCTGGTCAACTGGTTCCCTTATCCGCACGTCGAGGCGCAGGTGATGGGCCGCCTTCAGTTCCCGGCCGGCACCGCGGCGACCAAGACGCTATTCGCCCAGCTCCACTACTTCTTCTAGGACCGGCTAGGGCGCATCGGCGCATCTCATAAATCCGACGAGCCCTCTTGTCCCCTCGCCCCGCGAAGCGGGGAGAGGGTTAGGGAGAGGGGCCCGCGAGGGACGCGTCTCAAAATTCTCCTCGCGGGATCATCGCTCAATCAAGTCGCAAGCATCGTCAACGCGAAAGGGCAGCGGCCTTGATTGAGCGATGATCGTCCTGGTGCGGAGGCTCGTCACGGGAGGTAGGCCCTTCCGCGCCAGTGGCGCGGAAGGGCCTAGCCGTAGCGTTTCAGCTTCTCGTAGAGCGTCGAGTGCGAGATGCCGAGCATCCGCGCCGCGCGGATCTTGTTGCCGCGGGTCATGGCCAGCGTCTGCTTGATGGTCGCCTCTTCCACCCTGTCCAGTGCGTGGCCGCCGAGCGGGAGCTGATCCAGCAGCGCCAGGTCGGGGGCGGGGGCCGGGAGACGGAGATGCCGCTCCTGCAGCGTCTGGCCCTCCTCGACGAAAGCGAGCGCGCACGACAGGGTGTTCTTCAGCTCGCGGACGTTGCCGGGCCAGGGATGCCCGGACAGCTGCTGGAAGGCGTCGTCGTCGATCTGCAACGATCCCCGACCGAGATCGTCGAGCAGGCGCGGCACGAGGAGCGCGATGTCGTCGCGTCGCTCACGCAGCGGCGGCAGATGAAGGATCGCGGCCGCCAGCCGGAAGTAGAGATCCTGGCGGAACTGCTTGGTCGCCACGAAGGCAGCCAGGTCACGGTTGGTGGCCGCGACAATGCGCACGTCCACCTGCCGATCGCGTGTGCCGCCCACGCGCCGCACCGATCGATTGTCCAGCGCGCGGAGCAGGCGCGGTTGCAGGTCGAGCGGCAGCTCGCCGATCTCGTCGAGGAACAGGGTGCCGCCGGCCGCCCGCTCGAACGCGCCCTCGTGCTCGGCGTGGGCGCCCGTGAAGGATCCCTTCTCGTGCCCGAACAGCTCGCTCTCCATCAGCGTCGGCGCGACCGCGCCGCAATCGAACACGACGAACGGCCCGCGCGCGCGCCGGCTGGCGTCGTGGACCGCGCGCGCCAGCACGTCCTTGCCGGTGCCGGTCTCACCGATCAACGTCAGCGTGACGTCGCTGGGCGCGAGGCGCGCGAGATCGGTCAAGACCGCGACCATCGCCGGCGACTGCGCGACGACGCGGCCGAACGACGCGACCGGCGGCGGCGTATCACGTTCGCCAACCGGTCCGAATTCGCCGGTCTCGAAGGCCGTGTCGTCGAATGGATCGGAAGAGATCCTTCGCGTCACCGGTCCGAACTCCATGAATCACCAAATACAGCAGTCGCGCGCCCCGACGTGTGACGTTTGCGCGGAAGGATCTCCTCTGGGGCGAAACCGTTCGGTCTCCGGAGATGTTGCGCGCCTGTCACACGCCGGCGGCGATCGGCCGGGTAGAAGGCGCCGAGGTTCCGGCACACGCCGCTGCGTCCGATGCGACCACCCTCGAGCCGTCGCCGCTTTTTGATCGCCTGCGTCGCGCTGGGCGGCGCGTCGTGCGCGAAGGCCGACGATCGTCCGGCGGTCTGGACATACATCTCGGCCGAGCTGTTTCAGCCCAACTGCGCGACCGCCAGCTGTCACAGCAGCGGGCGGGCGGTCTCGGGCCTCGACTTCTCGGATCCCGGGCGCGGCTACCAGAGCCTGACCGGCCTCAAGGTCTGGATCCCCGATCCGAACGGCACCATCGGCGGTGACTGCCTGACCGTGGACGGCACCGTCTACTGCGAGCGCGATCGCGTGCTGGTCGTCGCCTTCGATCCATCACAGTCGCGGCTGGTCAACATGCTGCGCGCGCGCGGCGCGCCGCGGATGCCGCCCGATCGACCGCTGCCAGAGGCCGACATCGCCCTGGTCGAGAGCTGGATTCTCGATGGTGCCCGCCAGACGCCGGGCGGCCCGCCGGCGGGCTCGCCACCGCCCGGTGACGCCGGCGCCGACGCGATCGACGGCGGTCACGACGGTGCAGGCGGCGACGCGGGCGGCGCCGGTGGGCACGGCGGCGGCGCGGGTGGGCACGGCGGCGGCACCGGCGGCAGCATCGGCGGCGCCGGTCACTCGGGCAATTCGGCGAGCGACGGGGCCGCTGACTGAGCCGCCGTCCGGCGCCCGAGACGCCAGAAGATCAGCAGCGCCGCCAGCACCAGCGGCGCGATGAAGCGATTGGCAGGCGGTGCGAGCAGCAAGCGCGCGATCAGATCCAGGGCGTGGCTCTTCATCGCCTCGGGCGGTCCCAGGCCGCCGGCGAACACCCAGGCGACGGTCGTCGCCAGCGCCGCCAGCGACGCCGCCAGCACGATCGGGACGCCCCACAGCAGGCAGATCGCCCTGTCACGCCGTCGCAGCGGGGCGACCGCCACGGCGCCGACGAGCAGCAGCAGGGGCAGATAGGCGTCCCGGCGCAAGTTGACGCCGAGGCGCGCGCGGCGCGGGCTGGCGTCGATCGACAGCTCGACCGCCGCATCGGAGGTGACGTTGTCGCCCGGGCGGCGCACGTCGGTCGGCGGCTCTGCCATCAGACGCGCGCGCGCCGTTCCGCCGCGAAAGCCGACGAGGGGCAGGGCCGCGCCGACGGTCGCGCAGTAGGCGGTGGCGAACCCGCGTCGTACCGCCGGCCAGGGCCAGCCGGCAACCGCCAGCAAGACGAGGAAGGCGGCCGCGCGCGCCGCGGCTTGCCGACGGTCAAGCCGCAGAGGAGGCATGCAGGTTCGGCTCGCGAGAGCCGCCCCGAGAGAGCGCCGCCCAGACGGCAAAGCAGCCGACCGATACCAAAACCAGCAAGAGGGCCATGACGTCCTCGTGCAGGATGTCGAATAGCCGCGGCCAGCGGGCGCCCGCGACGTACAGAAGAACGATCCGCAACACGTTGAACACCCAGATGATCGCGCCGCCCGTGACGAACCCGATCAGCTTCGCCCGCGCCGGAGCCGGGAACGCCAGCACCGCGGCGGCGAACAGGGCCAGGGCGTCGAGCGCGGCGCAGTCGAGGACGATCTGCAGCGGCTGACGGCCGAGGATGAAGAGGCCGTTCACGCTGGCGCTCGCGTCGAACAGCGACACGCAGCCGCCCGAGACGCGCGCGAGCAGGGCGAGATAGCCGTAGAGAAGGCGCGCGGGAAGGCTGCTTTCGCCGTACGGATAGTAGAGGACGGAATAGAACAACCCCATCAGCAGGGCGGCCCGGACCAGAAAGCGAAACGGACCCGGGCGCGCCCGCCACCAGCGCACCGGCCTCGTCGATTCGAGCCTGGCGATCACATTCCCAGTCCGCAGTCGGCTTTGCAGAACGCGCCGGCGATCGCGGCGATGTTCGAGGCGCGCCCGAGGGCGAACTTCACCTGGCCATACCGGTCCAGGATCTGCGCCGCGGTCGGCGTGTCCGTCGTGTGCGTCTCGATGTTGCGCCCGGCCGCGGCGGTGATCTGCGCGACGCACGGGCCGTCGGCCTTCCCCGGTATGTCGCAATCCCCCGCGTGCTTCCCGCAGAAGCAGGTGGTCGTATCGCCCGAGAGGTTACAGCGTCCGACGGGCGGCCCTCCCGCGCGCATGCAGGTCGACACCGTCTGACAGAGCTGCTGCCCGACCGCATCCTTGATGCCGCAGCAGCCGTCGTTGATCGGGCCGTCGATCTTGTTCTTCTTGAGACAGGCCATGCACGCGTCCGCGACCTGCGGCCCCGGGTTGGTCTCGAGGCAGCCGGCCGGAAAGTCGCTGTTGCTGGCGGCGGTGGAGACCGATGCCTCCCGGCGTTTGCACGCGCCCGATACCAACGCGACCGCCGCGATCGTGAACGCGACGAGATGACGAATTCGATGTCCCGCAGAGAGCATTTCGATTCCTTGTTGGTTCATTGGTCGTAGCCACACTCGGTCGTACAGAAGGCGCCTGCGACGTTCTGGATGTTCACCGCGCGGCCGATGGCGAAGCTCGGATCGCCGTAGCGGGCCTCGACCTGCGCCGCGGTCGGTGTGTCGGTCGCGTGCGTGTTGATGTTGCGCCCCGCGGCCGCGCTGATCTCGCTGACGCAGGGGCCGTTCGGTTGTCCATTGGTGTCGCACGTCGCCGCGTGCGTGCCGCAGTAGCAGGACGTCGTATCGCCCAGGTTGTTGCACATGTTGCCGCGGATGCAGGCCGAAGCCGCCTGGCAGAGCGTGTATCCGGTCGGATCCCCGGTCTGGATGCCGCAACAGCCGTCCGTCATCGGGCTGGCGTTCGCCGCCAGGCAGGTTGTGCAAGAGGCGACCAGCGCCGGGGGCGGATTCGTCTCGATGCAAGCGCCGCCGCCCGTGCCTCCGGCGCCCGCGCCGCCGGTTCCGGTCGTGCCGCCGGCACCGACAGAGCCACCCGTGCCGGTGCCGATCGATCCGGCCGCGGAGCCGCCCGCGCCCGTGGTGCCGCCGCTCCCCGTCGTGCCGGCCGTGCCGGTCGATCCGCCGACACCCGCCGCGCCGCCCGTCCCCGCTGCACCGCCAGCGCCCGCGGCGCCACCGTCGTCCGGCGCGCCCGCATCCTCGGACTGGCAGAGGACCTGGCCGGACGTCATCGACGGGCACAGCCCGTCGGAGACCGTCAGCGTGATCATGAAAGCGCCGCGCGTCGTGCAGTGGAACAGCGTCTTCGGCGCCTTGGGATCGTCGATCGTTCCACCGTCGGCGGTCCACGAATAAGTGAGCGGGTCGCCGTCCGAGTCGGACGCCGACGCCATCAAAGAGATCGTCTGGCCGACCGCCGCGTGGGTGGGGCTGGCCGAATAGAAGACCTGCGGGCAGTGATTGTACGTGCCGCGCACGTTCACGTTTCCGCCGTCGGGATTGACCGCCGAGATCGTCGGATAGCTCCGGCGTGCCTTGTTGCATCCGGAGGCCAGCGCCAGCACCGCGAGGCCGCCGATGAAGCAGCTCGTTATCCAGGCAGACCGGCGGCGCCTGACCATCGTGCGTGCAGAGGTCATCGCGTCGTAGGGAACCAGACTGGGATGGCTCGTGTGAAACAAGTGTGTGACGCCTTCACAAAAAGAAACGGGCGCCGGCCTTTGCGGCCGACGCCCGTCGCTCACTACCTCAGCCTTGTTCGAACGTGTGCGATCTTAGAAGCCGCACTCCGCCGGACAGAAGGCACCCGCCACCGCTTCGATGTTGATGATCCGGCCCAGCGCGAAGTTCGGGTCGCCGAAGCGAGCCAGCACCTGCGCCGCAGTCGGCGAGTCCGTGGTCCCGGTCGAGATGTTGCGTCCCGCGGCCGCGGTGATCTGCGCAACGCACGGCCCGTTCGCCGCACCCGCCTGATCGCACGTCCCTGCGTTCGTGCCGCAGAAGCAGTTCGTGGTGTCACCCGCGTTGTTGCAGCTGCCGCCGCGGATGCAGACGGAGACCGCGGTGCAGAGCGTGCTGCCCGTGGCGTCCGTGATGCCGCAGCAGCCGTCGGTCGACGGGCTGAAGTTCGCCATGAGGCACGTACCGCACGAAACGGCCAGCGACGCCGGCGGGCTGGTCTCGGTGTTGATGCAGGCCGTTCCGCCCGTGCCACCACCGCCGGTGCCACCGCCGCCCGTGCCGCCGCCGCCCGTGCCGCCGCCGCCCGTTCCACCACCGCCCGTGCCGGTCGTTCCGCCGCCGCCGGTGCCACCACCGCCCGTGCCAGTCGTGCCGCCGCCACCCGTTCCACCAACGCCCGTGCTGCCACCCGTGCCCGCCGTTCCCGGCGTGCCCATGGTGCAGTTGATCGGGATGACGTTCATCAGGCTGTCGCCGCAGATGCCGTCAGACACCGCGATCGAGATGCTGGTCGTGCCGATCGCGTTGCAGGTGAACGTGGTCGCCGCCGCGTTGGGTCCCAGCGCGCCGGTGCCGGCCGTCGAGGACGTCCAGCTGTAGGTGATGGGGTCGCCGTCCGAGTCCGTCGCGGCGACGGCGAGGTTGATCGAGCCGCCGACGGGAGCCTGCAGCCGCGAGGCCGAGACGCCGGTGATGAACGGGCACTGGTCGATGCGGCCGCCGATGGCGACCGAGCCGGTGGTGCGCGTCCGCGTGCACTGCAGCACGACGTTCGCCATCGCCGTCTGGCCTGCGACGACCGTGAACGGCGTCGAGCCCATACAGTTCTGACCGTCGCTGGACATCGCCGTCATCGCGACGTTGTACATCCCGGGCGCCAGGCCGCTGACGAGGGCCGTGGCCGTCGTCGTGCCGGGAGCCGAGACGTCGATCGTCCCCATGATCGGCGTGATGCCGTTGCCAGTGATTGTGTAGTTGACCGTGTTGATGGTCGCGCCGCTGCCCGGAAGCGTCAGCGCCAAGCCGACGGACCCGACGTCATCGTCGGCCTTCTTCGAGCAGTTGACGGCGACTGCACCAGACGCGAGCGTCACGGCCGCCAGAATGAAGAATTTCGAGGCTGCTTTGCGAATCATTGTCCGATTCCTCCTGGGTGGAACATTCATCGAGCTCGGTCTGCGCACAGGCACCGACCAATTCAACACGCCCGTCCTGCCTACAAGGTTCGAGCCAACTGGTGTGACAAATACCTACGGTCAAAATCAGTGGGCGATCCGCTGGTTTGCGAATCGCGCCGCAGCTCATCTGTCGGCCGCGCTACCAAATTTGCCGTCGACAACTTCCTGATTTCGAACGCGCACTCCGGATTTCGGTCAGCCGTGCCTCACGGCGTGTCGGTGGAAGAAAACCGAAGCGATGCTGAAACGGAATCGTAATAAAGCGAGATCGCCGCGCTTGATATAGGACGCCGATGCGCCGGAGCCTTGCCTTGCTGTTGTTGCCGGCCTCGTCGGCGTTCATGAACGCGGGAGCTCACGCGGAGCCGTCTCCTCCAGGCATCTCGATGTCCGCCGAGGAGACGAAAGTGCCGCCCGGGACCGTGATGGTGCCAGGTCAGCTATCCACGCTGTTCAAGATCAACGACGCGGATCCGGAAGCGAACGTTCCGACGCCCAGCCAGCGCACCGGGAACCCGCTGGAATTCGGATATTACCTGCAAGACATCCTGGCCCGAGCGCAGGCCGCGCAGCAAAGGCACGATCAGGAGAGCGCGATCAAGTACCTGCGCGCGCTGGCCGCTGCGATTCCGGAGCAGGCCAAGGGCTGGAGCATGTTGTGCGCCGCCTACGAGACCGCGCACGATCGGGATCGCGCGCTGCGGGCCTGCAAGTACGCCCTCGAGCGCCCGGGAGTGGACGTCGCGGACTATCAGCGCTACGTCGGGCTGATGGTGGCAAAGCCGGGCGATCTTTCGGACGACGAGACGGGCGCGCTGAAAGCCGTGTTCGACCACCTCGACACGCAGCCCGACCTCGCGGTCACAACCGCCCACCTTCGCTGTCAGGCGGCGATCAAGACGAAAGACACCGCGGCGATGCAGGCGTGCACCACCGTCCTCGCCAAGGTGGCGCCCGACGACCCGAAGACGATCGTCTTCCAGTGGTCGTTCGCGGTCATGCGCGGCGACGGCGCGGCGGCTGCACAGCTGCTCGAGCGGGCCAAGAAGGCCGGCGTGGCGTCCGAGAACATCGAACGCATGAGCCGGGTCGAGCGACCCGGCCGGTCGTTCTCGCGCGGGCTGGGGGTGATGGGCGGGGCGGCGCTGCTCCTCGCGTTGCTGGTGTTCGTTCGGTTCCGCCGCCGAGTCGGCGCGCCGGACCGCCTGGCGCCTTAGCCTGTACGATACAACCTTTGCATTATACAAATACCTTGAAGCGCCGGCGGGTGCTGGCTAGGATTCCGTCGCTTTGGCGCAGGAACGTCGCTTCGCGGAGCTGCTGTCGCACGTGGCGCGAGAGATCACGCGCCGGCAGGCGTCCGAGGTCTGCTGCGGCGAGCTGACGCTGGAACAGTTCCAGACCCTGCGCGCCCTCGGCGCGTCCGACCAGCTCTCGATGGGCGCGCTCTCCGGGTTGCTGCGGGTCGATCTCTCCACGATGAGCCGCAACGTCTCCCTGCTCGAACGGAACGGCTATCTCTTGCGGTCGCGGAGTGCCGAGGATGGTCGCGTCGTTCGTGTCGGGATCACCGCCAAGGGCAAGCGTGCCCTGGAGACACTTCGCTGCGAGGAACGCGATGTGCTCGAGGACGTGTACGCGCGCCTGCCGCCCGGCGAGCGCGGCCGGATCGTCCGGGCTCTCGAGACGTTGCAGACCCGCCTTGACCAACCGGCCGGTGCCGACGCCGCATGCTGCCCGCCGCGCGTCCGGCGAGGCGCCTCATGAATCGGCCGGCGGCAGGGGTTCGCTCGAAGACCGTGACGGCAGGGGGCCACCACTCCCTCGGTCGTCGCGTCGCCGCCGAAGCGGTCGGTACGGCGCTGCTTCTGGCGACGGTCGTCGGGTCCGGGATCATGGGCGAGCGGCTCGCCGGCGGGAACGTCGCCATCGCTTTGCTCGCCAACACACTGGCGACGGGTGCCGGCCTGGTCGCGCTCATCCTGACGTTTGGGGGGATTTCGGGCGCGCACTTCAACCCCGCCGTGACGATCGCGGACGCGAGCCAGGGACGGTTGGCCTGGCGAGACGCCGTTCCCTACGTGGGCGCGCAGCTCGGCGGCGCCTTCGCGGGCGTGGCGCTCGCGCACGTGATGTTCGGGTTGCCGCTGTTCTCGGGCTCGCACCACATCCGCGCCGGCGTCGGCCCGCTGACGGGCGAGCTGGTCGCGACGTTCGGGCTGGTCTGCGTCATTCAGGGGTGCGCGCAGACGCGCCCCAGCGCGGCGCCGTTCGCGGTCGCCGCTTTCATCACGGCGGCGTACTGGTTCACTTCGTCGACGTCCTTCGCGAACCCGGCCGTGACGCTGGCGCGCGCCGCCTCTGACACGTTCGCGGGCATCCGCCCAGCCGACGCGCCCGGGTTCATCGTCGCGCAGGCAGTGGGCGCCGCCGCCGCGACGATCCTGTTCCGGTGGCTGACGCCGGCCGCCTCGTCGATCGCCGATCGCGTCGACACCACCAGAGATGAGGAGAGCGCGGCATGACGCAGATGAAGACGCGGGTGTTGTTCCTCTGTATTCACAACTCGGCGCGAAGTCAGATGGCGGCCGCGTACCTCAAGCAGATTGCCGGCGATCGGTTCGAGGTGGAGAGCGCCGGGCTGGAGCCGGGCACGCTCAATCCGCTCGCGGTGGCGGCGATGCGCGACGACGGCATCGACATCAGCCAGAACGGAACGCAGTCGGTCTTCCAGCTGTTCAAGGATGGCAGCCGCTTTCAATACGTGATCAGCGTGTGCGACGCCGCCTCGGCCGAGCGGTGTCCGGTCTTCCCGGGCGTCACCACCCGGTTGAACTGGAGCTTCGCCGACCCGTCGACGTTCACGGGGTCCGACGACGCGCGCCTGCGGCAGACGATCGGCGTGCGCGACGCGATCCGCGAAAAAATCCGGCAGTGGGCCGATGACGAGCGCGGACAGGCCCTCTACAAGACGCGCTGATCCGATGCGGCGACATCCATCGCCATGACCGCGGCGGTGGTGGGGCAGAGCAGGGCGAACTCGGTCGTTCCGCGGATCGGGTCGGGGACCGAGTCCCGGCCCACGGGTTGAAAGCCCAAACGCGCGAACCAGCGCTCGGCGGTGGTGGTCAAGAGATAGAGGCGGCGAACCTGGCGGCGGCTCGCCTCGTCGAGGATGCGCATCCACAGATCGCCCCCCAGGCCACGCCCCCGCCGTTCGGGCGCGACCGCAAGCGAGCGGAGCAGCGCCACCTCGCCGAAGATCTCGAGGCCGACGGTGCCGACCATGGCGTTGCCGGCGCGAGCCTGGACAAGGTACGCGGTCGTCGCCGACGTCAGGTCTTCCGTCGGCAATTCGCAGCGTTCCAAGAGTGATCGCACGGCCGGAAGATCGGCGGCGCCGGCAGGCAGAAATACGACGTCCTCCATGATGGCTCCGAGGACGGGCAAGCTTGCTCCGGCCGGAAGCGCCGCGCAACGACCGGCGACCGCATGCCGAAAATAAAAAAATGGCGCGCCCCCGGGGAGGAGGCGCGCCATCGACGAAGCGGGACGGCGCCGGGCGCCGTCTAGCCGGTCCGTGCTACGGCAGCGGGCAGCCGCCGCCCGACGAGTTCGTCACGAGGCGAGGAACGCTCGGCGGCACAACGACGAAGTTGTGCGCCTGGATGATCGGATCGACGATCGACGTGTTGCCGCTGAGGCCCATGCAGTTCGCCAGCGCCAGCTCCGCGTCGCTCAGGGCCGGCTGCGCGAACCCGATGTTCGGATCCTGGAACGAGTTGAACCAGAGCTTCCGGGCGATCGGGTAGACCGGCGTGCCGCCCGTGGCCAGGTTCTCGATGGTCGACTGGGTCGCCTTGATGCCGACCATGTTCAGCGCCACGTTCTGGAACGGCGCGACGCTGTCCGACGCCTCGCGACCGGCGTAGCCGATGCTGCAGGGGCTCGCCTTCACGAGGCAGCCGATCTGCTGCGTATCGTTGTCAGCCGTGCAGGCGCTGGTCGTCGTCGCGGTCGACTGCGAGTTGTCCGGCCGGACCATGTGGAGCCCGAAGTACCGGCGCGCGAAGCGGCGGATGTTGTTCACGCCCGGGAAGTTCGGGTTCTGGTAGCTGTCCAGCAGCGACGCCATGTTACCGGCCGAGTTGACCGGGGCCATGTTGAAGATGCGCGGATCGCCGACCGTGCCTGCGCCGAGGGTGCTGTCCGTGACGCAGTCGAACCGTCCGTTCGACGAGTTCTGCGCCAGCCGGCAGGTTCCGCCGGCCGCCTTCTGGGTGCCGTCCGGGCAGAGGATGGCTCGCGCCGGCAGCGGGTTCACGAACGCGCGGACACCGGCGGTGCAATTGCCGCCAGCGGGGTAACGGAACTGCGCCCACACGGTGGCGCCCGCCAGATCCTGCGGGATCGAGATCGGCTGGACGACGCCCAGGCAGCGCGGCTTCGTCGCGTTGGTCAGGCGGTAGTCGTTCTCGAACGCCGCCAGCGTGTCGGTCGAGCCGCCCGGAAGGACGCCGCGGCCCTGCGGCGACGAGCGCTCGCGCTGCGGGTAGTTGGACGGCGTGACGCCGCTGACGTAGCAGGCCACGTCGCTGTTGGTCGCGGTGACGCCATACTGGCAGACCTCTTCGAGGGCCAAGCGATCGGGCGCGGGACCGACGCTGCAGGCGCGGCGATAGGGATCCAGGTCGAGGCCGTCCGAGAAGCCCTTGTTCATCGACGCCGTGCCGGCGTTGCAGAACGGGTTCGCCGTCGAGGCGAAGTCCGCGATCTCCGGCGCGTTGGCGCCGCCGACCGTGCTGCGCTGCTGGGTCTGGGGCGGGAGCGTGAACAGACCGACGATCGCCTGGAAGGCGTCCGTGGTGCCCGAGAGGTCGTCGCGGCGGAACGCGTGCCGCAGCTTCACGCAGTCAGACGGCTGGCAGGTGAGCGAGGTCGCGTTGCAGGTCTGGCCGAGCGGGCAGTCCGCCGTGGTGGCGCAGGCCTTCGCGGGCCCGTTCACCGTGCAGAGCGGCGTCTTGATGATCGACGAGTAGGACGACAGGAGGACGCCGCGGACCGGGTTGGAGCAGTCGATGCGCGGGCCGCGCACGCAGTTTCGCGCGGTGGTGTTCGCCACCTGGTGGCTGCAGACGCCGCTGGCGCAGAACTGGCCGGCCGGACACGCCGTGGTGGCGTTGCAGGCGCCGCCGTCAGCGACGATCGACGAGCCGAAGCAGACGGCCACGCCGTCCGCGTTCACCTCGGTGGCGCTCGTCACCAGGTTCGCGGCCGAGGAGACGTGGTTCATACCGCCGTAGATCTGGCGCAGCACGTCCTGCCAGTCGTCGCCGGCAGCGGCCGTGGCGTTGTCGAAGGTGTACGTCCCGTCGGGCGAGCAGCCCTGGGCCGCGGTGCAGCCCACCAGCGTGCCGCCGATCCCGCAGAACTGCCGGGTGGTGTCGCAGGTGCTGCCCGTCGGGCAGGCCGCGTTCGACGTGCACGGGATGAACTGCGTCGGAACGCCGGTCAGCACGATCGGGTTGCTCTGACCGCCGATGTCGTCGGTGCAGGTCGTCGGGTCGGCGCCAATCGCGTTCTTCGCGACGACGACGATGCCGTCGAGGCCGATCAGGAGCTGGCGCGAGCTGGCGGTGCACTGGCTGCCGTTCAGCTGACGCGACATCGGGGCCACGTGCTGCGTGCCAGAAGCCATGGCGGCCTGGCCCGCGCCCGATCCGCCGCCGACGTAAACGATGTTCCCGGTAGCGCCCGTGCAGGCTGCGATGACGTCCGTCGACACGAGGTCGAGCGTGTCCGAACCGCGCAGGTTCAACGCTTGGGCGTGCGCCTTGCCGGCCGAAGCCACCCCCACGAGTAGAAAGGCCGCACCGGTGATCAGTGTTCTCGTTCTCATCAGAATCCTCCGTTTGAGCTAACGCGCAGGGACAGGTCGCACCTACGGCCGCACCCCTGTGCCGCCTGCACGCAGCAATGTCCGTTCCAGTGGCACGAACACCCACAGCCACGCGTAGGGCCGATCTGAATTCGCTCGTGCTTTCGGAGAGATATTTGTCGCGGGCTCGCGTCCGCGCGTTCGCAGTGCAATGCGGCGTCACGCGCCCGTCATTCGAACTCCGGAGGGATTTACCCGATTATCGGATGGTCGATCGGCGATCAGGGGAGCAGCTCGCACTGATCGAAATAGGGCGGCAGCATCGCCTCTTCGGGGTGCGTGACCCGGTGCTCCAGATAACTGAAGACGGACATCCCGGTCGCGATCGCGCCGCGCAGCTTCCAGACCGCGACGTTGTCCGAGAACACCTGTTGGTCGTCCTTCGGGAATCTTTTCACCAGGCCCGGGTGGCGCCAGAGCGGCTGCGCGCCGGCGAGGAAGGCGGGCGGGCAGACCGGGACCCCGAGCTGCGCGATCGAGTCCGCCGGGATCTGATCGGGATCCAGGCATGCCGGGTACAGATTGTCGGAGGTGACGCCGACCTTGCGTTGCTTGTTCTGATCCCACACCTCCGCGCTGGCCGGATAGTTCCGGGTGGGATCCGTTGAATCGAACGCGTAATACATCTGAAGAAGCTCGATGGTCTGATTGCCATTCGCGGTGGGCGGGTTGAAGGCGCCGTAGACGCGGACCACCTGCGGGCTGAAGTCGCTGCAGAGGTGGATCCACATCTCCTTGTCGTAGTTCGTCGGGACCAGCGGCGATCCAGAGTAGTTGTAGGGCGGGTATTGCGGGCTGCTGATGGTTCCGAACTGGTGGAACGCGGCCAGATAAGGGTCGACGGGATCCGGCAGCGTGATCGCGCAGAAGCCCTTCGCCAGGTTCAACATGTTGCCGGTCGGATCGGTCGATCCGGGCAGCGACGCGAGATCGTGCCGGCGGACGCCGAGGATCGGCGTCGCCGCGACCAGCTGAAGAATGTCTTGTGGGATGCGCTTGAGCGTTCCGCCCAGCGCCATCCAGGCCATGTAGCGCGATCCCCACTGCGCCGCCGCCGTCATGTCGCCCGTGTGCGCGACATCGAAGGTGGCGAGAATGTTCGAGAGCGGCTGCTCGGTCGGGCCGAAGAGGCCGGCCCGGAAGTTCGCGGGCCGCGCCTCGCCCTCCGAGGTCGCGGCCAGCAGATCGACCTGCAGCCCTTTGCCGTCGGCGTTCGGGCCGTGACAATTGATGCAGATGTGCCGATAGATCGCCGCGCCCGGCGACAGCATGTAAACGGGCGCGCTCGGATCCGGCTTCGCCACATCGAACCAGATCGGTCGCTGGTCCGCGCCGATCTGAGCCACCGTCTGTTGTGAGGCGAGCTTCTGCTGGCACTCCGGCTTGGCCTTCCAGAGCCCGTACGGTTGCTGCCCGGTCGCGTAGTCGTAGAGCTGCTGCGAAAGCGGGGCTTCGTTCAGGGCCTCGACCACGTTCGCGCGACCGCGCTTGAACGCCTCGGCGTCGTCCGGGTGGAGCGCCTCGAGCTGGTCGAGCGGCAGGGAGCCGACCGGCACCGTCGTGTCGGGGATGCGGTTGACGAGCACGTCTTGCCAATCCGTCCGGCGCGGGACCCAGGGCGGCGGCGGATCCGTCGGGTCGTAGCCGTACCAGTGCGCGTGGAAGGGAACGCCGATGCGCGGCTGAACGAACCGGTCGGGATGCTGCGGATCCAGCGGCGGGTCCTCGAGGTAGCTCAGTTGGTACTGATACGGATCGGGATGGTAGGGATACGGCGCCTGGGGGTTCACCGGGACGAACGGGTCGTAGATGTCCGGGCTGATGACGTCCTGGCAGTACTGGTATCGAACGCCCTGGTGATATTCGACCAGACGCGCCCGCGCATCGATGAGCGCCTGCGCGTAGAGATCGCTGTCCGGCGGAACTTCGATGTAGGGCTGGGGGTTGTCGTCGTAACCGGTGTTGAGTGAGCCGAGCACCGGCGCCCGGTTGTCCTTCCCGGGATTCGGGCTGCCTTCGAAGAGCGCGTCTTCTGAAGGCACCGGCGCGCCGCCCAGCAACTTCGCCAGGTACGCGAGCTTGCGGATGCTCGGCAGGCCCGCCATCCAGTCGCCCATGATGCGCGGCACCCGGCAGTCGTAGCCGGCCGTGTTCATCGGCATGTGCGGGAACGGGACGTAGTCGTCGAAGTAGGAGGCCGGCGTGTCGACGTTGCGGTAGATCAGCGCGCGCCATGGCGCGGAGACGAACGTCGAGCCGGTCTTCCGGTCGCCGCAATACGCCCTGAAGTCGGCGGTGGTGTCGGATTCGGCGCAGGAGATCCGCGAGGCGCGGTCGTTGGGAGGGAACTTGGGCGTGTAGGTGAGCGCCCCGGTTTCGCCGCTGACCAGGCTCTGTCCCGTGTCGAGGCGCGCGGTGCCGTCGGCGGTCGCGACCGGGTAGTCGCGCAGCGACGGCGTGATGTACGGGATCGGGATGTCGCCGTTGGCGCCGCGCGAGCGGATGGGGCTGTATTTTTCGAACGGAAATTGGAAGACGCCGCCGTCCTTGCCGTCGGGGAGGAAGTTGAGGACGGGCGCCAGCTCGGGCTTGGTGACGCTGGGGAACCCGCGCGGGTTGTGACAGTGGGCGCAGTTGCCGAGCATGTACGCCTGCGCTTTGAGCTCGCCGTCGTCCGTCATGACGTCGCCGTCGGCGCTGGCCGTCTTGCGTGGCTTGCGCGCGCCCTGCGATTCTTCGAGCGGCTTGACGTCGTCGGGCGAGGAGATCCCGGTGATGACGCCGACGTCGATCAGCCGCTGCAGCTGGCTCAGCTCGTCGGCGCCGGTGGTGTCGTACGTTCCGCCGGTCCCGGTCTCACGGCGCTTGATCTGCAGCGGCAGGAAGCCGAGCGCGAAGTTCTTCGTCGGGCTTCCCATGTGACACTGGATGCAGCGGAGCCGGCCCGGGATGGCGTAGTGCTGCAGCAGATCCCGGTAGGCCGGATCGCTCTGATGACTCTGGATCGCGCGCGCCACCGCCACGTCGATGCTTCCGGTGGTCGAGTCGATGATGTCCTGGTAGAGGAGCTCGTCGGTGATGTAGACGCGGATGATGTCGGCCCACGACGTCTGATCGCGATATGGTTGCGTCGCCAGCGACGCGGTCGTCTCGTCCTCGCTCCAGATGTACGTGCCGAAGAGCGCGTTCTGGCGGGCCGCGCCGGTGGCCGGATCGGTGTCGTCGGCGCGCGCGACGATCACGCGCGTCTCCATCTTGCGCCAGGTGGGTGCGCCGGTGCGGTCCTTCACCTTGCGGAAGAACGTCTTGTAGAAGCGCGTGTTGTCCGGGATCGTCCAGGTCTGCGTCTGCTTGTCGAACTGGACGCTGGTTCCGCGCGGGACGCGGATGTGGCGCAGCTTGCCCGAGCCGGCCGACCAGAGCGCGTACGTCGGCGCGTAGGCGATCACCGCCGTCTTGGCCAGCTCCTCGGAGTCGAGCGTCGTCAGATCGGTTTCGGCGAGCGTGTTGGGCAGCCCGGTCGCGCCCGCGAAGAATTCGTCCATCGACGTCATGACGTCGGATGTGCTCGACGCGAAGAGGGCCGAGGTCGGCACGCAGTTGCCGATGTTGGTCATGGCGGCCGCGACCGTCGGTGTGAACGTGTAGTTCGCCATGGCCGACGTCGAGCCGCCGCCCGAACCGTTGTCGACGGCGTACACGCCCGTCGGTTTTCCGGCGGACAGCCAGGACTGGGCGTGCTTGACGAAATCGACGATCGGATCGCCGGGCGTCCGGTCGCTCCAAGGTTTCCCCGGGGGCGGCATCAGCATCGGGTTGTCCGCGTTCGGCGCATCCAGGAGGACGGGCGCCAGCCAGCTCTGGTCGAACACCGCCACGAACGAGCTGACGTTCTTGTCGATGTGGCGTGGGGGATTGCCCTGCGCCCCGTCCACGTGACAGCCGCCGCAGAACGCATAGAACGTCCCGAACAGATCGTTGGTGTAGGCGACGTCCTGCCCGCCCACCGTCGACGCCGTCATGCCGGTCAGATCCACGCGCGGAACCAGCGGCTCGGACGAACGTGCCATCGTGCAGTCACCACCCGAACCGGCGGAGCCTCCCGTCCCCGTCGACACCGGCGTGATCGACGGCGGCTGGTAGAACGGTCCTCCGTGCGGTTTGAACGTCTGTCCGCTACAGGCGCCCGCCGTCAGACACAGGGCCGCGCGGGCGGCGATGGCCGGGAACGATCGGGATGGCATCTTTCGAGCCGGGGTAGGAGACGTCGACGCGCCGTACTCTACTGATCGCGTCCGGCGCCGCCAGCGACAATTGCGCCCTTGGGCGCTTGTTACCGGACTTTCACCTGATCGTTACTTGTGCTGAATCGCGATTCCGAGCAGGTCCACCGTCACCTGCGACCAGCCGTCACACAGGACCGCGCTCATCCTGGCGACGCCGACCGGCCAGGAAGACGTATCGAGGACGGTGGAGTAGGCGCCGGCGTGGTCCATCTTGGCGACCTGATCGCCGATCGTGACGATGCCGACCACCGGATCGCCGTCTGGATCGGTGACGACGACGTTCAGGTTCAGCGTCTGATCGGCCGAGGTCGGCGTTCCCTCGGTGGTGATGTGCGGCGCGCGGTTGTTCGGCGGCTTGTCGCCCTTCACCGGGTTCGCGGTCCAGCGGAGGATCGTCATCCATTCGTTGTCGGACAGGTACGGCGCGGGGACGGGCGGCATGGCGGGGCGCACGTTGGGGTCCGTCGTCGTGATCGCCTTCGCGATGTTGTCCGCCTGGGCGTGCGCCAGGCTCGCGTCAGGCAGGACGGCGGCCGCGTCGCCGCACGGGTCTGTCGCCATGTCGAAGAAATCGAAGCGGTAGCCGCCGCCCGACACGAGCGCGCTGGAACCGTGGCAGTCGGTGCAATCCGCGCGCAGGATCGGCTGCACGTCGGCCCAGGTCGGATGCTCGGGCGGGTCGCCGGGGCCGCACGCCGCCGCGCTCGCTGACAGAGCCCAGGCACAGGCGAGAACACGGCGCCGCACGCGGACCTTATAGACGGGCCGCTGTGACCGTTTCGTTTCAGCGGCAGCAGATCTGCGTGACAAATGAATGACAAGCAAGGCCGTCGATGGTTCTCGATCCTCGTTGACGTATCCTCCCGCCGCCCATGATGCATCGGCTTCGCCTGATCGCCGGCGCGCTCGCGGCCGCCGCGTTCGTCGTGGGCGGCGGAGCGGCGCGCGCGCAGACGCCTTGCGAATCGTTGCCGAACCCGATCGTCGTCGGCGGCTCGAATGACTTCGCCTTCATCCTCAAGCAGTTTGCGGTGGACATGGCGGTGGAGTCGCCGCCCGTGACGGTCATCAGCGTCGTGGGAGGCGGGCAGACGACCTCTTGCGGCGCCGTGGCGGGCGTCGTCGGCGGGATGGATCTCGGCGGTCTCTCCGGCCGCTACTACACGGTCGACGGCAAGATGGTGACCACCAACGCCTGCGCGTTCTCGGCGGGCAGAACGACGGACGTCGCGATCTCGGACATCTTCTACGAGAGCTGCACCAACGTCACGCAGCCGAAGCCCGACGACGTCGCGGACGTGCTGGGGCCGGCGCAGGCGACAGCGTTCGTCGTTCCGCTCGCGAACACCGCCACGCAGGCGATCACCTACGCTGAGGCGCGCGCCATCTACGGTTGCGGCGTCTCGAGCACGCGCAAGGTGGCCGGCCTTTTCGCGACGCCGGCCGACGTCCTCTGCCGCAATCCCGACGTGGGCACACAGATCACGATCGCGAAGAACATCGGACTGCCCGAGGCGATGATGGCGCCGCCTCGCTGCACCGTGATGAACGTGGAGGACACGATGCTCGCCGCGATGGTCGTGAGGCCGATGACGCCGGCGGAGCCGCTCGGGTACACGCCTCCGGCCGACGGGCTCGGGTTCCTGTCGGCGAGCCAGGTCTACCTCAACGGAGCGGCCGTGACGCCGCTGGCCTACCAGGCGCTCGGGCAGAACCAGGCCTACCTCGTCGATTCCAGCCCCGTGCTGTCCGATCGGCGGAACGTGCGCGACGGTCATTATCGTCTGTGGGGCTACGTCCACATGATCATGAAGACGAGCGGCGGGAAACCGAGCTCACCGGGCGCCGATCTGATCGGGTGGATCAACGCCACCAAGCCGGGCACGAAGGCGGACTACTTCGAGCTCGCGACGACCAACGGGCTGATTCCGCAGTGTGCGATGAAGGTCCAGCGGACGGCGGACGGCGGCCCGCTCAGTTCATTCGCGCCGACCGAGCCGTGCAGCTGCTCGTTCGAAGCGCTGGCGACCCGCTCCATTCCAGTCGGCTGCAAACCGTGCACGAGCCCGAGCGTGTGCGGTTGTGGATCGACGTGCCGCCGCGGATTTTGCGAATGAGGGACTCTGCAATCGTGCGCCGCCCGCTGCTGATTCTGACGTTCGCTTTCCTCGTGGCTGGCGCGCTGGCGCCGGACCTTGGCTGCGGCAGCAACTTTTCGGGCACCGGCGCCGCGGGTCGTGGCGGGAGCGGCAGCGGCTCGGGTGGCTCGGGCGGCGCCGGTGGCGCCGGCGGCTCGGCCGGCAGCGGCGGGTCGGGCGGAGACGGCGGCGCGGCGGGCACCGGAGGCTGCGCCGCCGGCGCGGGCGGTGCGCTGGCGCCCGAACAGACGGATGAAGCGCTGCTGAACGCGCCGACGACAGGTGGCATCCTCGTGACCCGCGCCCAGCCGCCAAGCGATTACCCGGCCTGCCAATGAGGACGCGATCGACGATCTCGGATTACCCGAAAGCATTCGAAATCCGAAAGAGATTTCCGGTTACCGGAGGTTAGTGCGGAATTTCCTTAAGCGAATTCTGCGTCGGCACGGCAACTTCTCGTTAACAACGTTGGCTCGTCTCTTGCGTCGGCGAATTGTTTGTGAGATCGCACGCGCGACCCAATCGGCGATTCAGTCGCCGTCCGCTGCGGGTTCTGGTGCTGCGGCCGGGATTCGGCCAGTGCGAGCGACGGCAGCGGAAGGTGCGGCTTGGCGAAACGGAACCGGTTCTAAACCGTCACATTGAGTCAGGAGCCCACTGGTATAAGCGCTGGCTGATGGAGACGAGCGGCTCTGCGGGTCGACCCCTGCGCCTGGGATTTCCAAAATCCCGTGTCGGCCCAACCCGTCGCACGACCCTGCCGGTCGCGCCGTTGACGACGATGGCGGCACCGGCATCGGGCGAAGACTTCGCGGCCCTGTCGACGTCGATGCGGCAGGTGTACGCGCTGATTCGCCAGCTCGCGCCCACGGACGTGACGCTGACCTTGACCGGTGAAACCGGAACAGGGAAAGACGTCCTGGCGCACCTGATTCACGGCGCGAGCCCGCGTGCGCGCGCGCCGTTCGTCGTCTTCGATTGCGGCGCCGTTCCGCCGAACCTGGTCGAGAGCGAGCTGTTCGGCCACGAACGCGGCTCGTTCACGGGGGCGCACGCCGATCACCCCGGCGCCTTCGAGCGCGCGCAGGGCGGCGTGCTGTTCCTGGACGAGATCGGCGAGCTGCCTCTGGAGCTACAGCCGCGCCTGCTGCGCGTGCTCGATGATCATTCCGTCCGGCGGGTCGGCGGCACGGGTCAACGGCAGGTCGACGTGCGCGTCATCGCGGCGACGAATCGCGATCTCGGTGCCCTGGTGGCGGCCAAGCAGTTCCGGCAAGATCTGTATTTCCGCCTCGCCGCGGCCATCGTTCAGTTGCCGCCGTTGCGGGAGCGACTCGAGGATCTGGCGCTGCTGGTGCCGCGGCTGATGCGGGATCTCGGCCGCGGCGACTGGCAAGTTCCGGCGGCGACGCTGGCAGCGCTGCGCGGTCACAGCTGGCCCGGCAACGTTCGCGAGCTGAAGAACGTGCTGGCGTGCGCGCTCGCGTTCGTCGAGGCGGGCGTGGTCGAGCCCCATCACTTGCGGTTCGTGTCGCCGCCCTCGGAGGACGCAGGACTGGAGCGGCTGCAGCTCGGCGGCCACGCGCTGGTCCGGCTGGAACGGGTCGCCATCCGTCAGACGCTTCAGCAGGTGCGCGGCAACAAGGCCCACGCAGCCAAGATTCTGGGCATCGCGCCCTCGACGTTGTACGAGAAGGTCAAGAAGTACGGGCTCTAGCAGCCCCGGTTCATCCGCAAGAGTTCACGAATCAGTCACACGCCGGCCCGCCTGCCGGGCGCTAGCATCGGTCTGAGGATGGCGCGGGTATTGGTGGTCGATGACGATCCGGACATCAGGGTCGCCATCGCCGAGGCCTTGAAAATCGCGGGCTACGATGTCGGAACCGCCGCGACCGGCACAGGCGCTCTGAACGCCTGCCGGGAGAACTGCCCCGATCTGGTCCTGCTGGATCAAATGCTGCCGGACATCGACGGCCTGGAGGTCTGCCGGCGGCTTCGCGACGATCAAGCCACCGCGCGCGTTCCGATTGTCTTCCTGACCGCCCGCACCGGCGAAACGGAGCGCGTGCGCGGGCTGGCCGCGGGCGCCGACGACTACGTCATCAAGCCGTTCAGCACGGCCGAGCTGTTGCTGCGCATCCGGGCGGTGCTGCGGCGATCGACGCCCGTCGAGCTGAACCTGCCGCCGCTCTGGGTGCGCCTGCGCGACCAGTATCGCGTCTGGAACGGCTACGCCGAGATTCACCTGGCGCGCGGTGAGTGGCGGGACTGCCTGGAGGTCTCTCGCAGCATCCTCGACAACTGCGAGGCCGCGCTGACGGGCGCGGAGCGGACGCAACTTTACGAACGCCTGTCGCGCTGCGCGCAGAACCTCGGTGACGACGAGGGGTCTCGCAACTGGCGCGAGCTGGCCCGCAGCGCCTGAGGGCGCCGGGCGGGCGATCGGAACATGCGGCGCCGGACGCGAGCGACAGGCGCGATCCTGCTGGCGATCGGCGCCGCGCCGGTGCTCGCCGCGGGCGTGGCCGCGGCGCACGGCGTCGGCAGCAGCCAGCTCCGTCTGCGCGTCGACGGGATCCAGGTGAACGGGAGCTGGGAGGTCCTGTTGCGCGACGCGCGGCTCGCGGTCGGCCTCGACGCGGCGGCCGCGGGAGAGCCGGCCTGGCGCGAGCTGCAGGGGCGCGAGGCGGCGCTGCGCGGGTACCTGGGCGGGCGGTTGTCGCTGACCGCCGACGGCGCCGCCTGCGCGACGGAGATGTCGAGGTCGCCGGTGGAATGGCAGCCTGAACGACAGCAGATCGCCGTTCGCTTCACAGCGACCTGTCCGGCCGAACCGCGCCGGCTCGGCGTCGCGTGCGATCTGCTGTTCGATCGGGATCCGGCCCACCGGGTCTACTTCGCGGTGGAGGACGCGCGGGGCGAGCACGCCGGCCTGTTCCGGGCGGCGCGGCGCGCGGTGACGATCGACGTCCGTCAGTTTCATGCCGGGGCGGATTTCGTCGAGCTGGTGCGGGAGGGGATCGCGCACATCTGGACCGGCCTCGACCACGTCTTGTTCCTGCTGGCGCTGTTGCTGCCCGCGCCCCTCGCGCGCGCGGGCGCCGGCTGGTCGCCGCGGCCGGGACTGGCCGCGACGGCGCGCGAGGTCGTCAAGGTCGTCACCGCGTTCACGCTGGCGCACTCGCTGACGCTCGGGCTCTGCTTCTTCGGCGTGATGGCGCCGCGCGCGCAGTGGGTCGAGGTGGCGATCGCGGTGTCGGTGTTCGCGGCGGCCTGGAACAACCTGCGCCCATTCCTGCCCGGGCGCGCCTGGATGATCGCGCTCGCATTCGGTCTGATCCACGGCCTCGGATTCGCGGGCGCGCTGCGAAACCTGGCCCTCCCGATCGGCGCGCGCGGCTTCGCGCTGGCTGCGTTCAACGTCGGCGTCGAGCTGGGTCAGCTCGCGATCGTCGCCGTCCTGCTGCCGCTGCTCCACCTCGTGGGGCGACGCCCGTTCTATCCGCGGATCGTGATGGGTGCGGGATCGCTCGCGATCGCCTGGCTGGCGGCGCTCTGGTTCGTCGAGCGCGGCTTCGGCCTGCCGGTCCTCGGCGCCGCGGCCGCGTTCACGGGGCGCTGATGTCGATCTAGCTCGATCGCCGCGGCGACTTGCGGGCGCGAAGCAGTCCGCTCGCCGCCAGCAACAGCCCGCCGACCAGCGCGGCGATCCAGGGACCCGAAGCGGCCGGCACGGAGGTGGCGAGGCTGAGCGAGCCGCTGTCGAGGTTGAAGTTGATCGGGTTGTTGAGCCCGGTCGTGACGGTCGCGCCCGACTTGAAGAGCGCGTTCCGGCCGTCCACCGGGACCGCGCCGTAGGCCCAGGTGTCCGTGCCGCTGGCGTACGTCAACGTGCCGCCGCCGGTCGGGAAGAAGTTGGCCGGGATCGTGAAGTCGGGCGTCACGCCGCCGGTCAGGGTCGCGAGGTTGGCCGTCCCGATCAGGATCCACTTGTGGGTCGCCGTCAGGCTGTTCGGCAAGTTGCCGGGGAACGTGAACGTGTTCGTGCCCGAGGTGATCGTGAAGCCGCTGACCGCGTTTTCGTTGTCCTCGCCGACCGCGAGCTGAATGTACTGCACGCTGCCGCTGGCGTTCGAGAACAGCTGGCTGAACCGCCAGAGGTGGTGGGCCGCCTGGGCGGGCGATGGTGTCGCGATGACCAGTCCTGAAAACGTCGCGGCGATGATGGCGAGGCGAGCGCGCATGTTGATACCTCCCGAAGTGCGGGGCCCACCGTAGGCCGAAGCGCCGCGCCGCTCTGCAACAAGAACGGCACGGATTCGCGACGCCATCGACTCAGGGTCGAACGATGTGAGCGATCAATTGCAGCGCGCGAGGTGCCCGCGGCTCGGCAGCGTCACCGGCGCGTGCAGCCACGTGACGCTGCCGCTCGCGCCGCGCGGCAGCTCCACCAATCCGACCACGCTGCTCGTCCCGATCGAGATGACGGCCCAGACGGTGTCCGCCGCGTCGTCGACGAGCAGCGAATAGATGCCCGACACGCCGGCTGACAGCGTCATCACGCGCAGCGGGGCGTCGGCGCCGGTGGCCGTCCGAGGGAACACCGCGATCTGGTTGTTGCAGTTGCAGGTGGTCAGGATCTGATCGCGCGTCCGATCGTACGCCAGCGCCCAGCCGCCGGCGGCCGTGCTGCCCGCGGCTCCCAGCACCCGCTTCGGCGCGACGTTGCCGCCCGCGCCGGCCGTGTCGAAGGTCAGGATGCGCGGGAACGATGATCCGGCGATGTTCGCGACCAGGACTTCGCCATGGGTCGGGTCCACCGCGACGGTGGGCGCGTTGCCGAGCAGCGTGGCGGCGCCCGAAAAAGTTCGGGTCCCCGCGCCCCCCTGCGTGTCCATCGCGACGAGGCGCCCGGCCGGGACGTACCCGGCGGTGTACAGCGTGCGGGCGGCCTCGTCGACGTTCATCCCGAACAGCAGCGACGACGGCGCGTTCGGCAGCACGGCCCCGGTCAGCGTACGGCTCGCCAGGATCGGGCCGTTCGCGTCCAGCGGGTAGACGCCGATCTCGCCGCCCCGGTGCATGACGTACAGCTCGTTCGCGGACAGCGACGAGGCGACGGTGGCGGGGAAGTCGAGGGTCTCGACCGTCCCGCCGATCGTGCGAACGGGCGTCGCGGCGCCGCTCTGGGTCGCGTCGTAGGCGAACACGGCGTGCTGCGAGTTGCTGTCGATGCAGATCTGCTTGGCCAGCGCGGTCGCGCTCGCGGGCGCCGAGAGCGCGCCCGTCCCTTCCGGATTGATGGATGCGACCGCGTAAGCGTAAGGAACGCCGGACACCACCGCGGTATCGAGGAACGTGGTGCCGGCCGCCTGGCCGAGCGTCTGGAACGGGCCGCCCGGCGACGTCGCGCGCCGCACCTCGTAGCCGGTGGCACCGGGCGCGGCGGTCCACGACAGCGCGATCTTCCAGCCGCCGGGCACGGCCGCCAGCCCGGTCGGCGGTGGGCTGAGGCAGCGCCCTGTCTCGCAGCTGGTCCCGCCCGTGCACGCGTGGCCGCAGGTGCCGCAGTTCGCGTTCGTCGTCAGCGACGTCTCGCATCCGTTGTTTTGCGTGTTGTCGCAGTTGCCGAAGTCGGCGACGCACGACGTGATCGTGCACGAACCCATCAGGCAGGCGGCGATCGACATCGGCAGCTGGCAGGTCGTCTGATCGGGCGCGGCGGGATTCGAGCAGACGCCGCTGGTGGGATTGCAGACACCGACCACGTGACACTGATCCTGCGCGACGCAGACGACTGGATCCGAACCGACGCACTGGTTGCTGAGGCAGGTGTCCGTTCGCGTGCAGGCGTTTCCATCGTCGCAATGCGTGCCGTTCGTGCGCGTCGCACAGAACGGCTGGCAGTTGAAGACTCCCGACACCTGCACGGGGCAGCTGCCGTCCGTCACCGTGAGCGTCAGCGTCACCGGTCCGGGGGCCGCGCAGCGGAACACGGTCTGCGCAGCGGCAGGATTGTCGAATGTGCCGGACGTCGCGGTCCAGGCGTACGTCAGCGGATGTCCTTCGGGCTGGGACGCCGTTCCGACGACGTCGAGGATGTCGTACTGGCCGACCAGCGTGACGGACGGCGTCGCGATGGCGCTGTCGATGTTCGGGCAGAGCTGGAAGGAGCCGCTGACCGCGACGTTGCCGGTGTCGTGTCTCGTCTGGCAGAGCAGCAGCACCGTCACCGGCGTGGTCAGGCCCGCCTCGATGGCGAAAGGGTCCGAGCCCTGGCAGCTGACGCGGCCGTCGGTGGAGCTGGCGCTCAGCGTGATCGTATACGGGCCTGCCGGAAGGCCGGAAACGAACGCCGTGACCGAATCGTTCGGCATCGGCACCGAAATGTCGCCCGAGATGGTCGTGCCGTTTCCGGCGATCGTGTAATGCACGCTGGTGATCACCGCATTGGACTGCGGGATCGTCAGCGCAACCGATCCTTCGAGCGATGGATCGGACGTGGCGCGCCTACTGCAGGCGCCGGCCACCAGCGCGCAGAACGCCGCGACGAGAAAGCCCGATCCGCGCCAACCGAATCGTCCACGAGGTGTTGCTGCACACAACAAAATCAGAACTCAGCATTCTTTCACCTCAGCCGTGCCGGGGCAGCACCGGGCCCGGCAACAATTTCGTTACGGATGCGTTCGATTTTCGGAGACTACAAAAGTGATCCCGGAGGCGGCGCGACCTGCGGACCGCGTCCTCCCCTGCGCCTCCGGCGCCACCTCCGGGATCGTGTGATCAGGTGAACGCGGCTTCCACGGACAACACCGTGAGCCGGTCGCGTAGCCAGAGCGAGAGATCGACGAGGTCCAGCGCGCCGACGAACAGCCCGCGCCCGCAGACGATCGGCAGATGCCACTGCCGGTGCGCGCACATCTTCCGCAGCGCCGATCCGATCGTGTCATCCTCGTACAGCGGTTCGGTGCACGGCACCATCACGGACGAGATCGGCACCGCGCGCAGGTCGTCGATGTCGCCGCACGCCTGCCCGAGGATGTCGCGATCGCAGACGACGCCGATCGGTCGCTGGGTGCGGACCACGACGGCGCTGCCGCGACGCCGCCTGCGCATCGAATCGATCGCCGTCGCTATCGACGTCTCGGGCGACAGCGTCAGCGCCGGTCCGCGCGGGATCTCCGTGACCCGGTCATCCAGGCGGAGCAAGTTGAATCCGAGCACGTCGCCTCCACCATCGCCGGGCTGGACGTCGCTGATCTTCAGCACGTCGAAGTCGAACATGTCCGGGATGTTGCCCCGGACCGACGCGTCGAGCAGTTACGATCCAGCCACGATTTGGCGACGCGCGTTCGGTCCAAAAACGGGCGCGTGCACAGCGGGTCGCCGCTCGGCTGGCGGCGCGCCGTAGCCGCAGCGCAGCTGGATGCGGCGGCGATCGTTTCCGACGTAGCCGATGCCGACGAAGAACGCGCAGCGACCGCAGTCTTCGATCACGCGCGCGTAAAACTGAGCGCCGTCGTCGGTGCGCAGATGGATCGGACAGCCGATCACGCGCAACGAGAAGTCGTCGTCGACGGGAAGCGATCGGGTTCCGGCGCAGCGGCAACGCCAGGCGGGCAGGCCGTGCTCGCGGAGGGCGCGCCAGCGGTGCGGCTCGTCCGCCAGGGTCGCCGCGCGTAGCACGACGATCGGTACACCCGCTCGCGGTTCGATCCGGTTCTCCAGCTTGCTGCCGCCCTCGAGCTGAATCACCAACTCGATCTGACCTTGCGCGTCCGTCAGCACCACGTCGGCGCGCTTGCCGCCCGGGAGCCGGGCGTCGATCGACACGCCGCGCACGGTTTCGGCCACCGGCCGCCACGCCTTCTCGCCGCAGACCTCACACTGCCGGAGCAGCAGGGGAGGCGCAGCCTTTCCGCTCAGCCAGTCAGTGATCACCCTTCGCAACGTGCGTTTGGCGGACGACATTTGCCGACGGAAGGAGCGCACAATGCCACGAACACGGAACGAGGAAGTAACAAATCTGTGACAATTCCAAGGTCGAAACTTCTGCAGGGGTCCCCGGGGGTTAGCGGCCGTTATCCACAGGTACCGGGCGGTTGACAGAACTGTGGATAACCGCCGATCGCCTCACTCGGGCGCCCGCAGGGAGCAGCGCCGATTCATCCGGCGGCTGACGGCGTTTTACGGCATCGCCTGACCCCGCCCGCTGGTCGACTGCCGGATCACGACGTGACGGCGGGCAGCGTGAACCAGAAGGTGCTGCCGCGCCCGGGGGTGCTGTGGACGCCGATGGTGCCGCCCATCGTCTCGATCAGGTGCTTGACGATCGACAGCCCCAGCCCGGTGCCGCCCATGTCGCGCGAGCGGCCGCTGTCGACGCGGTAGAACCGCTCGAACAGCCGCGGCAGGTGGCGCGGTTCGATCCCGGGCCCGGTGTCGGCGATCTCGATCCGCAGACCCTGATCCGCCTTCTGCGCGCGCAGCCGGACCAGCGCCCCGGCGCCGCAGTACTTGACTGCGTTGTCGAGCAGGTTGGTGAACACCTGCTCCACCGCGCGCCGATCGGCGCGCGCCGGCGGCAGATCGCCCGCGATCTCGTTGGCGACGTCCAGCTTCTTCTCCTCGATGCGGGCGCGCAGCAGCGTCAGCGCCTGATCCGAGATGGCGCGCAGCGAGACCGGCTTGGCCTCGGGCCGATAATCCTTCGATTCGATCCGCGACAGGTCCAGCAGATCCTCGACCAGCGCGCCCAGTCGCTGCGCGTTCCGATCGATGATGTCGACGAAGCGTTCGGACGCGGCCGGATCGCCGGCCAGCGTCAGGCGCAGTGTATCGACGGCCGAGCGAACGGCCGTGATCGGCGTGCGCAGCTCGTGGGAGACGTTGGCGACGAAGTCCTTGCGCAGCGTCTCCAGGCGTCGCGTCTCGCTGACGTCGACGAACACCGCCAGCAGCCCCTGGTGCTTGCCGTCGATCATCGGCAGCTTGGCTGCGTGCACCAGCAGGCGCCGCGGCCGCGGGCCGGTCGTCTCGATCTCGCCCGTCACCGGACCGGCGGCGGCCTGCGCCCGCTCCAGGATCGAGGGCAGCTCGGCGTTCCGGATCAGCTCCAGCGCCGCGCGCCCCTCGCTGTCGGGCGGGATCCCCAGCGTCGAGCGCAGGGCCGGATTGACCAGCAGCATGCGGCCGTCCTGATCGAGGACCAGCACGCCCTCGCGCATCGACTGCAGGATCAGGCCCAGAAGATCGCGCTCGCCGCGCAGGGCGGTCAGCGTCGCGGCCAGGTTCGTCGCCATCACGTCCAGGGCGCGCCCCAGCTCGGAGACCTCGTCCGTCCCCTGCGGTCGCAAGCGCACGGCCAGATCGCCGCCCGCCATCCGCCGCGCGGCATCGGTCATCTGTCGCAAGGCGCGCGACAGAAACTGCGCCACCGTCGTCGCCGCGATCAGCGCGACCACCAGCGCGACCAGCAGCGCGCCCCAGAGGATGTGGCGGACCGATTCCACCGCCGCCGTCACCTCGTCGATCGGAACCGCCAGCCGCGCCACCCCGCGGGTGCCGCCCGGCATGGACAGCGGGACAGCCGCGTACATCAGGCGCTTGCCGATCGTCGCGCTGTAGCGGGTCGACGTCTGCGCGCCCCCGGCCAGCGCCGCGGCGACCTCCGGCCGATCGCGATGATTTTCGACGTGTTCGAGATCGCCCAGCGCCACCTCGGAGTCGCCGACGACGACGCCCGACGAATCGATGAACGTGACACGGCCGTGCGCGCTGGCGGCGATGTCGTCGGCCAGCGCGTCCCAGGCGGCCCGATCCATGTCGGTGCGCCCGGCGGCCGCGCGCTGGACCAGCGCCAGGCGCACGAACAGATCGCCGCGAATGCGGTCCAGCAGGTTCGCCTCGATCGAAGGGCGCAGGTACAGCTCGCCCGCGAGCAGAGACAGGATGATCAAACCAAAGGAACCCGCGAACAGCTTGCCGCGGATTCCCAGCCTCATGGCTCTTCGACGTCCCCGGTTCCGACGGCGGATGCGTGATCGGGCGCGGGCGTGAACCGATAGCCGACGCCGCGCACCGTTTCGATGTAGGGACCGGCGCTGCCCAGCTTCTCGCGCAGACGCTTGACGTGCGTGTCGACGGTCCGGGTCGTCACCTCGCCGCTCATCCCCCACACGTCGTCGAGCAAGGCGGGGCGCGACTGCACCCGGCCGCGGCGCTCGAGCAGTGTGGAGAGCAGGCGCAGCTCCAGCGCGGTCAGCGTCACTTCTTCCTCGTCGACCCAGACGCGATGAGCGTCGCGATCGACGCGCAGCTTGCCGAACACCAGGGGGCCGCGGCCGGCGCCCGCCTGCGCCGGCGCCATGCGCCGCAGGACCGCCTCGATCCGCAGCAGCAGCTCGCGCAGGCTGTAGGGCTTGACGACATAGTCGTCGGCGCCCAGCTCGAATCCGACCACGCGGTCGACCTCGTCGCCCTTCGCGGTGACCATGATGATCGGCAGCTCTCGCGTCATCGCCTCGCTCTTCAGCCGCCGGCAGATCTCGATCCCCGACACGTCCGGCAGCATCAGATCGAGCAGCAGGAGATCGGGGCGGTGTTCGGAGACGGCGGTCAGCCCCTCGCGGCCGGTGCTGACGACGATCGGAACGTGACCCGCCTGTCTGAGGTTGTAGGCGAGCACCTCCTGCAGATCCTTCTCGTCTTCGACGACCAGAATGCGGGCCATGGGCGTTTGGCTGAGGGTTCTACCACTCCTTGTTCGAACGGAGCGGGCGTAGGATGCGGCCATGACGTTGACGGGGCGGGCCATGGCTGTGTTGACGTTGGTGTTCGCCGCCACCTGGGGCGGCGCCTGCACCCGCAAGGAGGCCCCCGACTTGCAGCCCGCCGCGGCGCCTCCGCCGGCTCCGCCACCGCCCGCGCCGGTCGCCGTCCGCGACGCCGCCCCCGATGTCGGCGACGCGGCGGCCGACGCGTCCGATGCGCGCCACGGCGGCGGCAAGAAGGCGGTCGCCCCGCCCGCGGGTGGCGGTGGCGGCGGCGGCATGAAGATCGAAGGGAGCCTGGCGCGCGCCGACGGCGAGAAGGTGGTGCGGGCCGCTCAGGGGAAGCTGCGCGCCTGCTTCGAACAATCGAACCCGAAAGGATCGGGTAACAAGGGACGCGTCTCGTTCAAGTTGACGGTCGACGATCGCGGTCACGTGACGGTCGTGAACATTCCGACCTCGACGCTGTCAGGCGGCAGCGAGGTCGAGACCTGCATGGTGCACGCGCTGCGCGACCTGCTGTTCCCGCGCGGGTCGGGCGAATCGACGATCAGCTTCCAGATGAACTTCGGGCGCTGATCGCCGGCGCGCGCGGCTCGACCTGATTGAGCCGCGCGGTGAAGCCGCGCACGGTGCGGCGCGAGCCGAAGCGGAGCATCTGCAGCCCCAACTTCGCGCGCCAGCCGGGCAGCGCCATCGCCTTGCCCGCCATCATGGCGCGATACGCGTGCGCCGCCACGGCGCCGGCCGAGGTGGTGCCCATATGGAACAAGCGCGACTCTTCGTTGCCCGCGATCTTGCCGAACTCGGTGGTGGTCGCGCCCGGACAGCTGACCGTCGCGGTGACGCCGGTGCCGCGCAGCTCGTAGCCGAGCGCCTCCGTGAACGAGTTCACGAACGCCTTCGTCGCGTAATAGACGGCCATGCCCGGGCCGGGCTGAAAGCCCGCCGTCGAGCCGAGGTTCAGGATCCGGCCGCTCCGCCGGGTGATCATCGCCGGCAGCAGCAGGTGGGTCAGGTGCATCAGCGACGCGACGTTCACCTGCACCATCGCCAGCGCGCGCCCGATGTCGCTGTCGACGAACGGTCCGTTGGTCCCGAAGCCGGCGCTGTTGACGAGAAACTCGACCTCGATCCGCCGCGCCGTCAGCTCCTCGACGATCCGGCGCGGCGCGATCGGATCCGCGAGATCCTCGGAGATGATGCGGGCGGCGACGCCGTGCTCGGCGGCCAGCCGGGTCGCCAGCGCCTCGAGGTGATCGCGGCGGCGCGCGACGACCACCAGATCGTGCCCGTCGCGCGCGAACAGACGCGCCAGCTCCAGGCCCAGCCCCGACGACGCTCCCGTGACCAGTGCGGTTTTTCCCATTTGTTGGACCCGTGCCGGATACTAGCCTGAATGGCAGCGGGAGCCCGCAACCTGCTCGTGACCTGCGTGGTGGCGGTCGGGTGCGGTGGCGGGGCGCGGCCGGGCAGCGCCCTCGATCGCATCCGCGCGCGCGGCGAGCTGACCTGGGGCGCCGACGAGCAGGGGGGCGAGCCGTACGTGTTCGAGGACGCGGCCCACGGCGGCGCGCTGGTCGGTTTCGAGGTCGACCTCGCCGCTGCGCTGGCGCGCGCGCTGGGCGTGCGCGCGCGCTTCGTGCAGAACGACTGGTCCACGCTGATCCCGGCGCTCGAGCGCGGCACCTTCGACATCGCGCTGAACGGGATCGAGGTGACGCCCGCGCTGGCGGCGCGCGTGGCGTTCTCGCGCCCGTACTACCGGTTCAGCGAACGGCTGGTCGCGCGGCGGGGCGATCCGCGCGTGCGCGATCTCGCGTCGATCGCCGGGCTGCGGGTCGGCACGCTGGCGGGCAGCCTGTCGTGGCAGCTGGCGCGGCAGGCCGGCGCCGACGCCGTCCCTTACGAAGGCGTCGACGAGCCGTTCGTCGACCTGGCGCACGGGCGCATCGACGCCGTGCTGCTGGACGACATCATCGTCGCCCGCTACGCGGGCCGCCACCCGACGGTCGCCGCCGTCGCGGATGTGGCCGAGGGCAGCTATGCGATCGCGATTCGCCCGCAGGACGACGATCTGCGGCAGGCGATCGATCGGGCGCTGGGCGCGGAGCTGGCGTCGGGCGCCTGGCGCCAGACGCTGGCGCGCTGGCAGATCGACGATCCCCGCCAGCAGGCGCTGGCGGTCGCGCCCGCCGCCGCCGCGACGGCAGCGACCCGGACGGTGCCGCTCTCGCCCCGGCAGATCGCGCTGTTTCTGCAGGGCGCGCTGGTGACGTTGCTGATCTCGCTGGCCGCCATGGCGCTGGCGGCGCCGCTCGGTCTCGGGCTGGCGCTGGTCAGGCTCGAGAGCCGGCGACTGCGCCCGTTCGCGGCGGCGTACGTCGAGATCGTCCGCGGCACGCCGGTCTTGCTGCAGCTCTACGTTCTCTACTTCGGCCTCGCCGACCTGATCGCGCTCGGCCCCTGGAGCGCGGCGATCATCGGCCTCGGCCTCAACTACGCCGCGTACGAGGCGGAGATCTACCGCGGCGCGATCCAGGCCATTCCGGCCCGCCAGTGGGAGGCGGCGCTGGCGATCGGTCTGTCGCGGCGCGCGGCCCTTCGCCACGTCATCCTGCCGCAGGCGCTGCGGATAGCCATGCCCGGCGTGACGAACGATTTCATCTCGCTGCTCAAGGACAGCTCGCTGGTCTCCGTGCTCACCGTGGTCGAGCTGACGAAGCGGATGACGATCACCGCGGTCGACAACCGCGGCTGGCTGTTGCCGGGCGCGCTCTGCGCGGCGCTGTACTTCCTGCTCGGCTATCCGCTGGCGCGCCTGGCCCGCCGGCTCGAGCGCCGCCGCGGGACGGCCGAGGCAACCGGCATCGCGCATCCGATCGGGTAGATTCAGGCGGTGATCACCGATCCCCAGCCGCGATCGGAGGCGCGCCGCAAGGAATACGATCGCAGCGACGCGCTGGTGACCATGCCGCTGCCGCCCGCCGAGACCATCCAGGCGCTCGCGAGCGTGCTCGCCGACGCGATGAATGCCGGCGAGACGGCGCCGGTCCGGACCGCGGGCGCCGCGCTGCTCGCGTCGCTGTCGAACTTTTATCGGGTGCCGATTCCGCCGCTACGCGTGCTGGGCGTGCGCCCGCATCGGGTGACCCAGGGGATCTGCACCTACCAGCTGTTCGGCGATTACACGCCCGCCACCCAGCGGATCCGGGTCTGGATGCGGACCGCGATCCGCGAGCGCGTCTCCAGCCCGCGGGCGCTGCTGAACACCTTGCTGCACGAGTTCTGCCATCACCTGGACAGCGCGCGCCTCGCGATGCCGCAGAGCTACCACACGCGCGGATTCTTCTGGCGCATCGATCACCTGTACCACCTGGCCCTGGCGACGCCGCTGGCGGCGCGAAAGCCGCTGCACTGGATCAAACGCGGTTCGGTCTGGATGATCGACTGGAACCGGCTGCGTCCGTCCGCGCCGCGAACAGCGTCGCGCGCACGCGGTGAATAGCCGCCACCGCGGATCGCGCCGCCGCCGGGAACAGGCGGCCGAGCTCGCGCACGGCGCACCCGCTGTACAGCACCGCCCACAGCGCCAGCGCCGCCGGCACCACGCGGCGCGCGCGCGGTGCCCGGGCCCCGATGCCGGCGTCGGCGCCCGCCGACGCGAAGGCGGCCTCCGCGCGCGCCAGCGTGCGCGCGGCGGACACGTCGTCCAGCCGGGCGCCCGGCAACTGCCGCAGCCGTTCCAGCAAGGGATCGTCTGGCGTCGTCATCGGTTCACCTTTCTGTCGATCGAGGGCGCCTCGTCTGCCGCGGCCAGCGCGTCGGCCAGCGCGGCGCGCGCCCGCGCCAGCCGCTGGCGGGCGGCGTCGTGGTTGATCGCGAGAACGTCCGCCGCCTGCTTGATGTCCAGCCCCTCCACGCCGACCAGCAGCAGCACTTCGCGGTGTATCTCGGGCAGCGAGGCGAGCGCCCGTTCCAGATCGCGGCATGCCGGATCGTCGCCGGGCAGCGCGCCGGGCGCGCGGTCCAGCGCCGTCGGATCGCCGGCGGGCCCGCCGGCGTCATCACGGCGCCGCGCGGATCGGAAACGGTTGCGGGCGATCGTGAAGATCCAGGCGGCGAGATCGCTGTCCGGTTCCAGCCGCGCCGCGTGGGTCGCGACCGCGAGCCAGACGTCCTGGTGCAGATCCTCGGCGACGTCGCGCCGCCCGGCGAGACGCAACAGGAAGCCGAAGCTCGCCTGCGCGAAACGGGCATAGAGCTCGCGAAACGCCGCCCGCTCGCCGCGGCGCAGGCGGTCGACGAGGACGGTGTCCGGCGGCGGCGGGGCCACTTCATTTCATAACGCGCCGGACCCCCCGGTTGTGACAACGAAAAAGTGCGTTCGGGCCGGTCACGGATCGAGGGCGGCGGTCGTTCGTAGCGGGTGGAAGGAGCCATCATGGACAGTTTCAGCTTCGGAGAATTCATGCGCGAGGGCGGGTGGGGGATGTGGCCGATCCTGCTGCTCGGGCTGGCGGCGCTGGCCAGCGCGGTCCGGTACGCTACCCGGCCCGATCGACAGGGGCTGCGCTTCGTGGCCGCGCTGTGGCTGACCCTGATGATCGCGGTCGTGCACGCATCGATCACCGACGTCGCGGCGGTGTTCGGCTACTTCCAGGATCCTGGACGGGCGCCCGATCCGCAGATCCCGCGGACGCTGCTCATCGGCCTCAAGGAATCGACGCGTCCAGCCGTGCTCGGGGGCATCTTCCTGACCCTGGTGCCTCTGCTGGGGGCGGTCGGGATCTTCCGGGAGGGGACGTCGCGGGCCGCGACCTCGGCAACGTCGGGTTGATCCCCGGTCGCGCCGCCGGGGCGGCTACTTCTTCTTGGACTGGAGCAGCGGCACGCCGTTCTTCTCGACGATCACCATCTCGCCGCCGTCCTTGCAAGAACCGCTGATCGTCTTGCCCTCTTCGCTCTTGCCCTGGATCTTGCCCGCCTCAATCGCCGCCGTGGCGTGGGCGCGGACCCGCTGGTTGGCCGCATTTCCCGAGGAGACGGCGAAGGTGTAGCCGGTCTCGTTGGTCACGCGGCAGCTGGCGGCCGCCCGCGCGCCCCCCAGAAGGAGGCCGCTCGCCGCGCAAATGATGACGGTCAGCCGGGACATACGACCGTTGGAGGCCAGCCTGAGCCATTTTCATCAAGCGCCCCTACAATTGAAGCCGTGCCGACGGATGCCGACAGGCGCCTACTCAATGTCCTGCTGGTCCTGGCCCTCGCGTCGGCCTTCTGCGGCGCGTTGGCGCTGGCGCGGATCGGGCTGACCGGTCGCGCCGCGCTGCTCTTCCTGGGCTGGAACCTGGTTCTCGCCTGGGTGCCCCTCTTGATGTCGCTGCTGATCGTGCGCCGCCACGGGCCCGGCCGGCGGCCGTCGCGCCTGGGATCTCTCGCGCTCGGTGCGGTCTGGCTCGCCTTCTTCCCGAACGCGCCCTACCTGGTGACGGATCTGATTCACCTGCGCGCTCACGGATTCGTGCTGCTGCTCTACGACGCGATGATGGTGTTCGCGTTCGCGCTGACCGGCATCTGCATCGCGTTCCTGTCGCTCTGGCTGATCCACCGCCTCGTCGAGCGCCGCCTCGGCCGCACCGGCGGCTGGGCGTTCGTCGGCGCGGTCGCGGGCCTGACGGGATTCGGCGTCTTCCTCGGACGTTTTCCGCGCTGGAACAGCTGGGACCTCGTGACCCGTCCGGGCGAGCTGTTCGTCACCCTGGCCGATCACGTCCAGGATCCGCTCGCTCATCCACGCGCGATCGGCGTGACGCTGATGATGGCGGGCCTGTTCGTGATCGCCTACCTGATGTTCTTCGTGCTGACGTCGCTCAGCCACGAACCCCGCGCAGCCACGGGCACCGACGACTAGTCGGATCTAAGCGGGGCGGCGCTCCGCTCGCTGCGGGGTCCTGTCGCTCCGGCCGCCTCGCCGCCGAGACTTTTTCGGCGAGTCGTGGTCTTACGCAAAGTTACCTTTCTCGTCACACATTCGATCGGGCGGGCTCCCCCGCCCCGCGCCGAAAAAGTTTCGTCGGGCCCCTCCACCGCGCCACCCCTCGCTCGCTATGCGCCGCGGGTAGGTCGAATGGGCCTCCGGGCGGAGCGAGGCGTTGCTCTTCGGCGGACCGGGAGGTGAGCCTGATCCGTTTCGGTGGACAGGTTGATCAAGCAGTAGTGGCGGCCAGGAA
>Ga0066903_100000062_pt1 | contig 45040 bp, 46 predicted proteins | sample PanSoiMetaGPlot1_FD_67491 | JGI IMG/M metagenome (GOLD analysis project Ga0066903, IMG submission 67491) | Tropical forest soil microbial communities from Panama analyzed to predict greenhouse gas emissions - Panama Soil - Plot 1 (version 2) | ecosystem: Environmental > Terrestrial > Soil >... | reverse complement strand
TTGCATTGTCCGCAGCTCCATCTTGCACTCTCCACAAGCCTAACTGATGCAATATCAGGGCGCCAGCGGCCGTAATGAACCGCTGCTGGTGCCATGCAAAGCGGCGGGTCTTTCTTGGCAGACCTTGCGCGCCTTGTTGCAAGGAGATTTACTCGGAAAAGCCGCCGAAGAAAGAAGATGAGTTCAACAAATTGAAGAACGACTACTCCCGATCGATGCATGCACTTCCCGCGACAGGAACATTTTTATCGTTTCTTGATCCCTGCCTTCTCGATTACCTGCAACCATTTGGCAACGTCACTTGTGATTCGATGTTGCAAATCATCGGGCGACATTCCGCGCGCATCCATGCCAGCATCGTTTGAGAACTTCTGCACTTCGGGAGATTTCAGCGCGTCGTCCACGGCATGATTGAGCTGCGTGATAACATCGGCGGACACGCCAGACGGGACGGCAAGCCCGTTCCAGCTTGTCACCTCGTAGCCAGCCAGGCCACTTTCGATGACGGTTGGAACGTTTGGCAAATTACTTGCCCGCCCGCGCGCCGTAGTAGCAAGGACGTTCATTTGCCCGTTCGTGACAGGTGATTGAAACCCAACGAAATATTCGAATGCAACGTCGACATCGCCGCGCAAAACGGCGCTCACTAGATCTGGCGTCGTCTTGTAGGGAACGATGGTGACGTCGAGGCCGGCCATGGTACGGAAAAGCTCGGCTGAAAGGTTCTGCGCACTGCCGGCGTTGATGGTGCCGAAGTTTAGCGTGCCGGGATGAGCCTTGGCACCGGCAATGACATCGTTGATCGTCTTGTAGGGGGAATTTGCCCTGGTCGCGATGACAAGACCGTAGGAAGCCGTGGTCGAGATCGGGGTGAAATCGGTTTCAATATTGTAGGGCAAAGACTTGAATAGCGCCTTGGCGATCGTCAGGCCGCCACCGATCATCACCAGGGTATACCCGTCGGCGGGGGCCTCGCGAGCAGCCTGCATGCCGACAACACCACCCGCACCCGGCCGGTTTTCAACAAAGAACTGCTGACCGAAGCGCTTGCTAAGATTTTGCGCCACAAGCCGCATGGTTACATCCGCAATGCCACCAGGGCCGTATGGCACAATGATACGTACCGGTTTTGAGGGATATGTATCGGCTCGCGCCGGCGAGAAGGCCATTGCACTAACAAGAGCGAGCGTCGTTCCGCAGATGGCCGATACCGCGCGTCTCATAAAACCCTTGAAGATGACAGCGGAGCATTTCGTCGGTGGCAGGAAGTGACCTACGAAGACAATAGGCAGCCTAGATACAGGTATCAATATTCCTGAGCATTTTTGGGCATTCCTGGGCGCGGGTCGTTGAGCCATGCATGCTGTGCGTCGCTGATCGCCGGCGAGCCGCTTTACCGTGCCAGCCTATTGCCGTACGGAAGACGGTTGCGATTACGTCCCGACGCAACCCCCGTCTCCCACCAATGCTGAAAAATCGAATCATGCGAACGGCTGCTATCGACATCCATCCCCACATCATCTCCAGCGATGCCGCTCGCTATCCTTTGGCACCGCTTGGCGGTCATCAATCCGACTGGTCGCGCACGCGGCCCGTTACACTCGAGCAGCTGGTTGCTGCGATGGACACTGCCGGTGTGGAGAAAGCCGCTATCGTGCAGGCATCTACCTGCTACGGGCACGACAATTCCTATGTAGCCGATGCGGTCGCCGCCTACCCAAAACGTTTTACTGGCGTGTTTTCCGTCGACATGCTCGCACCAGATGCCTGCGAATGCATACACCGCTGGCATGCCAGGGGCTTAACAGGGATGCGTCTTTTCACCTTCGGCAGCACGATGTCAGAGCAGGCCAATTGGCTCGATGATCCAAAATCATATCCCGCATGGGAGTGTGCAAGTGATCTCGGACTCTCGATGTGCTTGCAAATGTCAGCCAAGGCCATTCCACAGGCGGCTCGGATGGCGCAACGTTTTCCGAACGTGCGCATTATTCTCGATCATTGCGCACGGCCGGCTCTGGGAGACGGCCCACCTTACAATGGCGCCGCGGGCATGTTTGCGCTCGCGTGCCACTCCAATGTTTACCTTAAACTCACGCCCCGAATTTTCATCGAATGCCGCCATGGCGACGCCACACCGGAATCTTTCTTCCCGCGCCTCGTCTCCGCGTTCGGAGCGTCGCGACTAGCCTGGGGATCGAACTATCCATCCAGCGAAGGTGATCTGCCGCAGCTCTTGGCCCTGGCGCGACAAACGCTAATGTGCCTGCCGATTGCCGATCAGGAGTGGATTTTTGTGAAGACCGCGCAGGTGCTCTACCCGGCGCTCTCGGATTGAGGAGCCGATTGATGACATCGACCGTCAAGAAGACCGAGCTGTACACGCTGCTGGGAGACTATTCGAATACGCTGGCGCTCAAGAAAGGCCAGGTGACATCCGGCATTCTCGACCTCGCCTTCGCCGACGTGAAAGTGCCCAACACGGCCTTCAAGCCGCTGGTGCGCGACGCAAAATTCGATATAGGAGAGCTGGCGATCGTCACCTATCTGCAGGCGAAGACCTACGGCAAGCCCTATGCGCTGGTCCCCGCGACGGTGCTTGGCCGCGGTCAGCACCACACAATCGCGTACAATCCGCAACGCGGCTTTTTAAGTGCATCCGACCTGGCCGGTAAACGGGTCGGTGTCCGCGCCTATACGCAGACCACGGGCACCTGGGTTCGCGGTTTTCTCGCTGATGACTACGGCGTTGATACCACAAAGATCCGTTGGATCACGTTCGAGGCTCCGCACCTCGCTGAATACAATGATCCTGCATTCGTCACGCGCGCGCCGGAGGGCAAGACGTTGATGCAGATGCTTCTCGATGGGGAGCTCGATGCCGCCATAGTCGGAGACAAAATCTCGGATGCTCGGCTGGCACCCCTTTTTGCCGATGCCGATGCGGTGGCCCGCAAGTGGGCAGAAAGGCATGGCGGAATACCAATCAATCACATGGTAGTCATTCGCGACAGCATTGTGAGGTCGCGCCCCGATCTCGTGAGAGAGGTCTATCGCATGTTGCTCGAGAGTCGGCGCGCGGTGCCACCACCAGCCGATGGAAGCGCTCTCGATCCGTGGCGTTTTGGGATCGAAGCCAACCGCGCTTCCCTGAAGATCATCATCGACTACAGCTTCCGTCAGAAACTGATTCCAAGACTGTTTTCCGTCGATGAATTGTTCGATGATTGTGCACGCGCGTTAGGCTGAACTGGTGTCGCCCTCGGTCATGAGAAACCTTGCAACAAGTGACAGACGCGATGCACCTTTTCGATGAGCCGAAGATCGACTGTCACGCTCATGTGTTCGATCCGGTCAATTTTCCGTATGGCCGGCACATCGCCTACAAGCCTGCCGGGCAGGAACTGGGCACCACATCACAATTACATCAGGTGATGAAATCCTACGGCGTGAGTCATGCGCTTTTGGTGCAGCCGAATTCTGGTTACGGCAGCGACAATTCCTGCATGCTCGACGCGATCGCGAATGGCAATGGCCGCTTCAAGGGGATCGCCATTGTCGATCTCGATGCCGGTGCCGGCGTGCTGAAGCAGTTCCAGACGCTGGGAATCGTTGGCGCAGCGATCAATCCGACATTCCACGGCAACGACTACTACAGACACGCTGACGGCCTAATGAAGCGGCTTGCCGACCTTGACATGTTTTTCAATCTGCAGGTCGAGAACGAACAATTTTTGATGTACGCGCCATGGATCGAAAATATTCCGGTCAAGGTTCTGATCGACCACCTTGGGCGGCCAACGCCCGAGGCAGGTCTCAACCAGCCATCCTTTGCAGCGATGCTGCGGCTGGCAAAGACCGAGCGGGTCAACGTCAAGATCTCGGGCTATTCGAAATTCGCCAAGGCGCCTTACCCCTTCAACGACTGTTGGCCATTCGTTCACGCAATCGTCGATGCATTTTCGCTTGATCATTGCGTCTGGGCGTCGGACTGGCCTTATCTGCGGGCGCCCGAACGGCAGGACTATGGGCCCCTGGTTCAATTGGCCGGCGAGTTGTTTCCAGACGCCGATGACCGCCGCAAGCTTTTTTGGGATACGCCTAATCGCCTTTTCAAATTCGCATAGCCAGCGAAACGCACAATCCAATGGAAACGCGAGAATGGACGACGGCCGCCGGCCAGCGGGCGATCCTCGTCGACAATCCGGCACGGTTATATGTCTTTACTGCCTGAATGCTGCGGCTCCAAGCAGTCTCCTCACACTATGAGCGCGCCGCCTTCGATGTACACGACCGATCCGGTAGCGAACCCGACGGTCATAAGGGTGAGAATCTGCCGGGCGATGTCTTCACCCTCGCCAACCCGTCCGACGGGCAGGGCGGCAGCCGCCTTGACAAGCATGTCACGGCGTGCCGCCTCCGGCATGCTAGAGCGTATCGGCGTATCGATTGTGCCTGGCGATACGGCATTCATTCTGACCGGCACGAGCTCAAAAGCCAGACCGCGCGTGAGGGACTCAAGTGCGCCATTCATGGCACCGACAATCACCGCACCGTGCCGAGGACGGACACTCAGGTAGCCTGATACAAGCGTAGTGAACCACCGGCGCGAATCTCCGCCGAGCGAGCAACACGCCAAGCGCCCCAGAACTTGCTCTCCATGGTCGCGCGCGCGTCATCCACGGAAACGGTCTTGAACGGGCCGGTGCGCAGTTGAGCGGCGGTCACGACCACATGATCGACCGGGCCGCAGGTCCGGAAAAGGCCGGCAACACTTTCATCGCTGGCAACATCGGCTTGAATCGGAATCATTCCAAATTTCTGAGCAACCGTTATCAGGCGTTCGGCATTGCGCGAAGCGATGACGACCTCAGCTCCTTCGCTCTTCGACAACTCGGCACTGGCAAGGCCGATCCCCGAGGAACCTCCAACGACAACCACTTTTTTCCCCGCAAGCATCATCTCGTTCGTCCCTCTCATCATCCTTGTGCAATTATTTGCGCTGGCATCTGTTCGTGCAGCACGGGTACATCAATTAAGAATAGAGTACGTGTGGCGTTCTCGTCTTTCGAGAAGCGGCACAGCACGCTCCAACACCAGTGTTTTGAAATGTGTTGTCTGCTGGTGGTCAAGAAACGCCTGCTCGCTCACATACTGTTCGTACAGGAGAAACTCGTTTGGATCTTCGCAAGAGCGGTTAATCACGAACTGCACATTGCCTGCTTCCCGCCGGACTTCCTTAGCTAGCTCCCGCAAGATCGCTTCGATTTTTTCGGCTTGGCCTGCACGAGGGCGCCAATAGGCAACGACTACATGGGTCATGGATCTACTTCTTTTAATCGCAGGAAGCGCCAAAAGCTACCGACAGCCGCCGTGCGGCCTCACTGAGATTCCGCGCCTTACTCTGCAAGGCTTGCATCGACAAACGCCAGACTGGGCCCGAGATTCCGATTGCCCCGACAACCTGGCCGCTGAAGTCGTGCACCGGCATCGCCGCACAGCGCACTTCGTGATTGAATTCACCGTCGTCGAAAGCGATTCCCGCGCGCCGGACCTCTTGCAGCTCGCGCCGTAGGCGCTGGGGCGTGGTTATCGTTTTCGAGGTCAACGGCTTCAACTCGACTCGGTCGAGGTAACGATCGAGCTGGTCCGGCCGAAGGGCGGCTAGTATGACCTTGCCCAAAGCGGTGCAGTAGGCCGGCCGGACGACGCCGACTCGATCGGCAAGCTGAAATGCACCCGGACCTGGAGTGCGTGCCATAACAACCACGGCATCGCTCATGCGCGAGGCAAAATGACTGCTTTCGCCTGTTTCTTGGGACAATTCGTCAAGCACCGGTGTCGCCATGCTGACCATTTCGATCTCATCGAGAGCGCTGGCAGCCAAAGCGAACAAGGGGCGGCCGATACGATACCGTTTGCTTTCCTTGATTTGCCGGATATAGCCGAGCGACACCATCGTCTTGACGAGATGAAAAGTGGTGCTGTTATGCAATCTAACGCGTTTGCTGAGGTCAGCCAGTGCGATGCCCTCGCGATTGCGCGCCACCTCTTCCAGAATTGCGAAGGCGCGGCCAATAGACTGGAGCCCACCCCGCGCACGATCCTCAACGTCATCGTCGATGTCGGACGGTGGGCTTTTGACTATACGAACGATTGCCCCACTGCCACGAGTGGCCCGCCCCGGCTCCACGCTTATTTTTGATTTTGCTCGGCTTCGCAAAACAATGCTCCCATGAATTTCGCTATATGCTGCCCCGACTAAACCGTGTCGTCGGTCACTGGCGACGTGGCGACGATGAAAACAAGATCTACGACACCGGTATTGTTGATCGAGTGTTCAACGCCAGGTGGCAGGTAGATCACATCGTGCTTTCTCACAATATGCTTCTTGTCACCGACCTCCATAAGCCCCTCACCTTCGAGCACGTGATAGACTTGCTCCTGTACCTTGTGGCTATGCTTTTCCACGTAAGCCATCGGCTGGTACATCGAGATGCGGTAGTCGAGATGTCTTGATTTCATCGTCTCCGGCATCACCAGCGGCTTCGACAGGGCACCCCCGAAATGATTGGGGAACTGCCGCCACGGCGTTTCTGCCACGTTCTTGATGGAAGGACGGCGTTCATCTTTCGACATCGTATCCTCACTTCACCGGAGCGGCATCCGGAAGCCAACGCTGCCCAAACACGGGTTCTTTATAAGGTGTCGGCGGCAATTCCCAGGCGCCGGTCGACGGCGGCCGTACCTCTGCATCGACATGAACGTCGAGCACGAATGGCTTACTAGCCTTCACGGCATGTTCGAGCGCCCCCTTGAAATCCTGTGATTTGGTAACCGTAAGCGCCTCAACGCCGGCTGCCTTGGCCCAGGTCGAAAAATCCGGATTGTAAGGCTTCCTGTTGTCGCCTTGGTGGAACATGGTGCCGTGTTCTCGACCGCCGAACATACCGAGCTGGATGTCGCGGATTGAGACCCAGCCGAAATTGTTCCAGATCACCCAGACCACCGGGATGTTGTACTCGACCGCTGTGCAAAGAACGTGCGGCACCATGGTGAAGCAACCGTCGCCGGCGATCGCAACAACTGGCCGTTCGGGCGCTGCAAGTTTTGCGCCCAGCGCGCCGGCGGTGCCGAAGCCCATCCCGGAAAAGCCCCAGGAATTGAGCATCGTTTGTGGCTTGCGAGCGTTCCAGAACTGCATGTACCAGTTGTGGTTGACGCCGACATCGCAGGCGAGAATGGCATCGTCCGGCAGCACCGACTGGCAATCCGCGACGACGCGCTCGGGGCGGATTGGCGATGCGTGCAGATTGAAATTTGGCCGGATGAATTTTTCCCAATCGCTACGCCATTTAGCAATGTCGGCAACCCAGGCTTTGGTGTTGCCGCCCTTCCCCCCACGCCGCTCAAGCTCGCCGAGCAGCTGGCGCAGGAAGGTTTGTGCATCGGCAAGTATGGCAAGGTCAGGGGGATAGTTACGGCCGAGCTCAGCCGGATCAATGTCGGCGTGAATGAGTTTAGTTGTTGGGAAATTCCATGAGTAACCCGGCATCCAGGATGACGCCGAACGATCGTCGAAACGTGCGCCGATCGCGACGACAAGATCCGCACGACGGCCCGCCTCGTTGGCCGGAAAGGCACCATTGCGGCCGATGAAGCCAAGCGAAAGCGAATCCATCATGTCAAAACAGCCCATGCCATTGGGCGAAGAGATCACCGGGATTTCGAGTTTCCTCGCGAATTCGGTCAGCTCGCGGCTTGCCTCGGACAGCGTGACGCCGTGACCGATAAAAATCACCGGACGCTGCGCTTTGAGGATCATGTCGAGCGCAAGGCCAATCTCTTCGGGCGAGGCGCCGCTGCGTTGCGCATTCAGCGGAGGTGCTGCCGGCGGCAGATTGACGTCGTCCTCTTCCTGAAAGACGTTGAACGGCACATCGACATTCACAGGCCCCGGCCGGCCCGACAGCATCGTGGTAGCTGCCTGTCGAAGCGCCAGCGGCAACATATCAACCCGCGTCGGCTGATAGCTGCGCTTCACGACCGGCCGGACGATATTCACGAAATCTGCCTGATAGTGCCTGTTGATCTCCTGGAACGGGCTGCGGTTGAACTGCGACGTCGGCACGTTGGCCGTAATTGCCAGCATCGCCGACGAATCTGTGAGCGCGCAGGCAAGCGGCATAATGATGTTGCAGGAGCCCGGCCCGCACGATGTCAGCGTTGCAACCGGCTTGTGTTTCACGCGGAAATATGCGTCCGCCATATGAGCCGCCACCTGCTCGTGACGAGGTGAAACCAACGTAATGCGGTCGCGCGCCTGATACAGCGGGTCAAGCATGCCGACGTTGCCATGACCGCAGATGCCAAAGACATAGGGGATATCGTTGGCAATCAGGTATTCGGTGATCAGTTCGGCGCCCTTCATTCTTGGCATTTTCGCTCCTTGCCCGCCCCTGCGCGATTGGCTCGCGTCAATTGAAGGGGCACAGCTGGGTTTCCGGTTGCAAGGGAGATTATGCCCGCAGGGAATGCTTCTCAAGGCTTGAAAGCTCTTCTGACATTGTGAGATGCTTTGGCGGCCGGCCCTGGCCTGTGGCCGGCGGGGAAACATCACAACAAACGGCATCGCTGGCCGTCGTCACACACGCTTACGGGAGGCACTAGGGATGAAAACACGACGTCACATCTTGCAGGGCGGCGCGGCGCTCACTGGCGCGTGCGCTCTTGGCTTTCCTGCGATCGTCCGTGCACAGGCCGACAAGATCAGAATTGGCCACCTCACGCCGCTAACCGGTTTCCTTGGAGCGCTTGGCTCTTATGCCCAGTTGGGCATGCGAATGGCCGAGGAGGAGGTCAATAAGGCCGGGGGCGTCATGGGACGGCCGATCGAAGTGATCTCAGAAGACTCGGTCAACCCTGCAACGGCTGCAACCAAAGCGCAGCGCATGCTCGACCAGGATGGCGCGACCGTGCTGATGGGCGAGATCAGTTCCGCCTCTGCGGTCACCATCATGCAGGTGGCGGCACGCAACAAGCGTTTGTACATGCAGATCGGCGCGCGATCGGACGCGCTGCGCGGCAAAAACTGCAACAAATACACGTTCCATGTCGACATCCCGAACACCGTGATGGTCAATGCGGTCGGCAAGGCGCTGCAGCGCGACAACATGGTCAAGGGCAAGAAATTCTACACGTTGACGGCTGATTACATTTTCGGCCACGACTTACTTAAGGCCGCGAAAGTATTTTTCGACGCTAATCAAGCAACCTTGCTTGGCGATGAGCTGATCGCCACCGACGTGACCGATTTCAGCCCTTATCTGCTGAAGGTGCGGCAGGCGAAGCCGGACGTGGTTTGCTGCAATTTGGCCGGCAACCAGGTTACCAACCTGATCAAGCAGTACGCCGAGTTTGGGCTGCCTTATCCCATCGTGGGTTTCAACCTTAATACGGCGGACGCATGGGCTGCTGGCGAAGGCAATTTGAGCGGCACGTGGCCGACGGTCTGGCACCACGATCTCGACGTGCCAGCCTCAAAAGAATTTGTGGCGGCCTTCATCAAAAAGCACGGCAAGCCGCCGGAGAATCATGCCTGGATCGAATACATTTCGTTCAAGATCATGGCGAACGCCATGAACGAGACCAAATCGACCGAAAGTGAAAAATTGATCGCCTATTTGGAAAAAGAATCTCAATTCGACATCCTGAAGGGCCGCAAAGGCCATTTCCGGGCATGGGACCATCAACTGATCCAGGAGGCCTACCCGTTCACGGTTAAACCCAAGGGCCAAGCCAAGGACAAATGGGACTTTCTGGCGCTCGGTCCGGCTGTTCCGGGCCCAAATGAACCGCTCGAGATCATCAATCCGACAAAAGAACAGAATCCCTGCACACTGTAATCGGGCACTGGACCGGGCGCCAACCCTTGGCGGCCCGTTCCAGCGACGTGCGTTAGCTGCTGACCTTATGTTCTCGCCAGCGCTGAAGTCTGAGTAATCCGTTCATGTTCTTGCTGGAACAGGTGGTCAACGGTCTCGTCCTTGGGGGCTACTACCTTTTGATCGCGCTTGGCCTGTCGCTGATTTTCAGCGTCGGCGGAATCGTCAATCTCGCACACGGCGCATTTTACGCATTTGGCGCCTACGTCGCGGTTGAGCTAACTAACCGAATCGGCTTCTTTCCTGCCATCGTTGTTTCGCCGGTCGCAGTCGGCCTGCTTGGAATTTTGTTCGAACGTTTCATCTTGCGTCGGTTCTATTCAGCCGATCCGATCCTGAGCCTGCTAGTGACATTCGGTCTCGCCATGATGGCGGAACAGGTCATTCGGATCATCTGGGGGTCTGCTCCGCTTTCGCAGACCATGCCGCAAAGTTTGAAAGGCGCGGTGACCATCGGTGATTTCCTATTCTCGCGCTATCGGTTGATGCTACTCGCTATCGTTGCGCTTGTTTTGCTCGGTGTATGGCTGCTGTTGCAAAAGACTTCCTTTGGACGTGTCGTGCGCGCAGGAATTCAACGGCCGGACATGGTCGCTGCGCTCGGCATCAAACTGCAGCCCTATATGACCGCCATCGTTGTACTCGGCGTTGCGATGGCGGCAATGGGCGGCGCGTTCTTCGCACCAATCACGATCGTCCATCCGGCAATGGGTGCCGAAATAATCACTGTCGCTTTCGTCGTGGTCGTGATTGGCGGTCTCGGCAGCTTTTGGGGCGTCGTGCTCGCCGCACTTCTCGTCGGCGTGGTGCGTGGCATCACCATCCACTTCATGCCGGCGGCTGGTGAAGCCTCGATCTACATATTGATGTTTCTGGTGCTGCTACTGCGACCGCGTGGTCTGCTCGGCGAGCGCATTGAGAAATTTGAATGACCAGTAGACCCCCATATCTCAAATATCAACCGCTGCTGGTTGTAGCACTTGCACTGATCGCGCTGCCCATCGTCATGCCGATGATCGGATTGGCGGTGAACACTGCGACGACGGTGGTGATCCTTGCCATCGCGACCATGGCCCTCAACTTGTGCGTCGGCTACACCGGCCTGGTTTCGTTCGGGCACAGCATGTGGTTCGGCATTGGTGCCTACGCCGCTGGCTTGGCCCAGTTGCACTGGTTTCACAACGAAATCTGGATGCCCCTTCTGGTATCTATGACATTCGTGGCGGCGTTCGCGGCCGTCGTCGGCGTCTTCATTTTGCGGCGGCGTGGGGTCTATTTCTCGCTGCTGACGCTGGCTCTCGCCGCACTGACCTACACCGTGTCGTTTCGCTGGAGCGAACTCACCGGTGGAGAGGATGGCCTCGGTGGGCTCAAACGCGGGACGATCGGGCCGATATTCCTCGACGACGCCCTTGCCTACTACATCGTGGTCGCACTTATTGCGCTTGTCGTAACTCACATCTTGTTGCGTGTCACTCGTTCCCCATTCGGGCATGTACTCGTGGCGATCCGCGAGAACCAGTTGCGCGCGACTTTCCAAGGCTATCCAGTCGACCGTTACAAGTTGGCGGTGTTCGTACTCTCGGCTGTCGTGACAGGATTGGCCGGAGCGTTGCTCGGCTTCCAAACATATCTCGTGTCGGCGGAAGCGGTATCGGTGCCCTTCTCGGGTGAACTGCTCGCGATGGTGGTCATTGGCGGCATGCACCACATCTTGGGGCCGCCGCTTGGCGCACTGTTTTTTATCGCATTTCGAGAATTGTTTTCGATGTGGACCGCAAACTGGCTTCTCTGGTTTGGTCTGGTGTTCGTCGGATTCGTCCTGTTTTCGCCGGGCGGCCTTATCGGGATCTGGAGCATGATGATGCGACGCCTGCGGCCGTCTCCGGAACGGGCGGCGGCCATGAGCAGACGCAAAATTTACGAGGGCTTGACGTTGCCTGCCTTTCTGCGTCCGCCGGCGGCAGGGGGTGTGGTTCTTGAAGTAAAAGACGTGTCCAAGCACTTTGGCGGCATCCGCGCCGTGTCAAGCGCAAGCCTTGAACTTGGCGGTGGCGAAATCCACGCACTGATCGGGCCTAACGGCGCCGGAAAGACAACATTATTCAACCTAGTGTCGGGTTTATATCGTCCAGAGCAGGGTCAGATACGGCTCAACAATCGCGATATTCAGAATTTGGCAACACCAGAGATCTGCGAAAGGGGACTCGCGCGCTCTTTTCAGGTGACCAGCCTGTTCCGAAACTCGTCGATCCACGAGAACATTCGCCTGTCAATTCAGGCGCGACATTCCGGCCGCTTCAACATCTGGCGTGACATTGACAGCTATGGCGACGTCAACCGAGAGACCGACGAACTGACCCGCTTTCTCGGACTTGAGGGTATCGAGGATCTCAAGGGCGGCGAATTGTCTTACGGCGGCCAACGCCTAGTTGACCTCGGAATTGCACTTGGATCAAAACCGCAAGTCCTGTTGCTTGACGAGCCGCTCGCGGGCCTCGCCGCCGCAGAACGCGAGCGCGTATGCAGCCTCATCAAGAACATCGCTGTGAACATTCCGGTGCTGATCGTCGAGCATGATATCGACCGCGTGCTCGGCTTCTCGCACCGGGTCACCGTAATGAATCAGGGCGAGGTCGTCATGACCGGCACGTCCGAGGAGGTACGAAGCGATCAACGTGTGCAAGAAATATACACCGGCACGGGCAGGCTACCCGCGACCGAGCGAGCTGTGAACGAAATTGCGGACAAATGTGTCCTGCGTTTTGAAAACGTGAATGCATTCTACGGCAAAAGCCACATCCTCCATGACACAACCCTCGATGTGCGCGAAGGTGAAATCGTCGCCCTGGTGGGTCGCAACGGCGCTGGGAAGTCGACACTGCTCAAAACGCTCTGTGGCCTTATCACGCCGGCCAGCGGGTCGATCGAGTTCGACGGGGAAAATATTGCTGGGCTGCCTACACCCGACATCGCCCGCATGGGAGTTGGCTATGTACCACAAGGGCGCGGCCTGTTTGCCGGCATGACTGTCGCCGACAATCTGGCATTAGGCCGGCTCGCGCGAAAACACGATGGTACGACCGGAGCTGTGTGGAACGACGAGCAGATCCTTGGCTTTTTTCCGCGCTTAAAAGAGCGCATGGAGGTTGCGGCGGACTATCTGTCGGGTGGTGAGCAACAAATGGTGGCCGTGGCGCGCGCACTTTCCGGGAACGTCAAGCTCCTTCTGCTCGACGAGCCGTTCGAGGGACTATCACCTGCCGTCGTGCTCGAGTTGTTCCGTGCGTTCGACGACCTTCGTCGACATCTCTCGATCGTAATTGTCGAACACAATCTGGATCTGGTGCTGGCGCTCGCCGACCGCGTCTTCGCACTCGAACACGGTACCGTGATTCATCAGGGGCCCGCAAAGCCCTTGTTGGATGATCTCGTCTATCGAAAGAAAATCCTGTGGCTGTAAGTTTTGACAATGTTGGCGATTGATCCACACGCGGGAACCTCTAACCATGTCACGTTCAGTGTAGTGCTGCATAAAGGTCATGAAAGCGGCCCCATTCGAGTACTCGCGCGTAGCTGACGTCGACGAAGCCTGCGCGATGCTGGCGGCCGACGAACATGCACGTGTCATTGCCGGCGGGCAGACACTTGTACCCCTGATGGCGATGCGGCTAACGCGTCCCACGCGGCTGATCGATATCAATCATATTGCCGCGCTTTGCTATATTCGCGTCGAAAACGAAGCAATATCAATCGGTGCGACTACGCAACAATGTCGTGTCGAACGCGATGCTCTGATACGGACAAGTCTTCCCCTGCTCGCTCGCGTGGTTCCGTTTATCGGACATGCCGCTACTCGTGCGCGCGGCACCGTTGGTGGTTCGCTTGCCAACGCCGATCCGGCAGCGGAATTGCCGCTGATTGCCATTACTCTCGAGGCAACGTTATGCTATCGCGCGAACGGCCGCACCCAGGATGTTCTCGCGCGAGACTTCTTCATAGGGCCGATGACCACAAGTCTTCCGAACGATGCAATATTGATTGCGGTGCGCTTCCCAGTATGGAAGGGCAATGTAGGTACTGGTTTTCACGAGATCAATGCGCGCCGCAGCGATTTTGCTTTTGTATCGGCGGCAGCACAGGTCGAGATGACCGATGATGGTAGGTGCCGCCGCATTGCTATAGGAATAGGCGCCGCGACGGACTTTCCGATACGTTTGACTGCCGCCGAGCGGCAATTGCAGGACACCGTGCTCGAGCCCGCCAAAGTCACCAGTGCTGTCGCTGACGTACTGGCAGACATTAAGCCATTGTCTGACTTGCATGCTTCTGCCGAGTATCGCCGCCGCGCCGCTGTCAATCTCGCCACGCGCGCGGTAGCGGATGCGCGCGCCCGTGCGTTGGGAGAGAATTTCCGTGCACATTAGGCTCTCGGTCAACGGCACTGAGCACACGCTCGAAATAGAGCCGCGGACATCGCTGCTCGATTGTCTGCGCGATCATCTCAATCTGAAGGGAGCGCATGCGGGTTGCGAGCACGGGGTATGCGGCGCATGTACCGTTCTGCTCGACGGCGTGGCCATCCGTTCCTGCCTGATGTTTGCGCCGCAGGCCGAAGGAATGGCGCTTACGACCATCGAAGGTGTCACGCCTGGCCCCGGCGAATTGTCCCCCGTGCAAGATGCATTTTGCGAGACCCACGGCATGCAATGCGGTTATTGCACGCCAGCCATGGTTCTCGTGGCACACGCGTTGCTCGCCGACAATCCGAATCCCACGCGCGAGGATATTGTCGAGGCGATCTCCGGCAATCTCTGCCGCTGTACCGGATATGCCCAGATCGTGGATGCCATAGCACTCGCCGCCGAGCGCATTCGCGGCGCTAACAGGCCAGCGGGGTTACGCAAGTGAGCGCCGGGCCTCATCGCTTCGTCTCTGCTGATCGACGCGTGCGGGAAGATCGTCGCTTTGTTGCCGGTAAAGGCCGATTTGTAGCCGACATCGAACTGCCGAATACCAAGCACGTCGCGCTGGTCACCTGCCCTTACCCCGCGGCACGGATCAAAAATATCGATGCGCGCGCGGCATTGGCCATGCCGGGGGTTCGCTACGTGGTCGACGGGCCTGAACTCGCAGCCGCCACCCTACCGTTGATGACCGGGCTAGATACGCCGAACGTGCCGCGCAGGCCTCTTGCCCTCGAGGTCGCGCGCTATTCCGGTGAGTGGATTTTAGCGGTGGTGGCTGATAGCCGAGCGCAAGCAGAGGATGCTGCTGAGTTCGTCGAAATTGTCTACGAGCCGCTTGCATTTGTACTCGATGCCGAACAGGCACTGCAGAAAGACAGCCCATTGGTGCATGAGGCGCACGGTTCCAACGTCCTTCTCGACAAGACCTTCGTATGGGGGGAGGTCGAAAGGGACTTTGCCGCCAGTCCTCACCGCCTCTCATTGCGGGTGAAGTGGGGGCGCTCGTCGACCGTTCCGATCGAGACCTTCGGCGTAATGGCAAATTGGGACCCGTGGCGCGAGATTCTCGACGTGTACGCATCGATCCAGATGCCGCGATTTGCCGAACAGATCGGCAATGCGCTGAAAATTCCGAATACCTCAGTTTGTGTGCATTACGACATCGACGTCGGCGGCAGTTACGGCGTTAAGCGCGGCATAAAACACGCAGTGCTTTGCGGATATTTGGCACGACGGCTCGGTGTCCCTGTTCGGCTCATCGAGGATCGACTTGAAAATATGCGCGGTGGTGACGCCCACGGACCCGAGCGGCTTTTTGACGTTGAGGTTGCCTTCGATAACGAAGGTGTCGTTCGTTCGATGAAAATGCGCGCCCTGGAAAACCTGGGAGCTTATGCCGGCCGTTCACCATTCCAGCTTGGCAAGCCAGTCGGCGCGATTGTCGGTCCATACAGGATCACCAGCGTGCAATACCGCGCCATAGCGGTCGTAAGCAATAAAACCACGCAGGATGCGGTGCGTGGTTTTGGCCAGGGGCCGACGAACTTTGCAATCGAACGCTGCATTGACGAGGTTGCCAATTTTCTTCGGGTTGATCCGCTTGAAGTGCGCCGGCGCAATTTGATTCGCCGGGAAGAATTTCCCTATCTGATCCCAAGCGGAACCACCTACGACAGCGGTGACTATCAAACCGTGATTGACAAGGTGATTGCCGACAACGGCTACGAGCGGCTCAAGGCAGAACGTGATCGGTTGCGCCGCGCGGGAAAGCTCGCCGGCATCGGAATTGGGGCATGCCTGGAGCCATCCGGCGGCAATACGACCTTTGAGCCTTTGCTCAATCCAAAGATCACGAACTCCACCTCGATGGACTCCTGCCGTATCAACGTGGACAGCACCGGTGCGATCGTCGCCACGATGCATACGACTTCCTCGGGGCAAGGCCATGAGACGCTGGTCGGAACGGTGGTCGGAGAGGTCTTGCAGGTCGACCCCGACGAAATTCGGATAACGCGTCCGGATTCTCTCAATTCCCTCCCAAGCGGAACACCGGTCGCAAGCCGCATGGCAATCATGCTCGGTGGAGCGGCGTTTCATGCGGCGCAGAAGCTCAAGTCGAAACTCACCGTAATCGGCGCGTACGATATTGGCATCCCTGTTGATCGCGCAGCCTACGAACGTGGTGAAGTGTTCGATCGGCTCATTCCGTCAAACAAGCGCTCATGGACCGAGCTGGTGACAATCGCGCACCGCAACTACCACCGTCTCCCAAAAGGATTCGAACCGGGCCTTGCGGTCGAGCATATCTATCAAGTGCCGACCGGCGGGACGCTTCCCACATCCGATGGTCGCGTGCAGATGTACCCCTGCTTTGCCTTCGAGTTCCATCTCATATTACTCAGTATCGATCCGGATCTCGGCCGGCCTGAGATTTTGCGGTATCAGTTTGGCCACGACTGCGGCACGCAGATCAACCCGAAGATCGTGCGCGGGATGAGCATGGGCGGCATCGCGCATGGCATCGGCGCCGCTTTATACGAGGAGTTCGCATATAACGACGACGGCCAGCTCATCGCGCAGTCCTTCATGGATTACCTGCTGCCGACGTCCCACGAAGTGCCTCCTGTCGAGATTGTCGACCATGAAACGCCGTCGCCGCTTACCGTGTTTGGTCAAAAAGGTTCAGGCGAATCCGGTTACCTCGGTGCGCCTGCTGCGCTGGCAAATGCTATCAACGATGCAATCCGTCCACTTGGAATTTCCGTCAATTCGTTGCCGATAAGGATTTCATACCTTGGCGACCTAATAGCTGATGCGCGCGCAAAGGTCGCTAAATGATTATCGATTGTCATGCCCATCTCGTGCCCCCGGACCTGCTTGCGGAAATCAGGAGACAGAGAGCGCGATTTCCCTCGGTCCGCCAGATCGAGGACGGCGGAAGCGTGGCTTTTGCATTCGCCGACGCCAAGCCGACAAGGCCAGTCTCCAAGCCGCTGTCCGATATTCCGGGTCGAATTGCCTGGATGCAGAAACAGGCGATCGACAAGCAGGTGGTGGGCGGCTGGGTGGACATGTTCGGCTATGAACTGGCGGACACCGAGGCCGAAGCATGGAGCCGCCTTGCCAATGACGTGCTCCTTGCAGCGGCCAGGGCCGAGCCAAAATTTGTCCCGCTTGCGACTGTGCCTCTCGGCGACGGCACCCGTGCCGCCTCCGTGCTCAAGGAAGCCCTCGGCTCCGGTTTTGCCGGAGCCATGATCGGCACGCTCCCGCGCGGTATAGGCAGCACGCTCGATGCCCCTGAACTTGAGCCGTTCTGGAAGGCAGCTGATGAGTCTGGCGCGTTCATCCATATTCATCCGAGCTTCGATGCCGGTGATACCCGCGTGAACGATTTCGGTCTTGCCAACGGACTTGGACGCATTACCGATGCCATGGTTGCGGTGGGTCGGCTGATCTCGGCGGGTCACGTGACACGTTACGAAAACGTGAAATTCTTTGCACCGATGGGTGCTGCCGCCCTCCCCTTCTTGCTCGGCCGGCTGGCACGCAACCACGCAATCACGCGCGGAATTGGTGACCCCACCGAAGCGCTTGCACGCATTTATACCGACACCATCGTGCACGATGCGCGCGCGCTGCGATTTGTTATCGAAATAGTGGGAACCGATCGGCTGATGATGGGCTCCGACATGCCATTTCCGATTGGCGATCTGGAACCGACAAAAATTGTCGCAGCGGCCGGTTTGTCAAAGGCGCAAACTGACTCAATCAATGGCGGTTTGGCGGCTCGACTTTTTGCTGTCGGCGACGAGCTTGGGAGGAAATGATGAGGACAATTTCCGCGTCGTTACGCTTTATGATCTGTATGTCGTTTGCCCTTGCCGCCGCTTTGCCGGTACCAGGCTTAGCGCAAGCGCCGACCAGGATTACGATCGTCGTATTCGGCTTTCCTTCACTCGGTGCCTTCATGCCTCCGGTGATCAAGGCAAACAAAATCGACATCGCGCATGGCCTCGACATCGAATTTGTCGAACGACCGCCCGATGCCTATACGACGCAATTCAATTCCGGTGAGTTCAAGGTTGGCGGCAGTGCGGCTGTCCTTACAGTCGGGTTAGCCGATGCTCGCGGCGTGAAAATGAAATATCTGTTCAACTTGTTCGATTATTGGGGAACGGTCGTCACCTCGCGGCCGGCTATCAAGACGCTCAAGGATCTCGAGGGTAAGCAGCTCGCCGCCGCCCGATCGACTACGAACTTCGTGATGTCGGAATTCTTCGCCAAGCAGCAGGGTGTGGACGTATCCAAGATCGAGGTGGTGAATACAGCCACGCCTGGCCTTGTCGGCTATGCGCTCGCGGATCGCGCCGATGCAGTGCAGCTTTGGGAGCCTGCCTATACGCTTCTGAAGGCGAAGAAGCCGGATATTCGTATGCTCGATAGCGGCATGGACAAAACCTGGAAAACTTTTGCCGGCGGCGAGCGCATTCCCTATCTCGGCGTCGCGGCACACGAGGATTGGATTGAGCAGAACCAGGCTCTGATCCCCAAGCTCTTTGCGACTTATAAAGAAGCCGGCGAATACATCTTGAAGAATCCCCAGGATGCCGCCGCAATCATCGCACCGAAATCGGCGCCGGAAGATCGCGCCGCGCTGGCATTGTTGATCACCGCCAATGATCGGCTCGGTATGAACGTAGCGCCGGCGGGCGACATCTCCAAACAGATCGAGGCCGTCTACAAAGCCGGCATTGACGTGAGCTATTTCAAGTCAATGCCTTCAAGCAGCACGATATACACGAAGTCCATGCAATGATGAACTCACGCACGGTGCATGCGCTCCAGGCTGCCGCCGGAATCGCCTTGCTGGCGGCGGGTTGGCAGATCTTGTCAATCATATTTCCGCACTATTTGTTTCCGCCGCTGCTGGAAATCGTTTCGCGGACAATTGAAATTCTGGTCACCCGCTCGCTCCTGGCGGATGTATTGCTCACTGCGGCCCGCATTTTCGGTGGCTTGCTCGGTGCGTTCATACTCGGCGGATTTCTGGCGTTGACGATCGGCCGATCCAAAGCGGCAGAAAACTTCATCGCGCCAGTGCTCACGTTCTTCCAGGGCATTCCCGCGCTGTCTTGGGTGGTGTTCGCCATCATATGGTTTCACGGGATCGAATTTCGTGTGTTGTTCATAATGGTGATGACGACATTGCCGGCCTTTACATTCCAGATTCTCGATGCCTTCCGCTCTATGTCGAAAGATCTTTTCGAGATGACCATGGCATTCCGCCCATCACGCTGGAGCGTGTTTCGTTTCCTGATCGTGCCTACGATCGTGCCCGGGATCCTCACGGCCTGGAAGGTCAATCTCGGCAACGCCGCACGCGTCGTCGTGGTAGCGGAACTCGTGGGGGCCACCGGCGGTGTAGGCTACGAATTGCTGCGGCAACAGCAACTTTTTGATATGGCAGGGGCGATGGCTTGGACAATGCAACTCGTATTGTTCGTGCTGATAGTCCAGCAGGCGATCACCACACTCGAAACCTGGGTTTTGCGCTATCGTGCGGTATCTGAGCGTGCGCTGTAGCTCATGAAAAACGATGAGCCTGTCATTCGCTTCAAGGATGTAAGGAAGACTTTTTATCGCCCGGATGGACGCGGCGAATTTATCGCAATCGAAAATCTGTCGTTCGAGATAAGCAAAGGTGAAATCGTCGCCGTGCTGGGCAAGACGGGTTGCGGCAAATCAACAATGTTCAATATCGTCGCCGGATTAATCGAGCCGAGCGCGGGTAAAGCGACCGTTATCGGCCATGACCCATTTCGCGAATTCAATTTCTTTCGTGGAAAGATTGGCATTGTGTTTCAAGGAGACCGCCTCATGCCGTGGCGTACCGCGCTCGACAATGTCCTGCTTGGACTGCAGATCCTCGACATTGATCCGCAAGAGGCAGAACAAACCGCGCGCACGTGGCTTACACGACTTGGGCTCGCTGGTCATGAGCTTGACTACCCACATGCGTTGTCAGGCGGCATGCGACAGCGGGTCTCCATCGCCCGCGCCTTCGCCGTCAATCCGGAAATCCTGCTGTGTGATGAGCCGTTCTCTTCGCTCGACGAAATGACCGCGCGCGATCTACGGGGCGAATTTGTTCGACTGGTTCGGCAGAGCAACAAGACCGCCGTCTTCATCACGCATCAGATCAACGAGGCAATGGAAATCGGTGACCGGGTTTTGGTCTTTCACCGGCCGGCGCGGATAGCCTACGAGACGAGGCTTGGTGCTAAGACCACTGAAGACAAGCGGCGCTCTGTCAATAATGACATCATGCGCGTATTGGCGGCAGAGCAATAGCGCGCCGGCTGGTCATAACGAAATGCTCAATACTTTTTCGGGCTATTTACAGGCCGCTCGTCCATGACCTCGCGATTGCACAAGCTGATTGTTATCGGGCAAGGCGCGGCTGGGCTTTCCGCCGCACTGTCGGCCGCAGAGATCGCACGCGCATGCAATGCTCCCACTACGATCACCCTCATCGATAAAGCTAGCGAGGCCCACGCCGGAGGCAACACCCGTTGGTCGCCATCGTATATGCGCATGGCCTCTCCGACCCACATGGAGCAGAGTTTTGTCGAAGACATGCAGGAAGCGACCGGACATCGCGGCAGCGAGGCCTATTTTAAACGGCTGGCTCTCGAAGCACCGGCGACCATCTATTGGCTCACCGCTCATGGTCTCGAATTCATTCAACCGACTTATTACTTGGCAAAGGGGCCACGGCGCATCCAGCCATCTGGAGGAGGGCCAGCCATCATCAAAAATCTGGCCCGCGCGGCGAAACAGGCGGGTATCGCTTTCTGTTTCGACTGCACAGCTTGTCGTATCGTTTCGCAGGGGTCTCGCATCACCGGCCTTGCTGTCGAACGGAGCGGCGCGCGCGACTTAATGCCAGCGGACGCCGTCGTGCTGGCCTGCGGTGGATTTCAAGGCAGCGGCGAAATGATGCGCACCCATTGTGGCTATGGTGCCGAAACAATGCGGCTGATCTCACCTGGCACTCGGTTCAACTCAGGCGACGGCATACGCATGGCTATAGAGCTTGACGCCGACCTTTCAGGCGATTGGACGGGCATGCACGCCGAACCGATCGATGCGCGCGGCAAGAACTCGGCACCAGTGGTCCTCGTTTATCCCTACGGTATCGTCGTCGATAAAACCGGCCGTCGCTTTTTCGACGAAGGCGCCGGGCTCGTGCATCAAACGTGGGAATGGTTCGCGCGCGACATTCACCTCAAACGACCAGGCTCGATTGCCTACGCCATTCTCGACGCGCAGCTGTTCAAGATTGCGGGTTATCAGCGCGCGATCCGTTCCGAGATCCCTCCATTTCGCGCGAATACCCTTACTGAGCTTGCCCGTCTCATCGATGTAGATGCGGGCAACCTTGCGGAGACTGTCGCCGCCTACAATGCCGCCTGCCCCCCTGGTGCTTATAGCTTCGATGCGTCGCGCTGCGATGGACTTGCGGCAGAAAAATCGCTCAAACCGCCCAAATCAAACTGGGCGCGTGCAATCGATCTTCCGCCATTTTTAGCCTACCCCCTTGTCGGCGCAATTGCCTACACCTTCGGCGGCATCGCAACCGACACCGATGCTCGTGTTTTGCGTCGTGGCCTCGCCATCCCGGGTCTATTCGCTGCCGGCGAAATCACCGGGCACTTTTATAAGACCGCGCCAAATGCCGTGTCGGTGCTGCGTGCTTTGGTGTTTGGCAGGATCGCAGGTCAGAAGGCGATTGAATATTTGCATCCCAAGTAGATCAATTGTCCGTTTTGGAAGTTAGTCACGCGACAGACTTTTTCATCACCTTTTCCGCGGGCAAAAGTCGGTCTGCGTTCCTGCTCTAAAGGAGCGAGTCGGCAAACACAAAGCGCCTCGCTCGAAATAGGTCACGCTTGAGGTCCATGGAGTGGCCCCGCTGCCGAATTGAGCAAGCCCCGAAAAGTGATCGCCAACACAGCCGCAACGGTCAGATCGTACCACGATGGCGTGGACCGGGGGGAATCATGCTCAACACGATCTTGGAACTTGCACTGCTAGTCGTCGCCTGCGCCGCGGTCTTCCTCGCGCTGAGGCTCGGTTCGTCCAGGAAGTGACGGGCGATCTACTCGATCATCTCTTCGGCAAGCCGATCAGCGTATTGGGAACGCTCAGGCGGAATGTTCGCGGTCAAACAGCACCGACACGATTCAGCTCTAAAAATACCGGCGTATGCAGTGAACATTACCTCAATAGTCTAAGTAATGCCCGGCCAGCCTTGGTCTTCAGCTCCTTTGAATCCAGCGTTCCATCGTGATCGGGATCGGCAGCCTTGAAGCGCTGTTCAACGACGGCAAGGTATTCGTCCTTTGTGAGCGTTTTGTCACGGTCGGGATCCGCGGCATTCAGCTCTCTCACCGTCAAACGGCCGCGAAGTTCGTGCCGATCAAGGGTTCCGTCGTGGTCACGGTCGAGGCGATCAAACACGGCGGAGGCAGCCTTTTTGGCTTCCGCAAGGTCAACCGTGCGATCATTGTCCGTATCGAGTCCATAGAGCGGACCGCCTGATCTCGCGAATGCAAATTCGCCGGTTGTGCACAGCACGATCGCAACACTCAGGATGGCTTGTCGTCTGGATATCGTCATTTTTATTTCTCGCTACAGAGATTCCACATTCGTGCCTGACAATGCCGCTCGCGGCTTATGCGGGATTCGCGCGACGTTCTGATCCAAATAGCGCATCGCACTCCGAGCAATACGCTACCCACACCAATCCGACATGCCATGATGGCCTTGTCGGCATCAGCGCAAGCCGTCCAGCTTTTTTGTATGGTTTTGCTCGGCTGGAAGGATTTCAGAACTCGGCAGGCAAATACCCGTTGATCTCGAGACCGATGCAGATTTCCACGAGCTTAGGAGTCGTCCAGGCCATCAGACTTTCCTCCGGTTCTTAGATGTCTCAGACAATAAAAAGATAGCGCCCAATTGGCGGGCTGACAACTGTTGGACACGCACGACAGTTCCAGGTTTTTTTGCTCAACGGCGCCACACAATCCGGCTTTTAGGCTGACAGATCCGCGTGTTGCTTGGCAGCTACATCCTGCCTCAAGTAACCCAGTATGGCGACCGCTGCGGCAGGCGCGACTGTCGAGACTGCTTCGCCCAGGCCAGGGGTTATATCGACCAAGGTATCGAAATCCATGTAGTCGCGGGAAAGGCGTCGCGCAACCTCTCGCAGCAAACCGGCTCCAATGCCGGCAACGACAACCGGTGCGTTTTCAGGCAGCTGACCTCGCGACAGCACGAGCGCACTGCCATCAGTGATAGTGCGAATCTGGGTTTCGGCAAAGTACTGAGCCAGCCCTGCCCATGCGGAGGGAGCAGCGTCGTTTGCATCACGCCCGACGATACGCGCGAGCCGCGCCCGCGAGGCCGCGACCGTCTTGTCACGACCGTCCGCGCTTGTCATCTGATCAGCCCCGTCCGGAAGGCTACCAAGGATTCGATGGACATCGGCCATGTTGGCAAAATTTTCGTGGATCAGCTCGGTCCAGCCCCCCGCAAAAGGCACTCGCTCAGCGGCTGCCATGAGAAAGCTGCGAACCAGCCCAGTATATACAAGCTCACCACTGGCAAGGCGCTCGGCATCGGTGTAGCCGCACGAGGCGACTTCACCATCAACGATTGGAACGATATCGGTCGTGGTCGAACCCATATCCATGAATAGACACGAACCGACATACTTGCTGACAACCGAGGCGCTGGCGAACCAGTTGGCCGATGCGATATCGCTGACATGCTCGGCCGCATCAATGGGCGCTAATAAGCCTGCCCGACCGGCATAGATCGCGACACGACCGGGCGCTAATTCACGCACTGCTGCCGCGGTGAGACTCACCACCCCTTCCGCGCGCGTCGAGAAAGTGTCCGCCAGTTCGCCAGTCATCGTGACGACATGGCAATCGGCTGAACCGATCCGCGCTTTCGCCGTGGCAAATGAGTGCGTCAGGCGATCAAGCCCGAGTCGGAGCGGTGCAGCAACTTGAACTGCCGCAACGATGCGGCCACCTTCAGCACGCGCCGCCTTCAGATGTGCGCCCCCAATGTCCCAGCCTACGACCGCCATCGTGTCCTCCGTCGGAATGGAATATATCCTCGGTGAATTGGGTGAGCACGATCTTTGAATTTCACAGGCGTCAGCATGGAAATCATTCCGGTCATCGACCTTAGGGACGAGATGGTGGTTCACGCCAGAATGGGACGGCGCGAACTTTATCGCCCGATCCAAACGCCGCTTTCTCCCACCAGCAAACCTGTCGACGTGGTGACGGGCCTCATGTCAATCCACCCTTTCGCCACTCTGTATATTGCCGATCTGGATGCAATCGAAGGCAAACGAAATAACCATCTTTCTATAATGAGATTGAAGCAAACGTTCCCGCAAGTTGCTTTCTGGCTCGACAGCGGGATAGCCGATGTCGAAACCGCCATGAAGTGGCTCCGGTTAGATCTTGGTCATTTGGTTCTTGGCAGCGAGGCGCAATTCGACGCAGATATTCTTAGCTGTATTTCTGAAAATGATCGGCTTGTGCTGTCGCTCGATTTTCGCGAGGCCAGGTTCCAGGGCCCAGCGACGCTATTAACGCAAGTGAACTTCTGGCCGCGGCGGGTGATCGTAATGACGCTCGATCGCGTTGGTAGCCATTCGGGACCAGATTTTGAACGACTTGGTGCCATAAAGCGGGTCGCCGAGACTCGGGCAATTTATGCTGCAGGAGGCGTGCGCAACGCTGAGGATTTGCAGTCGCTAGCCGATCTTGGCATAGCCGGCGCACTGGTCGCATCCAGCCTGCATACCGGAAGTATCACAGCTGCTGACATTCGCGAATCGATCGCGCAGGGAGCCAACGGCGGCAGCTCCCTGCTCTAAACACTATGAATACCATCAATCAGGTCGAGATCGGGACCTTCGTCTGTCCCGCCGTTCGTACGCGCAACCCGTTCGCCTACGCGGCGAAAGGATGTTTAACCTGATTGCGTTTGGCGACCACTTCGGCAACTTTTGGCTCGCCAGCGACAGCGCGAGCGATTGCTTCTTTGGTCGCTCGATAATTGAAGTCTTGGATTTTCTTGTCGTCAGCGGCTTCCCAATGAATAAAAACGCCGACACAAACGAAAAGGTTTTCGGCCTCATCTTGCGGGATGACACCTTCCGCCACGCTGTCCGCCACAGCCTTCGCTACTGCATGCTGAGCTGGCCCGAACATCTGCACAGCCTGTTTGGCGCCTTTGATCGTAACTTTATTGAAGAGAATCGTCGCGGGCTTACACAATAGGTTCGGCGCCACCACTGCAAGCAGCGACGTGAATCCGTCTTTATTGTTAGTCAGGGCATTCGCAAACGCCGTTTCGGCAGCGCTTCCGCGCGGCCCCATAATGAGATCGATGTGTGCGACCTCATTGCCATCACCGACAAGCGATTCACCAACGCATAGTCCGCTAATTTTTGCCATCGCCATCTCCTCCCAAGGAAACACTACACCTTCACCGCCCGCATCACGCGGCCGGCCGAACGGCTATCCTTGTTGTCAGCGTCCGAAACCCGGACCGGTTAGCCAGATAGCGGCAGAGTTTTCGCGAAATGAAGTCAATCACCCTTAGATGCCGTCGGCAAGATGTTCTGTAGCCGATGCGCAAAAAGCGTCGCTACCGTCAAATCGGCGCTGGTACCGGGATTGATGTTTGCCCGCTTCAGGGCTGCGTCCCAGACAAGGATGCCGGGCAGAATATCCTCAAGTCGTTTGGCGGCCTGAACTTGTGCAACCAGCTTCGAAGCTTCTCGGCGAGTTTGTTCGGCGACTGTCAGGCCGTGTTTGCGGATGATGTGGCTGTCCGGAAATGCGGTAAGAAAACCAAGATAGGTAGCAAGCGTTGCCAGGCGGCGATCCGGTAAGTCTGCAAGCATTGTCGCGAATAAAGGCTCGCCGAAACCGAAAACGTCCGCAAAGTCCGTTACATATTGCAGAGCGACACGATCACGGCCCGCCGACTCAGCCATGGCCTCGCGCAGATTTACCGTTGCAGGAGCATACACATCGTGACGCTCGACGCGCCCTAATCCTCCCGGCGACGCTCGCACGATAGCGCGGAATGCAAGCTCTGCATCCTCCAGATCAAGCTCTTTCAGCACCCCCGATAGTGACCCTTTCAGGTCGAACGGGAGAGTTTCTGCCGCGGCTGCAAGCGGCGCGCAGAGTAAAATAATACCGAGATTCGTATTACTCTTGACGGCTTCAATGCCTGCCGCGACGGCACCAAAAATTCGTGTCCCAACGCTTTGCCCAACGGCTGTCAGGGGCCCTATCGCCGCCGCGGCGCTGCACTCGAAATCCGTTACGGTCATGCGATGTCCACCGGCAAAGACATGGACGTTGCCGGGCTTCGGCGAATTCAATTCGTCGCGGCAGGCTTCTTCGAAGGCGCTTGCGATCTTACGTTGCCATTCGTGATCGCCGGCACGCTCAGACATTGCGCTGGGCCTGTTCCGCCAAGCCGGCAATAAGGTCGTTCGCAAGCGCGGCGGCAATGTCTACCGATGCGGCTCGTTGCAAACCCGACCACGCCGGCATGCTATTCACCTCTAGGATCGTCGGTCGATCATTGCGATCGTAGATAATATCGATGCCGGCAAAGCTTGCTCCGACGGCAGCCGTAGCTGCAATGGCGAGGTCTCTCATGACGGCGTCTGCTACCGCTGCGACCGGCTTGCCACCACGCTTCACGTTGGTGACCCAATTCGAGGAATGGCGCATCATGGCTGCGACTACGCGGCCTTGTGAGACAAGCACGCGAAAATCATGGAAGCCGTTGCGTTCGACCCCGACATAGCGCTGCAAATAGTAGACACCGGAGACGTCCGATGGGGCCGGAAGCTCGTGCTCGCTGCGTATGAGCCGTAGACCTCGGCCTTGTGAGCCGAACAACGGTTTGAGCACAAGCGGGCCGACTTCGCGCCGGACAATTTCCGCCGCTGCTTCACGGGATTCGGTCGTCCAGGTCGCCGGCGTCGGTAACCCGGCGCGCGCTAGAAGGAAGCTCGTCATCGACTTGTCAACGCACCGCTCGATCGAGCGAGCGCTATTCCAGACCAGGATGCCAATATCCTGGAGCGCGTGGAGTATGCCCAGTCGCAGCGTCACCGCCTCAAAGCTTCCTCCCGACATATCACGTACAAGCACGGCGTCGGGCAAGCGAGGACCAAAGTCAGGCATCCACATTCCATTGCTATTCGACGTATCGAAGCGGCAGGCTGACAGCACCATGGGCTTCGCCCGTGCACGCAGGGCGGCGAATGCCTTGGTGAGAGCGCGCGCGTGCCAATCGTTTCGGTCGGTGACGATGGCGACGATCGGCTCCGATGGGAATGCACGTGGCGCTACTGATTCAGGCGAAAGAGTCATCGAGCAGTTTCAGGTTGATATGGCCAGTATGAAAACTCTCGCCGGTTTCGAGCGCCGTGACTGTCACCTGCCCTGGACTAAATAGCATCGGATCGATCGCGTAAAAGTCGCCATTGAAGCGCTTGAAGATGACCGCAAATGGCTGGCCATAATCGCGCGAACTCGCGCTAGGCAACTGTTGAGCCAAGGCAAGTGCGTCGGTCGTTGGGCCGGTAACCATCAGATGAACGCGACCGGCATAAATGATGGCATCGTTCGTCCGCCCCATCGCTTTGACAAGATCCGGATGCGGCGGCGCCAGAGGTGCGGCCGCCATGCCTTCGACGATGCGATCGAGCGGAAATTTCAATTCGTGCGCCTTGTGCAACGCAACTTCGAGGACGCGTGCCACGATCTGGGTGGTACCAGCAAGACTCTGGGTCGGCGCATAGAGAATAGTCAGCCGCTCCGGCGTGATCTTGCAGGCTTCCGAGACTTCATCGACGATTTCAGGCGGCGGCGGATGTGGGCTCTCCAAAACCAGAGCAGCGCTGTCCGCTGCATCGCGATACCCGAGCGTTTTAAATAGTTGCTCGACCCGGGCAAGCGCTCTCGCTGGTCCGGAACCGAGCGCAAAAAAAGCGTCCTTGCCCTTTCCGTGACTGAGGCGCCAACCGGCGTATTGGCTCGCGAGGCACGCGATCACTGGATTGCTCGAGCGGACGAGCAGCGTCCATGGCCAACGCGGCGTCGCGATGCTCGAGGTGAGTTGCACTATTCCCAATCCACCCATACAGATTTCGGCTAGCGCCACGCCGGCCGCGATGCTGCCCTGCACGCGGTTGCCGGCGTCGATCAAAGTCTCTCCCTGCTCGCCGCGGGCGACCACGATCTTGAGTTCCTCCTTAGCCGCAACGAGCTTGTCGATCAGCATTTTGGCGCGCGCGTTCACGCTGACGGCAGGTGCCGTCGTCATGGCGCGCCTGCAGCAAGCAATGTGCGTAACGTTGCGATTCGCCGCTGTGCTAGCTGCCTCGCCTCGTACGCCGTCTCACCGTATGCAAATACCGAGCAAAAGGGCTGCGCAGCTTTGATGTGGCTGCCAGCGACCGGTCGGTCTGTTGTCCATTCGGGCCAATCAATCGCCAGCGCCGCCGATATGTCGCTCTCGGCATAAACAATGGCGCCGGCCATTGCAGCTGCACAGTAACTCGGCGTCTTCACCGGTAGCCGACCTGCACAAGCGTCGAGGTGAAGAGCGAATAGCGAGATGTCATTCGGCTCAAACAGGGGGAGTGTCGCCCCAGGCCGCGGGTTGATCTCGAGCAGCTGAAACGAGTTTCCATCGACAATAAAATCAGCACTATTCAGGCCAAGAAGCGGCATAGCAGAATTGAAGCGTTCTACTGCGGCCGTCATTGCCTCCTTCATGTCGTTCGCGAGTGGAGCTGGCCTCACTGCACCGCCATAGCGGAAAGGGTGGCCCGCCGTCGGCGCAGTCCATTGCGCGCTGAAGCCAAGAACAACCGCATCGCGTCCATCACCTAGCAGCAGCGCGGAAACCGGCTCGCCGTCCACGCGACGCTGGTAATAGATGTCCGCATTTCGGTTGTCTGCGTCCTGAACGGACAGGACGTGCCAGCCGCCAGCACCGCCAATCCGTTTTGCAAGCCAGCCGGTGTCTTCCCCTGGCGGCATCATCGAAATCTCCGGATGCGGGATGTTGGCAGCACGACAGATTGCGGCAAAGTCAAAGGGATGCTTGACACGCGCTATGGTTTCCGCGCTGTTGCCAAAAAGCGGCCAGCGCCCGGCGATATTGGTCAGCAAATCTACGCGATCCTCGAAACCACTGCCGCAGACAATGCCGACGCACTCACGCCCGCAAGCTAAAGTCTGTAAAGCGGCAACTAGTTTGTCTCCATCGATAGGACGCGCGAAATCCACGCGAACATGCGCAATCGCCGCTTCCAGCGTATCCTGATCACCGAAGGCATCGACGACGAACGGGAAGTATCCGGCGCGGCGCGCGGACGCGGCAAGTGCTCGACCCGAGGCGGCGGCTATCAGCACCGACCTCTCCCTACTCATTGAGATCGCGCGCAAGCATGAATGCGTCGCGGAAATCCAGGCACACCGGCTTGGTTGTTTCGATCATCTTTTTGAACAATCCATACTCAGTCTTATACTTGATATTACCGATGGCTAGCGGACCCACGCCCAGGGTGTGGTGCGAATTTATCTCGCTGCCGTTTGCCATCATATCAAGGCCTTCAACACCGGGAGGAGGGACGGCGTTGACGTCGGCGATGATAAGGAGACTTTTTGCCCTTTCGAGCTGCGCGCGCGAAAGCACGCGCACCCCGGCGCGGCCGGCGCATAACGCAACCTCGCTCGACGAAAGGATTCCGCTTTTCTTGTCTTCGTCACTTCCATCGGCGGCACACACCTCGACGCCGAAACGTGCCTTGATTTCGGCAGCCCCGTCGTTCACGCGCTTGATACCGTCATAGCCGACAAGAGTGGGATCCGCTCCCTGCAGAGCTGCGATGACCGCGGCGCAAAATCCGACAACCCCTGTTGCGCCGAACACAGCAATACGAGTGCCTTTAAGCTGCTTGCTTTTCCTGTCCCGCAGCAATTTTTCAACGCAGGCCACCATTGCCGCTGCCGTGGTGAATGAACCGGCCGGGTCAGCGAAAAAAGAAATGCCGAAGGGCGGCACCAGCGCTTTTCTTGCGGTCTCGAGCATATCAAGCGCGGTAATCGCCTGCTTGCCGCCAATGAAGATGCCGGTCTTCACCCCTGTTTTCGGCGGACGCGAGAACATCGCATCCTGAACCAGGCCGGCTACTTCGCTGAGGGTCACATCAGTGTGAGGAATCGCGGCGTCAAAGCCGGCATCAAGAGCCATATTCACGTCAAAAGGGCTCATATGCTTGAGCGGAGTCAGCATATGCAGGATGTGCTTGTCTGCCACATCTGTCTCCGGGCCAGATCACAGATCTGGCATCGCCGCAACCAACGCTGTTTCTATTTCTGCGCCGCGATTGACCCCCTTGCAAGCGCGGACGTCCAGCGCTTCGCAGCGCGGGTGCATGCGTGCGAAGTCGACCAGCCGCTTCGCTTCAATGGGTGAGCGTACAAACGCAAAACCGGTCGGACCCCATGAACTTTGGCCGATGCCAAGCGCGCCTTCGCTTTCAAGAAGCTCGAGAGCCGTAGCGACATCACGGCTCGCGAATGGATGGCCGCCTTGCAACGGTGCAAAGTAAGCGCCGAGAATGGCCTGCATCTCTTTGATTGCCCTACCAAACGAAACGAGATCTGCTTCCGCGACGGCCGGCAGAGCCTGCATCAAGACCAAACGGCACATGTGCGCCGCGTCACTGGCAGGGAATGGCGGCAACCGGCCAAATGCTGCGGTCTCCTCTTGTCCATGTACGCCGACACGTTTCCGATCAAGGACAATCACAACGCGCCAGTCGTCAGGGAACGGTATCCTGCTGACGATCGGGGCCGCGCGTGTCGCGTTGCTGGACCCGCCATCAACGACAACGCCGCCCGAGCTGAAAAGGCCAATGCCGACGCCGGAACGTCTACCGCGGCCAAGGCGAAATGCATCGCCACGAATATCGAGCGGCATATCGTGCAGCGTACGGATGGCCGCGGCAAGCGCGAGCGCAAGCTGCGTGCCTGAACCAAACCCGGCATGCTCGGGAATAGCGCCTGTGACGTGCACGTGATAAGCGCCATCGAGAGAAAGGGACGCCTGCAAGCACTCAAGGTAGCGACGCGCGCGTTCGCTGTCAGGACCGTCCACTCGCTGTGTCGTCGATCGAGAAACCGTTACGCGCGTGCGCAAGTCGGCAATCGCTAGGCCGATGCTGCCAAAGCGTCGTCCGAGCGCGCCGTTGAGATCCAAGAACCCTAGATGCAGTCGGGCGGGAGCGGTGACAGTCACGCTGTTAGGTCCTCTGCTCAACTGGGCGCTCCCCGAGGTTTGATGCCGGACCGGGTTTTTCATTTATGAAATCCGGGGCTAGACTGCGATAGTTGGACTTGCTTGGCAATAACGAACGGATCGGTCAAACGCGTACGAGGAAGGCTTCGCATCATGGCAGAAGCAATCAAGGAACGCACATACGGCGAAGATGAGATCAAGGCGCGGCTTGCCCGCGACTTGCCGCATTGGTGGTTGGAAGGCGGCTGGATACGCCGCAAGTACCGCACCAACAGTTGGAAGGGGACGTTGATGGTCATAAATGCCGTCGGTCACTTGGCTGAGGCGGCTTGGCATCATCCCGATATCACCGCTTCTTACGCCTGGGTCGAGGTGCGTTTACAGAATCATGCGGCTAAGGGGATCACCGACAAGGATTTCGAGCTAGCCAAGAAGATCGAAGAGGTCGTTCACTGGCAGCCGGCCAAAAGTGACGGAGCGCTTGAGGGCACGCCACAACAGGATGCACGCTTCGCCTATATCAAATACGACAAGTGAATTCGAGTTAAACATAGACTGCTGGCCGAACTGACCACACGCCAAAGGAACGCGCATGGCTGAGGCTTGGATTCGCGGCAAGTCTGTCCCACTCGAGGCCGCGGTCGCTGAGGCGGCAAGCCTCATAGCTGCCAGTCGATTGCCGGTTATTACCGGGCTCGGTACCGACATTGCTGGATCTCGCGCCGCCATCAGACTGGCGCAACATGTGGGCGGCGTGATCGACCATATGCATTCCGAAGCCTTGTTGCGCAACCTCGACGTCATGCGCGAAGCCTGCATGATGACCACCACGCCGACAGAAGCGCACGTGCGGGCCGACTTTCTACTTCTAGTCGGCCCCGGATTAATTGAGGCTTGGCCGGCCTTACCCACAACGCTATTCCGCGAACGCAGGACTGTGTGGCTGTGCCCGGAGAAAGCTGCGAAGACTGCAAACGAACATCGGAATATTGGAGTTGTTGGCGATGATCCCGCCGATTTGCCGGTCATGGTCGCAATTCTACGCGCGCGCTGCGCAGGACGACCCGTAGCAAAAACACCGATCGCAATAGAAACACTTGATGCGCTGGTAGTGGAATTGAAAAAGTCACGGTTCGGAGTTGCAGTCTGGTCTGCAGCTCAACTCGACGGCCTCACCATCGAAATGTTGTGCGGCCTGGTGAATGATCTTAACGAAAGCACGCGGTTTTCCAGCTTGCCGCTGGCAGCTCCTGACAATGCCTATGCGGTGCAACAAGTGGCGGCCTGGATGACGGGCTTCCCAGTTCGCACAGGATTTTGTCGTGGTATCCCGGAGCACGACCCCTGGCGCTTTGAAGCGTCGCGCCTTATCGATAGTGGTGAAGCCGATTGCGCAATTTGGATTTCTGCTTATGGCACGCGATCGCCAACATGGAAGCGTGATGTTCCACTTGTCGCACTCACAGGTAGTCCTGACCTGCTGAAAGCCGATGTCGCCATCACTGTCGGCCGACCAGGTATTGACCACGATGCAGTTGACTATCTTTCGGCGACCGCAACCCTCGCCGCCGTGAGTGCCCACAAGCCGAGCACTGCAATGTCGGCGGCAGGCGTTCTCGGTAAAATCGCCGCAGCGCTACCAGCGGCACGACCATGCTGACACGTCTTGCTGGCGGACGCGTGATTGATCCGGATAACAGGCGTGACGCCGTCGGAGATGTATTCATCCGCGACGGCCGCATTGTTCACGCGCCCGCCGGCGGCACAGCCGACGAGACGTATGACGTTTCCAACAAGATTGTGATGGCCGGAGCCATCGACATTCATTCTCACATTGCGGGCAACAACGAGACAATGGGACGCCTGCTGCGGCCTGAACAGCGATACCCTTCAGGCGTCTTCCATCCCGGGCACCATCCACAGCCACTCGGAACTTGGAATACTTTCGAGACCGGGTGCATTTACGCCTTGATGGGCTTTACGACAGTTGTTGAGCCTGCCGTGCTGCCGCATCAGGCTTTGCAGGCGCACCTTGAGTTGGCCGACATTCCGATCATTGACAAGGCAACTTTGACGGTTCTCGGCAACGATGACTTTCTCCTGAACCTGTTGCGTCGACGCGAGGGTGCCGGTGCGATTAGGGACTACGTAGCTTGGACACTCGCAACCTCCCACGGCCTGGGTATCAAGGTCATCAATGCCGGAGGGGCAGCGGCCTTCAAGGACAACTTGCGAGCATTTTCACTTGACGATGAAGTGCCAGAGTATGGCGTTACATCACGTGCAATTGTCCGGTCGCTCCAGCAGGCGGTGCATGAACTGCGGCTTCCTCACCCCTTGCATGTCCACTGCAACAACTTAGGCTTACCCGGCAATGTCGAGACAGCGATGGCGACAATCGAGGCTGCGGAGGGCCTTCCGCTCCATCTCGCTCACCTGCAGTTTTATGGCTACGGCAAGGAAGGCCCTCGCGGTTTCTCCTCCGGTGGTGCACGCCTGGCTGCCGCAGTGAATGCAGCCAAGTCCGTAACCGTCGACGTCGGGCAGGTGATGTTCGGACAGACCGTCACGATTTCATGCGATGTGCTGCGGCAATTCAACGCCCGGAACAGTGCGCGTCCAAAGAAATGGATCATTTGCGACGGCGATTCGAACGGCGCCGGCATCGTACCCTATGACTACCGAGCCACAGACTTCTTCAACGCGGTGCAGTGGGCGGTAGGTCTCGAGCTATTCCTGCTGACGAATGATCCCTGGCGTGTCTTCTTTACCACCGATCATCCCAATGGGGCGCCGTTCACCGCCTATCCTGACATTCTCGCTCTGCTGATGGACCGCAACCTAAGGGCGGAATGGATGTCGCGCCTGCCGAAAGAGGCGCTGGATGTCACTACACTCGCATCCATCGCTCGTGAGTACACCCTCAATGACATCGCTATTATGACGCGCGCGGCGCCGGCCAAACTTCTCGGACTCGCCGACCGAGGACATCTCGGTATTGGCGCGCTCGCCGATATCGCAGTGTACGAGCCCCGCAGAGACAAGGCAAAGATGTTCCGAGAGGCTGCACTTGTATTCAAAGGGGGACAGCTTGTTGTGCGCGATGGCGCGGTGCTCCGCCACCCGTTCGGACAGGCGCTTCGTACCCAACCTGAGCATGATCGCACGATTGATGCGCGCATGCGCGATTACTACCAAGAGCGCTACGGACTTTCCCCGGATTTCATGACGGTGGCCGAGACAGCAATCGGACGACCGGAACCTTTCGAAACCGTCCCATGTCTCAATTGACCGTCAATGGTGTCCGGGTGGACGACACGTTTGCCGAAGCCTTCGGTATGCGGGCGACAGCACTGACTATAACGGCGCACAACGGGGCTTGGGCGCGTCAGGCGGCCTTTACCATGACAGGATTTGCAACCTCAGTGATTGGTTGCGGCTGCGAGGCTGGGATTGATCGTGCGCTTGATCCTGATGAAACACCGGACGGCAGACCAGGCATCCGGGTGCTTATTTTCGCGGTCTCCACTAGCGAGTTACAAAAGCAACTACAGAATCGTGTGAGTCAATGTGTGCTAACGAGTCCCGGATCGGCCTGTTACGCCGCCCTGGAAGCAGAAGACAAGCTGAAACTTGGTAACGCGCTGCGTTTTTTCGGCGATGGTTGGCAGCTGTCCAAGCGTCTTGGTGACAAACACTTCTGGCGCGTGCCTGTGATGGACGGTGAATTCGTCTGCGACGCGTTGACCGGTCTAAGCAAAACTGCCGTTGGGGGCGGCAATATTATCGTCATGGGTGCGACACCCGAGACGACACTCGCTGCCACCGAACTCGCCGTAAGAGCCATCGCGGCTATGCCGGATGTAATCATGCCCTTTCCGGGCGGTATCGCGCGCTCCGGCTCCAAGGTAGGGTCGAAATACAAAGGCGTGATGGCTTCAACAAATGATGCCTATTGCCCGACATTGAGGGGCTCAGGCAAAAGCGCGCTCGACAGCGACATTGCATCGGTCCTTGAGATTGTTATTGATGGCCTTACCTCTCCCGCCGTCGCCGCCGCCATGCGAGCCGGGGTTCACGCCATTCTTGAGCTTGGTCCGGAGCGGGGCGCCTTGCGCATTGGTGCGGGAAACTACGGCGGCAAACTTGGTCCGCATCACTACCATCTCAGGGATTTGTTGCCGTGAATGCGCTCATTTTCACATTGCGTGATGCGCCTCCGCAACGTCTCGATCTCGCGCCACTCACGCCGGACCGACTACTTGGCCTAAGTGAAAGCAAAATTGCCGCCATTGAACTGCAAACGACGCGCGAGCGGCTATGCACCGGTGACATTTTCAAAATCCGTATGGGCGACCCGATGCAAATCCGATTTGACGGCGGCAGCGAACGCTTCGACCGCGCGGGCGCCGGCATGAGTAAGGGGGAAGTCACTATAGACGGTGACGTCGGCATTCAGGCTGGCCGCATGATGCAGGGCGGCAAGCTTACCATCTCTGGGAATGCCGGGCCTTGGGCCGCCTCATGCATGAAAGGCGGCACACTCGCGATCTCCGGTCATGCCGGTGACCGGATCGGCGGGCCTCTCCCCGGCGAGACGGTCGGTATGCGTGGTGGCGTGGTCACAGTTTGCGGCGACGCAGGGATGCGCGCGGGTGATCGGATGCGGCGCGGCATGCTCATCATTGAGGGTAAGGCTGGCGCTTACCCTGGCAGCCGAATGATCGCCGGAACACTTATCATGCAAGGCCGCGCCGGCCCGTTACCTGGCTATCTTATGAGCCGAGGCACCATCGTCATGGTAAATGGCAGCGATGCCTTGTCTCCGACGTTCAGCGACTCAGGCGTGTACGAGTTTGTTGCCAACGCCCTGATCGCTTCCTACGTGCAGACCTACAGCCCCAAGGTTGCCATGATGCTGCGGCGGCCGTGGCGTCGCCTGCTTGGCGACATGGCTGTCATCGGCAAAGGCGAAATATTCTATCCCCCGGCCGCGAACTAAACTCGTCCGACTCGGTGTTTTCCAGTAGTGTGGAACGCATTGCGCGGAGATTGGCGCCATGGGGTTCGTCGAACTGGTCATTACGGTCTGCGCGGTCGCGCAACCGACACTTTGCGAAGATCAGCATCTTCAATACGCGGGCAGCGTGTCACTCCGGCAATGCACCATGGCTGCGCCACCCTACATCGCGCAATGGATCGGCGAACATCCGAAATGGAAGGCGGTGCGTTGGCACTGCGAATATCCCTGGCAGAAGAAAATCTGATCCAGGCACCGGGGTGGTAAATGATGCGACCGGACGCTCGCGCCAAGCGCGACGCCTTTCTTGCGAGCATCGGCACGCGTCCGCTCGTTATGGGCATCCTCAACCTAACGCCGGACTCATTCTTTGACGGCGGCCGCTTCCTAGCTAGCGAGGCGGCCCTTGTCCATGTACGGCAAATGGTCGTGGATGGGTGTGATATCGTCGACATTGGTGCCGAGTCCACCCGGCCGGATGCAAAGCCGGTCGCTGAGGCAGAAGAGATCGCTCGGCTCGATCAAGCGCTTGCTGAAGTTGCGACGCTCGACATACCGCTCTCGATCGACACTTCAAAGTCAGCGGTGGCCGCACGCGCGCTATTGATCGGGGCCGTTGTAGTCAATGATGTGTGGGGCCTGCAGAAAGATTCCCGCATGGCCGACGTTGTAGCAGAGGCCGAGGCTGCGGTCGTAATCATGCATAATCGTGCCGAAAAGAATGAAGGGCTCGACATCATTGATGATATGCACCGCTTCTTCGATCGCTCGCTTTCGATTGCATCGCGCGCTGGAATACCCAAGCAGCGCACTATTCTCGATGTCGGAATCGGCTTTGCCAAGACCAGTCGTCAAAATCGCGAGGCAATCGTCAGGCTCGGCGAACTCAAGAACTACGGATTGCCGATTATGGTCGGGGTATCCCGCAAAACATTTCTTGGCTCGCTCACCGGAGACGGAATCGAGGGAACGCTGGCCGGCACACTTGCGGCAAGTCTTGCGGCAGCCTCTGCCGGCGCCTCGATCTTGCGTGTGCACGACGTTGCAGAGCACGTTGCGGCCCTGCGCGTGTTTCAGACGATCCGTGGCGGCTAGATCTCTCGGCAAATACCGAGGCGAGTCGTATCCGCTGCAAGCGCGTTACTTGCCGCAGTCAGTAAGCTGCTTTTCCTCGATTGCGAATACGGCGCCATCGTTCACATCAATGTTGCGAACAATGCATACACGTCCGCTCTTGTCAGCAATCTTTACATCATAGCGGCCAGGTTTCACGCCGGTAATTCGCAGACGTTCGTCATGGTCGACGGTGCCATCACGATCGTTCTTGCACTGATTTTCTCCCCATTCCTGTCTGCCCGCAGGCGACATCTGAAGAGAGGTGATGGTGTTGACGGTCAGATTCCAAAAGCGAGTTGGCTTGCCTTGGGCACAGGCTTCGTAGGCCATGAGCGCAAAACCGATCCCCGCTATCAGCTGACTGCGCATGAATTCTGCTTTCTTGCCATGGAATCGCGGCAGCTGCCACCTATTGTCGCAGGAGACGCTCGCGATTTGTAGCCTTGTCAAAATTACGTGCGGATCCAAGGCCGATGGGATCCACAAGACGAGCCGAAGCAAGATCGGCACCCAAAAAGTCCGCTCCAGACACCATAGCGCCCGTGAGATCAGCACCGCTGAGATCGACCCCCCGCAGCGAGGCGCCCGTGAGGTCGGACTTTTTTAGTGAAGCAAACTGCAATTCGGCACGAGAAAGATCGGCATTGCGGAGGTCGGCACTATCGAGCCGCGCCGACTTGAGCACGGCATGGATCAGTCCCATCGACTGGTTCTTCATATCGGCAGCCAAGTTGGCGCCAGCGAGCTTGGCTCCAACAAGACTTGCGCCGGTAAGATCGGCCACCACGCGGGCATCAGAAAGATCAGCTCCATCAAGTCGGGCGCGCACCATTTGCGCAGCAAAAATATTGGCGCGTTGCAGGCTTGCCCGAGTGAGATCTGCCTCCAGCAGCCAAGCCTGGTCGAAGACCGCCCCGTTGAGATTGGCTCCAACAAGTCTGGTTTTGTTGAGTCGGCCGGCGCGAAATACAGCGGCGGAAAGATCAAGCCCGGACAGATCAAGGCCCGACAATTTTTTGCCGGTAAAGTCGGCGGGATGACCAGGCGTTGCAGCAGCCGCCATAGCGGCGACCTCAGCGCGGGTCATTTCCGCTGTGGTCATGTCCGGCGAATTGAGGTCGACATAGCGCATCATGTCCTGCGCAATCGCCGGCACCGCCGCGGCAAGCGCGCAAAAAGCCAATATAACAATCGATTTAACTGGCATTCGTTTCCTGTCCAACGGCCAAGAGCAAAAGTCTGCTCTTCGCCAGTGTAAAGAACAAGTCTCCGTCTGCATCTTGCTAATCACGCTCTGCAACAAGAGCCTCCACTCTGCCCGGCAGCGCAGACATGGCAGTGATCACGTCCTTTGCGCCGGCCGCCTTAAGCTGGTGGACGAGTTCTGCGGTCGCATGACTTGCTCCGGCAAATCCAATCGTCTTCATGCCTGCCTCGATCGCAGCACGAATGCCGAGCATCGTGTCCTCAATGACAATGCAATCAGCCGGAATCATATCGAACGAACGAGCGGCAAATAGGTAAAGATCGGGCGCGGGTTTGCCTCGTTCGACTTGATCAGAGCTGAAGACAGAATCTCCGAACAATTCTGCAAGGCCCGTGACTTCGAGCGACAAATTAAGGCGATCTCGGGTCGAGGACGATGCGACACATCGCGGGTACGGCAATAGGCCGAGCGCTTCGACGACCCCTTTAACCGGCTTGAGTTCGCGCCGAAATCGTTCAAGCAGTCGCTGCCCGGCCGAAGCACCCAGATCAGCCGGTATTGGAAACGAAAGCAGTGCCTCAGCCGACGAAAGAACATCCCGCAGACGCAGGCCCGTGAAGATCTTAACCGCCTGCTCGGTCGTCATCGGGTGACCAAGTGTGCTCATCAGCTCAGCAAGTGCCGCATTGGCAAGCAACTCTGAATCGACCAAAACACCGTCGCAGTCAAAAATCAGTAGCGTCATGTTTCGTGAGTGAGTTAGCGCGCGGCACGGGTGACTCTGCGTGACCATTTATTCGGCTGGCGATTTCTGCGCCGAGCGCGGCGACTTCCCGTTCGGAACGAGCAGACCGCGGTGTCGTTAGAGGAATTTCGGCAACGATCTGCGCCGGACGCGGTGACAGCAGGAAGATCCGGTCGGCAAGACGGATAGCCTCTTCAAGATCGTGGGTTACTAGCAGCGTCGTAATCGGACGGCTTTCTATCAAGGCTGCAAGTTGTGCCCGCAAACGTTCTGCCAGAGCCTCATCCAACGACACGAGCGGTTCGTCGAGCAACAGTAAGTCGGGATTGACCGCGAGTGCCCGTGCCAGCGCGACGCGCCGGGCGAGCCCGAGAGAAAGTTCGCCAGGATAGTGCGAACGATGCGCCTCGAGATCTAAGATCTTGAATAAGGATGTTAGCGCCTCAGCTGCGGTGCTTGGCGCGACAAGACTGACGTTATCTTCGACTGTGCGCCAAGGAAGCAGGCGCGGTTCCTGAAAGACCATCCCGAGTGTGCCCGCTGATGGGCGCGCCACTGCTCCTTCAAAATCCATATCAAGCCCGGCAATGATGCGAAGTATCGTAGTCTTGCCGCATCCGGAGGGGCCGACAAGAGCCGCGACTTCGCTGCGTCCAAGTTTGAAACAAATGTCACGCAAAACATCGAAGCGATCGCCTGAGGCAGCCGTGAACGCCTTGTGCGCAATGCGGACCTCAAGTCGATCGAATTCGCCAGCGGGACGCACGTCGTTCAATGGGTTGCACCAGTGCGGTTTCGATAACGAGAATGACGACGACGAATGCGAGCGCATAAGCAAGAATAAGCGTCACGTCAAATAGCTGGAATGCTACGCCAATTTGGAATCCTATACCGTTTGGGCGCCCGAGCAATTCGACTATAAGCACGATCTTCCAGACCAAAGAGAGACCGGAACGCCCCGCGGCCGCAAGGTAAGGGCCCAGTTGGGGAACGACTATATGCCACAGGTACTTTGGGCGCGGCAGGCCGAAGACTCGCGCCATTTCATCGAGGCCCGGATCAAGGGCACGAGCGCCTTCGCGCACAGTGACCACGGTGTTCGGCAATTTGTTGATTGCGACCGCCAGCACAGCAGCGATCTCGGTAAGTCCGCCCCAGATAAAGGCAAGGACGATGATTACGAGTGCCGGCAGATTGAGCAATACAATGAGCCAAGGATCGCCGAGCCGATCGGCAATTTTCGATCGGCCCATCAGCAAACCAATTACCGTGCCGCCAATCATTGAAATCGCGAAAGCAGCAAAAACGCGCGCCAATGTCACACCGAGTTGGACGAACAGGTCCCCGGTCCGTGCCTGTGCGATGATGGCGCCAAGAACTTTTTCCGGTCCCGGAAGCAGCTGCGGTCCGGTAAATAGCGAGGCCAGCCACCAGATTGCGACGAACAGCGTAAGCGAAGCGATACGCAGCATGGTTAGTTTTCAGCGCCCATTCGATAGTATGTACCCGGCGCAAGTTCCTTTCCCTGCCCGACCAGTGCTGCTCCCCCGAGAGTAAGCAATACGCGATAGAGTGCGCGAGCATCTTGCTCTTCGGCGTCAATCGGTCGGCGCGGTATACCCTGGCGATAACGATCGCGGTAGATCTTGAGAGCCGAAGCTTCGTGCACTCCAACCAAGGGGGCGATTCGTTCCCACTCGGCATCCGAGGTCAGCAAAATCTGCCTGGCCTTCTGACTAGCTCCAAGAAAGCGTGTGATCGTGTCTGGGTGTGCCGCCGCCCATGTTTCATCGAAGACATAACCGATCATAGACAAGGGACCGTCGATACCAAACTTCGATAGCAAGTCGTCAATGCCGACGACTTGACGAAAACCGCGCGTTTCCAGTTGCGTAGAAAAATTCCAATAATTCAGCATTGCATCAAAATCGCCCCGCAGCATTTTGCCGGCCAGCAACGCCGGCGAGCCGTACACGACATCCGCTTGGGCGGCGAGATCGACACCTTTCTGTTTCGCGGCTGCTCGCAACAGAAGCCAACTCTTATCGATCGGACCGCCGGCAACCGCTATCCTTTTGTTCTGTAGGTCAACGAGATTTCTGACCGATGAGTTTTCAGGGACCATCAGAGCACCGAGCGCCGACGAATAAGGATAGAAAACCAACTTGGCGCCAAGTTCGCGCTCGCGAGAAACCCACAACCAGTCGGCAGCAATGACGTCGACGGAGCCACCACGGAGAGCGATCTTTCCAGCTTCTGGGCTTGCCAACTCCAGCGTCTTGATGACGATACCGGCTTGTTTGTCCAACTGGTGCGCTCGCATCACGTCCAGTTCCCAGGAGACTGTTCCGGTCTTCTGAATGGCCAATCTGATCATGTCGGCCGACGCGCGATCGCCCGACGAGTAGAAGGCGACACAGCCGCAAAGCCAGGAAATGGCAATCCGTAAATTCGACATGGTGCAACCCGGTGTGGTCCGAAGTCTCGGAATCTCAGAAAGGGCTATGCATTTCATCGTCGGCTATAGGAGCGCATTTGCCTCCAGGCTAACAAGTCACCAGCGGCCTTGAGTCACATGCGTCAAGCTCTATCATCCTCGCCACCGGCCGCCCTCTCGGCAATCAAGAGTCGTGTAACGATGAGATTGGTTGTAGACATTTGGGGTATCAGTCTTGCGCTAACGCTCGCGTTGGTTGCCCACGACATGAAAGCGACGTCGGCGGAACTCAATGACTACCCAACCGAGGCGCGTGCCGACTACGTTTTTGCGTGCATGAAGACGCATGGCGATACGCAACTCGCGTTGCGTCAATGCTCCTGCTCGATCGATGTAATTGCCACCCTGCTGTCTTACGATCGGTATGTTGCGGCGCAGACGGTGCTTAGCCTCTCGCAGGTTCCAGGCCGGTTTGGCGCCATGTTTCGATCGCCGGAGCAAGCCAAAGAAGCGGTAAAAAATTTGCGACAGGCGCAAGCGGAGGCGGAGGTCCGGTGCTTCTGATCCCAATACCCGCCAATGCTCACCCCATCGATGCTTTCGTGGTAGGTTTTCTGTTGCGGCCGGGAAAGGGCAAGCATAGACTTCTTGTCGGTTCCGGCTTCAAAGGGCGTCGGTGGAACGGGAATGCTGGCGCTTTTCGTAAGCTAGGCGGGGCATCTTGCAGAATGCCCCTGATGCCACGCTGCGCTGTGACACGCTGCCGGAAGCGCTTCCCAAATGCACGGGTGCCGACACGCGGCACGAGAGTGTCGTTTACGTCGGTCAGCCCGCGACAATTCGCAGGGAGGACTGGATGCGTTATCTGCTCTTAACCACCTGTATCGGTGCCGCCTTAGCCGCTTCTTCGGCGAGCGGCAATGAGCAATTGCAAAAGATGTCGCAGAACCCAAAAGATTGGGTGATGCCCGCCGGGAATTACGCAAACACACGTTACTCGGAACTCAAGCAGATCACGGCGGATAACGTCAGCAAGCTTCAAGCGGCGTGGACCTTTTCGACCGGCGTGTTGCGCGGCCACGAAGGCGGACCTTTGATCATCGGTGACGTGATGTACGTGCACGGGCCGTTCCCAAATCCGGTCTTTGCGCTCGATCTCAATAACGATGGAAAAATTCTCTGGAAATATGAACCAAGACAAGATCCAAACGTCATTCCGGTGATGTGCTGTGACACAGTCAACCGCGGCCTTTCGTACGCGGATGGAAAAATTTTCCTCCACCAAGCTGACACGACGCTGGTTGCGCTAGACGCCAAGACCGGCAAGGTGGTGTGGCAGGCCGTGAACGGGGACCCGAAGAAGGGCGAGACCGGCACCTCGGCACCGCTGGTCGTCAAGGACAAAGTGTTGGTCGGTATATCGGGCGGCGAATTCGGCGTGCCATGCCACGTGACGGCCTACAATCTCAGCGACGGCAAGATGGCCTGGAGGGGCTATTCCAGCGGACCAGACAGTCAGGTCCTCATCGATCCGCAAAAGACGACCGAACTCGGCAAGCCAGTGGGGGCGGATTCGAGCCTCAAGACTTGGCAGGGCGATCAATGGAAGATTGGCGGCGGCTGCACGTGGGGCTGGATCTCCTATGATCCAGATCTGAACCTCATCTACTACGGTTCCGGCAATCCGTCGACCTGGAACCCCAAACAGAGGCCGGGCGATAACAAATGGTCAATGACGATTTGGGCGCGTGATGCCGACACCGGGATGGCGAAGTGGGTCTACCAAATGACGCCTCACGATGAATGGGACTTTGACGGCGTCAACGAAATGATCCTCGCCGATGTCGCTGTCGGCGGCACTACACACAAGGCACTGGTCCACTTTGACCGTAACGGCTTCGCCTACACGCTCGATCGTACAAACGGTGCCTTGCTGGTCGCTGAGAAGTACGACCCGAAGGTGAACTGGGCGACCAAAGTGGACATGGACAAAAATTCGAAGACCTACGGTCGTCCACTGGTCGTGTCGCAATACTCGACTGAGCAAAATGGCGAAGACCATAACACCAAGGGCGTCTGTCCGGCTGCCTTGGGAAGCAAGGATGAGCAGCCTGCGGCATATTCGCCAGCTACCAGGTTGTTCTACGTGCCGACCAACCACGTCTGCATGGACTACGAACCATTCAAGGTCTCATACGTGGCTGGCCAGCCCTATGTAGGCGCGACGTTGTCGATGTATCCGCCCCCCGGCGAAAAGAACATGGGCAACTTCATCGCCTGGGATGCGGGCACGGGAAAGATCGTGTGGTCCGTCCCCGAGCAGTTCTCGGTGTGGTCCGGTGCCCTAGCCACGGCGGGCGGCGTCGTGTTCTACGGCACGCTCGAAGGTTATCTCAAAGCGGTAGATGCCAAGACGGGCAAGGAACTTTACAAGTTCAAGACCCCGTCCGGCATCATCGGCAACGTGACGACCTACGAACATCGCGGCAAGCAATACATTGCCATCCTGTCGGGCGTCGGCGGCTGGGCCGGCATCGGCCTTGCTGCTGGCCTTACTGATCCTCAAGCGGGCCTCGGGGCTGTCGGCGGGTATGCCGGCCTCCGGGACTACACTTCGCTTGGTGGTCAGCTCACAGTATTTGCGCTGCCCTGAAGCGTTG